>OASW01000019.1_pt1 | contig 173962 bp, 150 predicted proteins | sample 1475831 | NCBI WGS metagenome assembly OASW01 (sample SAMEA2579927, study PRJEB22360) | human gut metagenome
TATTTCCAACGTTTTTTTTTCTGGCTATTGCCTTTACTATCGGCTACCGCTATTGGATGGCCCCGACACGAATCCTGATTGTCAATCCGCTACCGGCACAAGCTGCCGACATAGTATTGAACAACGATAGCCGGAATATAGAAGTTACTTGCATACAAACCGAAAATTTGGAGTCCTTTAAGGGCTATGATGCCGTAGTTCTCTATGGACGCAGCCTCAACCTGAACGATCGACAAATGAAGGAGGCGGAACGTGCCGCATCGGCCGGTATTCCACTTTTCACGATTTCACTGCGTAACTTCAATACAATTATCAACAGGAATATCACCCCTGAGCAGGAAGCCATGCTTATGCAATATTTCGGGGATGCCTGCCGACAGAATTACCGGAACGGATTACGTTATCTCCGACACATTGCCACACCGACACGCTGGAACATTGAAACTTTTGATGCCCCTCTTCGCCTACCCAACAATCTATTTTATCATCAAGAATATGGAAAATACTTCGAGACTCAGAAAGCCCTTGAACAATACCTGCGTCAAAAAGGTATTTTCCATGAAAACGGACCTAAAATCGCTTTCATCTCCGGAGTCAGTTTTCCAATGGAAGGTAACAGAGCACATGTAGACACATTAATATCCAAAATGACACAAGCCGGATTTAATGTTTATCCCATAGCAGGAAAGGAAAAGCGGGAAGAGATGCTACGTTCTCTACATCCGGATGCATTGGTTTACCTTCCCATGGGAAGACTTGGAGATGATTCGCTGATTAACTGGCTGCATACCGAAAATATCCCCATTTTCAATCCTTTCCCCCTTATTCAGTCACGGGAAGAGTGGCTTGATCCGATGAAACCCGTCAGTGGCGGAACCCTTACAGCTCGTGTCCTCGTCCCCGAAATAGACGGAGGAATGACACCTTTGTTAATTGCTACACAGAATTTACACAAAAGCGGATATTATCTGCACGAACCGGAAATGGAAAGAGTGGATAACTTCATCAGCCATGTACACAAATATCTGGATTTACGTACTAAACCCAACTCGGATAAACGTATCGCCATCTGTTACTTCAAGACACCGGGCAAAGATGCATTATTGGCCAGTGGAATGGAAGTGATTCCGTCACTTTACAACTTTCTGAAAAGGCTACGCACCGAAGGTTATGATGTCAGCGGGCTTCCTGCTACTGTCGAGGAGTTCGGCAAACAAATCTACCGGGATGGAGCTGTAATGGGTTCATACGCTACCGGAGCTCAAGAAAAGTTTCTACAGACAGCCCATCCGGTTTGGCTGACTAAAACACAGTATGAAAAGTGGGTACATGAAGTAATCGAACCGGATAAATACAAAGAAGTTACTGAACGTTACGGAGATGCTCCGGGCCATTTACTGACCGGAACAAACCCTCAAGGAGAAGCACAATTAGCCATTGCCTGCCTCCGCTTCGGCAACATCCTGCTTTTCCCTCAGCCCCGTCCTGCATTGGGGGACGATGATTTCAAACTCGTTCATGGCATGCCGGTCGCACCGCCGCACAGTTATCTGGCACCTTACCTATATGTACAAAAAGGGTTTCAGGCAGACGCGTTAATTCATTTCGGCACGCATGGCAACCTTGAATATACTCCGGGGAAAAATGTAGCCCTTTCTCATAATGATTGGGCAGATGCTTTGGTAGGCGACTTACCTCACTTCTATTATTATACTACCGGTAACGTAGGTGAAGGTATCATTGCCAAACGTCGCACTCATGCTGTGCTTGTCACCCACTTGACTCCTCCCTATGTGGAAAGCGGAATGCGTCAACGATACACTTCTTTACTGGAAGACATTCACAAAATACTTTCCGAAGACATAGAGAAAAACCGGACTTTGGGAATCCGCATAAAAAAAGAGGTCATAAAGTTGGGGCTACATCGTGACCTCAAATTAGATTCTGTATCCAGTCGTCCTTATACCGCCGAAGAACTGGAACGTATTGATCTATTTGCCGAAGAGATAGCCAATGAAAAAACGATTGGAGCTTATTATACCCTCGGTGAAACCTATTCTGCGAGAGACCTGCTTACCACCACACTTGCAGTCAGTGCCGATCCTTTAGCCTATCAAATGGCGAAACGTGATCGCGATAAAGGAAAAATTACGACCGAACAGTTACAAGATTTTGGCTACATCACCCATCACTATTTACCCATAGCCAAACAACGGTTAATCCCCTTGTTACAAAATCCACCTAAGGATACCACAGGGATCGCCCCCGAATTGCAAGAGGCACTCCGTTATCATGCGCTTTTAGTTTCATCCACCGGTAACGAATTGAACGCCATGCTACGCGGATTAAAAGGTGGCACAGTATTTCCGGCTCCCGGTGGAGATCCGGTACTCAATCCGAATGTCCTGCCGACGGGACGGAACATGTATAGTATCAATGTAGAAACAACTCCGGGCATATTGTCATGGGAAGAAGGCAAACGATTGGCAGAAGCCACACTGAAAGCCTATCGTGAGAATCACAACGGAGAGTATCCACGAAAAGTAAGCTACTCTTTTTGGGCCGGTGAATTTATCACGACCGAAGGGGCTACGCTGGCACAAGTATTCTGGATGTTAGGCGTAGAACCTGTACGCGACAAAATGGGACGTGTGGTCGATCTACGCTTAGTGCCTTCCTCAGAGTTAGGCCGGCCAAGAGTCAACGTCGTCGTACAAGTGTCGGGACAACTACGTGACATAGCGGGTTCCCGACTGACTATGCTAACCGATGCCGTTCGCCTTGTTTCGGCCGCAGACGACAAAGCATACCCTAATTATGTCTCTTCCGGTACACGCTTGCAGGAAAAACTGCTGGTAGAAAAAGGAGTATCACCCAAAAGAGCACGTGAGATGTCAGTCATGCGTGTATTTGGTCCTGTCAACAGCGGATATAGTACCGGTATGATGGCATATACAGAAAAGAGTGACCGATGGGATCATGAATCGGAGTTAGTAGACGGATATCTGAACAATATGGGAGCCGCCTATGGTGATGAAGAGGACTGGGGAGGTATGCAAAAAGACCTTTTTGCTTCCGCCCTTTCCGAAACTGATGTAGTGATACAACCCCGGCAAAGTAATACCTGGGGACCACTTTCACTTGACCATGTATACGAATTTATGGGAGGTCTGTCGTTGACAGTGAAGACACTGACCGGTAAAGAACCGGATGCCTTAATGGCTGACTATCGCAATCGAAACAACAAACGGATGCAGAATATCAACGAAGCAATCGCTGTAGAGGCGAGAGCTACCGTGCTCAACCCAACTTTCGTGAAAGAACGGATGAAAGGAGGTGCCACCACCGCGCAAATGTTCGGTGAAATATTCCGTAATATCTTCGGATGGCATGCCACCCGTCCATCGGCAATGGATAAAGAGATCTTCAACGATCTCTATAAAATGTACATTGTAGATGAAAACCATTTGGGTATCCGGGACTATTTCCAAAGAATTAATCCGGCTTCTTATCAGGCAATGACCTCAGTCATGCTTGAAAGTGCCCGGAAAGGATACTGGAAAGCGAGCGACGAACAATTGAAAGTAACAGCCCGACTACATGCGCAAATCACCCGCGAAGCCGGTGCCGCCTGTACAGAATTTGTATGCGATAACCGAAAGCTTCAGCAATTTGTAGAAGGTCACTTGGACAACAATGATTCTGAAAGTTATCGTCTGGTTATGCAAGAAGTCCATCAGGCAGGAAACGAAAAAGGAAAAGATATCGTATTGAAAGAGGAGAAACTCACGAAAACGGAAAACCGGAAAAAGAATGTGGTAAATGGCATCCTTACCGGCGTTATTGTTCTTTTAGTATTCGGTGGAGTAATATACCTGCTGAAACGTAAAAAATAAGTTTATGGAACATATCATTCATTTACTAATCGGTTTCATCGTTTTAAGTTTCCTTCTCAAAACCGGTTTCTATCCACGATGGGGAATCTGGTTGTCAGCACTTGTCTATACGGTTTTCCTTATTTGTATAGGTCCATGGGCTACGGAACAATCGCCAACAGAGATAAACTCTCTGCTGGCCTCTGCCCCACACATACTGACCCTTTCAGTATATGTCACGCTCGAAGCCTCAATAATGATCGCTTTTTGCTTCAACTGTTTTGCAGACACCTCAAAACAGCGGACACTTTTCCAACGGACAGTTACATACATATTGAATTTTTATCCCGGACTGCTAATGGCGGGCATACTAACCTATCTGCTTATACAGTTGTTCTTCGCTTTTCCGGGAGTCAGCTTCGGACTGATCACCGGCATCTCTTCAGTTGCTGTTTTTATACTGATATCCGGACTGAGCCTACTCTTGAAAAACATAGTAGGAGAACGGAAATTACGACTTGAAATACTCTTCATCACCAATCTGTTTATCGTACTGCTTAGTGTCGTTAGCACAGGAAACAACTAAAGAAATAACAATTATAAATATGGAAACAATATCAAATGCGCTTTTCTGGATATCCAACGGGCTACTTGTCCCGGTGGTAGTTCTGTTGTTACTATTCTTTGCGCGTGCTGTACTGCTTGCAGGCGGCTTCTTCGGAGAATTTTATCGTAGGGTACATACTCAAAAATCTCTTGCCGAGCAGTTGGAAGAACTGACTCCCGACAATATCGAAGAAAAAGCGGATTCCCTCACCGGAGACAGAAGTACTCCCCTGCAACGCTGTGTATACAAGCTTTATACGCATCGGGACAATGCAGCTTATTGTGAGCGATTGCTTGCTAACTTTGAAGTAGATGCCGAACAAGAATTGGGACGTTCACGTACATTTGTCAAGCTGGGTCCCATGCTCGGGCTAATGGGTACATTAATCCCAATGGGTCCCGCACTTGTAGGTCTGGCCACAGGAGACATTGCTTCAATGGCCTACAATATGCAAGTAGCATTTGCCACCACTGTAGTAGGTATGGTTATAGCCGCTATCGGAGTGGTCACCCTGCAAATCCGGCAACGTTGGTATGCCCGTGAAATAAACGACCTTGAATTTATCAGTAAAACCCTAATCCATGGCACGAAACAAACTTCTACACAACCAGAATGATACTGACCCAATGGGAACAGTAGCCAACTTATTCGATGTAGCCATGGTTTTTGCTGTGGCATTGATGGTAGCACTCGTCAGCCGATTCAATATGACCGAAATTTTCTCCAAAGAAGATTATACGATGGTAAAGAATCCCGGACAAGAGAACATGGAGATTATCACAAAAGAAGGTAAAGAGATTAAACGATATACTCCATCCGAACAGAAAGAATCATCCGGTAAACGAGGAAAGAAAGTAGGTGTAGCCTATGAACTCGAGAATGGAGAGATCATTTATGTCCCTGAATAAAGGGCAGAAAAAGGATTAATCCGTATCTTTGCCGTTCAAGCCGGTATAGGTATAGTTCAAGCCGGAAATGAATCCAAGAATTTCACTATAGATTATCATTATGAAACAATCCAAAATTATCGTAGCCGGCATTGGGCCGGGAAGCGAACAAGATATCACTCCTGCCGTGCTCGCCGCTGTACGCGAAGCAGATGTAGTGGTGGGATATAAATATTATTTCCGTTTTATACGTGATTTTGTCCGTCCGGACGCCGAGTGTATCGACACCGGGATGAAACGCGAACGTGCCCGCGCCGAACAGGCTTTCGAATATGCCGAACAAGGAAAGACCGTTTGTGTCATTAGCTCCGGAGATGCCGGTATCTATGGCATGACACCCTTGATTTACGAAATGAAACGCGAACGTCAGAGTAACGTAGAAATCATTGCCTTACCGGGAATCAGCGCTTTCCAGAAAGCGGCCTCACTACTTGGTGCACCGATCGGGCATGACTTCTGTGTCATCTCTCTATCAGACCTGATGACACCATGGGAACGTATCGAGCGCCGTATCCTCGCTGCAGCCCAGGCCGACTTTGTGACGGCTGTATACAATCCCAAGAGTGATGGGCGCTATTGGCAAATTTATCGTCTGCGCGAAATCTTTCTGCGCGAAGGACGCTCACCGGAAACCCCTGTAGGCTATGTTCGGCAGGCTGGTCGTGAAGAACAGGAAATACACATCACCACTCTCGCCGCATTCGATCCGGAAACTGTGGATATGTTTACGGTCGTTCTGATTGGTAACTCACAAACATATACATTTAACCAAAACATAATTACTCCACGGGGATACTATCGCGAAACACGCAGTGAAGCAACCGGTATCGGACAAGACATCATGATACGCAGTTTCCGCACCATCGAGACGGAACTGAAGAACCGTGATATTCCACTCGACCGGAAATGGGCCTTATTGCATGCTATCCATACGACAGCCGACTTCGAGATGGAACGTCTGCTTTACACTGATCCCAATGCTGTGGCCTCTCTCTATGACGCCATCCGCACAGGAAATCTGCGGACTATTGTAACAGATGTAACGATGGCAGCTTCCGGCATCCGTAAAGGTGCATTGCAGCGTCTGGGTGTAGAAGTGAAATGTTACTTGAACGATGAAAGAGTAGCCGAAATGGCAACTTCAAAGGGGATCACCCGTACACAAGCGGGCATCCGCCTGGCTGTGGAAGAACATCCTGATGCACTCTTTGTCTTTGGTAATGCCCCCACAGCACTGATGGAACTTTGTGATCTGATCCGGAAAGAGAAAGCGCAACCGGCAGGTATCGTAGCCGCTCCCGTAGGGTTTGTCCATGTAGAAGAGTCAAAACACATGACAAAGCCCTTCACCCGCATCCCCAAACTGATTGTGGAAGGACGCAAGGGCGGAAGTAATCTGGCTGCCACCCTGGTAAATGCCATTCTTTGCTATCCCGATGCGGAACAACTCAGACCCGGAAGAGACGTATAGCAGACGACCGGTATACAGACGTTTTATTTATTAGAATCGTTCATTATATAAAAAGAATGAAGACCTCAGAAACAACCCGACCTACTCTTTCTTCTCTCCCTGTCGGGAAGAGAGCGGAAGAGGGTACACCCCATAACCTTTTCACCGTTATAGGTCTCGACGACAGTCCTTCGCCTTACCTCTCACCTTCCGTCAAGGCATTGATAGACCAAGGATGTGTCTTTTCAGGAGGAGCGCGCCATCACGACATTGTTGCCCCACTGCTCCCTGCCGGAGCAAAGTGGATCGACATCACCGTTCCTCTCGACCAGGTATTCGCCCGTTATGCAGGACATCCCCATATCATTGTCTTTGCTTCGGGTGACCCTATCTTTTTCGGCTTTGCCAACACGATCCGCCGACGTCTGCCCGATGCGGAGATTCGGCTCTATCCCTCTTTTAACTCTTTGCAAACGCTGGCACACCGATTAGTGATGCCCTACGATGATATGCGCACCATCTCCCTTACCGGACGTCCATGGCATGGATTTGATCGTGCATTGATAGAACGTACTCCCAAGATGGGAATCCTCACCGATCGCGAACATACGCCTGCTACCATTGCAAGCCGGATGCTGGACTATGGTTACAACGATTATACCATGTACATAGGTGAACATCTGGGACATCCGGCAAAAGAACTGATTCGCCGGATGACGCTTGAAGAGGCAGCCGCAGAAACATTTGAATATCCCAATTGCCTGATTTTAACTACAGGTGACGAACTGCAATCTGTAAACGGAGGAATACTCTCCCCTCGCTTCTTCGGCATCCCCGACGAAGCATTCGAACTGCTTGACGGACGTGCCCGGATGATCACCAAAGCCCCTATCCGCCTGCTCACCTTGAGTGCCTTGGAACTAAACCGACGGACTTCTTTCTGGGATATCGGCTTCTGCACCGGCTCCGTCTCTATCGAAGCCCGATTACAATTTCCCCATCTGCATGTCACATCTTTTGAGATCCGCCCCGAAGGCAAGCGACTGATGGAAATCAACAGCCGGCGTTTCGGTACTCCGGGCATTACCACCGTCATCGGTGACTTTCTTGAAACAGATACCGCCATTTATCCCTGTCCCGATGCAGTTTTTATCGGCGGACATGGCGGACGGCTGAAAGAAATCATATCCCGGGTCCGGCATAAGCTTCTTCCCGGAGCACGCATCGTTTTCAACTCCGTATCCGAAGAAAGTAAAACGCATTTCATCGAAGCCGCCAACGAATCCGGACTCTGTTTTCTCGGCGGAACAAGAGTCGCAATAAATGAATACAATCCAATAGAGATCCTGGTGGCTTCAGCTCCGGACTCTCCTTATCTATAAAAATATATGAAAACAGCCATTATTGTCATATCAGAAGCCGGCATAGCACTGGCCAAGACACTGGAACAGGAACTTCCCGAATCAGAGATCTTTTCTACCGGCACAGACACAGATTGCCACTCTATTTCCAATCTTCAGGAGGCCGTTCCTGAGATATTCCATAAATTCGATGCTATTATCTTCATCGGAGCTATGGGAATTTGTATCCGTGCCATTGCTCCCCATATTGAAGACAAGCATAAAGATCCCGCCGTTGTCTGTGTAGACAGCACAGGACGTTATGCTGTCTCTGTCCTGTCCGGACATATTGGTGGAGCCAACGGACTGACCCGGTATGTGGCAAGCATTCTGGGAGCCGAACCTGTGATTACCACCCGGAGTGACCGTACCGGTCTTTGGGCCCTCGATACTCTTGGCAAAAAATACGGTTGGCAAACAGTCCCGGCCGAATCATCGGATATGAATCATCTGATCACACTCTTTGTCGATTGCAAACCAACAGCTCTATTACTCGACATTCGCGACGAAGGCACAACACAGTTGGAACATACCTTGCCTCCTCACGTCGATGTATTCTACAAATTTGAGGATATGGATCTCCGGAAATATGACTTGCTTCTGCTTGTCACTCCATTCATTTACAACACCTCTGACACTCCGGCACTCTACTACGTCCCACCGGTATTGCATATGGGAATCGGACTGGCCCGCGATGCCCATCCGGTGGATACTGTCATTACCCATCTGATGGATGTTGTGGTGCAAGCCAACATGATCCCTCTTGCCATACGTACCGTATCTTCCATTGAAGAAAAAAAAGACGAACCGGTGCTCAAACTACTTGCAGAGGCTTATCAGACCCGGCTTTACACCGCCAGTCAACTCAGCAAAATAGAGGTGCCCACTCCAAGTGAAGTGGTCAACAAGCACATGGGTACTCCCAGTGTATCCGAAGCCTCTGCCCTACTCTCTTCCGGAGGCGGTCCCTTACTCCTACCCAAACAAAAAGGCACTAACTTTACTGTAGCCATCGCCATGGACGCTGCCTCCGTACGTCAAGGACACATCGAAATTGTCGGAGCCGGTCCCGGCGATCCGGAGCTGATCTCCGTACGCGGACGTCGCTTTCTCGAAGAAGCCGACCTGATACTTTATGCCGGCAGTCTCGTCCCCCGCGAACTGACAGAATGTGCCAAAGCCGGTGCTACCATACGCAGTTCGGCTTCCATGACTCTCGAAGAGCAATTTGCCTTGATGAAAGAGTTTTATGACCGTGGACAGTTGGTAGTCCGTCTGCATACAGGCGACCCTTGTATCTATGGTGCCATCCAGGAGCAAATGAATTTCTTCGACCAATATGGTATGCATTACCACATCACTCCGGGGATCTCTTCATTTCAGGCTGCCGCCGCTGCTCTCCAATCCCAATTCACCATTCCGGAGAGGGTACAGACCATCATCCTCACTCGCGGTGAAGGTCGTACACCGATGCCCGAGAAAGAGAAACTCAGCCTGCTGGCACGTTCGCAAAGCACCATGTGCATCTTCCTCAGCGCAGGCGTAGTCGATCAGGTTCAGCGAGAGCTCCTCGAGCACTATCCGCCCACTACACCTGTAGCTGCCTGTTATCATCTGACCTGGAAAGACGAACGCATCTTTCGCGGACAATTGCAGGATTTAGCTAAGATCGTAAACGAAAACCATCTGACTCTGACTACCATGATTGTCGTAGGCGATGCCATCGATAATCGGGAAGGACTGTCACGACTATATTCTCACCAATTTAAACACTTATTCCGTAAATAATCATGATACTTATATTTGGAGGAACCACTGAAGGACGGGCTGCCGTCAATGTAATCGAAGAAGCCGGGAAACCTTATTATTACTCAACCAAAGGTGACGAACAGGATATCTACCTGCATCATGGCATACGCCTGAGCGGCGCCATGACCCGGAGAACCCTGAAAGCTTTCTGTCGCCAAAACGACATTCGCCTTTTGATAGATGCCGCCCACCCCTTTGCCGAAAAACTGCATGATACAGTAACCGATGTTGCGCATGATCTCGGCATTCCCTGCATTCGATACGAACGCATTTACGACCGCTCTTACCTCAACCCGATTTTCGAAGACAACTGCGACCCTGATGATTTGCCTTTTAAATTTGAATATGACAATCGGGATCTGTTGCGCGAGTTGAAGAAAGAAAAAGAGGGTCACAGATTTCTTTTCCTGACAGGCGTCCAGTCCATCGCCCGATTCAAATCTTTATGGACCAAGAAGAAGTATGAATGTTACTTCCGTATTCTCGACCGTGACAGCTCCCGTGAAATAGCCCGTCAAGCCGGATTCCCGGAAGATCATCTGGTGTACTATCATCCCGAAACGGAGAATCTGCCCCAACTCCTGCAAGAACTGTCTCCCCAGGCAGTCGTCCTGAAAGAGAGTGGGAAGTCCGGAGGATTCACCGAAAAGAAAGACATGATCCTGGAATATGGGGCAACTCCTTACATCCTTCTCCATCCCGAATTAGAATATTACGATATAACAGTAGACGGAGTAAACAGTCTCCGCCGTACCCTTGAGAAAATGCTGCCCGATTACTTCCCATTGCGTAGCGGACTCACTACCGGGAGTTGTGCCGCAGCCGCTGCCATAGCTGCTTTTCGGAAACTGAAAAATCCCATACTCGAGGATTTTAACCGGAATATCCATACCGTCCTTCCCAGTGGCGAAACGATTGAAATTCCTTGCCAATCCGTATCCGGAACATTCTCCGACGAGAAAATTGAAGTCAGCGCTACCGTCATCAAAGATGGAGGAGATGACCCCGATGTGACCAGTGGGCTGCCGATTGTAACCACTTTAACCCTGAACCTCGCAGAAGCGAAACAGGCTAATAACGCACCTGTACAAACTCCGGAAACATGGGAGTTCGTCTTCCATGGTGGCCCGGGTGTAGGAACAGTTACCCTGCCGGGACTCGGGCTCGAAGTAGGTGGTCCGGCCATCAACGCTACTCCCAGGCAAATGATTATCGACAATCTGAGGAATTGCATCCGGTACTACTATCGATACCTGCCAAACGCTCCCATCCATGTCACCATCTCAGTTCCCGGAGGTGAAGAAGTCGCCGCACGTACTTTCAACCCCCGGCTGGGTGTCGTAGGCGGAATCTCCATCATCGGTACCAGCGGTATTGTGAAACCCTTTTCTTCCGAAGCTTTCGTCCGTTCCATTCGTAAGGAGATGGAAGTGGCACGTGCTACAGGTGCTTGCCGCATTGTCATCAATTCGGGAGCCAAAAGCGAAAAATATATTCGCAATCTCTATCCGGAACTTCCGCCGCAGGCTTTTGTGCACTATGGCAATTTCATAGGCGAAACGATCGGAATTGCAGCCGAACTCGGCATCTCGCGGCTGACCTTGGGAGTGATGATGGGTAAAGCTGTGAAACTGGCGGAAGGGCACCTCGACACACACAGCAAGAAAGTCACCATGAACAAGGAGTTCCTCAAAGAAATTGCCCGACGGTGTGGATGTACCCCCTCCAGCATAGAGGCAATCGACCATATCATTCTGGCACGTGAACTTTGGAACATCCTTCCTGAAACCGAACTGCAGGCTTTCTGTTCCCTGTTGATCGAACAATGCCACCGCCACTGCGATGTGCTGCTCCCCAATGGAGAACTAACCATCCTTCTGATTACCGAAGAAGGAAAAATCATACAGTAAGTTCCTGTCTAAGTTAAATCGGTCATAAAAGATCGATTTAACTTAGACTGACAAACAACCAAGAGCATACCCTGTTTTGAGGTTAATCCACTGAATGTTAGCAATCTCTATTTTTCAATTTCTATTATGATCCTTCCCATTCAATAAAATTTAAACCGAATACAATAAAAAGTAATATAATCCAAGCAGTAATACAAGGTTTATTGCATTTATAGAATATAATTATCAAAACATGAAGTTTAATAGAAAGGAAAAAACTTTTATTATGAAGAAAACTTATTTATGGACGGCCATGCTTTGCACGGCAATAGCATTTTCGGCATGCAAATCCAATAAAGCCGAACAGAACACCGCAAGCGAAGCAAAGACTGAAGAAGCAGTTATACCGGGAAGTGATAAAGACGAACACGGTTGCGTCGGCTCTGCCGGATACGTATGGAGTGAAGTGAAGAAAGATTGTATTCGTCCCTTCGAAGCAGGACTGAAAATCAGCGAAACCCAAAAAGACAACGCTACTTACGCCACTTACATCGTATTTGCTGCCGACTCTGTGCAAGCAGAACTCTACACACCCGAGTCTGAAGGAAGTATCCTGCTCGAACGTGCGGACAACCAATGGAAAAACGATACGATCAGCGTCAGTTGCAAGAACGGTCAATGGAGCATTTCTAAACAGAAATAAAAAAACACCTCGCCCCGAAAAAGCTGTCTCAAATTAGATAATCGCTAATTTACCGGCCGGTAACATCGTCATCTCAATTTTTCTTTGCAATGTAGAAGCCCGATCCGGGCGCATCCACTCTACGCAAAATAAGTCCATCCCGGTCAGACTAACCTCGACGGGCGAGGTTTACTGTTTGTATTTGCCCCGATGAATATTTCATCAGGACAAATACAAACTGTCTACAATCAGGATAATGCCGCAATCCCCGTTCCTATCAGATTGGCATTATCCATACTATTAATATGAACTTCGACATCTTCCAGTTCAAGCTCACGAAGAAGTTCCTGCAATTTCTCCATTACAAGGATATTATAGTTTTTATCTTTCCGACTTTCACTCCAGAAAAGACTGCCCTCGGCAATCAGACAAACCCGATGGATATCTCGATTATACGATTTCAGCAATGCGATTAATCCGGCAAGAGAGGCAGCGACGAGCTGGGCCGATCTGTTATAGATCCAATGGGCTACCTGAACATAGATATCTTTGTGTATATCAGGATAATTCATAATAGCAGTCAGTTTCCTTGCATCAAATTTCTCTTCAAATTCTTCCAAAGGGAAAGCTGCTTTCAGGATATCTCCCAGATACATGCCGGATACCGCTTTCTCAAAACGCTGTTTACCCAAACTGTCAGAAGTTGCGTCAACAGTATCGTCCACCGCAGTCAGGAAGGGAGGATAAAAGTTTCCCGATTCCAGATTGACCGGAATCAAGCCTTGTACGTGACATTCCGGGTCCAACTTCGTTATCTTGTCAGACGGAATAAAAGTTGCCATATTTGTACCTGTCCCTACAATCAGGCCAATATAAGCATCATAGCTTTTGTCGGTAAGCCCGGCAAATAAACTGGCAATCGTGTCATTCAGCACTTTAACTCCTGTAAATCTGATTTTATTTTTTTCATTCAGGTAGTCGAGTAAGGGTTTCCCAACAAACTGTCCCACCATTTCCCGAATGTCTACCCCCTTGGTCCAACGAAGCAATCTTGCATCGCCTCCCGGTATCGATTCGGTCGGATAAGAAAAACAATAACCGATAGGCATTTCCTCTTCCCGCTTTATTTCAACAATCAGGTCGGCCAACTCTTTGAATAACTCTTCACGGGTATAACCGGGCGACTTCATAATCGACATATCCTTCTTCCAACCATTATTGGGATAGATGATTGGCTTTTCGGTTGAGAAATCGACAATTGCCACTCTATAGTTGGTACCTCCCAGGTCCAGAACCAAAGCCTTGCCTTTAACATCGGTCGCCTTAGGTAAAATAAAGGTAGGAATACATTGTATTTCAGCATTATTCTTATTTAATCCCTCTTCCACTTTCTCCCGGAATGCGTGTGCGATTCCTTTCAGTTGTTCATTGTCCAGTTTGAAAATATTCTTCTCCATGATATTAATTTTATGTATGGATTATCTTATATCTGTAAATAACAACTGAAGATGAATTTTGCTCAAAAGACAATTTGTTTTAATGCTTTCATCACAGAGTAGCACGGAGTGGACCCTACAAGATCGACTCTGTGTTACTGTGTGGTAATCAGTCTCCGTTCCTATTCCTGTACACAACGAGTGGTGTGTGCATTATAATCTTCAAATGCAGCAACCTCAATTTGATTATTTGAGGGACTGACCTTCAATACACTCTTGGTGTCTATCACATTGATATATCCCTCCTTACCTATATTATTCAACTGTGTTATGAGAGGTGGATACCCGGTGAACCTCAAATAAGTGCGGTTTTCCGTATCGTCATAGTTCAACAACATTCCTCCATCTGACTGCGCAGTGGCTGGAATACTGCTATTATCCCTAACTGTTATCTTGAAGCAACGGTAAACAGTAAACAAAAAAAGGAAGCCGAATCAAATGATTCAGCTTCCTTTTTCTCTGAGCGGAAAACGAGACTCGAACTCGCGACCCTAACCTTGGCAAGGTTATGCTCTACCAACTGAGCTATTTCCGCAATGTAGTGCCCAGAACAGGACTCGAACCTGCATGCCTCTCGACACACGCACCTGAAACGTGCGCGTCTACCAATTCCGCCACCTGGGCATTGACTAATCAGAAACCTGCCGTTAAAAAAAAATGGAGAGGAACAGATAACCGACGTTCTTGTTGAGCGGAAAACGAGACTCGAACTCGCGACCCTAACCTTGGCAAGGTTATGCTCTACCAACTGAGCTATTTCCGCAAAACAACTTTAATACAGAATGTGAAGAGAAGGAGACTCGAACTCCCACGACAGTAATGTCACTACCCCCTCAAAGTAGCGCGTCTACCAATTCCGCCACCTCTCCGATTCTTGATTAAAGCTTTGAACTATTCTCACCTTTGTGCCCAGAACAGGACTCGAACCTGCATGCCTCTCGACACACGCACCTGAAACGTGCGCGTCTACCAATTCCGCCACCTGGGCAAAAGGTTTCCAACATTTCAAAGAGAGCGGAAAACGAGACTCGAACTCGCGACCCTAACCTTGGCAAGGTTATGCTCTACCAACTGAGCTATTTCCGCATTTGCAACCGTTGTTTCTCGATTGCGGTTGCAAAGGTAGGCATTTTCTTGATATCTGCAAGCATTCGGAACACTTTTTTCTCAAGAAAATGTGCATTGTGTTTTTGGCAAACGACAAATGTTTTGATTATCAACTCATTCTATCGCGATAATCTTCGTAGGAAAACTGCCTGAAGATTTCGGCTTTGCCATCCGCTGTCCACAGAGCAATGGCAGGATGGTGAATTCCATTAAACATATTCGTTTTTACCATTGTATAATGTATCATATCTTCAAAGACAATTCGTTCGCCTGCCTGCAGTTCATGGTCGAAACTCCAGGACCCCATGTAATCTCCGCTCAGGCAGGAATTGCCCCCGAGACGATAGACAAACGGTCCCTCCTCTCCCATCACCGCTCCGCGAACGGCGGGCTGATAAGGCATTTCAAGACAGTCGGGCATGTGGCAGGTGAAGCTGACGTTGAGAATGGCCGTACGGATGCCGCGGCTTTCGACAATATCCACCACCTCGGAGGTGAGGACTCCGGTTTGCCAGGTGAAAGCCGAACCGGGCTCAAGGATGATACGCAAATGCGGATAGCGCTTTTTCAATCCTTGCAACAAGCCGGTCAGATGCCGGGTATCATAATCCTTGCGGGTCATCAGGTGGCCGCCGCCCAGGTTGAGCCACTTAATTTGAGAAAACCACGGCGAGAACTTCTCTTCAAGATGTTGCAAAGTGCGCTCAAGCTCAAACGAAGATGACTCGCAATGGCAATGACAATGGAAACCTTCGATCCCCTGCGGCAAACGGGCGGGCAACAGATCGGCAGTGATCCCGAAACGGGTGCCGGGAGCGCACGGGTTATAGAGTTCGGTCTCTACCTCCGAATACTCGGGATTAACACGGATGCCGCAAGAAATGCCGCTGCCTTCGGCCACGGTCAGCGGATAGAAGCGACTGAATTGAGACAGGGAATTGAACGTGATGTGGCTGCTGCAACGCATGATCTCCGGGAAGTCCGCCTCGGTATAGGCCGGGGAATAAGTATGCGCCTTACTGCCGAACTCTTCGAGTGCCAAACGGGCTTCGTAGACGGAACTGGCCGTGGAGTGTCCGATGTACTCCCTGAAAATGGGAAATGAACGCCACATGGCAAAAGACTTGAAAGCAAGGATGATTTCAACTCCGGCATCATCGGCTACACTCTTTATCAGGCTGAGGTTCTTTCTCAGCAGCTCCTCTTCCATGATATAACACGGAGAGGGGAATTGGGTAAAATCTATCATAGTCAACTACAAGGTTCACCACAGAGTAACACAGAGTCTCACGGAGTTTTAAGTTTTTATCAGTGGGATCTTAAGGAGAGAAAAATTTCTCTGTGCGGCTCTGTGTTACTCTGTGGCGAGAATAAATTATTCTATTACTTTAAATCTGGCGAAACGCAGCAACAGCTGTTTATCGCCTGCATTACGGAAATGAATGGTAGCTTTGGCATTGTCGCCCGTACCTTCTACGCGGATCACCTCACCCAGGCCGAAGCGTTCGTGCTCGATGGTCTGTCCGGGCTGTACGCCGGCGACGCCGGCTCCGGAAGCTGACGATGGGGAGAGCGTAGTCCCACTTACCTTTTTCAAGTTACGGGGGACCGTCGGCGCGATGATCTGCGCCTTCGGCCGTTCGCGTTCCGGACGGTCGGCCGACGGACGGGCAGAGAAGCGTTCGGAAGACGAACGGCGCGAATACCCCTCTTCCATCTCGCGGCGGAAGCGGCCGGCCCCTTCGTCGATGCTCCGGCCTAAAGCGGCCTCCTGCGGAAGTTGCAGGAAACGGGTGTCGATGTCCCGCAAGAAACGGCTGGGGCTGCCGAACTCCATCTTACCGTAACGGAAACGGGTTTTGGCAAACGAGAGGAAACAGTGCTCTTCGGCACGGGTGATGGCTACATAGAACAAGCGTCGCTCCTCTTCCATCGCACGGGGTGAATCGCCCGCCATCCCGCTGGGGAAAAGATTCTCTTCCATCCCCACCACGAATACGTTGCGGAACTCCAGTCCTTTGGCGGAATGTACCGTCATCAGAGTCACCTTCTCGCCGTCTCCCTCCTTGTCGGAATCCTGATCGGTGAGCAGGGATACTTCGGAGAGAAAGTCGATCAGAGAAACGTTCGTGTTCCCCTCTTCCTGACGCATGGCACAAAAATCATTCATACCGTTCACCAGTTCCTCGATGTTTTCTTTCCGGCTGAGATTTTCGGGCGAATTGTCCTGGCAGACTTCATTGATGATGCCGGACTGACGGATGATTTCCGTACCTATTTCATAAGCATTCTTTACGGTCACATCTGCCATAAACTGCTCGATCAGCGCACGAAAATCCTGCAATTTGGTATGTGTGCCTTTATTGATGGAAAGCCCGTACGTAATGGGTTCGCAGAGTGCGGTCCAGAGGCTGACATTGTTATCGGTGGCGGCAGTAATAATCTTGCCCACCGTGGTATCGCCGATGCCGCGTGCCGGATAATTGATAATCCGCTTGAACGCCTCTTCGTCATTGGGGTTGACCACCAGGCGGAAGTAGGCTATGATATCTTTGATCTCCTTGCGCTGATAGAAAGAGAGGCCGCCGTAAATCTTATAAGGCATGCCCCGTTTGCGCAAAGCCTCTTCGAAGACACGGCTCTGGGCATTGGTACGATAAAGGATGGCGAAGTCGGAGTATTCATAATCGTGCTCGCGACGCAGTTGCGCTATTTTATTGGTCACAATGTCGCCTTCTTCCACATCACTGTAAGCCTGAAAGACCCCGATAGCCTCACCCCGTTCCTTCTCGGAGAACACCTCTTTGGGGATCTGCCGTTCGTTCTTTTCGATCAGGCTGTTGGCCGCACGGACAATGGTCTGGGTGGAACGGTAGTTCTGCTCCAACTTGAAGACTTTGGTATCGGGATATATCTTGGTGAAATACAAAATATTGTCAATGTCCGCTCCCCTGAAGGAGTAGATGCTCTGCGCGTCGTCGCCCACCACGCATACACGCTGATTCTCCTTTGTCAGTTGCAGCACGATGCTGTGCTGTGCATAGTTGGTGTCTTGATACTCGTCGACAAGCACATAGCGGAACTGCTCACGATAGCGTGCCAGCACGTCGGGAAAGTCGCGGAAAAGGATATAGGTATAGACCAGCAGATCGTCGAAATCCATTGCTCCGGCCTGCCGGCAACGCTCCCAGTAGCGGCTGTAGATATCCCGTATGGCAGGCATCTTTGCGGCAAGATCGCCCTCGTACGCCTCCTTGTTGGCTGCGTATCCCGAAGGAGACACCAGGTGGTTCTTCGCATTGGAGATGCGTGCCTGCACACTGCCGGGCTTATAGATCTTCTCGTCAAGCCCCATCTCTTTGATGATGGAACGAATCAGGCTCTTGCTGTCCGCCGAATCGTAGATGGTGAACTGCGACGTAAAGCCGATATGGGACGCCTCGGCACGAAGAATACGGGAAAAAACCGAATGGAACGTACCCATCCAAAGGAATCGTGCACGCTGCTCGCCCACCTGCCGGGCAATACGCTCCTTCATTTCACGGGCAGCTTTGTTGGTGAAAGTCAGTGCCAGGATATTCCAGGGATTGTAACCGTTCTCGAGCAGATAGGCTATCTTATAAGTGAGCACACGCGTCTTTCCGGAACCGGCACCGGCGATGACCAGCGAAGGGCCATCACCGTAGAGCACCGCCGCACGCTGGCTTTCATTAAGTTCTTCGATATAGTCGGGCATAAAATTTATCTGTTAAATCTCTATTCACGGGCAAAGATAGAGGAAAGTTTGGACAACTCCGAACATTTGGGCCCTATATCCTGTTATATATTCAGAGAAATGAAATAAAAGATTTGAATTTATGAATACATTATTAATGTCTTTAATATTTACGACCATGACTTACGAAATGCCTAAACTTCCGTACGCAAACAATGCGCTGGAACCTGTAATCAGTCAGCAAACCATCGATTACCATTATGGTAAACATCTTCAAACATATGTAAACAATCTCAATAGCCTGGTTCCGGGCACCGAATATGAAGGAAAAACAGTAGAAGCCATCGTAGCCTCGGCTCCCGACGGAGCTATCTTCAATAATGCCGGACAGGTGCTGAACCATACTCTGTACTTCCTGCAATTTGCGCCGAAACCGGCAAAGAACGAACCGGCAGGCAAGTTGGGAGAAGCCATCAAACGCGACTTCGGCAGCTTTGAAAACTTCAAGAAAGAGTTCAACGCAGCTTCTGTAGGATTGTTCGGTTCGGGATGGGCCTGGCTGTCCGTTGACAAAGACGGAAAGCTGCACATCACCAAAGAGCCCAACGGAAGCAATCCGGTACGCGCGGGACTGAAACCGTTACTGGGATTTGACGTATGGGAACATGCTTACTACCTCGACTATCAGAACCGTCGTGCCGACCACGTAAACAAACTGTGGGAGATCATCGACTGGGATGTCGTAGAAAAACGGCTGTAACCTAACTCTTTTCACCACGGAGTAACACAGAGTATCACAGAGCTTTTTTTTGTTAATAATCAACAACCTAAAATCGCCTCTGTGTTACTCTGTGTTTTTTATGGTGAGTTTTGAGAAAGGGCGAAAACAAATTCCGCATGACTCCGCGATGAAATAATCCCCGATTTACTTTCTTCTTATTTTCTTTTTCACTTACTTTGCCTCCGTAAAGACAAAGGGGTGCCACCCGGTGGCTGAGATTATACCCTAAGAACCTGATGCAGTTAGTACTGCCGAAGGGATTGTGTATTTCTTCCGTTTTTTCTTTTTCCCGCACGCACCCCTCTTTGTATTTACTTTCATTTATCCCCAAACACACCTATACGAATATGAAAGTACAAGTGAACAACAAAGAAGTGGAAACAACCGCAAGCACACTGGCCCAGCTTGCCACCCAACTGCAACTTCCCGAAAACGGTGTAGCCATCGCCGTCAACAACCGAATGATACCGCGTCCGCAATGGGACGGATTCGGGCTGCAAGAGAATGATAACCTGATTGTGATTAAAGCAGCCTGCGGAGGATAGCCTATGTTAAGTCTACAATTTATCACCCATCAAACAGAGAATTACTCCTATCTGGAATCGGCGCGCATGGCTCTCGAAGGGGGCTGTAAATGGATCCAACTGCGCATGAAAGAGGCATCGCCGGAAGAGGTGGAGGCAGTGGCACTGCAACTGAAACCTCTCTGTAAAGCTAAAGAAGCGATCCTGATTCTCGACGACCACGTAGAGCTGGCCAAAAAGCTGGAAGTGGACGGGGTGCACCTTGGCAAAAAAGACATGCCCATCGGCGAAGCCCGGCAGATACTGGGCGAAGCATTCATCATTGGCGGAACGGCCAACACCTTTGAAGACGTAAAGCTACATCATGCCGCCGGAGCCGACTATCTGGGCATAGGCCCTTTCCGGTTTACCACCACTAAGAAAAATCTGAGCCCGGTACTGGGACTCGAAGGCTACACCTCCATACTGGCACAGATGAACGAGGCCGGTATCCGGATACCGGTAGTAGCCATCGGAGGGATCGTAGCGGAAGACATTCCGGCCATTATGGAAACGGGGGTGAACGGCATCGCCCTCTCCGGAGCAATCCTGCAAGCACCGGACCCGGTAGAAGAAACAAAAAGAATTCTAAACATATAAGGAAATGAACTCAAACTCACCACAGAGTAACACAGAGTTCCACAGAGATGGTTTTCTCTTAATACTCCATAAACAAGAAATTTAAAACTCTGTGAGACTCCGTGTTACCCTGTGGTGAAATGAACTCAAAACAAGATCAGAAATGGAAAAGTTAATCATTGCGGGACGTGAATTCAACTCCCGCCTCTTCCTGGGAACAGGTAAATTCAGCTCAAACGAATGGATGGAACAGTCGATACTGGCATCGGGCACCGAAATGGTGACAGTGGCCATGAAACGTGTCGACATGGAGAGCACAGAAGACGACATGCTGAAACATATTGTACATCCGCACATTCAGTTGCTTCCCAACACATCGGGCGTACGCAACGCGGAGGAAGCGGTGTTTGCCGCACAAATGGCACGCGAGGCTTTCGGAACCAACTGGCTGAAACTGGAGATTCATCCCGACCCGCGCTATCTGCTGCCCGACTCGGTGGAGACCCTGAAAGCGACTGAAGAACTGGTGAAACTCGGATTCGTCGTGCTCCCCTATTGCCAGGCAGATCCGGTGCTCTGCAAACAACTGGAAGAAGCGGGAGCCGCCACGGTAATGCCGCTGGGAGCACCTATCGGAACCAATAAAGGACTGCAAACCAAGGAGTTTCTGCAAATCATTATCGAACAGGCAGGAATCCCGGTAGTGGTGGACGCCGGAATCGGAGCACCGAGCCATGCGGCGGAGGCTATGGAAATGGGTGCATCGGCATGCCTGGTAAACACAGCTATCGCGGTAGCCGGCAACCCGATAGAAATGGCAAAAGCCTTCAAGCAGGCAGTAGAAGCCGGACGGACGGCATACGAGGCCGGACTGGGTATGCAGGCCATAGGGTTCGTGGCGGAAGCAAGCTCACCACTGACGGCATTTTTAAACGAATAAAACAATAACCTCGCCTCCGGCCCCTCTCCCGTCGATCACTCTTCGGGAAAAGAATACGGGGCTGAGAGATCCTAATAACGAATGTATGGAACAAAGAATAAAATTTCCCCGCTCTGAGAAGGTATATCTGTCCGGCAAGCTATTCCCCGAAATCCGTGTAGGTATGCGAAAAGTAGAGCAAGTGCCCAGCACAACTTTCGAAGGAGAAACGAAGGTGATCACTCCCAATCCGCATGTGTACATCTACGATACCAGCGGTCCTTTCAGTGACCCCGACATAGAAATCGACCTGAAAAAAGGCCTCCCGCGCCTGCGTGAAGAATGGATACTGAACAGAGGAGACGTGGAACAATTGCCCGAGATCAGTTCGGAATACGGACGCATGCGGCGGGATGACGGGAGCCTCGACCACCTCCGTTTTGAACATATCGCACTGCCCTACCGGGCCAAGGCCGGCCGGCATATCACCCAGATGGCGTATGCCAAACAGGGCATTGTCACTCCCGAAATGGAATATGTGGCTATCCGTGAGAATATGAACTGCGAAGAACTGGGCATCGAGACCCATATCACACCCGAATTCGTACGTCAGGAAATAGCCGAAGGACGGGCGGTGCTGCCTGCCAACATCAACCATCCCGAAGCCGAACCTATGATTATAGGCCGCAACTTCCTGGTGAAAATCAATACCAACATCGGCAACTCCGCCACTACCTCGAGCATAGACGAAGAGGTGGAGAAAGCAATGTGGAGCTGTAAATGGGGAGGAGACACATTGATGGATCTTTCGACCGGAGAGAACATACACGAAACGCGGGAATGGATCATCCGCAACTGTCCCGTTCCGGTGGGGACCGTACCTATCTACCAGGCTCTGGAAAAGGTAAACGGAAAGGTAGAGGACCTGACCTGGGAACTGTATCGCGACACACTGATCGAGCAGTGTGAGCAGGGAGTGGACTACTTCACCATCCATGCGGGCATCCGCCGGCATAATGTGCACCTGGCGGAAAAACGCCTCTGCGGCATCGTATCCCGCGGCGGAAGTATCATGAGCAAATGGTGTCTGGTGCACGACCGGGAAAGCTTCCTTTACGAACACTTCGATGACATCTGCGACATCCTGGCACAATACGATGTCGCAGTATCGCTCGGCGACGGCCTACGGCCCGGATCGACCCACGACGCCAATGATGAAGCGCAATTTGCCGAGCTCGACACAATGGGCGAACTGGTGGTGCGCGCCTGGGAGAAAAACGTACAGGCATTTATCGAAGGACCGGGACATGTGCCGATGCACAAGATACGCGAAAACATGGAACGCCAGATTGAAAAATGCCACAATGCCCCGTTCTATACGCTCGGCCCGCTGGTGACGGACATCGCTCCGGGATACGACCACATCACTTCGGCTATCGGAGCGGCACAAATAGGATGGCTGGGAACAGCTATGCTATGCTATGTGACCCCTAAAGAGCACCTCGCCCTGCCCGATAAAGAAGATGTACGCGTGGGAGTAATCACTTATAAAATAGCCGCCCATGCGGCCGATCTGGCCAAAGGACACCCGGGGGCACAGGTACGCGACAACGCACTGAGCAAAGCCCGGTACGAATTCCGGTGGAAAGACCAGTTCGACCTGTCGCTCGATCCGGAACGTGCATTCTCTTACTTCCATGCCGGACGGCATACCAACGGAGAGTATTGCACCATGTGCGGACCGAATTTCTGCGCGATGCGACTGAGCCGCGATCTGAAGAAAACTCAAAAACAAAAATAGGATGACCGTAACGGAAAGGACAGCGGAATACCGGAAAGCACTCGATGTGCCTATCTCCCAACTGGAGACGGACCGGATTGTAAAAGAAATCCTGGATCGACCGGAGAACTTTGACAACATTTACCGGCTGACGTCGGACGATAAATTATTGGTGTCCTGGCGGGCCTTATGGATATGCGACAAACTGTGCAGGCAGAAGCCGGAGTGGCTGATCCCTTTCAGGGAAGAGCTGACCGGAAGGTTGATGTCCTGCGGGCACGATGGCTCGAAACGACTGCTTCTTTCCATACTCTACCATGCACCCGCAACGAAGGTGCCTTCCGTGGCTCTGCTCAACTTCTGCCTGGACGCCATGCTGTCGCCCCAAGAGAGTATCGGCGTGCAATCGCTCGCCATCCGAATGGCTTACCGCCTGTGCGAGCCCGAGCCGGAGTTGCTGTATGAGTTGCGTACCATACTGGAGAGTACAGAGACGGAAATGTATTCGACCGCCGTAAAATCGGCTGTACGGAACACATTGAAGAAGATTAACCAGAAGAATAAAAAGAAAAAATAAAATGTTTTCAGATGAATTAGAAAAGATTTCCTGGGAAGAGACGACTAAAGCCATCTATTCCAAAACTGACGCTGATGTGCGCCGCGCATTGTCGAAGGAACACTGCGATGTAAATGATTTTATGGCATTGATTTCGCCGGCTGCCGCTCCATATCTGGAGACGATGGCACGTCTCAGCCGGAAGTATACGATGGAACGCTTCGGAAAAACAATCTCGATGTTCGTGCCTCTCTATATTACAAATTCTTGTACAAACTCGTGTGTATACTGCGGCTTTAACCACAACAACCCGATGAAGCGTACCATCCTTACGGAAGAAGAGATGGTGAACGAGTACAAGGCGATCAAGAAGCTGGCCCCCTTTGAGAATCTGTTGCTGGTGACAGGAGAGAATCCTGCCAAAGCCGGAGTGGACTACATCGAACGTGCCCTCTTGCTGGCAAAGCCCTACTTTGCTAACCTTCAGATTGAAGTAATGCCACTTAAAGCAGAAGAATATGAACGACTTACACATGCAGGTCTGAACGGGGTCATCTGCTTTCAGGAGACGTATAACAAAGCCAATTACAACATCTACCACCCCCGCGGCATGAAGTCTAAATTCGAATGGAGGGTCAACGGATTCGACCGCATGGGACAGGCCGGAGTACACAAGATAGGAATGGGCGTACTGATCGGACTGGAGGAATGGAGAACGGATATCACCATGATGGCCTATCATCTCCGCTACTTGCAGAAGCATTATTGGAAAACGAAATATAGTGTCAACTTCCCCCGCATGCGCCCGTCGGAAAACGGAGGCTTCCAGCCCAATGTGGTGATGAACGACCGTGAGTTGGCACAAGTGACTTTTGCGATGCGCATCTTCGACCATGATGTAGACATCTCCTACTCTACCCGCGAAAGCGCAGCCTTCCGTAACCACATGGCTACGCTCGGAGTGACCACTATGAGTGCAGAAAGCAAAACGGAACCGGGAGGATACTTTACCTATCCGCAAGCACTGGAACAGTTTCACGTAAGCGACGAGCGGAAAGCCGTGGAGGTGGATGCAGCACTACGGTCGCTGGGGCGGATACCGGTATACAAAGACTGGGACACGGCGCTGACGCTACCCCAATGCTGATAACTGAAATAAAAGGGAATTTATGGAAAGATACAGCAGACAAACCATGCTTCCGGAAATAGGAGAAGCAGGACAGCTAAAGCTAAAAGCTGCCAAAGTACTGATTGTAGGCGTGGGAGGACTCGGTTCTCCCATCGCCCTCTATCTGGCCGGCGCGGGAGTGGGTACCATCGGGTTGGCAGATGACGACGAAGTGAGCCTCAGCAATCTGCAGAGGCAGATACTCTACACAGAGGAGGAAGTGGGCGACCTGAAGGCTATCTGTGCCTCCATGCGGATCAGCGCCCTCAACAGGGAGATAAAAGTGAATGCCTGTCCGGGAAGGCTAAGTAAAGAAAATGCACGCGATCTGATAGGCCAGTATGACATCATCGTGGACGGTTGCGATAACTTTGCAACCCGGTATCTGCTCAGCGATGTCTGTTCGGAGCTCGGGAAACCGTATGTATACGGTGCTATCTGCGGATTTGAAGGACAGGTGTCCGTCTTCAACTACGGAGAAGGAACTCAACGGAAAACTTATCGTGACCTCTACCCGGACGAAGAAGGAATGTTACACATGCCTCCTCCTCCCAAGGGGGTGGTCGGAGTGACACCGGCAGTAACGGGCAGTGTGGAAGCATGCGAAGTTCTCAAAATCATTTGTGGATTCGGAGAAGTCCTGGCAGGCAAACTATGGACAATTGACTTGCGGACATTGCAATCTAACATATTTTCACTATAAAGGTTGGTTTCTGATTAAGTTAATTAGTAACTTTGCTAAACTTAACAGTTTAACAAAAGAAATGAAACTTATCGTAGTAACGACGCCTACTTTCTTTGTAGAAGAAGATAAGATTATCACTGCTCTTTTTGAAGAGGGACTGGATATTCTGCATCTCAGAAAACCGGAAACACCGGCTATGTATTCAGAGCGCCTGTTGACACTGATTCCGGAGAAATACCACAAACGGATTGTCACGCACGAACACTTCTATCTGAAAGAAGAATTCAACCTGATGGGAATTCATCTGAATGCACGAAATCCCAAAGAACCGCATGACTATTCGGGACATATCAGTTGTTCGTGTCACTCGGTGGAGGAAGTGAAGAATAAAAAGCACTTTTATGATTATGTATTCATGAGCCCGGTTTATGACAGTATCTCGAAAGAGGGATATAACTCACCCTATACAGCCGAAGAACTGCGCCTGGCAGCCAAAGACAAGATCATTGACAACAAGGTGATGGCTTTGGGAGGTATTACGCCGGATAACATACTGGAAGTGAAAGATTTCGGATTCGGAGGTGCAGTAGTTTTAGGAGATTTATGGGGCAAATTCGACGCTTGCTCCGACCAGGATTACCTGGCAGTGATAGAACACTTCAAGAAGCTGAAAAGAATGGCGGACTGAACGAAACGACAACAGACAAAATAAAATAGGGTGATTCTCCTTGCGGAGGTCACCCTATTTCGTTGAAACCTATTTGATTAAAATTCGTAATGGAATCCGAATGTAAGGTCTTCACTGCTTGCGCTAAAGCCAAAACCGTTACCCATATAATCGTCCTTATATCCCAGGAAGCCACATTTGGCAACCAGGCTGAAATGCTGGTTCAACTTGATAGCGATACCCGGTTTCAGACCGATCTCGAAACCGTTTACAGCATCACCGCCATCTTTCACCTTAGTGGTAGCAAAACCAAATCCGCCATCGACAAACAGACGTACGATCTTGTTTTCATAATAAGAAAAACGTGCGTAAGGAGCAATGGCAAATGTGTTTGTCGAGATATGCTCCTTGTATTCATGGTTGAACTGAAGCTCAACGCCCAATGCCCATTGTTCGCTCAGGTTGTATCCGATCTCCGGAGCCAGTTTAAAGGAAGTGGTATTGGCATCATCATTACGCCACAAACCTACGGTACCTCCCATGTAAAGGTCTTGTGCCTTAACAGATAAAGTTGCAATAGCAACAAATAAAAACAATACAATCTTTTTCATCTTCTTAGTAGTTTTAATTAAATACACCTATTTTGAAAACAAACAAAAGAATAATTTCACTTTTGTTTCGGGGCGCAAAAGTATATCATATTCATTAATTAAACAACTATTTCGATCATTATTCACCGGAGAGCAAAATGAAAAAAGCCGCTTGTAATTGATTTACAGCGGCTTTTCTATTTAAATATTTACCGGTTTCCCTCAGAACTTATAGCCTACGCTAATAGAAAGATTCAGATTCTTACCATTTACGTTGTCCATGACATCGACAAACCCGAACTGACCGTCAAGCCCTGCGATAATCTTGCCAAACTCCGCGGCAACACCGATACCAAGACCTACATCGCCACGTTTCAACAGACCGTCGTCACCAAAGGTATCGACTTCCAAGCGCCCTTTGCCCAGATCTACTTTGGAATTACCCGCGATGCCGCAAGCAAAATAAGGACCTGCACTCAACACGATATTAGTATTATCGGCTACTTTGAAACGCGCAGCAGCCATAACCGGCAGTTCCAGATAAACAGCATTCACACTCAGTTCGTCCTTCTTGGCACCTTTGGAAGATACAAACAAAGAGGGTTGCAACGACCAGATTTCATTAAATCCATACTCCATGCCACCGCCTATCTTGAATCCTACTTTGGCATTCATGTCAAAATCACCGGTAAAGTTACTGATATTCATTCCCACCTTGGCATTCCAGCTCACTTGAGAAAAGCCCACAACCGAAACGAGGGCAAACAATACAAACACAAGATTTCTTTTCATAATTCTGTAATTTTAGTTTGTTAAAAATATAATAAGTAAGGTTTCATAAGATAAAGGAAATATTTTTATTTGAATTATACAAATATTTACTCTACATTTTAGGTTTCCGCCGGCTTTTCTCTCCTGTAGGCTCTGTCTGCACCATACAGATATATACAAAAAGGCGAGGCTACCCTCTTGGAGTAGCCTCGCACAAACCAGTTAATCTAAAGTTATTCTTCGATGGCTGCCTGCGCCGCTGCCAGACTAATATATCAGCCAATAAGTTAGCATTCTGCTGTAAACATACAGTAAACTTATACCTTAGTATATATAAGAGGATCCATCATTTACTGCATAGTCCGTTATGTATTGCTCTTCTACAAAGTTAGTACATTATTCATAATAATAACACTTGAAGGTACTAAATCTCTTACTTCTTTTCATAATTCAATTCATTATTAAAGTTCGTAACCCAGTTGGTATACATCACTTGAAGGTTAAATTTTAAGCCATATTAACAGATATTTTTTCCTATTTAAATGAAACATCTAACAAGCAGATATACTAAGAAAGCACAGCAGCCAAGAGTATAATGAGGATTATTCTTAACATCAATAATTAGACATTTAAGAATAATCACACACCTTTTATTCCATGACATTTCTATCTTCATTGGTTTCTCCCATGGAAATTCAGGATATTTATAAGTCATCTTCTTAATAGTATAGCTTTGATTATACCATACACACAGAATGATAACGATCCAACCTATTAAATTAAACCATGGGTCAATGAATGATTGTCCTTCATCAATATTTCCATGAGGCTTTGGTTCATACTTCATAACTTACTATTTCTAATAGATGGTAAACTTATCCGTATCTTTGTATTCCCATTGGATAATTTTCCACTTAAAGAAGATAAAGTATCTGCCAAAGAAAGGATACCATTGTACTCTTTGAGGCATATTTATATCATGTAAACACACCTTCCCCATATACCAAGCCATAGGTAATGTAAACACTAAAGAAATAAGTAACTCTGTTCTATCTAACATTGCATTAACTATTATAATCCAGTTGAATACATATATTATTAAATACATAATCCTATGAAGCGTAAATAGAGTAATAGCTACCCATCTTCCTCGCTTATTGCTCAATAACCATTTGAGAAACAAATGTAAGCAATAGAACACTATAAGTAATAAAGCAAGTGATAACATCTTAACTGTATATATTAAGTTCTTTGAAATCAATAATCCATTTATTATCTATTAAGAAGTCAGTACCCAGTAATCCATGTACTTGTATTCCACTTTCTTCCTCAATATCTTTAAAAACATTGGATAATGGCTGTACACAAAATTTTGTTTCATAAGTATAACCTTCAAAATTGAAAGGTAGAATAACCACATCTACCTTATGCTTAGTTCCATCTATACCACTGATACAATAATCCCCAATAGATTCTACTATATCCTTGAAATATTCTACTACATTGCTATCAATCAAACTGCAAGTACTCCCAGTATCTAAGATGAAGCAAAGATGCTTATTCTCTATCTCAACCATTATAATAGGTAGTTTAGTTTGATTAAGTCCATAATATAAGGAATGATATAAATTCATCTATATTTTAACTCTAACTATATCACTTTCTCCCTCCTTCTCTAATGTCAGAAGTTTAACTTGTTTCATATCAACAACCTCACCTACAGCTATATTAGAACTTTTATCAAGTGGTATATAACAAGGTTTACCTGTTGATTTCATAGTGAATTCTACTGAGTTCCCATATTTAGAAGCTACTACAACTGCTCGACTAACAGCATCTATTTCTTCTTGTGTAAAAGACCTTTCATTCTTTAATTTCCATATTAAAGCCTGCTTACTCTCTTTTGTATTATAAAATGGGCTGGTAGTAATACATTCTATTTCCTCATGAACATATTGAGAAGTATAACCTAATTTTTTTGCAATAGATTCAACATAGTCAACTTTTCGTTTTGAGTAATACTTATCTATAGTCAATATGTAAACAAGCTGAAATAGATATTTTTTTTTCCCCTCTTCATCAATGGGATAAACATCTGCTATATTTTCAGGATTGACACTACATGCTTGTTGAAATTTGCAAATATGTATATTGTTGCTTTGTGTAATTTCAGCAATAGCTTTTCTTGCCTTATCACTCATACTGCCATCTGCTAAAGCAACGGTTATTAAATCTCTTAGGAGACACATTTCTGCATCCTTAATTTTTTTCTTAAATAAATCAAGTATTCCCATAATATTATTCTTTTTGTAGCCATACCACAAAAAGAAGGCGTGGCACTTAACTTGTTGAGTTTTCAGGGTATCGCCAAACACCCTACACCTACAAACAAGGAAAGCCCACACCATATGGTGAGAGCATCCACTTATTACTACAGTAGGTGTTTTCTTAACTTGGCGATTTTTGAAAACTACTTGTAAAAAGTAAACACTTCTTTTTCTAATATGTCTTGTTAAACTTCTATTTCATTAGCAATCATTCAATTGTTCATACTGCAAAGTTAATACTTTCCATTAACAAACAATCATTTGAAAGCTACTTTTAATAGATTTCAATCCATATTAGCACCATTGGTATAGGCTATATTCTTGTATTACAAAATTAAATCTTTATTTTTTAGTATCTCTGTCTAACCATAGGTATATTACTAAGCTTACAATACTAAATACAACCCATTTCATCATTAAATAAAATTCTGTCATGATTCAATTTAATTTAAAAGCCCCAACCTTATTATAGACTGAGGCTTAAACTACAATACACAGAGGCTTAGACCTCAATGTAAATCTATCAATACTCCTCCATTTAATCATTTTCCACCTAACACTTGAAGAAGTTTAGTATAGTAAGATGACTATTAATCTACTTTCTGACCTCACTCTTATTGCTCATTTTCAGATATAATAGGCTACTGTGTACATCTAACTTCCAGTATAAATAGAAATTTTAAAAGATAGATATACACTTTTTCCAGTTAGCCTGAGATGCCTTGAAAGTGTTAGATTATTGAATGTATTCACTTCTATATTCTTTTTTATAAGAGAAGTGAATACAAAATATATTCTTTCTCACTTACCTTTTTAATATATAATAATCTAAGTGAGGCTGTCTAAGATTTCCTAACATAATGGATATAAGAGTTGAGATAAGGTAAGAGCTGGAGAAGTAGTGCTAATTATAACTGGTTACTGGATAAACCAACTGTATTCATTAGTGCCATATAGAGCCTTGTTAAGTCCATCAGCAAGCTGTGTGGCATTAAGTGACCTATCCAAGAAATTATCTATATAGCTGCTTTTATTGGCTCCAGTGATCAGATTATACACATTCCACATGGATATAGCACTCTGATTCTCAGGAAGAGCAAAGTTATCATCATTATAATATGCCTTAGCTACAAGTCCTATCTGAGTATCAGTCATCAGCATTTGAGGAAGCCTTTTCTTCTGTTCAACTGGAAGATATTGATATAATCTACTTTTTCCCAAGAATTGTGCAAACTGGCTTTCAGTCATATAACTATCCTTATAAGCACTCATGTAGTATAGGTGTTTGACTATGTTATAGTCTTGAAATAGCCTCATCACTGAACTAAATAAATCAGCAGTACTCATCACCTTTAATTCAGACTTGTAACCATCAGTTGATACACACATGTTACAGCAAACTAAATTCTTAAAACCTATAAATACTTTGAACTTTTCTACACCTTTCTTACTATACAAGTTTTCATGATTATAGCTTCTTACCCCACCAATAGTAAGATTCAGCCTATTGCCTTCAATATCTTCATTGATAGTGGGAATTTCAAAACAAAACATCATTCTTTCATAGTAAATGGTCTTGTCTGATTCAAGTAAATCCTTCACCGGTTTGTGAATAGCTTCGGGGGTTCTGCCTTTAATGACATGGCTTACTCTGATAGCTGGTTCTTCAATCCTTTCATTGGGAAATATCTGATTGGCTGCTTCCCAAACAATTTCAATAAATGAAGGATGACTGATAGTAATCTCATTATCCTTACTGAACACTGGTACTACACATTCTTCCCTTAGATGCTGTATAGTGACTTCTTTGGTGTTGGCTTCTATAAAAGGCAATCTTTTGTTTTCCCTTCTGGAGCTTATAATTTCAGCCTCTATAGTTTCAACTGGGGTTTCAATTTCAAACTTTGGCTGATTAAATGTTTGCATCAACATATTAGTTCTGTGCACTGGCATTAACTGCATTGCTTCCATAATGTATAAAGTTAGGATTATAGTTAATAATAGGTTTGCTATTCTCTTCTTGCAACTGCATCTTCTTCTGCATGAACTCTGATGTAAGTTGTTGATACCACTCAGGGTATTGGTGATAAATGGAAGTAAGTTCTTCAATGGATTCAGCCTGATTTATTTTCTGCTTTATCATATCCAAGTTTACTCCATTATTACACCAATCAAGTATTATTTGCCCAGTAGTGGGAGTAATTGTAAAGTCTGGTTTACCCATGAATAGGCTTGTTCTATCCTTTGATGCAATGGCTTGATGCTTCATGTTAATATCAAGGACTATAGTAAATTCATAGTCTATTCCATCTCTCATGACTGCTTTTAACCCCACTTTCTCAGGAATCATCTTGCCATTCTTCTCACTTAAAACATAGTCTTGTTTACATCGCATTGTACAAATAACATGGCTATTTGATTGTAAAATATTCCGCATAAAAATATTCATTCTTGGTGTTATCTTCTGCCAATTAGTGAATGAATTGCCTTGCAGGTTAGCATGGTATTCCAGAAGGTTATCCCAACATTGGGAAATACTATCAATGATTATCACCTCCATATTAGCATCCTCACATATCTTTATAGCCTCAATATAGGTTTCAGGTGTGAAGTTCTCCTGAAGAGATAATACATTGTAATTGCCCAAGTGTGCATATAAATCAGCACTTCCATTCTCACTGTCTATGATGGCTATCTTAGTCCAGTCACCACAAAGTCCATAAGCCAACAGTAAGGCTGAATAGGTCTTTCCTGAGCCTGAACAACCTTGTAAAGCAAGCTTTATTTTAGCCTGCTTCTTTGATGATACTCTTAAATTCAACATATTGTAATCTATTAATTGTTGATGGTTAATGTATAAAGAAAAAAGAGTAGCCAGTCTTTCAACTGAACTACTCTTCAAGTGATAAGCATACTCTTTATAAAGTTGCCAAGGTCATACACTCACCTTCACCCTTCTGATGAAGCATGTAGAACATATCACCAGTATCAGATGAACATACTTGTGAGATAACTGGATTAGTAATTTCTCCATTAATAAATTTATCACTTACTGCACCTGTTTCACAGCCATATACAAAGAAGCATTTACCTGTATGTGGATTCCGCTTTACTTCAATAGCTTTAACTCCCATTTGAGACTTGAAGTCATTGACTGTCATTGTCTCTAAAAATTTTAATTTTCCCATAATCTTGTAATTTAATTGTTGTACTATGAAATAGTTCTAACTTTAGCTACCTTCAAGTGTAAAGGAGAAGTAATGAGCAATTCTGTCAGCTCAAATATAATGGAATTTCAATTGCAATTTAATATATAAATCCACCTTAGTACCACCACTTATAAAAGTGGTAGGGGGAATAGCCCAATGTTTTAAAATCAGGGGGCTACCAATGCTGATAAGACGGTGTATAAGCCTAAAAATAAAAAATTAGATATACTTAAGTGAACAGTGAAAACAGTTATATATTACTAATTTGAATATAATAAGTCTTAATTTCAATGGGTGCAAACAGGAAAGTTTAAATAAGTCTATTCTTATTAATTCAATTAAGGGATTAATGTATTTGCTCTAACATTGGGAGATATTCCAATATTCTCAGTAAGTGTCTGCTGCATTATCCTTAAAACAAAATTTGTATTATCCGAGGTTGTACAGATTGAATCATGAATAGTAAAAACAGGAACATGTTGATTTCCTTCTTCCCAAATTCTCCTACAACATCTATGTAAAATTATTTCACTTTCCATGCTCTGTAAAAGGCAGGATAATGCTGTGTGGTCATCTTTTTTGGCAAGTTCTATTAGCCTATAAATAGGAAGGAAATTCATTTTGAAATATTTCTTGTATGCTGGCATATATCTATTTTTTGAGAATAGAGTAGTAAGTATCATAACTTTAATATCATCCCTACTCAGATTAACCCTTTGAGCATGGTTAATTATTTGAATCATATATTCATAAATCTGTCCATGAGATGCTTTCTGTGTGTATTCACTTAAAGTAGAATCATTCCAATCTAAAAATGAAACATAAGTTTTGATTTCCTCTAATTGTTCTTCACTAAATTTATCTTGCACATTTTGAGGGAGTGTACCTATATTAAGAGGTATATCAGAATTTTTATCCCAAAATCTGGGATCTAATAATAAGCAAAGTAAATAGGGCTGACTATTAGAAATATCAATATTAACTAATGGAGCACCATTGTAATTTAAAAATCTACGATATATCTTTTGCAAATTGGTTATTACAGAATGTAATCTATGAACATTAGTATCAATGGAAACCTTGTAATCTCCAAGAGCAATACTATTGATATTATATAGTGCTGCATGATACTGAGTAAGAGGATATTTCCTTTTAACAAAGTTGCCATGACTTTTGTCTCTATTTATATCCCAATACTCTCTACCTTTATTGAACTTATCTTGCATAATAGTATGAGCATAATTTACAGCAGCTTGTTCATCTATATGTAATCCTTTTGTGTCATACCAATATGTTAAATAAGGATAACTTATCACTATGTTAGGTATAAATTCGCCATCTTCCTCACTAAATACTTCTGATGGAATAGTTTTTACTTCTCCTTGAAAGGCTGGATAATTATATCTCACCAATGATACATTTTCATATCTTTCAGTAAACTTATACCCTTTAGACTTTTCACCTTGAATATATTGTCCATCAGTACATAACACTCCAGTCCTTATAAGGTATTCAAGATAAGGATGATAGTCCTTGAAAGCATTCCTTATGAGCTTGGAGTTAATAGGAACATAACCATTCTCTGTTATGGAATCCTTGTTTTTGGCTGGTATGGAACTGATAAGCCCTATAATGTAGATTAACCTGTCCTTATCAAAGTATTGAGAAGAACTCAGGCTTCCATCTTGAGTGACAGACCTTATATGACCAGTGTTGTCCCTGACAAACAGATAGTCTGTTACCGGATGTTGGTCTAAATGGGTGTCTATGTCAAAATTGCTTGGTATCATGGCAAAGTAACCTGAATGCTTCAACTTGATACCTAAGGAGCTAACAACAGTATGTTTAGGCTCTAAAGAAGAGAAATAATTTTGAAGTTGATATTTTCTCTGTAACCACTTCTTTTCTATAAAATCTACCTTACAATCCATATTCATTATGTTAGGAAATTATTGATATAACAAAAATAGTAAAGAATCTCCATAATCCAATAAACTACAGAGATTCTTTTAAACCTATTTCAAGTCTTCTCCCCCAAATACACAAGCAATCACTTTTTCATTTAGTACACTAATTGGAGAATAATCTTTTTTAATATACCCCTCTGTCACCCTATGAGCAGATGAATGATTTAAGGCAAAACCCACCTCTGCTGTACTTGCACCACAATTATTCTGAGCTATTGTAGCCCATGAATGCCTAAAATTATAGATGCAAATTTTAGGTAATCCATTATAATTGCAATATGGTTTCAAACCACTATTTACATTTATATTAAAACAATTACTATCCTGATACCTTTCTGCAAAGTTTAATAAATAGTCATTATTTGATTTATATTTCTCAAATAAAGGCAGTAATCTTGTTGGTATCTTCACTTCCAAGTAAGCCCCATCTCTCCTGAATTTCTTGGTTTTATGCCTATGATAACACAACACCTCCCCTTTTAAGTTCCCCTTTCTCAATTCAAACAAATCAGCAGTATTCATACCTGCCAAGCAAAACACCATCTCTGCTACATCTCTACTAAGTTCTGGTAAAGAAGCCTTCAACTTAGTTTCAGGAATAGCACCATAAAAGAACTTTTGAAGTATAGGGATGTCCAATGCTCTCTTTTCAGGCACATCAGCCTTAGGTATTTCAATCTTTCTAAATGGCTGTAGTTTAATCTTTATGATATTTTTATCATAATCATTATACTCTTCAAGAGCCGCATTATAAATCATCCTGATACAAGTTGGGTACATTTCTTTGGCTCGATTAGTTCCAGATAAGGAATTAATCCAATCTTGAATAAACTTAGATGTCAACTTGGAAAACAAAATATTATTTGTCCCTGCAAATCTCTCTAATGATTGATAAGCCCATCTATAATTTTTGGCATTTCTCACCATATTTCTGATTGTAGCCATCTCAAAAACATACTTTCTTGCATATTGAGAGAAAGATATATCTTCATCGATGCTTTGCAAATAAAACATAACTTCATGTATATCCCAAGTTGATATTTCCACAGCATTCAGCCTATCATTATATCCTCTAATCAGATTAGAACAATAAGAAAGAATATCAGGGTCTTTAATTTCACCTTTTCTTAACTTTGATTTATCTACTACTTTATCAGTCTTAATATACCCAATTCTTCTATTATGAGTAATTCTGATGTAAACAGAGAACAACTTATCACTTCTCTGGTTTCTAACGCACACTTTAAAATTTGCCATAATCTTCTAATAATCAATACTTAATAGTTGTATTTTTAGTGTAAACATTTTCTTGATTTAGTGTAAACATACAGTAAACAAGATGGTAAAATAACAGACATTATAACAGAAAAAAGGGATTCACTCCTCAGAGCAAATCCCTTTAACTTATTGATTATTAATTATAAATCGTAGCTACTATCCTTCGATGGCTGCCTGCGCCGCTGCCAGACGTGCGATAGGCACACGGAACGGAGAACAGCTAACGTAATTCAAACCCACTTTATGGCAGAACTTAACAGATGAAGGCTCACCGCCATGTTCACCACAGATACCGCACTTCAGGTCCGGACGGATGGCACGGCCTTTTTCGGTTGCCATACGTACCAACTGGCCTACACCATTTTGGTCGAGTACCTGGAACGGGTCTACTTTCAGAATCTTCTTCTCCAGATAAACCGGAAGGAAAGAAGCTATATCGTCACGAGAGTAACCGAAAGTCATCTGAGTCAAGTCGTTGGTTCCGAACGAGAAGAACTCGGCAGACGAAGCGATACGGTCGGCAGTCAGAGCCGCACGGGGAATTTCGATCATGGTTCCGACTTTGAAGTCGATGCGGTCTCCCACCTCTTCAAAGAGCTTGTCTGCTTCGGCACGAATCACACTTTCCTGCTGTTGGAACTCGTAAAGAATACCTGTCAGCGGCACCATAATTTCGGGATGTGTCTCTATTCCTTCTTTCTTCAGTTCAAGAGCGGCACCCAGAATGGCACGAGTCTGCATCTGTGTGATTTCGGGATACGTATTTCCCAAACGGCAACCACGGTGACCCAACATCGGGTTGTGTTCGCAGAGCGATTCGACACGCTGCTGGATATATTGCAGGCTTACTCCCATTGTATCGGCCATCTCCTGCTGTCCTTTCAGATCGTGAGGAACAAATTCATGCAAAGGAGGATCGAGCAGACGTACAGTCACCGGACAACCGGCCATTGCCTTGAAGATTCCCTTGAAGTCGGCTTGCTGATATGGCAAGATCTTGGCAAGAGCTTTGCGGCGTCCCTCAGCATTTTCTGCCAGAATCATCTCACGCATGGCTTTGATCTTTTCACCTTCGAAGAACATGTGTTCCGTACGGCAAAGACCGATACCTACCGCACCGAAATTACGGGCAACTTCGGCATCATGCGGTGTGTCGGCATTGGTACGAACCTGCAGACGGGTATATTTATCAGCCAACTTCATCAGATCGGCAAAGTCGCCTGACAGTTCGGCTGCTTTCGTTTCTACTTTACCCTGATAAACCTCACCGGTACTACCGTTCAAGGAGATGAAATCTCCCTCTTTCAGCAATACACCATCCACTTCCACTGTACGGGCCTTGTAGTCGATATTCAATGCACCGGCTCCCGAAACACAGCATTTACCCATACCACGGGCAACCACGGCTGCATGTGAGGTCATACCTCCACGGGCGGTCAGGATACCTTCGGCAACTGCCATACCGGCCAAATCCTCGGGTGAAGTCTCGATACGAACCATCACAACACGTTTTCCGGCAGCATGCCATTCGGCTGCATCGTCAGCAAAGAATACGATCTGACCGGTAGCAGCACCCGGAGAAGCCGGCAAACCGCGAGTCAGCACTTTAGCCTGTTTCAAAGCAGACTTATCGAATACCGGGTGAAGTAATTCATCCAGTTTATTGGGTTCTACACGCATCAGCGCAGTCTTTTCGTCGATCATGCCCTGGCGGAACAGATCCATGGCGATTTTTACCATGGCAGCACCGGTACGTTTACCGTTACGTGTCTGAAGGAACCAAAGTTTGCCTTCCTGAACGGTGAACTCCATATCCTGCATGTCTTTGTAGTGATTTTCAAGCTTGGTCTGCAATTCATCCAACTGCTTGTAGATCTCCGGCATAGCCTCTTCCATAGAAGGATATTTTGATGCACGTTCCTCTTCGCTCACACCGGCAAGCTGAGCCCAACGCTGGGAACCGATCTTAGTGATCTGCTGCGGAGTACGGATACCCGCCACCACGTCTTCACCTTGTGCATTGATCAGATATTCACCATTGAAGAGGTCCTCGCCCGTAGCGGCATCACGGGAGAAGCATACACCTGTTGCGGAAGTATCGCCCATGTTACCGAACACCATTGCCTGAACACTTACGGCAGTACCCCATTCATCGGGAATTCCTTCCATCTTACGGTACAGGATGGCACGTTCGTTCATCCATGAATTGAACACGGCGCAGATAGCTCCCCAAAGCTGTTCGTATGCACAAGTCGGGAAGTCCTTGCCTGTTTGTGCCTTTACGGCAGCTTTAAATTTCTTCACGAGTTCCTTGAGATCTTCCACCTCGAGCTCGTTGTCCAGCTTCACGCCTTTGGCATGTTTCACTTCTTCAATGATTGCCTCAAACGGATCCTGGTCTTCTTTGTTAACAGGTTTCATACCCAATACTACGTCACCGTACATCTGTACGAAACGGCGGTAAGAATCCCATGCAAAACGAGCGTTTCCGGTCTTACGGGTCAGACCTTCAACCACTTCATCATTCAAACCCAGATTCAGGATCGTATCCATCATACCCGGCATGGATGCACGTGCACCCGAACGCACAGAAACCAGCAACGGATTCTCTACGTCACCAAATTTTGAACGCATCAGGTTCTCAATATTTGCAATAGCTTTTTCTACTTCTTCTTTCAGGAGAGATACGACCTTTTCCTGTCCCATCTCGTAATATTCGGTACAAACGTCAGTTGTAATTGTGAAGCCCGGAGGTACGGGGACACCGATCAGATTCATTTCGGCAAGGTTCGCACCTTTGCCCCCAAGTAAGTTTCGCATACCGGCCTTTCCTTCTGCCAGTCCATTACCAAAGGTATAAACTCTTTTTTTGTCCATAATACGATTTTAAAGTTATTAGTTGTGATTCTTTTCTGTTCGCAAATCTAAGGATATTTCGCAAACCAGAAAACTTTTATATGAAAAACTTTCTATCAAAATGCAATTTCGACATTGCAATCTGCATTATTTCACTTCATATAGAGAAATACGAAAAAAAATACCTACTTTTGCGAAAGATTTTATTAATATGGCGTAGAATGGTGATTTAATAGATTCACGCTTTATACTCAAAGAAATCATTTTAATATAATTCAAGGAGTACTGTGGCTAGAAAGAAAAAAGAACTTCCTCTGCTGGAGAAGGTGACAATAACGGATGTGGCTGCCGAAGGAAAAGCCATCGCAAAAGTAGATGACCTGGTCGTTTTTGTACCTTACGTAGTGCCGGGCGACGTGGTAGATTTGCAAGTAAAAAGAAAAAAGAATAAATACGCCGAAGCTGAAGCGGTGAAGTTTCACGAACTCTCACCGGTACGTGCCGTTCCTTTTTGCCAGCACTATGGCGTATGCGGCGGGTGTAAATGGCAGGTATTGCCCTACGCAGAACAAATCAAATACAAACAGAAACAGGTGGAAGACAACCTCCGCCGTATCGGAAAGATCGAATTGCCGGAAATCTCTCCTATCCTGGGATCTGCTAAAACAGAGTTTTACCGGAACAAACTGGAGTTCACCTTCTCGAACAAACGCTGGCTGACAGCGGAAGAAGTGAAACAGGACGTCAAATATGACCAGATGAACGCGGTGGGATTCCACATTCCGGGAGCATTCGACAAGGTGCTCGCCATCGAAAAGTGCTGGTTGCAGGATGATATCTCTAACCGTATCCGCAATACGATCCGCGATTACGCCTACGAGCACAACTACTCTTTCATCAATCTCCGTTCGCAGGAAGGAATGCTCCGCAACATGATTGTACGTACCTCGAGTACCGGCGAACTGATGGTGATTCTGATTTGCAAGATAACGGAAGAGCATGAAATGGATCTCTTCAAGCAGTTATTGCAATATGTTGCCGACCAATTCCCGGAAATAACCTCTCTCCTATACATTATTAATAATAAATGTAACGACACGATCAATGACCTCGATGTACACGTATTCCGTGGCAATGATCACATCTTCGAGGAGATGGAGGGACTTCGTTTCAAGGTGGGACCGAAATCGTTCTATCAGACCAACTCGGAACAGGCATACAATCTTTATAAGGTGGCACGCGACTTTGCCGGACTGACAGGTGACGAACTGGTATATGACCTCTATACGGGTACCGGAACCATCGCCAACTTTGTGTCACGCCAGGCACGAAAAGTGATCGGCATCGAATATGTTCCCGAAGCCATAGAAGATGCAAAAGTGAATGCCGAGATCAATGGAATAGAGAACACCCTGTTCTTTGCCGGAGACATGAAGGATATCCTGACACAGGATTTCATCAATCAGTACGGGCGTCCGGATGTAATCATCACCGACCCTCCCCGGGCGGGAATGCATCAGGATGTGGTAGACGTAATCTTATTTGCCGAACCCAAACGGATCGTATATGTTAGTTGTAATCCGGCTACACAAGCGCGTGACCTCCAGTTGCTGGATGTCAAATATCGTGTGAAAGCAGTGCAACCGGTAGATATGTTCCCCCACACCCATCACGTGGAAAACGTAGTGCTGCTTGAACTTAAATAAAAAAATGAATATGAAGAGAATCAAACGAACTCCGGCCGAGAAGGCCCGTGCACAATATACCGGCTATCTGGTGAAAGAACCGATGGAATTAATGGATTTCCTTGCGGCCAAAATGCCCGATGCCAGCCGTACCAAGCTAAAGTCTCTGTTGAGCAAACGAATCGTGCTGGTTGACAATGTGATCACAACACAATTCAACTTTCCTCTGCAACCGGGCATGAAGGTGCTTATCAGCAAGGACAAGAACAAGAAAGAATTCCGCCATCCGCTACTGAAGATAGTCTACGAGGACGCCTATATCATCGTAGTGGAGAAAAAGGAAGGATTGCTTTCCGTTGGCACAGAGCGGCAGAAAGAACGTACTGCCCAGCATATTTTAAGCGAATATGTAGGTCGTTCGGGACGCGGAAACCGCATCTACGTGGTTCATCGCCTGGACCGGGATACTTCGGGATTAATGATGTTTGCCAAAGACGAAAAGACACAATACACGTTGCGTGACCATTGGCACGACATCGTGACGGACCGTCGCTATGTAGCGGTGGTTACCGGCGAGATGGAGAAAGACAGCGACACGGTAGTGTCCTGGCTGACAGACCGTACCTTGTACGTCAGCTCAAGCAGCTATGATGATGGCGGTTCCAAATCGATCACCCACTATCGCACCATCAAACGTGCCAATGGCTACTCGCTGGTAGAATTGCGATTGGAAACCGGACGTAAGAATCAGATACGTGTACACATGCAGGATCTGGGGCATCCTCTGATCGGAGACGGACGTTATGGGATAGACGGTGGGCCCAATCCTCTCGGGCGCCTGGCTTTGCATGCTTTCAAACTTTGTTTCTATCATCCGGTGACAGATCAGCTAATGGAGTTTGAAACCCCTTACCCTCCTACATTCAAGAAGCTATTTCTGAAGAAATAATATAAATAGGGATGTATCAAAACTCGTATTTACCACAGATTACACAGATTTACACAGATAAATAGTATTGGTTATCAGTAAATTAAAAATCGTTCTGTGCAAATCTGTGTAATCTGTGGTGAATTATGAAACACCTTCATTTAATATTTGCCGGATATAAGTTTATTCCATTCTTAATTCAAAGTTAAATCCCCGGGCATCGTCCGAAAGATAAAAGGCACCGGTTATCCGATCTCCGTATATCCTTACGTCGTCCATATAAGAGATACCGTTCTTACCGTAATTCAATACTAAATTACGATTATAAGAATCTTCCCAATACCACTGAAAGCGAAACTGATCATACAAAAGACCGTCTGAAGCATAGAACTGGGTCTCCACTCCAAAACCGTCGTTCCCGAACTCAAAGGTACTGAACAGGGGTTCACCATTATGGGCATTCATCCCTACATCGCCGGTCCATGCCCGCCCGGTAATGACATATTCAATCTCTCCCTGATCGTCCTCGCAAGACGCGAACCCGACAGCGAGCATCAGTATCAGTAAAATCTTCCAATAGCCTTTCATTTCTTCCTATCTCCTTCTCTAATTAGTTTCTGTTATATTTTGAATCGACAAATACAACTACCTTTCCGTTCAGCTTCCCGGACATATTATGCTCACGTACCCACACGTTATCGAAATAAGTCACCCCGTTCACTCCATAGTCAAAAACAATACCTTCCATCGTATCGTCTATCCACGACCAGGTCAGATTATTGGTCTCCGTGCGGTAAGGCTGACTTTCATTTACATGATAATAGGCATAAGTCTCTGCCAGCCGGCCGTTATCATCAAACTTCAATGTATGCCGAACCCACTCGTCTACATCATTCTTCTCCGAATCATTCACCCAGGTTTTGCCACAGAGCTTTGCATTGCTATTTCGTAGATAATCATCTGAATAATACTTGTCACCACAAGAGCTTAGGCCTACTATAGCTACCAATAAGAATAGCGTTTTCATAAAATTCAATGTCTTCATAAGTGTCATTTGTCATTAAATTAATAATACACGGACAAATATAAGGATTGTTTTCTAATAAAAAGGAAATAGGATAAATAAAAACATTTCAGACAAACAAAAACCATACGATGTGCATCGAAAGTATTCCATGTGGCTTACTGTGAATTTCAAAAAGTAACTTAAAAAAAAGAAATTGACTACAGATTGCTTTATTTACAGATAAATTGCTAACTCTATTCAGATACAAAAGTTATCGGATAGAACTTTTATTTAAAGCAAAATGAATAAAAAGAGAAATAACATGCAGTTTCAGTGCTGTCTGAAGATAAATATGCAAAAACACTCGGACGTTTATTAATATCGTTTAGGTCTTTTGTTAACTTCCTCCAAGTCTTTTATTAACTTCGTTCAAGTCTTTTGTCAACTTCGTCCAAGTCTTTTGTTAACTCCATGACAAGAGAAGAGATATATGGCTGCATAAAAGCACTTTTCCCATTTATTGGCACTAAGAGAAGCAACCGAAAGAAGATGGCAGATACATGCAAAATCGTTAAAACAGACAGCACTATAATATAAACAGAAACGATAAACGATCCATATTACAAGAAAAACGTATAATCGGCATCATCTTGAATCGCCCTAATGCTCCTATTTAGCGTTTTTTTCCGCAAGAGTGGATACGGAGCTTAAAGAATCAAATCTGAGCAGCATTAAAATACAAAATGACAAAATGACTAATTAGCCTTTATTACTTTTCTTCACCTCTGATTCCCCGAAATTATCTTTCCTAAAATACCGCATTCCCCTTTTTATTCCCTACATTTGTACTACGAATAAAAAATCAAGATAGTAAAATGAAAAAATTTATCAAAGGAGTCCGGTTTACTCCTTCCAATTATCCGGATGAAATAGAAGATAAAATACAGAAATACAGAAAACAAGGTTACAAACTTCCTCCACGCAAGGTATTGCGCACACCGGAACAAATTGAAGGTATCCGTGAAAGTGCAAAGATCAACACAGCTCTGCTGAACCACATTGCAGAAAATATTCGTGAAGGAATGTCCACCGAAGAGATCGATCGTTTGGTCTACGATTTCACCACGTCCCATGGGGCTATTCCGGCTCCTCTAAACTATGAAGGATTTCCCAAAAGCGTCTGCACCAGCATCAACGATGTAGTGTGCCACGGAATCCCCAGTTCAACCGAAATTCTAAAAAGCGGAGATATTATCAACGTAGATGTTTCTACCATTTACAATGGTTATTTCTCTGACGCATCACGCATGTTTATGATCGGCGAAGTCAGCCCTGAAAAACAGAGATTGGTACAGGTCACTAAAGAATGTATGGAAATCGGCATAGCTGCCGCACAGCCTTGGGCCCGTTTAGGTGACGTAGGTGCGGCTATTCAGGAACATGCCGAAAAGAACGGTTATAGTGTGGTACGCGACTTATGCGGACATGGAGTGGGAATCAAATTCCATGAGGAACCCGACGTAGAGCACTTCGGACGCCGCGGTACCGGTATGTTGATTCTTCCGGGAATGACTTTTACCATCGAACCGATGATCAACATGGGAACGTATGAGGTCTTTGTCGACTCTGCTGATGACTGGACAGTCTGCACAGACGACGGATTGCCGTCTGCACAATGGGAAAATATGATTCTGATTACTGAAACCGGAAACGAAATACTGACTTATTAAATGGAACTGACTCTCCTCTTGATTATTGCAGCCTTACTGGTTGCCCTGCTCGCATTGACACTTACCCGCAACAATCGCGCACAAAGCGAAGAGATGCAACGGGCATTGCGCCAACAAATGCAGGAAAACCGGGAAGAGTTGAATCGCAGTATTCGCGAGTTACGCATGGAAATGACGCAAACCCTGAATCAGGGTTTGCAACAGCTGCAAGATGCCATGCATAAGAACATGATGACCACCGGAGAACTGCAACGCCAAAAGTTCGACGCAATGGCACGCCAGCAGGAAACGCTGATACAGTCCACCGAGAAGCGTCTGGACGACATGCGCGTGATGGTTGAAGAGAAATTACAAAAGACTCTCAACGAACGCATCGGACAATCTTTCGAGATAGTCCGTTCGCAACTTGAAAATGTGCAAAAGGGCCTGGGCGAAATGAAGTCGCTCGCACAAGACGTAGGCGGCCTCAAGAAAGTTCTGAGTAACGTGAAAATGCGCGGAACGTTCGGTGAGGTCCAGCTAGGCGCACTTCTGGAACAGATGATGAGTCCGGAACAGTATGAAGCGAATGTCAAGACCAAGAAAAGCGGAACCGAATTTGTGGAGTTCGCCATCAAACTTCCGGGAAAAGATGATGCCAACAGCACTGTTTATCTGCCAATCGACGCCAAATTCCCCAAAGATGTTTACGAACAATACTACGATGCTTTCGAAGCCGGAGATGCCGCATTGATGGAATCGTGCGGACGGCAACTGGAGACAACCATCAAAAAAATGGCGAAGGATATCCACGACAAGTATGTCGATCCTCCGTTTACAACGGACTTCGCTATCTTGTTTCTCCCCTTCGAAAGCATCTATGCAGAAGTGATCCGCCGGACAAGCTTAGTTGAAACACTACAAAAGGATTACAAGATTGTAGTAACCGGACCGACTACTTTGGGAGCTATCCTGAACAGTTTGCAAATGGGATTCCGGACACTCGCCATACAGAAACGCACAGGCGAGGTATGGACCGTACTGGGAGCTGTAAAAACCGAATTCGGAAAATTCGGAGGACTGCTTGAGAAGGTCCAGAAGAATCTGCAAAGCGCAGGTGACCAGTTGGAAGAAGTGATGGGAAAACGTACGCGCGCCATCGAACGCAAACTCCGTCAGGTCGAAGAACTCCCCCACGAGGAAAGCCGGAGAATATTACCGATAGACGATGGCGGAGAAGATGACTGACCGATAAAAACAAAGAAGCATACAGCCATGGAAATAACACTTAAAAATCAGTTCATTACTTTGTGGAATACTTATTTTCCACAAGCCGGACTTCCGATAACATTCCAATACTCGGCAGATACACAAAATCTCCCGATAGTGGAAGCTCCGAAAGGACATCGGTGCATCATTGCACAGTTGACCCAGGTACAGCGTGGAAAAACTCTCTGCATGCAGGCGGATTCTGTGGGATGCCGGGGTGGAAAACGGTACACAAACTTCACGGACAAGATGTTTCCCGGATTCGAATGTTTCCTTTCACACAATGAACAGGGCGAAGGAGAACGATACAAGCAGACTCCAGAGCTGGCAGCTGCCGCTCTGGCACAGTTGCCTGCACTTCCTGTCAAGGGAGAAAACCTGATCTTCAAACGTTGGGATAAGCTGGAAGCGGAAGACATGCCGGAAGTTGTTATCTTTTTTGTATCTGCCGACATCCTCTCCGGTCTGTTCACATTGGCTTGTTTTGACAATGTAGCTCCTGATGCAGTGATCGCTCCCTTTGGTGCAGGCTGTGCTTCTATTATCTATCATCCGTACCGGGAACAACTGGACGGAACCAATCGGGCGGTATTGGGATCATTCGACCCTTCTGCACGCAAATGTATGAAACCCGATCTCTTGTCTTTTGCCATTCCGTTTAACAAGTTCAAGAGTATGGTGTCACAAATGGAAGAAAGTTTCCTAAAGACAGCAACGTGGGATGTAATCAAAAAGAGAATGGGTTCGTCATAATACTCCGGAAGTTCGCGGACAAACATCGCACCTTCCTTCCAGAATATCGCATGATTTCTATTAAAAGGTTCGGGATACCGCAAAGACAATAAATCATTCAGAACAAACAACTAACACTATTAGTTATTCAACTAACAGCATAAGTTATTTACCTAATCTTAGCAGGAGATTAGAAAACGGACCTTATTACAGGTGAAAGTTATCTTCTTTGGGGCAAGACCCAATGCAAAACCAGGTATCCCAAGATACCCGCCATTACCGTACCGGATAAAACACCGAGTTTGGCCTGGTTCAATAATACAGGATGGGCGGAACCGAACGAAAGATTGGCGATGAAAAGCGATACCGTAAAGCCTATCCCACCCAGTAACGCCACTCCGGATATATTCTTCCAGTTCATCCCCAAAGGCATCGGAGTAAGACCGCTTTTGACAGCCAGCCAGGTAAAAGAATAAATCCCCAGAAATTTGCCTGCCAATAATCCCAAAGCAACCGCAAGGGTAACCCCGCCAATAACTTCACCTTCGCCACTAAACATCACACCTGCATTGACAAAAGCGAACAACGGAAGGACAAGATAATTCACTGCACCATGCAGGTTATCCTCAAGCGACTGAAGGGGACTGATGACACGGTCGGAAGCCGACTCAACCTCTTTCAGCTTGGCTATCTGTTGATTGGTCAGTACGATGTTGTTTGCTCCCATTTCGGGGAATGTACTGATAATGCGTCGGATACGCTCAATATATGTACCGACGTTCAACTGTGGTTTGGCCGGAATGACAAAGGCCAGAATAACACCGGAAATCGTACTATGGATACCCGATTGCAGGAAAAGATACCAGATAATCACACCGACAACTAAAAAGAAAATCTTATTGGTAGCTCCCTTCTTACCTATAAAATATAACAGAACGTAAAGCAGCGCCGCCCATAACAAATATTCATAAGCCACGTGTGAACTGTAGAAAATGGCAATCACCAATATACCGCCTATATCATCGACTACCGCAAACGCTGTAAGGAAGATTTTCAGACTCAACGGAACACGCTTGCCCAACAGGCTGAGCACTCCCAAAGAAAAGGCAATATCGGTTGCCATAGGGATAGCCAGTCCTTGCCCGCCTTCAGTGCCCGGGGCACAAACCATGGAATAGATGACAACAGGCACTACCATTCCGCCACATGCGGCAATGAATGGCAGTGCAGCTTTACGGAACGAGGAAAGCTCGCCTACCAGTAACTCTCGCTTAATCTCCAGTCCGACCATTAAGAAGAAAATCGTCATCAGACCGTCATTAATGAACTCAATCATCGTCAGATTGTGTCCCGCATGCGAAAGTAAATTAAAGCCTCCGATGCGAAAATGAAGTTCATGCGACAAAAACTCCTGATACACCGATGCTGCCGGAGAGTTAGCGATTACCGCAGCGGCAATCGCTGTGACAAACAATAAAATACTCGCCGTAATATTCATCGACGAGAAATCCTTCATCGAACGTAAAACTGTCATAATAGGTATATATAATATTAGATTTAAGCAATTCTATGACACGGCTAAGTTGTATAGCTTCGCAATGCCAACTTCTTCACCCATAGTACAAAGATACCGGTCAGAATCAAATTCAATACAATGGTCAGCACTGAAATAACCAATGCAGGACCACCCAAGTTGTATCCGAGGGCAATAAAGATGACTCCGGCTCCTACTTCACCACGGGTAAACATACCGATAGAAAGCGCCAGGCGTTCGCTGAACTTCCTATCCCGGTAGAAGAACACAGGAAACAGCTTACCGATATTTGAAAGCAGTGAAACAATCAATACGTGAAGTGCTATCATTCCCCACGACATCATTTCCTGCGAACCTGTCACCGAATGGGTTCCAGCATGTGTCTCGGCAAAGTTCACCCCAATGAAATGCGGCATGCTCATACCTACCAAGAACATAAACAGGAACGAAACCCCTGTTGAAACTTTATGCTCGACAGGAGTATCTATTTCTTTGTGTTTCATGATCATACCCAGCACAAAAGCCGGCAACAACACCTCGATGTGAATACTCCCCTCTTCGCCATAGAGCTGCTTGCTAAAATAGTAAACGGCTTGGGTAGCAACAAATACAAGCACCGAATAGCCCATTATCGCTTTCCAGTCCTGACGCCAGTTATACCTTCCCAACTGTTTCCAACCCAATGAAAGCAATAAGAAGACAATAAAGACAACCACGATCAGCTGCCAGCGCAAACCAATCATCATTATCTGCAGGGGAATCATTAACAAAATGGTATCGAGGTCATCAAAAATTGCCAGGACCTGAATCTTTTTATAAATCCAACTTGATTTAAGTCCGATAGCGGCGAGCATCGTGAAAAGAATACCGGCCGATGTAGGAGCTGCGAAACGGCTTAACAGCAGATTCTCTTTCCAAGCCTCCCAACTGTTCCAGAATTCTGGCGGCAAAAGCACAAATACATAATAGATAGCAATCAGGAACCAAGGCATGGCGGCAGTAGCCATCGCAATGAAGTAGTCTCCGGCATAACTTCGCCAACGGGTCTTATCAACTTCAAACTCACGCCCTACGTTAATCATAATAAAACTCAGGCAGATGTAAAGAAGAATGTTAGATACAATTTTTACGGTAGCATATCCTTCACCTGCCAATAACGGCAAGTATTGTGATAGCAAAAGGCCAATAATCAAAAAGGCCGAAAAAGACAGAACTTTTTTCATTTTTATTGTTTATCGTTGTTTTAAAGGCAATTGCCAGGGAAAGCTCTGCGGACAGATGACAATTGCCTGGTATATTAGAAACTGGCTGCAACAAAATTTGTTCAGAAAGATTCCTGTTTTTTTATTACGTTGCAGCCTTTATTTCCTAATCCAGTTTAAGCACGGCAAGGAATGCCTTCTGCGGCACTTCCACATTACCGATCTGCTTCATACGTTTTTTTCCTTTTTTCTGCTTCTCAAGCAGCTTACGTTTACGGCTGATATCACCTCCGTAACATTTTGCCGTAACGTCTTTACGCACCGCTTTGATCGTTTCACGAGCTATAATCTTAGCACCGATAGCGGCCTGAATAGCTATTTCAAACTGTTGTCTCGGAATGAGTTCTTTCAACTTCTCACACATCCGACGCCCCATATCGTAAGCATTATCGAAGTGAGTTAGGGTAGAAAGCGCATCAACCGATTCACCGTTTAACAAAATATCCAGTTTCACCAATTTGGACGGACGGAAACCATCCGGATGATAATCGAACGAAGCATAACCTTTCGAAATACTCTTCAGTCTGTCGTAGAAGTCGATCACAATTTCACCCAACGGCATATTGTAGAACAACTCGACGCGGTTTCCCGAGATATATTCCTGCTTCAACAATTCGCCCCGCTTACCGAGACAAAGCGTCATGATAGGTCCGATATAATCGGTCGTTGTTATAATAGAAGCTTTGATATAAGGCTCTTCTATATGGTCGATCATAGTCGGATCGGGCATACCGCCGGGGTTATGCACCTCCGTCATATTACCTTGTTTGTCGTAAATATGATAAGATACGTTAGGAACTGTGGTGATGACATTCATATCGAACTCACGATCCAGACGCTCCTGTACAATTTCCATGTGAAGCAACCCCAGGAAGCCACAACGGAAACCGAAGCCTAAGGCCAACGATGATTCCGGTTGGAACGTCAGTGAGGCATCATTCAGCTGCAACTTCTCAAGTGAAGCTCGCAGATCTTCAAATTCTTCGGCTTCGATGGGATAAACTCCGGCAAACACCATCGGCTTCACCTCTTCGAATCCCGCAATCGCTTTATCGCAAGGGCGGGCTACGTGAGTGATCGTATCTCCCACTTTCACCTCTTTCGAAGTCTTAATTCCCGAAATGATATAGCCTACATCTCCCGTCCGGAGTTCCTTGCGTGGAACCATTTCCATCTTCAACACTCCGATTTCGTCTGCAACATACTCTTTCCCGGTATTGAAGAACTTAACCTTATCACCAGCACGGATGACTCCGTTCGTTATCTTAAAATAAGCGATGATTCCACGGAATGAGTTGAATACGGAGTCGAATATCAAAGCTTGCAACGGCGCACTTTCATCACCTTGAGGATGAGGTATACGCTCGATGACCGCTGCCAGTATCTCTTCCACACCCATACCGGTCTTACCGGACGCACGGATAATTTCATCCCGCTTACATCCCAGCAGCTCTACGATCTCGTCTTCCACCTCTTCGGGCATGGCACTTGCCATGTCGCACTTGTTAATGATCGGAATGATTTCAAGATCGTGCTCAATAGCCATATAAAGATTCGAGATGGTCTGTGCCTGGACTCCTTGCGACGCATCCACAATGAGTAACGCACCTTCGCAGGCAGCTATCGAGCGGGATACTTCGTATGAAAAGTCAACATGCCCCGGAGTATCGATCAGGTTCAGAATATACTTCTCCCCCTTATAAGTGTACTCCATCTGTATGGCATGACTTTTAATCGTAATCCCCCTCTCCTTTTCCAAGTCCATATCATCAAGCATCTGCCCTTCTGTCACCTGAATGGTATTAGTGAACTCCAACAAACGGTCCGCCAATGTTGATTTACCATGGTCAATATGAGCAATGATGCAAAAATTTCTGATTTTATCCATCTGATACTATTATCTTAATTTAATTTGGTGCGCAAATATACACAAATGCCAGAACATAAAAAAATGCGCTGATAACATATCATAATGTATCAACGCATTTTTTTATTGGGGAAGTAATTCACTCCTTAGTTCAATGTAACGAAGAGTTCACCTTCGATTTCCTGAGTAGAGATCTTATCTTCTCTCAACAGCCATCCGAGGCCAAGGAACAAATCTTTATCCACCAATTTAGTTGCTTTCTTAATCTGCTTGGCAGTCAGTCCTTCTGTTCCATTCAGTGCATTCCAGATTTTACCTGCAATTTCACCTGCTTTTTCTTTCAACATTTGCTTTAGAAATTTTAGTTAGACATGAGTTAAAACCCGAACAATTCAGGTTTTATTTCGACTGCAAATATAGTTATAATTATGTTATATAACAGATTATTAGTAACTTTTTTCTCTTTTTTGTAATGAAAACATCAATTTGAAGACTATTTCTTCTCTTTTTCGAGATATTCTGCCCAAATTCTGGCTGCCTCCTCTACCATTTTCGAACAAGGTCTTTTGGCATAATACTGTTCTGTCCGGGCTTCCGGCTCGGACGACACCGGTGCTTTCTTCTTTAAACCAAGCAGTTCGCCACAATTCAACGAACCATTTCGTTTCTTGAATTCGGCCGCAAGCTCTTGCACCAAAGCATAATTGGCAGCCTTTCCCTCACGATCGGCTCCGTCAATTGCCCCCTTCTCCAGTCCGGCAAGTAGAAACATGCCACAGGCAGCGCCACACGTTTCACGCATGCGCCCGATACCTCCGCCAAACGAAGCTGCCATACGCAGCGCCTGCTCTTCAGTAAATCCATACATATCGGCAAATGCAGCTACTACAGACTGCGAACAATTATAGCCGCTCTTGAAAAGCTCAGTAGCACGGCTTATCCTTTCTTCCTTTGTCATTTTATATTTTTTTATTTCTTGCAAAAATATTAAAAAAGTATCTTTGTCGGCAACTAATCAATGATTTTTATGGCAACAACCTTTGACATACAATTGCCACACTATCCACGTGGCTTCCATCTGATCACCCGTGACATCCTTTCTCTCCTTCCGGACCTGCCGGAAAACGGACTGCTGGTTGTGTTCATCAAGCATACCTCAGCAGGCATCACTATCAACGAAAATGCCGATCCGGACGTGCGTCATGACTTCAATACGTTTTTCAACAAACTCGTACCTGACGGTGCCCCTTATTTCGTCCACACCCTTGAAGGCCCGGACGATATGAGCGCACACATTAAGGCTTCACTAATCGGAACCTCAGTCAGTATCCCCATCCGGAATCACCGTCTGAACCTCGGAACCTGGCAAGGGATCTACTTGTGTGAATTCCGGGACGGGGGCGACAAACGCAAACTGAGTATTACCATTTTGGAGTAAATCAGCCGATCTCCAACGCCATCGGACAATGATCGGAGTGAACGGCGTTGTTCAGAATAACGGCTTCTTTCAGCAAAGAGCGTACCGGCTCGCTGACCATACAATAATCGATTCTCCACCCTTTGTTCTTGGCACGCGAATTGAAACGGTAACTCCACCAAGTATACTCTTGCTTTTGAGGATAAAGCGTACGGAAAGAATCAATGAAGCCCGCCGACAGGAAACGGGTCATCCATTCCCGTTCTTCGGGCAAGAAACCACTGTTGGTAGCATTACGAACCGGATCGTGAATATCGATCGGTTCATGGCAAATGTTATAATCCCCACAAAGAATCAGATTGGGACGTGATTTACGCAATTCCGTCACATACTTCTGGAATGCTTCCAGCCAGACCATCTTAAAAGCCTGGCGTTCGTCTCCGCTTGTGCCCGAAGGATGGTAAACGCTCACCACAGACAAATCACCAAAATCCGCACGAATAAAACGCCCTTCGTTATCATATTCTTCAATTCCCATGCCATATTCTATGTGATCGGGCTCTACTTTGGTCAAGATGGCTACTCCGCTATATCCTTTTTTCTGTGCCGAATAGAGATATGCTTTATATCCAAGTGCCTCAAAAGCCTCTGCCGGATATTGTTCGGGTTGCAGTTTGGTTTCCTGCAGACAAAGCACATCGGGATTTTCCTCGGCCAACCACTCGGGCAGCCCCTTGTTTACTGCGGCACGAAGTCCGTTCACATTATAAGTTATAATTTTCATCTTTTATATTTTACGAGAACAACAACATTATATTCAACACTGTCACTATCACGGCAATGGTATAAAGCACAAACGTGCTCCATTTACTATTGACATAATCGCCCATCACCTTACGCGAGGAGGTCAGACCGACCTGCAAAAAAACCGTAAACGGCAACTGGATACTCAGCACCATCTGAGAGATGATCAGACCCTTAAACGGATCGCCGATAAAGAAAATCAGCAGCAATGCAATGCCCAACGACAGGATAACCCCTACCTGAGAGTGGCTATCCTTAATGTGGTATGATTCGCCAAAGATACCGGCGAAAATAGATCCGGCCGCCATCCCGCTGGTAATCGTAGACGAGATACCCGCCATAAGCAGGGCTAAAGCAAAAACAATAGCCGCATTACTTCCCAACAGGGGTTCGAGCAATGATTTCGCCTGCTGCAGCTCTTCAACCTGAATGCCACTTTTAAAGAAGGTAGCGGCTGCCAACAGAATCATGGCACTGTTGATGGCCCATCCTATAATCATTGAAAAGAGCGTATCAAACAATTCGTACTTCAACACTTTCTTTATGGACGCTGTATCCTGCTTATTGTATTCGTGGCTCTGAATCACCTCCGAATGCAGGAAAAGATTGTGAGGCATCACCACAGCACCCAGCACACTCATAATAATGAGCATGCTCCCCTTAGGTATAGCCGGCGTCACCCACCCTTCTACTGCCATAGGCCAGTCAATATCCACCAAAAAGAGTTCATAGATGAACGACAAGCCGATCACCGATACAAAAGCAATGATGGAGCGCTCTATTTTCTTATATGAATTTGTAAAAAGCATGATGGAAACAAAAACGGTAGTCAGAACGGCCCCCCAGACAATTGGAATGTCGAGCAACATTTCCAGTGCTATGGCCCCTCCCAGAATCTCGGCCAGTGATGTAGAGATGGAAGCAAGTACGGCCGTCCCCAGTATGGGACGCGATACCCACTTGGGCGTATACTGCGTTGCCGCCTCCGAAAGGCAAAGCCCTGTCACGATTCCCAAGTGAGCAACATTGTGTTGCAATATGATCAGCATGATGGTGGACAGTGTAACCACCCATAACAGTGAGTAACCAAATTCTGAACCTGCCGCAAAATTAGAAGCCCAATTGCCCGGATCAATAAAACCTACAGTAACCAATAAACCGGGACCAATATATCTGAAGACGTCCAAACCTCCCAGATAGCGTTTGTGGTCTTTACTTTTTAAATCTTTAAAAATATTTTTCATAAGGATGTCATGTCTCTTGTTTTTCTTCTAATTCATAAAATCTATCTACAAAGATAGTTATTAATAACAAGCGAGAACCTTGTTCGGTTCACTTTTAACAACTATCTTTGCCCAATATTCACACATTAAAAAGATTAAGCAAATGAAAAAAATTATTCTCGGAGCATGCGCTGTTCTTTTCACGCTTGCTTCTTGCCAACAAGCCAAACAAAAAGTTTTCGAACTGGCTGCCGAACAAGTAAACAAACAATGCCCCATCACTGTCGATGAAATGACAAGAATGGACAGCACCACTTATTCAGGTAAGGACAATACATTTACCTATTTCTATACCTTAAGCGGCCAGGCTGACGATCCTACCATGTCAGAACAACTGAAGAAATCATTGGAAGAAACCCTGCCGGAAACAATAAAGAACACTGAAGAGATGAAAGTGTACAGAGAATCGGATGTGACCATTAAATACATCTATCTGTCAGGCAAAACAAAGGAAGAGCTGATTCAAGTAACAGTTACTCCCGATATGTATAAATAAGAAATCGGTTTATATAAAAATAAGAGAGGCGGTCAACTTTGAGTTGCCGCCTCTCTTATTTTTATATACAGCCTCTAAATGATGCTTACAGAAGCTTTGTTACTCCGTAACAGAGTCTGTGTTGACATCAAATACAGCCTTTATTTTTCTTAGAAACCCATCTCGTGCAAAGCACGGCATAGTTGGTCGGGACATGAAGTAGAGCGAGCCCCACACCGGATCCCTTCAAGCTTCGTAATGACATCCGACACAGACATTCCGGTCACCAGACGTGAAATACCTTGCAGATTACCGTTACATCCACCCCAAAAAGCTACTTCCTTCACAATATTATTCTCCACCTCCAATTCGATGTTTGTGCTGCAAGTACCCTGGGTTTTATAAACGTATTTCATTACTCTTCGCCTTCGTTATCTGCAGGCTTCATGTTAGTGTACACATTCTGTACATCCTCGTCTTCTTCCAGGCGTTCTACCATCTTATCAATGGTGGCACGTTGTTCCGGTGTCAGATCTTTTTCATCATTCGGAATACGGGTAAACTCAGCACCTTTCACCTCGAAGCCATTCTCTTCAAGATATTTCTGAATCTGGGCAAACGACTTCGGATCACCGTAAAGCGTGATTTCATCTTCGTCTTCATCATACTCTTCCTCTACCCCGTAATCGATCAGTTCCAGAATCAGATCGTCCATATCCACGCCTTCTTTCTTTGTAATGGTGAACATTGACTTCCAGCTGAACATAAAATCAAGACTGCCTGAAGTACCCAGTGTTCCGCCAAACTTATTGAAAACGCTACGAACATTGGCAACAGTACGGGTTGTGTTATCTGTAGCCGTTTCTACAAATACCGCAATACCGAAAGGACCATAACCTTCATAATTCATTTCCTTATAGTCCTTCTGGTCTTTACCCATGGCATTCTTGATAGCGCGTTCCACGTTATCCTTCGGCATGTTCTCACGTTTTGCAGTAGCGACAACTGCACGCAGATGCGGGTTGTTTTCGGGATCAGGACCACCGGCTTTTACAGCGATAGCAATTTGTTTACCGATTCTCGTAAATGTACGGGCCATGTTGCCCCATCTTTTCAGCTTGGTAGCTTTTCTATATTCGAACGCTCTTCCCATTGGTTTAAAATATTTGCCTCACCCCGCTTCTAATTCAGAGAAGAAGCGGGCATGAGTTTTATTAATTATTTAATTGTTGTTTCTATATTATATGTTTATCTGAGTTTGGCTCCCAGTTTGTCTTCCAGGTTCTTCACCAGTTTCGACATGATCTTATCAATCATCTTATCGTTTAGAGTCTGGCTTTCATCCTGAAGCAAGAAGCTGACAGCATAAGATTTCTTTCCGGCTTCAAGATTCTTGCCTTCGTAAACATCAAACAAAGAAACCTCTTTCAAAAGTTTCTTCTCTGTTTCATAAGCGATCTTTTCAATCTCGGCAAACTGTACCTTCTTATCCAGCAACAGAGCCAAGTCACGTTTCACAGCCGGGAACTTAGAAATCTCTTTATAGCTTACTTTCACTGAACGAATCGCTTTCATCAACTCTTTCCAGTTTAAGTCAGCGTAATAGACTTCATTATCAACATCAAAAGCTTTCAGCATCTTCTTGGTAACGACACCGAATGTAGCCAGTCTCTTGCCACCTTTAGTATTTACCGTCAAGGCCGTAGAATAAATATCATCACTCAGGTTGCCCACTACCAGAGAGTGCAAATCCAATCCTAAACGTTTGAAAATATTCTCCACATAAGCCTTCAATTCGTAGACAGAAGTGTTTTCATCTGCGTGTGCCCATGAATTTGATACCATTTTACCGGTCACCCACAGTCCCAAATGATAATCCTCTGAGTAAGGAGCCAAAACCTTCTCAGGATTCTTCTTCTCCGCGTCAAAGTGATAACAGTTACCGAATTCAAAGAATTTCAAATCCGCGTTCTTACGGTTAGCATTATGGGCAATGCTTTCCAATCCACCGAACAACAGTGTCTGTCGCATACAATTCAAATCTGCACTTAGCGGATTCAGCAACATAACCAGATTCTTGGAAGGATAGCTTTCCAAACCGTCGTAATAAGCGGCACGAGTCAAAGAGTTATTCAGAATCTCGTTGAAACCACAACCTACCAACTGTTCAGCCACCAGGTTCTGCAACTTATTCGACTTGTCACAATCTCCTTTTGTTGTCAGGCTCGACTTCAGTGTCGATGGAATTTCCACATTATTATATCCGTAAATACGCAGGATATCTTCAATCACGTCGCAGTCACGCTGTACATCCACACGGTATGGAGGTACGGCCAATGTCAGCCCTTCGGCCGTCTCGTCCATAATTTTCATTTCAAGACTGGTAACAATGCTCTTTATCGTCTCTGCCGGAATCACTTTACCAATCAGGCTGTGTACCTTCTCGTAAGTCAACTCGACAATAAAATCCTGTGCAGGAGCAGCACAGACATCTTTAATCTCCGAAGAAATGGTACCTCCGGCAAGTTCCTTTACCATCATAGCCGCCAATTTCAGGCAGTAGATCGTGATATTAGGATCAATACCTCTCTCAAAACGGAAAGAAGCATCTGTATTCAAGCCATGACGACGGGCCGTCTTACGCACCCATGTCGGATGGAAATATGCACTTTCGAGAAACACATCCGTTGTGGCCTCTGTAGAACCGGAATCAAGACCTCCGAAAACACCGGCAATACACATAGCGTCTTCTTTGTTACAGATCATCAGATCGCGTTCATTCAACTTACGTTCAACGCCATCCAGCGTGACAAACGTTGTTCCTTCCGGCATTGTTTTCACAATCACCTCGCCCCCTTTTATTTTGTTTGCGTCAAAGCAATGAAGCGGTTGCCCGAAAGCATGCACAATGTAATTTGTGATATCCACTACATTATTAATAGGACGCAAACCGATGATGCGAAGCTTATTTTGCAACCATTCCGGACTCTCTTTAACAGTAACCCCTTTCACAGTAACACCTGCATAACGTGGACATGCCTCACTGTTTTCTACAGTTACCTTGATGTCCAGATCATGATTTTCGACAGCAAAAGCATCGACAGACGGTCTGGTCAGTGCAGCCTGTTTGCCATTCTGTACCAGATAAGCATACAAGTCGCGTGCCACCCCATAGTGTGAACAAGCGTCAGCACGGTTCGGAGTAATATCTACTTCAAGTACATAGTCGCTCTTTACATTATAATAATCTTTCGCAAGAGTACCCGGAACGGCATCTTCCGGCAATACGATGATACCGTCATGTGAAGTTCCGATCCCGATTTCATCTTCAGCACATATCATACCGATCGACTCCACGCCGCGAATCTTTGATTTCTTAATAGTAAAACATTCGTCACCATCATAGAGCTTCGTGCCCAAAGTGGCAACAACGACTTTCTGTCCGGCAGCTACGTTTGGAGCTCCGCACACAATCTGAGTAGGTTCGCCGTTACCCAAATTTACGGTTGTGATGTGTAAATGGTCTGAATTGGGATGTTCCACGCAAGTCAGCACCTCGCCAATCACGAGACCTTCCAACCCGCCTTTAATCGTTTGAACTTCTTCTACTCCACCTGTTTCCAGTCCGATAGAAGTCAGCGCAGCCGCCACTTCATCGGGCGTCAGATCGAAATTGACATACTCTTTCAGCCAATTATAAGAGATATTCATATCATTAAGTTTTTTATGTTTTCAAAAGTGACCCGCAAAGTTAATAAGATTTTTTGGTTGATGGGGAATGAATGGTTATAAAAAAACTCCCGGTCAGCTTTAAAAAAGATGGCCGGGAGGCATTTTCTATCAGAGTCGATATCGTGATATCATTTCATAGCCGGATGCAAATGGAAATATTTCTTCATAAATAAGATATACACCATACTTAGTATGACAATTGTGCCCAATAAATAACAATAACCCCAACCGGGAGTTAACAGATAACCAACAATAATTATGGCTTGTGATGTCATGTAAATCAGTGAAACCACCACATGCGGGATCTCCAGTTCATTTGCCATCAACTGATATAAGTGTTTCCGATGTGGCAAACCAATATTTTCATGTAGCATAAGCCGATGGATAATAGTCAGCACACTATCTACTCCATAAACCACAAGCAAAACAATCCAACTGAAATTCTCTGTTCGAATTATTAGTTTACCTATCAGGAAAAGAATCACAAAGGCAATACTGACCGATCCCACATCCCCGGCAAAGCATTTGGCCTTCTTGCGAAAATTGAAAAAATTAAATACCAACACAGCACAAAGCATAGTGTATATCAGATCCTCCTCCACAAAACGGACAATTTGCACATTGATAAAAGCTAAAGCAAGTAATACAACCCAAGAATACCCTCCCGTAATGCCATTAATCCCATCCATAAAGTTATAAGCATTGATAATGCCTGTACATACAATCAAGGCAACAAGGATAGTCCACCAAGGCAGACTGAATAATCCCCATTGATAAAACATCAAGGCCATTGCAGTAAAATGAAAAACTAAACGCAATCCCTGAGAGGTAGAGCGAATGTCGTCCACAAAACTAATAAAGGTTATCAAAGTCAGAGCCAGCATAAACCAAGGATACTCAAACTGATTTGTCAGAAAATAAGCCAATGCACCCAAGTAGAAAATAATACCTCCGCCCCGTAGCGTGATCCGGGTATGCGAACTCCGTTCGTTCGGTTTATCGATGATATTGCATTTATCAGCAATACGGAAATAAAAAAGTTCTGCCAGGAATAGCAGAACTAAGATTAGCAGATAATACATAAACTATTCGTTCTTTTTAATGAAATAAAACCAAAGTTGAAGTCCTAAAAAGGCAAAAGAAATACCCCCTATTAGGAGTCCCATAATCAAAAAAAATTCCACTTACAACACCTCTTTATTCTATCTGAAAATTCCCCAAGACATTCATAGGTTTCCACCCAAGTTCACGCGTTGCCTTTTCATTACTAAAAGTCAAAGAGCTTGTTATTTTACGAAGTTTCAAAGAATTGATCGGAGCTTTTTCACCCAGGCAGTCTCCAACGACAGCCATGCTTTTAGCCAACCAATAAGGAATAGATATTGGTCCTTTTCTACTCAATTGTTTACATATCACCATCTCCAACTCACGAAAACTCGGCTGGTAACTGTCACAAACATTATATATCCCACCCTTTTCTATTAACATAGGAAGAAGATTTGCAATATCCTGAACCATCAGAACACTTTTCCGGGCTTTTCCCCCGGCAATACTTAAGTACTTACCATTTCTAATCCCACGAATCATCGCTCCTAAATTTCCAGGAGGATTAGGCCCGGCAATCAATGAAGGACGAAGTATACTTAACTTTACATTATGCATAGCACACCATCCCTGCAGGTATTTCTCAGCCTTAATCTTACTCAAAGCATAAGGAGTAGTTCCATTTAAAGGATGCTCTTCCGTGATATTCTCACCCGAATCACAACCATAAACGGCAACGGTACTAATAAAAATGAAAGCTTTAGGAATACCACTATTCTCTAAAGCAGTACATAAGTTCTTGGTACCCTGAAGATTTACATCAAAAAAAAGTTGTTTCTCTTCTTCTGTTTTAGGAATAGAATGCGCTTTACCTGCAGCATGCAGCACAACATCGTACTTACAATCTAATTTTGGAATATCTGATACTAAATTTACAGTATAATTATCCTGAAGAGTAAGCCCCACAGTGTCTACTTTGTATTTTGCTTTTAATAATAAAGGATAAATGTTATTACCAAGAAAGCCAGAAGCACCGGTAAAAAGAAGATTCATAAAAACAGTAATTCAATTTTTAAAGTCATAAATATTAAGATAACCTTCTATCATTTTCTCAATCGTATATTTTTCCTCAAATAGTGAAAAGGATTTTTTAGACATTTCTGAATATAATTCTTCGTCTTGTAAAATTTGGGCTATTTTCTCTGCAAATACAATAGGCGAATTCTCTACTGCAAATCCATTTATGTTATCTAATACAATTTCACTAATGCCCCCTACATTAGAAGCGACAATAGGTTTACCATAACTCATAGCTTCCAAAAGAACCATAGGTAAACCTTCGAAATTTGAAGGCAAGAAAAATAGATCACAAATGAAGTTATAGCGGCTTGCGTTTATTACATTTCCAAGACAAACGACATTACTAGGAAGCTTTGTTACTTCGCTACTATTTCCAATCCAAATAAAGTCGTATTGGGGTAGTATTTTTGCAACTTCAATAAAGAGATCAAAACGCTTTGGCTTCTCCAGCCTAGCTATTGAGAGGATTCTTTTTCTATTATTATTAAACTCATGTTTTAGTTGAGGCACCTTATTAAATGTGATAACTCCATTATAGACACATTCTACATTAGCTGTAATCTTTTCATTAATAAGATTATTGCAGTCGTATAAACTGACACCTACTATACTACGACACCTTTTCTGCAAAAGCCGTTCAATTGGTAAAAAGAAACGATGAGCTAATCTTATTGAGTCAAAACCATGAACTGTATAAACTATTTTATCTTTAGGAAAAACTAAACGTCCCAAAATACCAACTTTAGAAGAGTGCAAATGGATAATGTCAGGATGGTATTTAAGCCAAAGTTTGTATAATTTGAAAACAGTCCATATATCCCACAAAGGTGATATTGGTCGCTTTAAGGAAAGAATCGGTTCCTTTATTACTTTAGGACTAAGTAGTTCCCACATCCTACCTTCTCCTCCTGCAACTAATATTACTTCGTGGTTTTCTACAAGGCTATTGGATAATCCAATAACAACACTTTGAGCACCACCGAGCTCGGAACGTGTAATGATCTGCATTATTCGCATGAATATAGATGTTTCTAATTAAATGTCAATAGATCTTTCCAAATTCGCAAATTCCTATCAAATGGAAATTTCTCTTCCCATGTTTTACGCGCACCTCTACTGTATGAAAGATAAGTCTCTATATCGAAGGTAATAGCTAATAATGCATCTTCCCAAGATGTTAAATAAGAGTTGCTATCTACTAAAAAGCCACACTCTGAAGATACTACATTTTTATTAAAACCTACATCAGAAGCAATTACTGGTAAGGATAAAGACAAGTATTGAATTAATTTAAAACCTCCTTTACCCTGAGAGTATAGAGAATCAACTAAGGGCATAATGCCAATGTGCGATTTACACATCTCTTCTATTGCACCTTGTGCTGACCACTCTATATTATTTACAATTAAATTTTCACAGATATTATCTACTTTAAAATTAGACACAACAGATAAAGTCAATTTTTTCCCAGTATTTTGTTTTAATTTATAGGCAATTGTGTCCAATTGAGGAAGAAGCGCAATGATATTATTGATATTAGCAGCTGTTCCAACCCAAACTAAGCGAATAAGAGAATCAAAAATTGATAACCTATATTCCATAGCTACATCCAAATCACATTTATCCATATCCCCGTCTGTTGTAGGTAATAATATTATTTTAGACCAAAATTGAGCGTCAACCATTTGTTGAAGATATTCGCTAGTAACAATTATTCTATAACTACATGCAGATAATAGATTAAATTCAGCCTGTGAAATCTCGTTACTACATAATATTTGGTCATCAAAATCCCAAATCAATCGAGACATCTTGGATATCCTTCGCAATATTATCCCTAATGGAAATAATAAAAATCGTGGTCCTATCTCACGAGATACAATAATTACAGCAGGAGGATCTAATATGTCTTTCAATAAATAATATAATCCTCTAAAGTACGCCAGAACAAAAGCTAACAAATTCCATATTATACTTAACTTATTATGCTTATTTCTTAGATATTTTTTATAAAAAAGATAAGGAAGCAATTCGCATGTTCTCTGTTTGCACTCTATTGCGTTAATATATTGAATAACACGATAGTATCCAGATGGGGATAAAACGAGTGATCTTATATAGATAGATATTTTCATTTTCTTATTTGTGGACACATTTACCCATTTTACATAAAAAATAGTCTACAATTCCCAATGTAACAAATCTCATCTTTTTAAATTTATTTTTTTCAAAAAGTAGAATTTTAAATATATCTATGAATATGCTCTTTAATAGCTTACACGTTATCAACGGGAATTGTTTAAAATACATTATAGATAAGTAAAGAGCATTCCTAGTTTTATAATAGTATCTAATATAAGAATGATGCGTCACGTAAAGGAGGTGCTTCCCAAATATCTCATACTCTACGCAGGCCCCCAAGTGATGAAATAGAATACATTTATTCAATCGTAAAATTAGATAGTTGCTCCTTTTTAATTGGTAGCAATAATCATTATCAACCCAATCAATAAATAATTCTTCTCTAAATCCATCCATATGCGAATACACTGATAAATTCATGCAACATCCAGATGTCATAGCAACATCAACAATTGTACTTTCTGTAAATTCTTCATCAAACGAACTACTATTCTGTAACTTGATTATCGGAGCAATTAAACCTATTTTAAGAATTTGCGATGGTGAAAGTTGTAAGATATATGAGGTCATACTGTTTATATAATCACCACTAACTTTACTATCTTGATCAAAGGTAAAAATCCAAGAATAACCTTCTCTCAAAGCCTTACGACAACCATAATCTAATGCGTATGCAATCCCCCTATTACACCCAAACTGAATCAAAGAACATTTTTCATTAGCAAAATCATTTGCAGTTAATAAACTGACATCTGAATTATCTAAAATATATAAATAATCTACATAATTAAGATAAGAACCAACATTTTCTTTCAGCAATGTAGAATCAAAATTATAAACAACAACTAAAGCTACAAATTTCATTAGAATTTTATCAAAACTCGACATTTACTTTGAGAAAATCAACTCACATTTTCCGACTAAAAAGGATATCCCCACCCATAATAAAAACAATAAAAATAAAAAGGAATAAGTTATAAATAGGGAGTTCAGTTGTGACACAAACATAGTAAAGTCTGTTTCACTTACAATAACTCCTTGTAACAATAAAACATAAAAAGAACCTAACAAGAAACCTTTAAAATAAAATTTTGAATACAATTTATTCCTAATATAGCTAACAAGCCAACCTATAATATATGAAAATAAAAATGATCCCAAATAACCAAAACATATCAATCCTAGAAAATTATGCCTAGCGTTCCCTCCCATATCTAGATCTACATTATAAATCAGTGAATATAACTGCATACCTATTGGACGAGGCAAAGAAGCCCAATCAACGATCCGATAAGAACCTAATATATCAGCAAATAGTAGAGTAAATGCATTCCCTTTTATTTGCATAATATTATTAGGGAAATAACCTTGATAAAAAGTATCACCTGACCCAACAATTCGATCAAATAGCAGTACTAAAGGAGACTCTGCTCCATTTTGTATCATAATAATTCCTAAAGCTCCAATTGCTATTGATAGAAGAAGAGAAAGTTCATATTTTCTAATTTTTTTTATTTTAGATTGATCATATAATAACAAGAAAAGAAAATATAAATTCAGCAAACCAATAAAAGTACTTTTACTACCAGATAAAATATAAGTAACAAGAACAAATAAAATAGCAAAGACAGAATAGAATCTCAGAAATCTAATATTAGAATAAAACAATCGTACATAGCAACTACCGACAAAAACAATAACATTCAGTGTTCCAAGAATTCTTCCTAAAATTCCCCACCCACCACTTCCTTCAAAAAGTGATAATCTAGAAGCTAAAAAAAGAGGTATACCAAATTTTACATAAACAAATAATTGCAACAATATAAATATGATAGAGAAATATATATAAAGTCCAATCGTCTGTTTACTTATTCTATGATTTAAAAATAATACTCTTTTTGTTTCTGTTAACTTTTCGACATTATTATTCAAGACTTTAGGCTTAAAGCTATACAATCCTATCCAAAATGCCAATTGGGTAAAAGAAAACTGAAGCAAACAATCAATATCAACAACGCCTATTATACCAAGAAATAAGACAGAAACTGTTGCAAACAACGAAAAAAACTGAGTAATAATAAAAGGATCAAGTAAAGAGATAAAAAATGGTTTAAATACAATGTAGTAGAGCCAAGTAGTGCATAGGAAAACTATAATATAGATCCCAACATTATCATATATTAATTCACCAAATTCAAATCGGTTCATTTACCTTTTATAAAATGATAAATAGAAAGCTTACAAAAAGCATATAAGCTATAACATTTCCCTAAATTTCTAGATATAATTTGATAGAAGTCCTTTTCAAATTTTTCATCTCTAACTTTTGCAGAAGTTCCTTGTTCGCTAAATTGTACAATAATTAAATCTATATATTGAAAAGTTATCTGATTATCTCCAAAACATGTAATATTCAAATTATAATCTGCATACACCGGATATTTAGTTTCATAACGATACTTATCAAAAACAATTCTAGGATAAAATATTGCTTGGTGACAAATATTCCTACTTACAATAGAAAATTTGTTAAACTTCCCTCCATAGTAAGCTTTAGAAGGACAAAAAATTACATTTCCATAGTAAATAATATTGTTACCTTTCAAATAATCACTCACTTCTTGAATAACATCGGTAGAATATAAAATATCATCTGCTCCCAAAAAAAGAATCCAATCACCCTTCAAGAAATTGATGGATTTATTCATTGCATCATAAATCCCATTATCAGGTTCACTAATCCAATATGCAATTTTGTCATCATATTTTTTTATAATATCTATTGTTCCATCAATACTTCCACCATCTATAATTATATATTCTATATTAGAATATGTTTGATTTATAACGCTGAGAATAGTTGATTCTATTGTAAAAGCTGCATTATAACTAACAGTTACTATGGTTAACAAAGGTAATTTACACATAAGTTTTTTTTAAAACACTAAATCAATGTTTATTATATTTCCATACATTCTTGAAAAATGTAAATATGCGTATCTTATATTTTACCTGAAAATAGATCAAAGCAAATATTATTCTATCCCTTAATCTTGTTGGACAATAAAATGTATTATATACTTTCTTCAAGAGGTCAGTCCGCCTTATTTTATGTTCATTTTTCTCAATCCACAATACAAAACTATTCATAGGCCAAAAAATGAAAATATTTTTAAGTTTTCTAATCTCTAACAAATTCAAACTGACAAAAGGAATATTCTCAATAGTTGCTGTACCCAAAAAAACTTTCACGCAATTCCACTGTTCTTCATTCGCTGGTATAGAATATCGGCAAATAGATTCACTTCTATATTTAACGTATATTTGCCTATCATCAAGTCCCATTAGAGGAGGTATTATTTGAGAAACAAATGTATATGAATAATCAAATGCATAATGAATATAAGGTGCCAATTTATGCAAATTATAAATGTTATTAGACATAAATACTAAATTTCCTGCATGACGTTTTTCTTTGAAATAGTAGTCTATAAATCCATGCAAAGTATTCATGCTACAGTCTTCCTCTAACGCATCAATATTTGATGTCGAATATTTGAACCAAGCACACTCCGGATCGGAAGATATATCACGTAAAATTATATCTATTGAAGATTCAGTAACAATATCATCATCACCAATCATCCACATCCATCTTGTCTTAGCCAATAAAAAACAGTTATTAATATTCCCTTGGCCACCGATATTACAATTGTTTACTACTATTCTACATTTTTCAAAAAAGACAGTTGGAAGCTCTTCCTTTAAGGTTTCGTATACATCATATGATGAATGATTATCCGATATAATAAATTCATTAATTAGTAAATAATCTGTTTTCAGAAAACTTTTCAGCAAACGTACCAACTCTACTCTTCGATTATAAGTTGGTACAACAACTGTCAAATCTAACATATTATTATATCCATTATTTTCCATGCCATTCATCTTTTTTAGTTCTAAAAATACAATACCCCCAAAAAGACATTGTAAAAGTTATAAAGCAATACCCACCTGTTATTCCAATTATGCCATAATAGCATCCTAAGAAGACAGTAGATAAGCAACAAAAAATTCCTCCGACTATCGAATTTATTAGAAAAGGTTCTTGCTTATGACATCTCAAATAAATAGCCCATGAACTAACAAATTGATTAATAAAAATTGGTATCATCATTAAAATCATAGGTGTATAATCTAACAAACGATTACCCAAATAAATTCCACCTACTGTTACATGAAATTGTCTAATTAAGTATACTACAATAAACATAATGACCAACGCTCCGCCATTGATAACAACAGATTGCTTTAAGGTCTTACTAAATATGATATCTAATTGCTTATATTGTTTCTGTGCTATCAAACCGGAAAATAGAGGTATTTTAGTAGTCATCCAACTTAGAGATAAAGATAATATACCATTTAAAGCTGCTAATGTCATCCCCATTTGTCCTGCTATAACGGCCCCCTCCGTCGCAAATAATACGGGATTAAATAGTTGAAAAATAAAATATCCACTAATCCAACTCAAAGCTATTTTCCATTGGTATGGAAATATTTCCTTCCGATAATTTACACGTTCACTTAAAGGAGTACGCCAAATATATAGCAGTATTTTCTTAAAATCACCAGCTAAGAGAAATACAAGTATTAAAGTAATCCCAATAAACAAACTAATCCCTGCAACATACAATTTTGCTCCCAAAAGAAGACCGAACCATACAACTAATAAAGTTGAGCATTGTTGCCATAAACGTATCTTAGATACCTCTTTTATTTTTCCTAAACCCTCCAAAAAGGCTAAAATAGGAGCCAATAATAAGTTTATACCCGTAGCTACAGATAGAAGTACCCAAGGCAGATGCCACACTACCTCATCATGACTATTATATCTACCAAAGAAATAAAATCCAGCAAATAATAAAGTTAGAAATAATACAACAGCAAAAAACAGATACCATTTTGCTGAAAAATGCAGAAGAGAAGATAAACGAGACAAATATTTCTTATCACCATACAAATAAATAGATTTCTTCCATGTCAAGAATGAGACCTCATGAGCCACGTATTGAGTAATAATACTATTCAAACCCAGTTCGAAAAAAACTTGTATAGCTACAATACTACCAAACGTATAATAAAATCCCTGCTCTGTCCCAGTTAAGTATTTAGCAACAAAAAGTACAGAAACAATTCCACCCAAAGCTTGAATAATTCGAGCTAATGAAGTGAAAAATATAGATTTATCAATACCAAGCTTTATGGAAACTTGCCTAAGTAATAAAAGCATCTATATTAATTTATGAATCGTTTATTGGCTTCGTATTCTTCTCTATCTAAAAATGGAAACATATCGTCAATTGATGGAGATACAATTTCGCCATTAGGTAATACTTTAGATGACAATTTTGGGGAGAAATTTTGTTTCGGATCCACTACTATCTCGGCAAATATTGGTCCATCTTGTTCCATAAAAACATGTAACTTAGATATATCTTCAAAAGATGTAACTCGTATAAAAGGTATGCCATAAGCATATGCAATCCGTTCTGCATCAGGGAAGCTTAAACCATTGCCGTCACAAACACCAACCAACGGAGGCTGAAATAAATTATTTTGAGTCTGACGAATTGAATGATATCCATTATTATTCAAATATATAATCTTCAAATTTAAACGGTTATATACAACTGTTTGAAGTTCTTGTATATTCATTTGGAAACTTCCGTCACCATCTATACAAATAACTCTTTTTCCTTTCCGAGAAATACAGGCACCAATAGCTGCCGGAAAGCCATATCCCATAGCAGCACAACCAGAGTTTGTAAACAATCGCTGATTCTTTTTTAGAATAGCAGCTTGAAAGGTAATGACGCATGCGCTACCATTTCCACATACAATGTTATCATCATCGTGCAATCCTGAAAAAAATTCTTTTATAAAAACATAAGGATTTAGCACTAAAGAATTATAATATTCCGGCAATACCACAGAATATTTTATATTTATATTCCGCCCCCAATCTAGCCATTGCGCATGCTCCGAAAAAGATGAATGAGAACATAAATCAATAATCACGTCCTTTAGATTAGCCCAAATGGGCAAATCAACTTTTATAGTAGGTTTTTGCAATTCATTTTTATCAATATCTACAACTATTTTAAATGCATTAGGTGCAAAAGCTTTATAGTTATAGCTAATTTGACGTATATTAAGCCTGCAACCAATTACCAACAGCACGTCTGAGTTTTGAACAATAAAGTTTCCTCCTCTTGTCCCGACAGTACCGGGCCTTCCACAATACAACGGATGTGTATCCCATAAAATATCATGTGCATTCCAAGCTGTTACAACAGGTATTTGCAATTTATCAACCAATTCAATAAATTCCTTTTGTGCCCCGGCTAGTCTTACACCAGTACCCGCCAATATAACCGGTCTTTTAGCTGTCTGAATTCTCTTTAAAATTTCATCAGATAAAGATATGTCATAATCAGGCTCTTCATTTTCTTTTAGTTCTTCTGATTTAAAAGGAAACAAGTCGTCCGTATCAACAATGGCAGCCTGAACATCTAATGGGATATCCAACCAAACAGGTCCTCCTCTTCCCTTCAAACATAAATAATAGGCTTTTTCAAGATGATAACGTATTTCATTAGGATTCATTATAATATGAGCATACTTAGTCATAGAAGAAACTGACGAAACTATATCAAACTCTTGATCCCCCAATTGCCGTAATGGTAAATTTGTCGCATGAATTGTAGTTCCTCTTTTCACTTGACCTGAAATGACAAACATAGGTATTGAGTCAAGCCATCCACCTAATACACCTGTTATAGCATTAGTTCCACCAGGACCACTTGTTACACAAACGGCTGCCAGTTTATTCGTCAACCTAGTATATCCTTCTGCAGCAATAGCAGACGCCTGTTCATGGTGGTTATATATACAAGTCAATTTATCATTATGTCCCAGAGCATCGTTGAGATGCATTGCTCCTCCTCCAGTTACAGTAAAAATATGTTCTACTCCATGTTTCACTAAAAAATTGGCAATATAATGTGCTACTTTGATTTTCATTATTCTACATCATTAAATTAAATATATCGATCGCTTTATCTGCATATCCTACATACCCACTGTTATCTACCTCATCGGCTTTAAATCCAAATCCATAAGTGACTGCTATAAAATCAATTCCTAGTCCTTCAGCTCCCACCGCATCATGAAGGGTATCCCCTACCATAACTATACAACCATTATCACCAACATTGGAAGTATCTATGCATTTTTGTATGATATCTTTTTTTCTCAACTTATTATCATGATCTCCTCCATACATTATCTTTGTATACTCATTAAATCCGAAATGATTTAATAATGCAACAGCATAATCTTCTCTTTTGTATGTAGCAACAGCAGTTTGTATGCCCGCATCGGATAATAATCTAAAAAGCTGATATATCCCATCATAGGGCTTTGCTTTCAACAGGTTATTATTACTATAATCATTTCTGAATATAGTAGCTATTTCTTGCAATATATCTCCCGATAGCCCATAAAATTTAGCAAATGAATCTTGAATAGGAGGACCAATAAATGAAAGCAGTACTTCCTGTGGCAAAAGGGGTAAATTAAAGTAACGAATTGTATGTACGACAGACTTTACAATACCCTCAGTAGTATCTAGTAAAGTCCCGTCTAAATCAAAAATAGCTAACCGATATTTCATACCTTATAAACAGTTGACGTTATAAAAGTCAATGTTATTTGTCTGCGTAGTTCAATTAAAATACGATCCACATATGCATTTATCTCATCCCCTTTTTGTTTTGCAAATTCATATTCCATCTTTGTAGAATAATAATTTGTTTCACGATCTGAGGAATAACCATCAAATCCAGCCAGCGTAACACGAGTGACACCTATTTTCATTAGTATTTTAAGAAGCATTATAAATGAGTTATCCATAAATACAGCTTCTCGATCAATCAATGACTCATAATCTAAATTATAATCAAATCGTCCGTTAGATTTTGTCACATTTGATGTCGCTATAATTTGGGTATCTCCGTTCAACTGACTTATAGATGTAGCTTGTTGAACATATCGTTTTGAGTTCGTCAGAAACAAATAATCAGTGGTCCAGTTCTCTGGTAAGAAATTAATAGATATTACAATTGGATTATTTTGGGATATATACTCGGTTATTGTTTTTTCCTCTTCCTTCACACTTCTACCGGGTCCGATTACCAGGATATCTTTTCCTTTTATCTGTGAAGACAACTCTATATAAGCCTCAGAATCATCACATGTATGTTTTTGATAATCTACATAAAGTTGTTCAATATAATTCTTATCATACAGCAATTTTTTATTTTCAACCAGATTTCTTAATATCTCATTTATTGACTTTACAGACAGCGTCTTCTTATTCAATAAGTATGAAACATAGTCTGGATGACAATCATTAGATGCTGCAATAAAAAATTTCATTGAATAACCCCAAGAAGTATGTTTGTAAATATCAAGAATATTAACATCAATTGCTTCCAGTAATTGGCTGATATCATAATGTTTACCATAATTTTCATTCATATACATAGCGAGTAATTCTGTAGGAGCATTTCCAGCTCCTTTGCCCATTCCAAATACAGAACCATCACAGAGCAACTCTCTCGAATTATTGCCATGATGATTCATCAATTCAATGCAATTTGCATATCCCAATTGAAAATTATTATGAGAATGATAGCCAATTCCTATACCTTCATCCAAATGCTGGTTCATCATTTCATAATAATGAAACAATGAGCTTTTATGCAATAAGCCATAAGTATCTACTATTGAGACAGCATAAGGTTTTATCACATTAACTAACTTGATGAGATCTAATAGTTCTTCGTCAGTATAACTCGTTATAGAGACGGCTTGTGTAAATACCTTATAACCCAGATTTTTTATTTGTTTGCAATATTCAAGAGCTTCTACTCGTAAATGTTTTTTAAAAATCACACGAATTCCATCTAAAAAACTATCTTTACATAGCTGTATATTTTGGATATCACAAGTTCCAAAATCAATCATTCCCACTACTTGAGTTTTTTTAGAATTCAGCCCTCCATAAATATTCGCCATACATTCAGTGGTAGGCATTATACTACGGTTTACATCAAAATCGCGACGTTGATCCAAGAAGCCTACTTCTATAAAGTCAACACCTGAACTTGTGACACGCTCAAAAATATTCACGAGAGTGTTATGTCCAAACTCCCAATCATTGACATATCCACCATCACGTAATGTACAATCAAGCAATTTGAAATTATTCATATCATTATTTTTTTATTTATCTGTAAAAAGAAAATTGATGTCTATCTGCTCTTTTTGAGTCCGATACCACTCTATTAAAGAGCGAATAGCATCTTTCAATGGAGTAAAGACCAATGAAAACATTTCGTTTCTTAAACGAGAATTATTTCCACTATATTCCAATCCCATACCAACTTCTGATACCCAAATAGGTACATCTGAACCTGAAAGTTCTTTCACCAGAAATGCCAAATCATATAAAGAAACCGACTCATCGGGAGTTATATTATACGATTTATATTGTGGGTTATTTTCAATAAACCAGTCTAAAACAACCATCAAGTCGTCTACAAAAAGATAATCAAATTTACGGTTCTGTTTAATGGTAATTGGCAGTCCAAACAATGCTTTACAGATAGCGTTCGAAATGAAACGAATGGCATAATCTTCATATTTACCGAAAATACCAAAAACACGTAAATCATAAACATTAAAACTTTTCTCTATTACTTTTTCACAAACGTATTTACAATATCCGTGTTCATCTGCAGGTATATGTGTACACCATTCCTCTTCCTGCATTTTAGGACGGTAATTACGGCTATCGTATATAGCCCCAGAGCCTATCACCAACATTTTTTCATATTCTTCCTTGTGACGCTCCAAGTTAAAAAACATACGAGTATTAGTATAAAACAAGTCAGAAAAGTCTTTTGCATTTCGATGTCCTGGTTTCACGGCAGAATGGACCACAATATCTATTTGATGAGATTCAAAATAAGCATCCACACTCTTCTCATCAGGTAAATTCAACTCTCTGCTGGATGGTGCCAGAATATGATATTTATCGGATAAGAAACTTTCAAGGATGTTACGACCGATAAATCCACTTCCGCCGGTTAATAAAATATTCTTTTGAGCAATCTGTTCCACTACTTTAATAAATATTGCTTTATTTGCTTTACACAAATGTCATATGCACTCTCGTTCCTATACTGCTTATACCAATCAACAGTCAATGCTATTGTTTGATTTATATCCATTCTTGGCTCCCACCCCAACATAAATTTCGCTTTGGAAATATCCAACATAAGTAGTTTGGCTTCATGCAAGGCATTGGGATCGGATAAGTCTCGCAATTGACCATTCCCGTAGTTTTCCACCACTTTAGTAGCCACATCCCACACTGTGGAAATAGATTCTGCTCTGGGGCCAAAATTCCAACCTTCACAATATTTTGTAGGTTCTTCCCACATTCTTAGGGCAAGAAGCATATAACCGCTTAAAGGTTCAAGTACATGCTGCCATGGACGAATCGCTTTAGGGCTCCTAATCTCTATTTCTTTGCCAGCTTCTAAAGCCTTAATACAGTCCGGAATAATACGGTCTAACGCCCAATCACCACCACCAATCACATTACCAGCACGTACACTGGCGATGCTTTTACCATGCTTCTCATATTGTTCGGGGTGGAAAAAAGAGCGACGCCAAGAAGCAATTGCTATCTCAGCGGCCCCTTTGCTACTTGAATAAGGATCATAACCTCCCATTGGTTCATTTTCCCGATATCCCCAAACTTGTTCTTTATTCTCATAACATTTATCAGTGGTAATCGTTACCCCTACTTTTACACTATCGGTTACACGGATGGCTTCGAGGACATTGATCGTGCCCATTACATTAGTCTCATACGTCTCAACCGGAATATCATAACTAAGGCGTACCAGTGGTTGGGCTGCTAAATGGAAAACAAGTTCAGGCTGGTATTCTTTAAAGATAGCTTTCATACGTCCCCCATCACGAATATCAGCACGGATATCGGCTTTTATGTTCTTTCCTATTCCAGAAAGAACATAATTATCTCGCTCTGTGAATGGTTCTAAGCCCACACCTATCACTTCAGCACCTAACTCACGCAACCAAATCGAGAGCCATGAACCTTTGAAACCGGTATGACCAGTAACAAGAACACGTTTACCTCTATAAAAGCTATTAAATATATCTATATTCATATCTTTACCACACTCTCCAAGGAGCAATTCCCTTATCCCACATCTCGTTTAATTCTGTATTATCTCTTAACATATCCATCGGTTTCCAAAACCCATAATGCTTATAAGCATACATTTTTCCTTCCTGCGCTATAGACTCCAATGGCTGTTTTTCAAAAATCACAGAATCGTCATTATCAGCTATATAGTTAAAGACTTCAGGTTCACAAACAAAGAATCCGGCATTAATCCAGTTTCCATCCCCATCAGGCTTTTCTAAAAAAGATTGAACTTTATTGTTTTCCGGATTAATCTGTAAAGAACCGAATTTTCCAGCAGGTTTATAAGCCGTTAAAGATAAAATAGCCCCTGAGTTTTCATGTTTCAGAATTGTATCTTGAATATTCAAGTCTGAAACACCATCGCCATAAGTCAACAAAAAGCGTTCATTCCCAACATACTGTTGAATACGTTTTACACGACCACCTGTCATCGTATTTAAACCGGTATCCACCATAGTCACTTTCCAGTTCTCTGAATGATTATCATGAATAGTTGTAGTATTATTAGACAGATCAACTGTCATATCGCAATTGTGTCGAAAGTAATTAGCAAAGTATTCTTTGATTACATATTGTTTATAACCACAGCAAATAACAAATTCATTGATTCCATAATGACTATAAATTTTCATTATATGCCAAAGGATGGGTTTACCACCAATTTCTACCATCGGCTTAGGAATCAAATTGGTTGCTTCACTCAAGCGAGAACCAAAGCCACCGGCAAGAATTACAGCTTTCATTTGTTACAAAATTCTTTTATGGTTGTAATCATATGATCTAACATTTCCTTCGTCATTCCCGGATATACTCCTATCCAAAGAGTATTGTTCATCACAAAGTCAGTTCCTTTCAATTCACCAACTACCCGATATCCTTCTCCTTTTTTGCGCATTTCATCAAAGGCTGGGTGCTTCAACAGATTTCCGGCAAACAGATTACGGGTTTGTATTTTTTTACTTTCTAAATGGACAGCTAAATCATTACGAGTAAACCCTGCATCTTCTTTTACTGAAATAAGGAATCCGAACCAACTGGGATTAGAGTTTCTTTGAGGTTCCGGCAGAATGATATTTCTTGTTCCTGTAAGTCCTTCTTTAAGATAAGTAAAGTTATGACGACGTGCCTCCACAATATCATCCAATTTATCCAACTGCGCACAACCGATCGCTGCTTGCATATCTGTTACTTTCAGATTATATCCGAAATGAGAGTATACATATTTATGATCGTAGCCAAGTGGTAATTCACCAAACTGCTTACTAAAACGATATTTACAGGTATTATCTACTCCACCGACACACCAACAGTCACGTCCCCAATCGCGGAATGAATTAACCAACTTGTGGAGTAAAGGATCATTAGTATAAACAGCACCACCCTCTCCCATAGTCATGTGGTGTGGAGGATAGAAACTACTGGTACCAATGTGACCAATTGTACCAGTTTTCTTTTCTACTCCATCAATCATATAAGTAGAACCAAGTGCATCGCAATTATCTTCTACCAACCAAAGATTGTGTTTATCACAGAATGTCTTGACAACTTGCAAATTAAATGGATTTCCCAAAGAATGAGCAATCATAACTGCTTTTGTTTTTGACGATAAAGCTGCTTCTAACTGTTCTATATCAATATTGTATTCAGGAATAGTAACATCCACAAAAACAGGAATAGCACCATATTGAATACAAGGTGTTACTGTCGTAGGGAATCCGCAAGCAACCGTAATCACTTCATCACCACGTTTTACTCTACGTTCCCCCAACTGAGGAGAAGTCAAAGCCATAAATGCAAGTAAATTAGCAGAAGAACCGGAATTAGTAAGTGAACAGTAATCTACCCCTAACCATTTAGCAAAACGGATTTCAAACTTCCGGGCCCACGGACCGGCGGTCAGCCAGAAATCAAGGGATGAGTCAACCAGGTTCACCAGTTCGCGGTCATCAAAATAACGGCCGCCATAGTTGACAAAACTCTTACCGGGTTCGAAAGAGCGGGAGGACCCGTGAACCTCTTTGTAGTATTCCCGGGTTAAATCGAGAATTTGTTGCTTGAGTGTTTCTTTCTTACTCATATAATGTATTGTTTATATCAAACTGTAATTCTATGTTATGTAACAGAGGATGTGTGTAGTCTTTACCACTCAATATAACCCGGTCTTGTGGTATCTTCCAGTCGATATTCAAATTCGGATCATTCCAGGCAATCGCCCCTTCAGCTTCCGGATGATAGAAATTATCACACTTGTATTGGAAGATGACCTCTTCGCTCAGCACACTAAAACCATGTGCGAAGCCACGCGGAATAAAAAACTGACGGTGATTGTCTTCTGTCAATTCAACCGAAACATGTTTTCCAAATGTGGGAGAACCCTTGCGGATATCGACAGCCACATCAAGAACTGCACCCTTGATTACCCGTACCAGTTTGCTTTGGGCAAAAGGAGGTTTCTGAAAATGGAGACCGCGAATGACACCGTAGCTCGATTTGGATTCATTGTCCTGAACAAAAGTCGTTTGACATACATTTGATTCGAACTCCCCCTGATTGAAGGATTCGAAAAAGTAGCCACGGTCATCCTGAAACAGACGGGGTTCAAGGATAACAAGACCTTCAATTGATGTTTTTATTATATTCATTGGAATAAAAATTCTACTTTATGGATAATTCATCGATAACTTTCAACAGATATTGCCCATATTGATTCTTCAGCATCGGACCTGCCAATGCTTTCATCTCTTCAGGAGAAATCCAACCCTGCCTCAGGGCTATGCCTTCCAAACAGGCCACTTTCAATCCCTGACGTTTTTCAATAACCTCGATAAATGTACTTGCTTCGGACAAAGAATCATGAGTGCCTGTATCCAACCAGGCGAAACCCCGCCCTAAAAGCTGGACCTTCAGTTCCCGATCGGACAGGAACCGTTGATTGACCGTCGTGATTTCCAATTCTCCACGAGGGGAAGGCTGAATACTCTTGGCTACTTCCACCACTTTATTAGGATAGAAATAAAGACCCACAACGGCATAATTGGACTTAGGAACAGTAGGTTTCTCTTCGATACTGAGAACATTCCCAGCCTTGTCAAACTCAGCTACACCATAGCGTTCGGGATCGCTTACCCAATAACCAAAAACAGTGGCTTTGTTCTCTGATTCGGCTGTATGGACTGCTTCACGCAGCATACGGGTAAAACTTTGCCCATAAAAGATATTATCGCCAAGAACCAGACATACAGAATCACCACCTATAAACTTCTCACCAATAATAAACGCCTGTGCCAAGCCGTCAGGAGAAGGTTGTTCGGCGTACTCAAAACGTACTCCAAAGTCAGAGCCGTCACCCAGCAAACGTTGAAAGCCGGGTAAATCGTATGGAGTGGAGATAATCAATATTTCACGAATCCCTGCCAACATGAGTACAGAGATAGGATAATAGATCATCGGCTTATCAAATATCGGAAGCAACTGCTTGCTGACTCCTTTGGTGATCGGATATAAGCGAGTGCCGGAACCACCGGCCAAAACAATGCCTTTCATGATAATAGATTACAGGTCAAATATTAATCAATATAATTATTTGGATACTGATTTTCCTCTATCATCTTCAGCATATCTACAGTCTCCTGCTCATCTATCGATAAAGTTTTATTATCCCAGTAATCTATAATTGCATGAGCTTCCTTTGCCAACTCTTCTTCAAAAACTTCTCCATAACAATATGTCAAAAGCTGACACTTGAGCAAAGAAGACGGGAGAGACTCTAACACAAGCAAGGAACGATCTAGAATAACCTGTTTCTTAGACTCCTTGTCGCCATAATCATAGATTGTTGCATTGTAGCCCATCAAGAGAGCCAGGCAAAGTCGTGCTTCTTCTTCCGGATTTTCTCCTTTCAAAGCAAACAAAGCATCAGATTTTTGAAGCACTTCAGTGTTTAATTGACGGAAACTGTCGGTATAGATAGGAGAACCGTCAGCACCCAAATACAATAATTCGTGAGCCACATGTTGCAGCTCATGAATCTGGGTCATAAGAGTATTCATTTTATATGATAAAATATTACTGATTACGGTGCGAGAATGCGAAGGTAGCTTTTAGGAACCTTGACACTGGCAGATAAAACGCCACGAATTCGGATAGTGACATAAGTACGATTAGAAAGACTGGCCAGTTCACCTTCAACTCCACAAAAATCTCCCTTGATGACTTGTACTTTGGTGCCAACTGCGAAACAATCATCGTTGAGGATAACAGCAGCAGGATCGAGATTCATGACAAACATAAAATCTTTCATCTGCTTATCGGGAACAATAAGCATACTCTTAGTGTCAAAATCACGCATATAGAAAAGACGCACCCCGTATTCATTGGCAATAGCACAAGCAAACTCTTTGGTAGCATGTACAAAAATAAGATTACGAATGACAGGAACTTCTACACGACGCCGGCGATATTTCAATTGACGAATGACAAATTGGGTCGGCAAAAAATACTCGACACCTATTTTCTCTAATGCGTCACGAGTAGTAAGCTCCTGATCCTTACGGGTACGGGCAGCGAACCAATATTCTTGTTGTTGAGACATTTAGAAGGATATATTCCTGAGTGATTTACTTAAGTCCGGGTATGCTTCGCAGTTGGGTGAGACTCTTTTTCTCAGCCAAACTGCAAGATTTTTTATGACTTATTTTAGGTGGAAACGAACGGATTCGATCAATTGATGTTTCAAAAAACGTTCGTCTTTTGAAACATCAATTATGGAGATAAAAGCCCACATACAAAATAAGTAAAAAGCTGTTTTTATTACCAGATTATTATCTGATAATCAGTACATAAAGAAGTCTATTTAGTTTTTCATCTAAAAATATTTTGCACATCAAAATTTAGTTTATACCTTTGTGCTATTAAACGAACGTCTTTTGAAACACATTCACTACTGATTATCAGTTAATTACAAAAGAATTCACCCTTTTTATCCTTTTCGCATTTGCCACACAATATACTGATTATAAACAAATTACACAATAAGATAAACTTTTCATTATTCTATCTATAAAGGTTTAGAAACTATATACTCCCAAAAGCATTCTGTCACATTGTATTTTGAGTAGCCTCAGGAATCCCTTATTTACGGACCACTGACTAAGTTGTTATAAAAAACACCGGGATCCTATTTTCACCAATATCATATCTCCACCAGATAAATCAGATCACCAGTCAAAAGATCGATAAACATGCACTAATTTCAATCAGTAAGCAACGGAAAAGGCATCCTATACCTCCAAAATAACATTCAGGAATGATTCATATTGACCTATGTTACAGAAAAGAATTCTATAGTTTTTGTTCAATAAATGAAACCGCCAGGCAAAAAGTAGGAAGATTTTCAATGAAAATGAATTTCGTAACTATACGAAGTTAACTTCGTATTTTCCTATAACTAACTTCTTCTTCACAAGAAGTTAATGTTTTGCAAAGACGAAGTTAACATCGTATAAAGAGTACACGTATGAAGAAACGAATTAAAGACAAGTTAATGCTCCATCACTTGCTATTTCATCACTTTCTCAAGACAACAAGGTTTTTAAAACAAGAAAAAAGCAGACTTAAAGATATCAGAATCTCTATTTTACTATCAGAATAACAGAAGAGGCAAACTTAATGAGGAATGGAAAAAGAAGTCGACGAGAGATAAAACCCTTACCTCTCGTCAACCAATACTATTTTTATGATCGTGATACTTGGAATCCCTTATCAGATAACGTCATTTCGACAAAACGTGCCCGCGGATTCGGAGCGTTTTCTGTCAGTATCTTACGAATACGAACAGCAGCTTGCGGATCTTTCGCTACCATATATAAGTACCCGCCACCACCGGCTCCCGGCAATTTATATCCCAAGGTATAATCTTTTATCAGATCGATAATTGCCTCCACAGCCGGAGGATTTGTTCCGCTATCCAATGCTTTGTTTTGTTCCCAGGTTTTTCCTACCAAACGGCCAAACTCAACAAAACTTCCACGCTGTATAGCTTCATTCATATCCAATGCATGCGCCTTCATTTCCGAGAGTAAATTGAGATGCAACGATGAATTGAGGAACATGGAACTGACTATTTCTGCCAAGATCCCTTTTGCCGTACGAGTTATACCGGTATAATAAAGCAAGTGACAGTCTTTGTATTCAGGATGCGTAAATAAATGATCGGGTAGCCAACGCACCAATGGACTTTGAGCAAAGCCGGCCTCGGTCTGAAGAAGCTTCACACCCTGCAACACACCTCCATACTGATCCTGCCATCCACCGCCGGTAGTCAGCAATTGTTCAAGAACAAGAGTACGTTGACAAATCTCATTTTTATCCCAGGCTAAACCACAGAAATCGTTAATGGCACCAAGTACGGTAGAAGCCAGAATGGAACTGGTGCCCAAACCGGAACCGGCAGGAATAGCAGCCAATAAAGTCACTTCAATACCTGCACCGAAATCTTTAAGCTGTTCCTCTAATGAAGCATAAGATACAGCAGAAAACGCAGGTGCAAAGCCTGCCAATGACAGAGCGGCTTTCGGAATAGAGAAAGGTGAACCGATCTTCTTATAATCTTGCAATTCATTAAACGTAGATACTATTTCCATAGCACCCATATCGATAGAACGCAGGACGATATGGAAGTCTTTACACGGCTTCACATAGACCTGTAAGGGAGGTTGTCCGTTCAACTCAATGGCCAGATTCACCACATTTCCTCCCGAATAAAGTGAATAAGGAGGAGTATCGGTCCATCCACCTGCCATATCGATGCGCACGGGGCTACGTCCCCAAACAATCTGATCGGAATATACATCCAATTTTGGGGTACTCTTACGATTACTGATCCCGTCCAGCAAGCCGTCACGAAGCAAATCAAAAGCAGCCTGTTCTTCCGGACGATAATCTTTCCCGTCTAATTTCAAAATACGCGCACGCAACATCCGGTTATGGATGCGTGACATCTGCAGAGCATCCTCAGGCAATAATTCAGGCATATCCAAACCAAGACGTACAAAATCTTCAGCTGCATCGGCCAAATCAAGTTGATAAAAAACACTTTTTTCATGATTAACGGCCAATGCTTTCCAGTTTCCTTTTCTGAACTCTTCACGTTGTGCATACAAACGCTTCAGATTGGCACCTGCCGAAATTTCGTCCGCAGAAAAATGTTCGGAACGTAACCAGATATTCTTTCCTTCCTCCAGTTCGGGTTCGGACAACATCCACCTCAACACCAATCCCAACTCTTCTACAGAATTAACCATAGGGAATACGGAAACTGCCTGTAAATCGTCCGTACGTCCTTTCAAATCTGTATATGACAAACCGCGTTTGGACATCCATTCACCAAAAGGAATACCCGTCAGGGTTGTTTTGGAATCTCTCAAATCTCCTTTGAAAACATCGTCCAGACCGTATGGACGGGCAACAAAGCCCTTATCACCCATCGGAACCACATCTACACACACTCCGGCAGGCACAGCCAATGACCAGTCATTTTCCGGAACCCCGGTAATAATATGTCGTGAAGCAATCTTCCACTTTGGTCCGATATGACTGTTCTCGATCCATAAATCAGCATTCTCGGCACAAAGAGGTATCCGCACGACAGCATTTTGGACAAACATAGCCGGATTGGGCTTTACTTTACGGTGCATGATACGACGCTGATCGTAAACCTTATTCTGTACGGAAAGAGTTGAAGAAATCAGTTCTTTACTGGTCCCGTAATGATAGAACTCTCCTCCCGGCAAAGGCAGAATAGCAACGGATAGCGTATTGACCTCTTCGTCTTCAATACGGGGATGAGTTCCCAAAGCTAATCCAAAATCGGAATAAAGATCATAATACTTTAGTTCTTCAGAGCTTTCTTTATGAGAACGTTTCATCAAGATTTCTACGGCACGGTCACTCAAAAGCCATATACCGATGTCCATCAGGAACAAATGGGTCTTCGATAAAGATTCCAATTCTGCCAACGAAGGCTTCTGAAGCATAAAGTCGAGTTGTTCGGGATGTTTGCGATCGGAAGCAAACACGCCATGATGGGTAGCCAGAGACGGATCTACCCACAGTCCATAACAAACCACATCCGCTTCGGGAATACTCTGCAAAGGTTTCTCCGAACGAATATAGACATCACCACTCGCAATCAGTGTATGGAGTTTATCCGGAGCCAAAGACATGATTTTTTCATATAGGGGAAGTTGCAGAGAAAGCAGATTTTGTCCCAGATGTTGCCCTCTCTCCCACCGGAACACAGGAACCGGAGTGAGAATCTTTCCAGAAGGTGCATAGCCGGGTAAACGACGGCTTTGCCCACCTGCATGAAGAAGAATTCTTTTTTCTTTTTCAAGCCACTCTCCAAAAGTAGCACCATCTGAATATTCATTATAACATTCTTCAAGCAGCCAGGATGTTCCACCACCGGAACCAAGTTTCTTACCTACCGGGTCGGAAGTACAAAACCAATCGGTACGGTTCACCCTCTCCAGTTCATGAAAAGACTGAACCAGATTGGGCGGTAAAGATAGTAGTTTTTGCATATTGTCAGAGTTTAAATATACGTTCCATCATTTTCCACTTCTCATGTGACGCTTGTCCGGGCAATGAACGCTGAAAACGAGACATATAAGCCTCCCATTCTGCCTGCCGGGGAAGTTTAGCCAAGCGCTCGTTATCTTTTATCCAATCGAATTCATCTACCGTATCGACAATCATAAAGAGTGTATGTTCGTGGATATAAATCTGCATATCGAGTATCCCGACTTCACGGATACCGGCTTTAATTTCTGGCCACACATGCTGATGTTCTGCGACATAAGCACGAATCAATTCCGAATCATTATATAATTCGAGTGTTTGGCAATATCTTTTCATGGTATTATAAAATTAAATAAATATCTCTTTTAAAAAGGCAGAGGTCCGTCATTTCCACCTCCGAACGGATTACTATTCTGAGGGGCAAATTCAGCAGGAGGCGGAGGTACTGTTCCGGTATTATTCATTCGTGATCCAAGCATGGCTCCGGCATCAGGCAACGGAATTACCATATCGTCATCCGGATTCTGGAAACGGGTATACTCACCTTTAAATCGTAGCAGAACATCGCCAACCGCACCATTACGATGCTTAGCGATAATAATTTCGGCCATTCCACGGAGATCGTTTCCTTTATCATCCTGAAATATCTTGTAATATTCGGGGCGGTGAATGAAACACACCATATCGGCATCCTGCTCGATTGCACCGGATTCACGAAGGTCACTCAACTGAGGACGTTTTCCTTCAAGCCCTTCACGACTCTCGACACCACGATTCAACTGAGACAGAGCAATAATCGGAATATTCAACTCTTTGGCAAGCCCCTTCAACGAACGTGAAATGGTACTAACCTCTTCCTGACGGCTGCCAAATGCCATACCGCTGGCGTTCATCAACTGCAAGTAGTCAATGATGATAATTCTTACTCCATGCTCACGAACCAATCGACGTGCCTTGGTTCGAAGCTCAAATACGGACAGAGAGGGAGTATCATCAACATAAAGCGGTGCATCCAGCAAATCCTTCAATTTATAATCGAGCTGTTGCCATTCATAAGCTGCCAATTGTCCGCTCTTGATTTTTTCACTCGGAATTTCACAAACGTTCGAGATCAGACGATTGACCAACTGAACGTTACTCATTTCAAGAGAAAACAAGGCTACCGGATTCCTGAAATTCACGGCAATATTCTTAGCCATTGAAAGTACAAAAGCCGTTTTACCCATGGCCGGACGGGCAGCAATAATTATCAAGTCGGATTTCTGCCATCCGGAAGTCATCTTATCCAGTTTGGTATATCCACTCTCCAATCCGCTCAGACCATCGGTACGTGCAGCGGCTTTCTGAATCTGTTCATAAGCCTCGGCAATAATCGGATTGATCTGCGTATAGTCCTTCTTCATGTTCCGCTGTGAAATCTCAAAGAGTTTCCCTTCGGCCTCTTGCATAAGATCGTCTACATCGAGAGTTTCGTCAAAAGCCTTACTCTGTATGTTACTTGTAAAAGTAATGAGCTCTCTTGCCAAATATTTTTGTGCAATAATACGGGCATGATATTCAATATGGGCGGAAGATGCCACTTTACTGCTCAATTGAGTAATATAAAACGGTCCTCCGACTTCTTCCAGCTCACCACGCTTACTGAGCTGCTCCTTCACAGTAAGAATATCTACTGGTTTTTGATTAACGGCAAGATCGGTAATAGCTGCATAAATCAATTGATGCCTATGTTCGTAAAACGATTCCGGACGGAGAATCTCACTCACCAGCGAATAGGCATCTTTTTCAATCATCAAGGCCCCGAGCACGGCTTCTTCCAGTTCCGGCGCTTGCGGTTGGATGCGCCCGTAATCATTTACGGGTTGCACCTTAGACTTGGCAGTACTGCGGGTATTTCTTCTTTGTTCGGCCATCTGTATTTTATTGAAATATAGAAAATGAATAGTGGATGGCTGCGCACATCCACAAAATGTAGGCAAAGATAATTCTCTATTATCAATTTTCCATTATCAAATCTGAATTATTTATTTAACTTTGCGTCCATTAGACAGCATTAATCATTAATCACGAATCACTAATAGCCCAAAGACATGATTACATTTCCGAATGCCAAAATAAATCTGGGACTGAACATTACCGAGAAACGTCCGGACGGATACCACAATCTGGAAACTGTATTTTATCCCATACCTCTGGAGGATGCCCTTGAAATCACAATATTAAATGACTCGAAACAAAAATTTGTCCTGCACCAATCCGGCCTGGAAATCAGCGGGGAGCCGGAAACCAACCTGGTAGTAAAGGCATACCTGCTGCTGGAACAGGAATTTCAATTACCTCCGGTAGACATTTATCTATATAAACATATTCCTTCGGGTGCGGGTTTGGGAGGTGGCTCGGCAGATGCTGCTTTCATGCTAAAATTGTTGAACGAAAAATTCAATTTACATCTGGCAGATGAAAAATTGGAAGAGTATGCTGCCATATTAGGAGCTGACTGCGCTTTTTTTATTAAAAACAAACCAACCTTTGCAGAGGGTATCGGCAACATTTTTTCCCCAGTCGATTTATCATTGAAAGGATATCAGTTGGTACTTGTAAAACCGGATGTCTTTGTCTCGACCCGAGACGCCTTTTCACAAATACAACCTCACTACCCGGATCATTCATTGAAAGAAATTATAAGACGTCCGGTAAGCGAATGGAAAAACTGCATGTTCAATGACTTTGAGAAAAGTGTTTTTCCACAATACCCTGTCATTGAAGAAATAAAAAAAGAATTGTACAGCAAAGGAGCCATATATGCCGCCATGTCGGGTTCCGGTTCATCTGTTTTCGGTTTATTCTCTCCCGAAGAAAAAATAACGAAGATGGATTTTGAAGCAGCATTCTGTTTCCAAACCGAATTGAAATAATCTGATCATAAAATATAATACCATGAAAAACTACTTAATAACGTATGGTTGTGCCATGTTTCTATTAGCCTCTTGCGGATCTCCATCCCAACAGCCCAAAGCACCGGGACAGATAGATATTGCCGGAAAAATAGAGAGCCTGACGGAACTTAAAGCATCTGATTTTATTAAAGAGATCAACTATGTGGCATTGGAGACTACAGACAGTTGTTTAGTAAACGAGAATCCTAATATACAGGTTTTCAAAAATAACATTATTGTAAATACAAACAAACAATGTTTGGTTTTCGATAAAGAAAGTGGTAAATTCCTGCGTTCTATCGGTCATATAGGTAATGACCCGGGAGGGTACAGCGAAGCAACCTTCTGGATTGACGATATAACAGGAGAACTGTATTTCATAGGATGGAACGGTACTCTTATGCGATACGACCTGCAAGGCAACTACTTGGGCGACGTCAAGGTTGCCCCAAACCTGGGAGTAAGAAATCCTGCTTGTTTTGTTTTCACAGATTCATTAATTGTCAGTCACCAATTGAGTCTCCTGCCAATACAAGGAAATGAAAAGAAATCTCCTTTCCTACTTCTTGACAAACAAGGAAATGTGATAGATAGTATCCCTTCTTTACTCCCGGTTATACCTGTCACCACTAATGTAGTACGATTAAACATATTAAAAAGTGAAAAAGCACGGGAGCTTTACGGTAATATAGGAGTTCATGGTATGATGACAGCATACTTTAATAATGATGACGCCATTGAATCACCACGAGTGCTTTCAACACTATGGAAACATAACGGAAAAGTACGATTTAAAGAGGCATATCTGGACACAATCTATACTTTATCCGAAAATAAATTATCTCCTTATCTGATTTTCAATACAGGCAAGTATCATTATCCGGCAGAAGAAAGATATCAGCAAAAAGAAAATGACGAAAGAGTCAAGATCGACTATGTGATGGAAAGTACCACTCTGATCATCTTCCAGTTCAGACAACGAGGAGAAGTGTATACCGGTATATATAATAAAGATACTCAAATAACTCAAATAGCCAAAGGACAGAATTTTGTAAACGATATCGATCATTTTATGCCATTAAATCCCCGGAATTGTAATACTGACAATGAATATGTAGATCTCGTTCAGGCAAACACTATACTGGAATGGATGGAAGAACATCCGGAAGTAAATCTAGATGGCAAGTTCTCTTTCATCAAAGGAATAAATGAAGAATCCAATCCGGTCGTTATCTTAATGAAATAGATCATAAAACAATAACAAACTAAACATTTTGGTTATTTAACTATATATAATAGTTTAATCACTAAAATATTTAGTTTATTTGTCCTTCATAACAAACAACAGGTATTTTACGACCTGATTAAATGATAAAAACATGAAGAGACAAATTGTATCATGCGGCATTTTTGCTATGCTATTGTTAGCCTCCTGCAATGGAGCGCAGCAAACCTCTGAAGTCGATCTGATAGATATTGCCGGAGGAATGGAGAAACTGACAGAACTAAAAGTATCTGATCTCGGGAAAACAATCCGATACATTCCTTTAGAAACAACGGACTCCTGCCTGATCGGAAATTTTCCTAATATCAAACTTCTGGATGATAAAATTATGGTCTATAACGGCAAACAGTGTTTGCTGTTTGACAAAGAAACCGGAAAGTTTATTTGTTCTGTAGGGCACAGAGGAGACGATCCTGAAGCTTATAGCAGTACTTGCGGATATCTGAATCCCAAAAACCAATTATTGTATTTTAATCGCGATCCCAACCAATTGGTAAAATATGACCAAAAAGGAAATTTCGCAGGAGTCATCACCATCCCTTCGCCGGAAACTTCAACGGACAATATACAAATAAACCGTCCCGGAATGAATGGGTTTGTATTCTCTGATTCCATTATTATAGGGCATTATGTAGGAGGATTAGGACAAAGATGTCCCAGTTCGGTATTATATTTCTCTGATAAAGGTAATTACATAGATACGATCCCGAATATCATTCCCGAATTAGGAACAGGACAGGTTGGAGACATCAACAACATTTCGGTACGCAAGGGATTCGGACTGTTAGAAGGCATTATTCAAATACAGTATAACAACGGAAAACAAAGTATCTGTGTACCCGGATATACGGCACTGTGGAAGTGTAATGACGAAATCCGATTCAAAGAATTATTTACCGATACCATCTACACATTGAAACACAATCAGCTGGAAAAGTACATAATATTCAATACCGGTAAATATTACTGGCCGGCTTCCGAACGTACGCTTACAGACAATAACAGTGACCGAATTATGATCAGCTATGCAATCGAGAATGACAAGTTACTCTATTTCCAGTTCATCAGAGGGCTTTACACAGACAAACACATCTTGTACAATGGAATTTATGACAAAAATACAAAAGTGACTAATATAGCTTTAGCTGAAAATAATTTCATTGATGACTTGACCCATTTTATGCCTTTTACTCCCAGCTTTCTTAATGAAAAAGGTGAATGTGCCTCTTTGGTTCAAGCTGCTGACATTCTTACTTGGCTAGAGGAACATCCGGAAGTCAAAATAGAAAAAGAACTAGGCGTCCTGAAGAATTTGAATGAAGAATCAAACCCGGTAGTAGTATTGGTAAAATAATAACGACTCTCCTCTTTGAAGGAGTTCAAAGAGGAGAGTTTTTTCTATCCAATAGTCAGACAAAACAAAATCTCATAGATAAAATAAAGTTTATAATAAAAAAACAGTACCACGACTCACGTCGTAGTACTGTCACAACACAAACACAAAATAAAACACGACAAAACTACTATGCAATCTTACCTGTCTATGCCGGGGAGGCATAAGTACTAATTATGGATATTCACATACACATAAACAGCTTCAGGCCGATTTGCATCCTATAAACAAATGTATAAAAACATTTGTTCATGTCTTATATGTTAATTAAAACAATATTCTTATTTATTGGATACCTCTTTCACGAAGTTTCAACTGCCATGCCCAAGCAGAACGCAGTGTATCTTCCAGAGTTTCCTGAGCTTTCCAACCCAATTCATTGTTCGCATAATCAGGGTTAGCCCATACCTTTTCAATATCACCGGCACGACGTCCAACAATCTGATAGTTCAGTTTTACGCCGGTAGCTTTCTCAAATCCGTTGATCAGTTCAAGAACTGAAACTCCACGTCCTGTACCGATATTGAAAGTTTCAACTTTATCTTTTTGTTTCTTTTCAAGAATACGTGCAATAGCAATTACGTGTGCTTTAGCAAGGTCGACTACATTGATAAAGTCACGGATACATGAACCGTCAGGTGTATCATAATCATCACCGAAGACACTCAATTTTTCGCGAATCCCGATAGCAGTCTGAGTTAAATACGGAATAAGATTTTGAGGTACGCCATTAGGAAGTTCTCCTAACAATGCTGTCGGATGAGCACCAATCGGATTAAAATAACGCAGTAAAATTGCATTAATCGGAGCACCGGAAGCTACTGTATCTCTAACAATCTCTTCATTAATCTGTTTGGTATTTCCATAAGGAGAAGTAGCTTTCTTTATCGGAGCATTCTCTGTTACAGGCAATTCATCCGGTTCACCATATACAGTACATGAAGAAGAGAACACAATGCCCTCAATGCCATGTTTAGGCATTAATTCAAGCAAGTTAATTAAAGAAACGAGGTTGTTGCGATAATAAAGCAATGGTTTTTCTACAGACTCACCTACTGCCTTGCTGGCCGCAAAGTGGATAATCGCTTTAATACCTTTATATTTATTGAACACGGCATCTAAACCGTCAAAATCCAAGCAATCCAGTTTCTCGAAAACAGGACGAATACCTGATACCTTTTCGATATTATCTACGACATCAGCATTTGAATTAGATAAATTATCAATGATGATTACTTCGTATCCACTGTTTTGCAGCTCTACCACAGTATGAGAGCCGATATATCCGGTTCCGCCTGTTACTAAAATTCTTTCTTTCATAACGTGTATAATGGTTAGTTTTTTCGGTTTACTTGTAAAGTGTTTGCAAATGTAACAAAATTAATTTAGATAAATGCACAAAAAACGAATATTATTTCATAGCGCAAACAGGGATTAAGACAAAATAACAGAAAAAGCGGCGGAAGAACTACCCCACCGGTAGCCTATCCGCCGCTCCATCCTTCAGTTGTTTGTCGTCAGGATTTATACAACTCCGGAGAATCCCATAAATGCCATAGCCAGCAATCCGGCTGTAATTAAAGCAATCGGAGTACCTTTCATTCCTTCGGGAATTTTCACAAGACTCATCTGCTCACGGAGTCCGGCGAAAAGTACCAGGGCCAGACCGAAACCAATAGCAGTAGAGAATGCATATACAACACCCGTCAGTAGGTCATAATCTTTTTGGATAACAAGAATTGCCACACCCAAGATACAACAATTCGTTGTAATCAAGGGAAGGAATACGCCCAATGCCTGATAAAGTGCGGGAGAAACTTTCTTCAGAATAATTTCTACCATCTGCACCAATGCAGCGATAACCAAGATAAACGTGATAGTCTGCAAGTACTGCAACCCGAAGGCATCGAGTACAAACTTCTGGATCAGGAACGTTACGATCGTAGCAATGGTAAGCACGAAAGCTACCGCTGCACTCATACCCAATGCAGTATCCACTTTCTTGGAAACACCCAAGAAAGGACAGATTCCCAGAAATTGCGACAACACAATGTTATTAACAAAGATTGCCGAGATAAATATCAATATATATTCCATAATCGTTTATATTTTAATTCGCTTTCTTAAGGCTGTTAATCAACGCAATCAGATATCCCAATGCGATAAACGCACCCGGAGCAAGCACAAAGACAAGCATACCGTATTCTTCCGGAATGATTGACAAGTTGAATACCTTGCCTGTACCCAGGAACTCACGAACAGCTCCCAGTAATGTAAGGGCAATTGTAAAGCCCAATCCCATACCGATTCCGTCGAACATAGAAGAAAGTGCATTATTCTTGGCTGCAAATGCTTCTGCACGTCCCAACACAATGCAGTTCACAACAATCAATGGAATAAAAAGTCCCAATGTAGCGTACAGTCCGGGTACATATGCTTGCATTACCATCTGAAGCAAAGTCACAAAAGATGCAATGACTACAATGAATGACGGAATACGCACCATGTCCGGAATCAGGTTCTTTATCAATGAAATCACTACATTGGAACAGATCAATACAAACATAGTGGCAAGCCCCATGCCCATACCATTAATGGCCGAGGAAGTCGTACCGAGTGTAGGACACATACCAAGCAGGAGCACAAATGTCGGATTCTCTTTAACAATCCCATTCATTAATACTTTAAAGTTATTCATATCTTTATACTCCTTTCTTATTTAATGACTACTGAATCGACAATCGCAGTTTCGGACTTCTGCACAGCTTTCTGCGAAGCACCGGTCGTACCATTAGCACCACCATCGCCTTTATAAGCACCATAGGCAGCATTCACAGCATTCAAAAATGCACGTGAGGTGATAGTAGAAGCAGTAATGGCATCTACCTGTCCGCCGTCTTTACTTACAGTCAGCGGTTGCTCACCCGGATCCATTCCCTTAATGCTACCTTTGTTTCCTTCTTTGAACCAGTCGGCCGCCTTGGAACCAAGTCCCGGAGTTTCGGCATGTGACAACAAAGAATAGTTGTAGATTTTACCTTCAGCATCAAAACCAACAAGTACTTTCAATTCTCCGCCAAATCCCATCGACTTGGCTTCTACTGCTGTTCCTACCCATTGATCTCCGTTTTTAGCCGGATAAATGATAAAGTCAACAATCTTCTTGCCATCTTTCTCACTAAACACGGTATCACACTCTGCGACCGGATTATTTGTAAATTCGGGCAAAACTTCTTTTAAAGCTTCATTCAATGTCTTCGCATTCGCCTCTGCAATGGGACCTTTAGTCAACTCATTCACATAAGCCAGCAAAGCTACCGAGATAGCTGTTACTCCGGTGAGTACCAGCAACATATTTTTCAATGATGATTCTAACTTTTTCATTTCTTCTTCGCTACCTCCCCAAAGCGTTTTGGTTTGCAATACGTATTGATTAGCGGAGTGAATGCATTCATAATCAGAATAGCAAACGACATACCTTCCGGATATGCACCAAACAGACGGATAACAACTGTCAGCAAACCGATGCAGACACCATAAATCAACATACCTTTTTTACTCATCGGAGAGGTGACATAGTCTGTTGCCATAAAGATAGCACCCAGCATCAGGCCTCCCGAAAGCAACTGGATCACCGGAGAAACATAAGCTTCGGGATTTGCCAGATGCATGATACCGGAAAATACAAATACAGTAACCAGAATGGATACAGGGATATGCCATGTAATGATTCTCTTCCATAACATATAAAGAAGACCCAAAATCAGGGCAGCAGCACTCACTTCACCCAGACATCCACCATTGTTACCAATAAACAGACTCCAAGCATCGGGCAGTTGACCAAAAGCCGAGACATCCCCATGAATAGCCTGTTTCATCAATGCCAAAGGAGTGGCGGCAGTAGTAGCATCGGTATAAGCAGTCAACTGACCGACCACCGGCCAGGAAGTCATCTGTACCGGGAATGACAATAACAGAAACACACGCCCTGCCAGTGCCGGGTTAAACGGATTGTTCCCCAAGCCGCCAAATGACATCTTACCGACACCAATAGCAAACAAAGCACCTAAAATAATAATCCATACAGGTAAGTTAGACGGTAGATTGAACGCCAGCAACACTCCCGTGATGACAGCAGAACCGTCACAAATAGTAGTGGTTTCTTTCTTCAGCAAGAACTTACCGATTGCCCATTCAAAAAACAAACAGGCTATCACAGAAGTAGCTGTGACAATCAGTGCACCCAGTCCGAAATATACGAGCGAAACGATAAAGGCAGGAATCAGCGCAATCAGCACACCGTACATATTCTTTTGTACGCTGTCTCCACCATGAACGTGAGGCGATAATGATACAATTAATTTATTTTCCATACTTATTATTTTTTAGCTTGACGTGCACGAATCATAGCTCCTACTTTCCCCTTACCCAGACGACAGTAGTCGAGTAACGGACGATTGGCAGGACAAGTGAACTGGCAAGAGCCACACTCGATACAATCCATGATTCTTTCTGATTCCATTCTTTCAAATTCTGTGTTCTCAGCCAAAGCGGAAAGCAGATACGGCTCCAGTCCCATCGGGCAGGCACTCACACACTTTGCACAACGAATGCAGTTCTGTACTTCTCCGCGTTTTGCCTCTTTCCGGTTCATAATCAAAATTCCGGAACTTCCTTTAGCAGTGGGCACATCAGTATTAACCAATGCTTTACCCATCATCGGACCACCGCCAATTATTTTTCCGGTATCCTCCGGCAAACCGCCACAGGCATCGATCAACTGCTGCATCGGAGTACCAATACGCGCCAAAAAGTTAGAAGGCTGGGCAACAGACTTACCGGTCACCGTAATGACACGCTCAAACAAAGGCTTATTTTTCTGTACAGCTTGATATACGGCAAATGCAGTACCTACATTCTGCACAACTGCTCCTGTAGAGATAGGTAATGCGCCGCTTGCAACCTGGCGCTTTGTAATAGCATCGATTAACTGCTTCTCACCCCCTTGAGGATATTTCACTTTCAAAGGAACAACTTCAATACCGGCATAACTGGATGCGACTTTCGTCATCAGTTGGATAGCATCGGGTTTATTGTTTTCGATACCTATAAAAGCCTTATTGACTTTCACCGCCTTCATCAGAATAGCCACCCCTACCATTACCTCCTCGGCATGTTCCAACATCAGTTGATGGTCGGCTGTCAAGTAAGGTTCACACTCTACAGCGTTGATAATCACGCATTCTGCTTTAAATGAAGGAGGCGGACAAAGTTTGACTTGAGTTGGGAAACAAGCTCCTCCCAAACCAACAATGCCTGCATCTGCTATCTTCTTCACAATCTCTTCCGAAGTCAATTCGCACTCTTTTACCAATTCAGGACTACGATCGATAGACTCTTCCCATTCATCCCCGTCTACATCAATAAAAATAGCAGGTTTAGCATAACCGCTCGCATCGACAATAGAGTCAATCTTAGCGACTTTACCACTGACAGAAGAGTGAATGGCTGCCGAAACAAAGCCATTAGCTTCGGCTATTTTAGTGCCCACCTTCACCACATCACCTTTTGCCACAATAGGCTTAGCAGGCGCACCGATATGCTGCCCCAGCAGTATCACAGCTTTTGCCGGAACCTCTGCCGTAACAATAGGTTGATGTGCTGAGAGTTTATTTTCGTGTGGATGAACACCACCAATTGAAAATGTCTTCAACATACAATTCTGTATTTTATCTGTTTATTACTCGTTTTTTTAAGCTTCGGCAGTTTTGGCAGCTTCGGCAACAGGCGTTTCCTCTTTAGGTTTACGAGGAGGGAAATTCAACTCGATGATAGTGTGCTGCGGACAAACTTCAACGCACTTGCGACAAGACTTACATTTATTGTAATCGATGTAAGCGAGATTGTTTTCAAGTGTAATTGCCTCGAACGGACAAGTTTTGACACACTTACCACAACCGATGCAACTTACCGTACAGGCTTTGCGTGCGACAGCCCCTTTGTCTTTGTTGACACAAGATACATATACACGACGCGATTTCTTACCTTTGGCACGAAGCTCGATTATCGCTTTCGGACAGGCTTTTACACAAGCTCCACAAGCCGTACACTTTTCTTCATCCACCTCAGGAAGTCCTGTTTCCGGATTCATGTGAATAGCATCGAACTGGCAGGCAGCCACACAGTCGCCACATCCCAAACATCCATAGCTACAGCCGGTCTCTCCGCCATAAAGCGAAGCAGCAATAGCACAGCTCTTTGCACCGTCATACATATTTGTACGCGGACGGTTCGTGCAGGTTCCGTTACATCTAACCACTGCAACCATCGGTTCTGCAGTTCCGGCGTCCAATCCGAGAATAGAGGCAACCTGAGACATCACAGGCTGTCCACCCACCGGACAAAACTTACCTTCCAGCGAACCGGCTTTGACGCAAGCATCGGCAAATCCGCTGCAACCCGGATAACCACATCCACCGCAGTTAGCCTGAGGCAACACTTCGGATACCTGGGCAATTCGTGGGTCTTCGTACACGGCAAATTTCTTAGAAGCAACATACAATACTGCAGCCAATACAAGCGCAATAGCTCCCAAAGAAATCACTGCAATCAGAATCAAATTCATAATTTTTAGTTATTTATTGGTTTTATAGTAAAAGAAAATTTTTGTTTCAACCGAGTTCTGTTCAACCATATTATATAATAATAAGGAATAAGCACCGCCAAAGCAGCAAATGCTCCATATAGTTCACTATGAAGAACTGTCTTGAAAATGAAAAGGCCAAAGATTAAAAGAAAGAGAGGAATGAGAAAAGCCAGAAGAACCGCTTGCATGCCCATGGAGGTGGCACCAATAATCGTCACCTCGTCCCCTATCTTCCATGCAGACGAAGTATCGGTAACTTCAATTACCTTCTCCTTGCTATCTGCCGAAGAGCAATGTCCCTTGACACTGCAAGTCGAGCAAGCCGATGTCTGGATGATCCTCACAAAAACCTGAGAACCACTTATGTTTTCCACAATACCTTGATGAGTTATTATATTAGTCATTTTGCAAACTGCACATTACAAATTGCGGCAAATTTAAGCATAAGTTTGAAAATTACGAAGTATTTGAATGTTTTTTATAGTGCAATATGAAGTCTTTTTAAAGTAATTTTTGCTCTATCAATCGGGTATGGATACAGAAAAAGCAGGCTTTTCACCTGCTTTACTAAGAAAATGTTATCATCTTCTGATATTTTTAAAGAAATTAGAAACAAAAACCAATTCTTTTATCACTTTCTGTTTATTTCCCCTTCTACATTTTAAGAGATTCATTAATCTCAATCATCCGAATCAAATTCGTCCGCTGAATTGAAAAGGTACTGCTTTCTTTCTGAACATATTTTAGCAAGGAAAGCCCATCCTGACGTAATTTGGACTTTTGCAAAATATCAGATTCCACCTCGTCCGAAACTTTCAATAAAGTCACGGCCGCCAATTCTATCTTCCCCATTCTATTAGGATCTCCTTCATAACAGTCAATCATTTCATCCAGGCTCATACTTAACAATTCCTCTTGAGAAACTCCTAAAATCTGTCTCGTCAGGCAATCATATTCAGTCCATTCATCCTTACGGAACTTCTTTTTATTCAATATCGCATTTACAATTAACGAAATGATTTCCTGAATCATCCGTATCAGATAGTCTTGTTTAATCATAATATCCTCTTTTTGAATTAGAACTTACTTACCACGGGGAGAATTAACCTCACCGGAAAGAAGAGAGCCGACTGAAGATTCCAGTCGGCCCCTATTTCATATATTTACATTATGTCAATTATTCCCGATTACCATTTATAATTCAGACCAAAACTTAGCAACTCCTTCAGCTGGAAATAACTGCTGCCAGTAGTCGGCTTCGCACTGTCGTCAAAGCGTGCATGTACAAATAGTTTGGTAGAAAGATAACGGTTCAATACGAAGTTGAAAGTATTCTCCCACTCTACACGCACCCATTTATAGTTCGTCAGATAGTTCAAACGGGAATCGACTACAATAGACGGAATAATAGTCCATGAAATAGTAGGTTGAACCTGTGCACCGAAGTCATTCTTCGAGCATTTGCCTTTATCCAATCCAAACTTGGTTTCGTCCACGTTTTTGTTACCTATATAACGAAGGTTATAAGTCAACGGAGACATGAATACAGAAAGATTGAATTTTTTCTTTTTCAACTTATAGTCCATACCGACACTGACTATCACATCTGCAGGAGCAAGGAAAGCAGCTACCAACTCTTCACTGTTAGCCTTATATCCCTTTACGAACTGGGTTTTAAACTCTCCTGTAATAGTATAGTACCAATTATTGGCAGCCTGAATACCTAATTTAGAATACAAACGCAACTGGTCGGTATTAACCAGGTATTTATGATATTCGTCTGACGGAGAAGAATTGAATCCTAATTTAGCTTCGAACAGATTTTCAAACTGTACTTTTTCACGGTCATTGTAGTTAGCGAACAACTGCAGATTGGCCATTACGGCATTATTGCTCTCACCTCCCTTGTACCAGTTGTCCGAAATATAGTTCTGGGTAATCTGAAGCGAACCGTTACCTCCTGTCACCCACCAATTGGGCTTGGAGATCACCATTTCCGCTTCACCCACATTATCTTCCACCTTATCCGCACGGAACAGGCTTTTCACTTCTGTTTTCGGGACTTCAATCTTCTTATCGCCATGATACAACTTACGGCTCATGATATGATCTTCGGTATTAACGACTAAATTAGGATGATTCAGATATAGATCCATCAAAGCAACATTCACCAGCCGGGAAGCTCTCTCAGCTTTAGAAAACTGCAATGTGTCATACGGCGGCAATAATTGCGAAGAAAGAGAGGGAGTAACAAAAGGTTCCTTAAACTTCCAGTGCATGGTAGAATATTCCGCGATGGGAGAGTTATAATAAGTCAGCGGTACAAACAGTCGGTAGTAATCCGGATCTGTCTTAATATAACGCATGGGTACAGAAGGATCATTAAGATATTCCAACTCTCCTATATACTTATTATATAAGATGGACACCGTATCTATCTTAGGCTTCGGACCATCCAGATTCAGTTTCAGGACAAGGTACTGTTGAAGCGTCTCGGAAAGTGTATCTGCTTTCACTTCACTCTGCACTGTTTCAGAAACCGGTTTGTTCGTCTTCTGCGCCATCACTGACGAAGAAAACAGGATCGCAAATGCTAATGTTGAGATGTGACTAGTCTTCATTTTTATAACAAATTTGGGGCAAATTTACATTAAATAGTTTAGATTACATAAAATTTGCTCGATTTTAATAGGAATAACCTATCAAATGAATCTATACAACAATTCAGCTGTTTTATTGGAACGTGTATTATCTCTCAGAACAATACAGATCGAACTGAGAACCGCCTTCCCCCGGCTCGATAGTGCAAGTTGAATAAAGGCGTGCTTATATGCCGGCAAACATGTGACTGTTTGTCGTTCAAACATTTCGGTACCCGGAATTGCATTTTTTAATAAATTTGTTTTGTAGAAAGCATCCGTTCTTCCCCATTTTTTTGTAATTTTGCGGTTTTTAAGATTCAAATCAAAGGATTTAGAAACAAATTATTAAAACAGTTATAGCTGTGGGAGAAACAAAGTATATTTTCGTCACCGGTGGTGTTGCCTCTTCTTTAGGAAAAGGGATCATTTCATCTTCCATCGGTAAATTGCTGCAAGCAAGAGGTTATAAAGTAACTATCCAGAAGTTTGACCCGTACATCAACATTGACCCGGGAACATTGAACCCTTATGAACACGGAGAATGCTACGTGACTGTAGACGGCCATGAAGCCGATCTTGACTTAGGACACTACGAACGTTTCCTGGGCATCCAGACAACGAAGGCCAACAACATCACGACAGGCCGTATCTATAAGAGCGTCATCGATAAAGAACGCCGTGGAGATTATTTGGGGAAAACCATTCAGGTGATTCCTCATATCACCGATGAAATCAAACGTAACGTCAAGTTACTGGGTAACAAGTATAAGTTCGACTTTGTAATCACAGAAATTGGCGGAACAGTAGGTGATATCGAATCTTTGCCTTATCTGGAAAGTATTCGTCAGTTGAAATGGGAACTGGGTCAGAATGCCTTGTGTGTACACCTGACTTATGTACCTTTCCTGTCCGCTGCCCAAGAGTTAAAAACCAAACCGACTCAACATTCCGTAAAAGAGTTGCAATCACTCGGTGTACAGCCGGATATCCTGGTGCTACGTACCGAACATGACCTGAATACCAACTTGCGCAAGAAGGTCGCTCTGTTCTGTAATGTAGCCGAAAACGCAGTTGTTCAGTCAATCGACGCTTCAACTATTTATGAAGTACCTCTGTTGATGCAAGAGCAAGGCCTGGACGAAACCATACTCCAAAAGATGGGTCTGCCTGTAGGCGAACGTCCGCCGTTGGGTCCTTGGAAAGATTTCCTGAACCGTCGTGCCAATGCAACTGAAACAGTAACCATTGCAATGGTGGGTAAATATGTTGAATTGCAGGATGCCTACAAATCTATTCTGGAATCCTTGTCACAAGCTGCTACCTACAATGACCGTAAAGTAAAAATAGAATATGTATCATCCGAACATCTGACTCCGGACAATGTAGACGAACAATTGGGACATGTAAACGGAGTAGTTATCTGTCCGGGATTCGGTTCACGCGGTATCGAAGGTAAGTTCGTAGCTGCCAAATACACCCGCGAACACAACATTCCGACATTCGGTATCTGTCTGGGTATGCAATGTATGGCTATCGAGTTTGCCCGTAATGTGTTGGGTTATGCCGATGCCAACTCCATTGAAATGGATGAAAAGACCAAGCACAACGTGATCGACATCATGGAAGAGCAGAAAGCCATCACCAATATGGGAGGTACCATGCGTCTGGGAGCTTACGAATGTGTATTGAAGAAAGACTCTAAGGTATACGAAGCCTACAAAGAAGAACACATTCAGGAGCGTCATCGCCACCGTTACGAATTCAACAACGACTATCGCAAACAATTCGAAGAGGCCGGCATGAAGTGTGTAGGTATCAACCCCGAGTCCGACTTGGTAGAAATTGTAGAGATTCCTACATTGAAATGGTACATCGGAACACAGTTCCATCCGGAATACAGCAGTACCGTACTACACCCGCATCCGTTGTTCGTGTCGTTCATCAAGGCTGCAATCGATAAGTAAAGATCGTTATCGTATAGATTATTAATCATTAATCACTTAAAAAAGAGAATGGATAAAAACACCATCACAGGCCTCGTTTTAATAGGTATATTACTGGTAGGATTCAGTTTTCTGAGCCGTCCCAGCGAGGAGCAAATAGCCGCTCAAAAGCGGTATTATGACTCTATAGCCGTGGTACAGCAGCAAGAAGAAGCACTGAGAGCCAAAACCGAAGCTGCGCTGGCTAACGAAAAAGAAGAAACAGCAGCCGACTCAGCATCGCTCTTCTTCAATGCCACCAAAGGTAAAGAGGCGTTTACTACTATCCAGAATAATTTGGTAGAAATCACTCTGGATAACAAAGGCGGCCGTGTTTACTCTGCCCTGTTGAAAAACTACATGGGACAGGATAAGAAACCGGTTGTGTTGTTCAACGGCAGCGATGCTTCCATGAACTTCAACTTCTATAACAAGAAGGGGGCCCTCCAGACAAAAGACTTCTATTTTGAAGCAGTCAATAAGACAGATAGCAGTGTAACGATGCGTCTAGCTGCCGACAGTGCCAGCTATATCGATTTCATTTATACACTGAAACCTGATAACTACCTGATGAGCTTTGTGATCAAAGCTACGGGAATGGACGGAAAATTGGCTGCCAGCACAAACTATGTGGACATCTCATGGTCACAACGTGCCCGCCAGATCGAAAAGGGATATACTTACGAAAACCGTTTGGCAGACCTCACCTACAAATACACCGGTGATGATGTGGATAACCTTTCGGCAAGTAAAGACGACGAAAAGTCCGTTTCGGAACGTCTGGACTGGATCGCTTTCAAGAATCAGTTCTTCTCTTCCGTATTCATCGCAGAACAGGATTTCGAAAAGACTACGGTTAAATCGAAAATGGAGAAACAGGGAAGCGGTTACATAAAGGACTATTCCGCCGAGATGAGTACGTTCTTTGATCCGACCGGCAAACAACCTACCGATATGTATTTCTACTTCGGCCCGAACCACTACAAAACGCTGACTGCGTTGGATAAGGGACGTGAAGAGAAATGGGAACTTAACAACCTGGTATATCTGGGCTGGCCGCTGATTCGTTGGATTAACAAATGGATCACCATCAACGTATTCGACTGGTTATCCGGCTGGGGATTAAGTATGGGTATCGTTCTGTTGTTACTCACCATCATGGTGAAAATTGTCGTTTTTCCGGCAACATGGAAGACCTATATGTCATCAGCCAAAATGCGGGTGCTGAAACCGAAAATCGATGAGATCAACAAGAAATACCCCAAACAGGAAGATGCGATGAAGAAACAGCAGGAGGTGATGGGATTGTACAGCCAGTACGGTGTAAGCCCGATGGGTGGCTGTCTGCCGATGTTGTTGCAATTCCCTATCCTGATGGCATTGTTCATGTTCGTACCGAGTGCTATCGAACTTCGTCAGCAGAGTTTCCTTTGGGCGGATGACTTGTCGACTTATGACGCATTCATCACTTTCCCGTTCCATATTCCATTCTTGGGTAATCACCTCAGTTTGTTCTGCTTGCTGATGACTGTTACCAACATCCTGAATACGAAGTACACAATGCAACAGCAGGATACGGGTGCCCAGCCGCAAATGGCTGCGATGAAGTGGATGATGTACCTGATGCCGATCATGTTCCTCTTCGTCTTGAACGACTATCCTTCGGGATTGAACTATTACTACTTCATTTCGACTCTGATCAGTGTAGTAACCATGATCATATTGCGCCGGACAACTGACGAAAACAAATTGCTTACCGAACTGGAAGCTAAGAAGAAAGATCCGAAACAGATGAAGAAGACCGGATTTGCCGCACGCCTGGAAGCTATGCAAAAACAACAGGAACAATTGGCAAAAGAACGGGCTAATAAGCAGAATAAGAAATAAGAGATAGAAATCAGCTTAAATACCGAAGAGCCGGACAAGCAGTGTATGTTTGTCCGGCTTTCTTTTCCTTTATTGAACAGATTACAACATGACTACTAAATACACATACAAAGAAATATGGATTATCGCCTACCCCATCCTGATCAGCCTGATCATGGAACAGCTGATAGGCATGACCGACACTGCTTTTCTGGGACGTGTGGGCGAAGTCGAACTGGGAGCCTCGGCCATTGCCGGTGTATACTATCTGGCTATTTTTATGATGGCATTCGGATTCAGTATAGGTGCACAAATCCTGATTGCCCGTCGTAACGGTGAACAGCAATACCAGGCTATCGGGCCCATCTTTTATCAGGGTGTCTACTTTCTGCTTTCACTCGCAGTGGTAGCATTCACTCTTTCGCTGTGCTTCTCACCGCACATACTGAAAAAGGTCATTAGCTCGGAGCATATATACGATGCGTCCATCAGCTACATCAACTGGAGGGTCTTCGGCTTTTTCTTCTCCTTTGTCGGAGTAATGTTTCGTGCATTCTTCGTGGGTACAACTCAGACCAAAACCCTGACACTGAACTCTGTGGTCATGGTATTATCCAATGTGGTGTTCAACTACATACTGATTTTCGGTAAGTTCGGTGCTCCACAGTTAGGTATCGCCGGAGCCGCCATCGGTTCGTCACTGGCCGAAATGGTTTCGGTCATCTTCTTCGTCATCTACACCTGGAAACGGATAGACTGTAAAAAGTATGCCTTGAATCATCTGCCCGGATTCCGACCGGAGATGCTGAAACGGATCCTGAACGTATCCTTTTGGACAATGATTCAGAACTTTTTCTCACTGTCCACTTGGTTCATGTTCTTCCTATTTGTCGAACACTTAGGCGAACGTGCACTGGCCATAACCAATATCATCCGTAACGTATCGGGCATCCCGTTTATGGTCACCATGGCATTTGCAGCTACTTGCGGCTCCCTGGTGAGTAACCTGATCGGTGCGGGCGAAATCAAGTGTGTTCCCGGAACGATCCGCCAGCACATCCGTATCGGTTATATTTTCGTGCTGCCGCTGGTTATACTCTTCGCACTGTTTCCTAACCTGATATTGAGTATCTATACGGATATTCCCGATTTGCGGGAGGCCTCCATCCCTTCTTTATGGGTACTATGCTCCGCTTATCTGATACTCGTACCTGCCAACGTCTATTTTCAGGCAGTATCCGGAACGGGCAACACACGTACGGCGTTGGGATTGGAACTCTGTGTACTGGCCATTTATCTGATCTATATCACCTATATGATTCTCTATCTGAGAGTGGATGTAGCCGTCTGCTGGACTACGGAACATCTGTACGGAATCTGTATCCTGTTCCTTTCATACCTTTATATAAAGAAAGGAAACTGGCAGAAAAAGCAGATTTGACCTGATTTTTGCTTATCTTCGCAGCACTATTATGGAAGAGAACACAAGTAAATTACTAATTATTAAAATAACTATGAGACAAGTAAACCTATTTATTATGTCGGCAGCAATGATGTTAGCATCTTGTGGTGGAACCAAAGATGCAGGCAAAACAGATCAGGCGCTGATCGGTAAATCCGATATCAAGATCGAAGGAAAGCGGATGACTCCCGAAGCGCTTTGGGCGATGGGACGTATCGGCGGACTGGCCGTATCGCCTGACGGAAAGCAAATAGCCTATACTGTGGCTTATTACAGTGTCCCCGAGAACAAGAGCAACCGGGAAGTTTTTGTGATGAATGCGGATGGAACGGATAATCGACAGATTACCCACACTCCTTATCAGGAAAATGAAGTGACTTGGGCGGCAGACGGAAGCAAGCTGCTCTTCCTGAGCAATGACAACGGCAGCAGCCAACTGTATGAAATGAATCCGGACGGTAGCGGACGCAAGCAGATCTCCAAGTATGACGGAGACATCGAGGGATATTCCATCTCACCGGACGGTAAAAAGATACTCTTCATCGCTCAAGTGAAAACAGTAAAGAGCACGGCTGATAAATACCCCGACCTGGATAAAGCGACCGGAATCATCATCACCGACCTGATGTATAAACATTGGGACGAATGGGTGACCACCGCTCCACATCCTTTCATCGCCGACTTTGATGGCAAATCAATCTCCAACATCATAGATGTGCTGGAAGGAGAACCTTACGAAAGCCCGATGAAACCTTGGGGAGGTATCGAACAACTGGCTTGGAATACGACTTCGGACAAGGTGGCTTATACCTGCCGCAAAAAAACGGGACTGGCTTATGCCATATCTACCAACTCGGATATCTATGTATATGACCTGAATACCAAGAAAACAGTAAACATCACCGAAGGTATGATGGGTTATGATACAAACCCGCAATATTCTCCGGATGGAAAAAGCATTGCCTGGCAAAGCATGGAGCGCGACGGTTACGAAGCTGACCAGAACCGCCTCTTCGTCATGAACCTGGAAACGGGCGAGAAACGTTTTGTAAGTAAAGCTTTCGATTCGAATGTAGATGCATTCGTATGGAGCCGGGATGCCAAGACGATCTACTTCACCGGTGTATGGCATGGCGAGACACAAATTTATTCACTCGATCTGGCTAACGATTCCGTACGCCCCGTCACTTCGGGTATGTACGACTACGAAGGCGTTGCCCTCTTTGGAGACAAACTGATTGCCAAACGCCATTCAATGAGTATGGGTGACGAAATTTACGCAATAGCTTTGGACGGACAAACCACGCAACTGACCCAAGAGAACAAGCAAATCTATGACCAGATCGAAATGGGTAAAGTAGAAGGCCGCTGGATGAAAACAACTGACAGCAAAGAGATGCTGACATGGGTCATCTATCCACCTCAATTCGATCCGAATAAGAAGTACCCGACACTGCTCTTCTGCGAAGGTGGTCCTCAGAGTCCGGTAAGCCAGTTCTGGAGTTATCGTTGGAACATGCAGATTATGGCCGCCAACGGTTATATCGTCGTAGCTCCGAATCGTCGCGGACTTCCGGGCTTCGGATTGGAATGGAACGAGGCTATCAGCGGTGATTACGGTGGTCAATGTATGAAGGATTATTTCACGGCTATCGACGAAATGGCCAAAGAGCCGTTTGTGGATAGTGATCGTCTGGGTTGTGTAGGTGCCAGCTTCGGAGGATTTTCTGTGTATTGGTTGGCCGGACATCACGACAAGCGCTTCAAGGCATTCATTGCCCACGACGGTATCTTCAATATGGAAATGCAATATCTGGAGACAGAAGAAAAATGGTTTGCCAACTGGGATATGGGCGGTGCTTACTGGGAAAAACAGAATCCGACAGCCCAACGTACATTTGCCAATTCTCCCCATTTGTTTGTCGAAAAATGGGATACTCCAATTCTCTGTATCCACGGTGAGAAAGACTACCGCATCCTTGCCAACCAGGCAATGGCTGCATTCGATGCTGCCGTGATGCGTGGTGTACCTGCCGAATTACTGATTTATCCGGATGAAAACCACTGGGTACTGAAACCACAGAACGGTGTACTGTGGCAACGGACTTTCTTCGAATGGCTGGATCAATGGCTGAAACCAAACGAAACGGCACAGAAATAAAGGCTGTGTTGTCAACAAATAAAGGCTCTGTCCCTACCGGACAGAGCCTTTATTTGTTGACAACAGAAGCTCTATTTGGAAGGTAAGAAGTACCCAAAGTCTACATCCGCTTCAACTTCACCACCTCTCCCAGTACGGGGATATATACATCTATCTTTCGCTTCTTGGCTTCGGCAGCAAAAACCAGAGGAGGGTCATGCAGAGGTTCATCGGACAAATCGAAAGTTCCGTAATGCATCGGAATTGTGAGAGCAACCTTCATATCGGTCGATGCAGTCAGAGCATCATAAGGCGATATATGATTGGGTTGCATAAACCAGCGCGGTTTATAGGCCCCGATACCCACCAAAGCATAATCGGGAGCTCCAAAAAGATCGGGTATTTCACGGAAATGCCTGGAGTAACCGGTATCACCACTATAATAGAGGGAAATACCATCGGCCTGTACCATAAATGCCCCCCACAGCCTGCGCCCTCCATCGCGAACGGAACGTTTACTCCAATGTTGTGCGGGAAGAAACGTTATTTTCAGCCCGTCATCTTCTATCTGCTGATACCAGCCAGCCTCTGTCACCTCAAGCTCAGGAAACCATCCTTTGATCAGCTCCCCGGTGCCCAGACCACAAAAGAGTTTCATCCCCGGATTGTTTTTTACCAACCGTGCCACACTTTGCTTATCGAGGTGATCAAAATGATCGTGACTGATCAGCAGATAATCGATATCGGTAAATATATCGGGATTGGCCGGAAAATCACTTTGCCGCTTAACGAAAGGAATATCACCGAAAACGGGGTCGAACATGATCCGCTTCCTACCTAACTGCAGGAAGAAAGAATTATGCCCGAGCCAAATCAGTGAATTGCCTACCACGCCATCCAGCGAACGCAGATAATTCAACTTGGGACTCCACTTCACACTCTTTTTCTCTTTCCGCTGCGGATTGGGCGAAAGACGCCACTTCAACACACTCCCCATTCCGGGACGAAAACGATGCTGGCGATTGACAAACTTTCCTCTTACTACAGGATTGCCCCGCCAGTGAGGATTGACCGTTGCCAGTCTTTCATTTCTTCTGAAACATATATGCTCGCCCATATGATACGTATTCTTTTCGATGAGTAACAAACAAAAATAACAAAAGATTTGTGGTTCGTTGCACAAAACCGTATTTTTCTTACAAAAAAAATGCCTCCCGGACACACTACGGGAAGCATTTCTATGATCATCAACTAATTGGCATTTCACGTCATCCGACCCAAAGGAAAGGATAAGGCCATCCCAGGTAAGAGAGGTTGATGACAAAAATAACGACAGCCAGTATCCATATAATCAACAGTGACCATTTCAGTCCGGATGACATAGGAGACCAATTGAAGATTTGCCGGAGAATCACGAAAATGATGGCGGCTAAAGGAATACCTGCCAAGACAACTCCTGCAATGCTCCCGGCGATAGTCATCATCGGAGAAGTAGAGATCAATGGTGACCAGTCGACCGAAGGCAACATCTGATAAAGAGCGGCTCCACCTCCGATGGCTACTGCAATGGCAGCAATCACCAGAGCAACGAAAACGATGGCAAGAACAAAAAGAACAGGGCTGCAAATAATGGCAAGAACCACCAGGCAAGCTTTCAGGAAGAATCCGGCAATGGACACCAATGCGTCTCCTACTTTCTGCAGAAAGCTACGGGGTTTACCTGAGTTTACGTAGTTGTTTACACCGTTGGCCATCCTCTCAAAGCCATCGGTCACCGTCCTGCCAATGTTCTCGATAGTGATATCCTCTCCCCGCATGTTCAGCTTCTCGGCTGCCGTACGAGCTTCGGGAATAACTAACCAACAAATAATATAGATAGGAATCAACACGCCATATCCGCAGATAAGTACCACAAACATGATAAGCCGGAGCACCGTGACATCCCAATTAAGATAAGCTGCCAACCCGCTGATTACACCACCCAGTATCTTATCGTCAGGATTACGATATAATCTGCGCCGAATGGTCGCACCTTGCTGTGCCCCCGTTTGTCCGGTTGTCTTTTTGGGCTCCTCTTCTTCGGTATCCTCGCCGAAGTCTTCCGGTTTACCCATACGTGCAATCACCTCTTCCACATCCGCAATCGTAATAACCTGCGAACCGGCTGACAGCTTTTCGGCAAAAAGCTCGGAAATACGGTTCTCTATATCATTTACAATCTCCTCTGCTCCTTCTTGTTTGCGAAAGTGAAGTCTCAGGTTGCACAGATAATTATCAAGCAACCGATAGGCATCTTCGTCAATATGAAAAACGGTTCCGCCTAAATTTACGGTTAATGTTTTTTTCATCTTTATTTCTTTTTAAATGGATTCTCTATTAGCTATATGATTCACGGTTTCATTCAGTTCTTTCCAGGAAGCCTCCAGTTCACCAAGAAAAGACTCCCCTTTCCCGGTTAGTTTGTAATATTTGCGTGGCGGTCCTTGTGTTGACTCAACCCACTCGTAACTGAGCAAATCATCATTTTTCAGCCGGGTCAGCAATGGATATAAAGTCCCCTCCACCACAATCAGCCTCGCCTCTTTCAGTTTCTGAATGATATCCGAAGCATAAGCCGGCTCTTTATGCAACAATAACATGATGCAATACTCCAGCATACCCTTTCGCATTTGCGACTTTACATTATCTACATTCATAAGTTCTATCTTTTAGATGCAGCAAATATAGGCATTGCCTTGGTACTATGCAATACAAAGTACCTTATTTTTATACTAATTAACGCATTAAGTCCCTTTCACCTTATTATAAATGCAAATTATCACTATATTTGCCGTATAAATTGAAAAATACAACAAACATGTTTACTATCCGAAAAGCAACCTCAGATGATTGCAAACTGATTAACGAACTGGCAAACCAGGTATTTCCCGCCACTTACAAAGAAATACTTTCGACCGAGCAACTTGACTACATGATGGAGTGGATGTATGCACCCGAAAACATCCGTAAACAAATGGAAGAAGAAGGGCATGTATACTTTATCGCCTATCAGGGAGACGAACCTTGCGGCTACGTCTCTGTCCAGCCCCAGGATGCCGATGTGTTTCATCTCCAGAAAATATATGTTCTCCCCGGCTTTCAGGGGGCACATTTAGGCAGCAAACTATTTGATCACGCAGTGCAATATATCAAAGAGATACACCCGTCTCCCTGCCTGATGGAACTAAATGTAAACCGAAACAACAAAGCGCTGCACTTTTACGAACATAAAGGGATGAAGAAATTGCGGGAAGGAGACTTCCCTATCGGAAACGGATATTATATGAATGACTATATTATGGGATTGGAACTTTGATTTATCTGTAAAGAAAAGGCCAATAGGAGAAACGCCCCGTTACATATATTGTTATCGAAATAACAAGTAATGTAACGGGGCGTTTGGTGTATAGTCAGTAACCCGAAGGTCTTATGCTACCTTTTCAAGTTTCTTCATGATAGAGAAGATAAACAGGGCGGCCAGCAAACAGCATACGATAAGTACACTCCATACCATCCACAATTGCATGCCTCCCCACAGATAACCGATGATGGCAACCAGGTAGTTACCAATGGCAGTTGCAGCAAACCAACCACCCATCATCATACCTTTGTACTTGGGAGGAGCTACTTTCGAAACGAAAGAGATACCCATCGGCGACAAGAAAAGCTCGGCAAAAGTAAGAACCAGATAAGTGGAGATCAACCAGTTCGGAGAAACCAACGCATCCTTCTCAATGCCACTGGCAGCCAAAGCGTCCGGAGTAGGCAGACCGATAGAGCCGATAGCCATGATCAAGAAACCACATACGGCAATCATCATACCGATACCGATTTTACGCGGTGCAGAAGGTTCTTTTCCTTTTCTGGCCAGATAGCCGAACACTGCCAGCGAAACCGGAGTCAAAGCGATCACGAAGAACGGATTAAACTGCTGGAAGATCTGTGGCAGGATGTTGATTGTAGGATCCATAGAAGTATAACTCCATCCCAAGCAGAGGAGTGCCACCATAACTACTACACCGGCAATCGTTTTCGACTTTCCGGTTTTACCCTGGAACAGTGAAAACAGTCCGTAGATAACGATCAGCAAGAAGGTCAGGTTCACGATATTGAAGCCCAGACGGTCGAGACCGGTCACCTCTTGTGCCGTATAGTCACGAGCGAAGAATGTCAATGTCAACCCGTTCTGATGGAAAGCCATCCAGAAGAAAATAACTACGGCAAACACAAGCAACAGAGCTACGATACGTTGTTTAGTCTGTTCCGGAGTCAACTTCTCTTCTACCACGTTGGCCGGCTTAGCCTGTTTAGAGTTATAGTCCGCATGTTTAAATGTAGAACGGAAAGCTACATAAATAAGCATTGAAATAATCAAGGACACACATGCCACACCAAATCCATAGTTGTAAGCTTCGGAGAGCTTATCGATATAAGTAGTACAGAAAGTGGCAATGTCACCGGTAAAGTTTTGTGCAGCCTGCAAGGATTCGAGAGTAGCCTGGTTGGCAGGAGTGATTGTTCCATCGAGATATTGATGTGCCAATGAAGGAATCTGAGGGACATACGACAGACCTGCCTTGCCCAACATATAATTGGTTACTTTCGTTGCGGCTGTCGGAGCATACATTGCGCCAATATTGATAGCCATATAGAAAATACTGAATGCAGTGTCGCGTTTGGAACTATATTCGGGGGCATCATACAAATTACCCACCATCACCTGTAAATTACCTTTAAAAAGACCGGTACCGCAAGCAATCAGGGCCAACGCACCGAACATCATTATTTTGCCGGAGTTATCGGAAGTCGGGATGGCGAGCAGCGCATAGCCAATAAACATGACCACAATACCCATTGTCACCATCTTACCATAACCAAACTTATCGGCAAGAATACCGCCAAAGAAGGGGATAAAATAAACAGCAGCCAGAAAACATCCGAAAATAGTAGAAGTTTCAGCAGCAGTGTAACCAAACTTTGCTTGTAAAAACAAAGTAAAAATCGCAAGCATGGTGTAGTAACCGAATCGCTCGCCTGTGTTGGCAAGTGCCAGAGCATACAAACCCTTAGGTTGTCCTTCAAACATAAAATTAGAATATTAGATTATTAAATAGATATTTTTTGCAAATATATACTTTTTACTGAAATTAAACAGTATATAATACACAAACTTCCGCCCGAACCTCGTTTATTAGCTCTTTAGGGTCTATTTTTATCTGCAATCCTCTCTGCCCTGCACTTACATAAATATACGGAAAGCCCAGACAGGTTTCATGAATATAGGTAGGAAAATGCTTTTTCATTCCGATGGGCGAACAGGCACCCCGGATATATCCGGTGACGGACAGAAGCTCTTTCATAGGGATCATATCGCAACTTTTATTGCCGGACACTTTAGCAGCAAGCTTCAGGTTCACTTCCTGATCTCCTGGAATTACACAAACAAAATATCCCGTTTTATCACCGTGAAGTACGAGGGTTTTAAAAACCTGATTAATATTCTCTCCCAAACTTGCCGCTACATGCACGGCACTCAGATCGCTTTCGTCTACCTCGTAAGGAATAAGTTCATAGGCAATCTTGGCCTTATCCAGTAGACGGGCGGCATTGGTCTTATTGATTTTCATAGACAATATGTGTATTTCGGCAGCCACAGAAAGGAGCTGCCCATTAGTAAGTTAATAATGTAACTTTACGAAGTTAACTCCCTGCAATCACGAAGTTAACCTCGGACAAATACGATGAAGATGTGTCATAACTCACCACAGATCACACAGATTTACACTGAACGTTTTTTAGTCTACTGACAGCCAATAATATTTATCTGTGTAATCGGTGGTGAATACGAATTTTGACATATCCTCATCATACAATATGAATTTTTAATTGATTTTCAATTCCTCGCGAAGAAACTTCGGAGTATATCCTTTGTTGCTCTTCGCAACTTCTTCCGGTGTTCCGAAACTGAGAAGTTCTCCTCCTCCCTTACCACCTTCAGGCCCCATATCTATTATGTAATCCGCCATCTTAATCACATCCAGGTTGTGTTCAATAACGATCACGGTATTGCCTTTATCTACCAATTTATTCAGGACTCCCATCAACACACGTATGTCTTCAAAATGCAGGCCGGTAGTCGGTTCATCAAGAATATACAAAGTCTTTCCGGTATCTCGTTTTGAAAGTTCAGTAGCCAATTTCACACGCTGGCTCTCACCTCCCGAAAGAGTTGTTGACGATTGCCCCAGTTTGATATACCCCAATCCTACATCTTGGATGGTCTTGATCTTATTCAGGATCTGAGGAACATTCTCAAAGAACTCTACTGCACGATTAATAGTCATATCCAGCACATCAGCAATAGATTTTCCCTTAAAACGTACTTCCAGCGTTTCACGGTTATAGCGTTTACCATGACAGACTTCACACGGAACGTATACATCGGGTAAGAAATTCATTTCAATCGTTTTGTAGCCGTTACCGGAACATGCCTCGCAGCGGCCACCGGACACATTGAAAGAGAACCGGCCGGGCTTATAACCGCGGATCTTAGCTTCCGGCAGTCCGACAAACAGGCTCCGGATATCAGAAAAGACCCCAGTATAAGTAGCCGGATTGGAACGTGGGGTACGCCCCAAAGGGGACTGGTCCACATTAACCACCTTATCTATATTCTCAAGTCCTTCGATCGAATCATATTCCAAAGGATCCTGCAAAGAACGATAGAATTTTTGCGAAAGTATCGGTTGCAAAGTTTCATTAATCAGAGTCGATTTGCCACTACCGGAAACTCCGGTTACACAAATTAATTTACCCAACGGAAATTCCACATCCACATTTTTCAGGTTATTCCCTTTCGCGCCCCGTAACCATAAAGACTTGCCGTTTCCGGGACGTCTCTTAGAAGGTACTTCGATAGCCGTTTGTCCGTTAAGGTACTGCGAAGTCAGTGTACTGGTCTTCAACATCTCTTCAGGAGTACCGGCAAAAACGACTTCTCCTCCCAATCGTCCGGCCTTAGGTCCCATATCGATCACGTAGTCGGCAGCAAGCATCATGTCTTTGTCATGCTCTACCACGATCACGGAGTTACCCATATCACGCAGTTCTTTCAGAGAATTAATCAGCCGCAAGTTATCACGTTGATGCAATCCGATACTCGGCTCGTCAAGAATATAAAGCACATTGACCAACTGAGACCCAATTTGTGTGGCCAGACGGATACGCTGACTTTCTCCTCCGGACAGACTGACCGAGCTGCGATTTAACGAAAGATAATCCAACCCCACATCCAACAGGAATTTCAAGCGGGTACGTATCTCCTTCAGAATCTCGGCGGCAATCGTTTTCTGTTTATCTGTCAGGAACTTATCTACTTTCATCAACCAGTCATACAGCTCGTTGATGTCCATATTAGAGAGTTCATTGATGTTTTTGTCATGGATACGGAAATGAAGCGCCTCCTTATTCAACTTCGCCCCCTTACATTCAGGACAAACCGTAGTTTTAGCGAACTGTTCCGCCCATTTCTGAGCAGTGGCCGAAGCGTCTTTCTCTTGCAACATCTGGATATACTTCACAACTCCTTCATACGTTACAAAATAGTCGGAAGAAGTACCTATCAATGAGCTTTTTATTTTGATACGTTCATCCGAACCATACAGAATTTCATCAATAGCATCATTGGGCAGGTCTTTTACCGGAGTCTTCAGTGACGCATCGTACTTCTCCAGCAGAGCACCGATCTGCCAGAAAATCATCGCATTCTTATATTTACCCAAAGGAGCTATTGCCCCTTCATAGATCGACATCTCTTTATTGGGAATCACTTTATCCACATCAATCTGGCTAACTACTCCCAATCCTTTACAACGCGGACAAGCACCTTGCGGGGAGTTGAACGAAAAATTATGCGGAGCCGGCTCCCGGTACGACAATCCCGTAACAGGACACATCAAGCGTTTGCTATAATGTCGGATACTCTCTGTCTGCGCATCGAGAATCATCAGCAATCCGTCTCCCTGACGCATAGCGGTGGCAACACTCTGTTTCAGCCGTTTATCATCCTTATCTTCTACGATCAGTTTGTCAACGACTACTTCAATATCATGATTCTTATAACGATCCAGTTTCAGACCATGTGTAATCTCACGAACCTCCCCGTCGATACGGACATACAGGTATCCTTTTTTCCGGATTTGTTCAAAGAGTTCTTTATAATGTCCCTTACGCGAACGCACCAGAGGGGCCAGCATATAGATTTTCTTCCCTTTATAATCTTTCAGAATAAGTTCCAATATCTGTTCTTCGGTGTATTTCACCATCTTTTCTCCCGAAAGATAAGAATAAGCTATTCCGGCACGGGCATAAAGCAAACGGAGATAGTCGTAAATCTCCGTAGTGGTTCCGACCGTAGAACGGGGATTTTTGTTCGTAGTTTTCTGTTCAATGGAAATAACCGGACTCAATCCTGTTATCTTATCTACATCCGGACGCTCCAGATTGCCCAAAAAGTTGCGGGCATAAGCCGAAAAAGTTTCAATATAGCGGCGCTGTCCTTCTGCAAATATCGTATCGAAAGCAAGAGATGACTTCCCGCTTCCACTAAGTCCGGTAATTACAGTCAGGCTATTACGTGGTATTTCCGCATCAATGTCTTTCAGATTGTGTACGCGCGCACCATACACATTTATATATTCTGTTTCCTGCATATTCTAACTTTTATTGAGCTGCAAAATTAATGTTTCCGCCCGAAATATAGTTTTAAAAAACACAATATTATTTTCTTAACTCAATATATTATGTGAATGTATGACATTATTCGTACCTTTGCCGTAATCAATTGAGAATTGAATAGTAAAAATTACAAATTAAGATTAATAAATTGATGAAATCAATCAAACGAATCTTCTTTCTCCTGTCCTTTATAAGTGTTTCCTATTTAAGCACCTTTGCACAAGAGAACCAATCCTACTTCCTGCACACCATTGAAAAGGGGCAAAGTTTATACTCCATCTCAAGCATGTATGGAGTCAGCAAAGCAGATATTATCCGACTGAATCCCGGTTGTGAGGACAAAATCTACGCAGGACAAGCCATTAAAATCCCACAGAACAAAACTGCTCAAAAAGGTGAAACCTTTCATACGATCCAGCCGGGCGAGACACTCTATCGGCTGACAACGACCTATAAAGTTTCTGCCAAGGCTATCTGTGACGCTAACCCCGGATTAAGCGCGGAGAACTTCCGCATCGGACAAGTTATCCGTATTCCTTCGGCTGCCGAGGCTATCGATTCGACCGTAGAAGCTGTAGTGGCAGCGCCCTCAGAGCCTACTATGCAACCGGCCGTCAAGCCACGCTGTAAAGATATGCATAAGGTGAAACGCAGAGAAACCATTTTCAGCGTCAGCCGTGAATATGGCATTTCCGAACAAGAACTGATTGCTGCCAATCCAGAATTAAAGAATGGCATGAAAAAAGGGCAATTTCTCTGTATCCCCTACCCGTCTGAAAAACCGACAGTCACTGTCCCCAAAACAGATGCCAACATCATACCGCCAAGTGACAGCGAATTGTTCCGTGAAAACAAAGAAGTTCCTAAGAGCATTTCTACTATCAAAGCGGCCCTCCTGTTACCATTTGACGACAAACGGATGGTAGAATATTACGAAGGTTTCCTGATGGCAGTTGACAGTCTGAAACGTACCGGAACTTCAATCGACCTGTATGTATACGATTGCAATAAAGAAAGTTCGTCGCTGAACAGCATTCTGGCCAAAAGCGAGATGAAAAATATGAATGTGATCTTCGGTCCGGCGCAACAACAACACATCAAACCATTGGCAGCCTTTGCCAAGAAAAACGATATACGCCTGGTCATTCCTTTTTCCTCAAAAGAGGGAGAAGTATTCAACAACCCGTTTATCTACCAGATCAATACTCCGCAATCTTATCTGTATTCGGAAGTATACGAGCACTTTACACGCCAATTTCCAAACGCCAACGTGATTCTTCTGGAATCAGCGGTTGTAGATAAAGATAAAGTAGAGTTTATCAAAGGTCTGAAACAAGAATTGGGAAGCAAAGGTATACCCGTAAAGACATTGAAAGAAAATGCCCCGGTAGAAACTCTAAAAGCAGCTCTGCACAATGACAAGGAGAATTTCTTCATTCCGACTTCGGGCAATGATCTGACGCTTCTGAGAATCATTCCTCAATTGACATTACTCGTTAGAGACAATCCGGAAGCACGTATTCATTTATTCGGTTATCCGGAATGGCAGACATATACAAAAGACCATTTGGAAAGTTTCTTTGAATTGGATACCTATTTTTACTCGTCATTCTACACGAACAATCTATTACCGGCCGCCATTAACTTCACTCAGGCATATCGCAAATGGTACAGTAAAGAGATGGAGGAACGGTATCCGAAGTACGGTATGCTGGGCTTTGACACTGGATACTTCTTCCTTAAAGGACTGTCTAAATACGGTTCCGAACTGGAAAAGAACCTTCCGCAAATGGATTTGACTCCTATCCAGACCGGATTTAAATTCCAACGTGTCAACAACTGGGGAGGATTTGTGAACAAGAAAGTATTCTTTGTTCATTTCACAAAGAACTTTGAATTGATTAAACTTGACTTCGAATGAAAAGGGATCAACTGAAATCACTCTTACTGGGAGCCATTTTGCTGGCAGGCATTACCCTGCCGGCAAAAGCCCAGATAGGCGAACAACGACATAATTTTGCAATCGGAATCAATGGCGGTGCTAATTACAGCACTGTTTCTTTCCAGCCCACCATCAAGCAAAACGGTCTTTTGGGAATTACCGGAGGTGTCACAGCACGCTACATTTCCGAAAAATACTTCGCTATGATCTGTGGTGCACAATTGGAACTTAACTTTTCTCAACGCGGATGGGACGAAAAATTCGATCCGGAACAGGGATTCTCTTCCGAAGACTCTTATGTCCGTACCATGAACTATCTTGAGATTCCTTTCCTTGCCCATCTGGCCTTTGGCAAAGACAAAGGGGTACAATTTTTCGTGAACCTAGGGCCACAAATCGGCCTCTTGTTAAACGAGAGCGAAAAAAGAAAAGGTACTTGGGAAACCGCGAATCGGGCACCCAATGAACAATATGGTAAATGGGTTGAAAATAAGTTTGATTACGGAATTGTAGGAGGAGGAGGCATTGAAGTCAGGACTAAAGCCGGTAATTTCCTTTTGGAAGGCAGATATTATTTTGGGCTGGCCGACTTCTACAACAGTACCAAAAAAGATTATTTCTCGCGCTCTGCCAATAGTACCATTACAGCCAAAATCACTTATCTGTTTGATATAAAGAAGTAGAAAAGCATATATACAAAATCGCCACCAAGGATTTAGAGTTTATAGAGAATAATTTCTAAATCCTTTGTGGCGATTCTATTTTTATCGGAGACGATCGGCAGCCTTTACCATCACTTCATCTCGTCCTATCGCACGGACCGCCAGCCAATTCAGAATAATCGAAATTAACGGCAGGCATAATGCCCATGATATCTGGAAAGTAGCACTCAGATCTTTCTTCAGGACAAACATGAAGGCAAGAAAAGTAAGATAATAACCAATCAGCAGAATACTATTGAATATCGTCATACGAATTTGCAACATACGGTTCTTGAACAGAAAGATCGTAGCGAATGCAATGATTGCACTGAGCAACAAGATACCAAATACCCCCCATGTAGAATAAAGTGTACCGTTCATCTCTACCCCCAATGGTTTAAAAACATACATTGCAGCATCAGCACCTATAAAGCTGCCCACAGGCAGACACATACTTGTTATCAATAATGCAGTAACAAGTAAAAGATAAATCGTTTGAATTCGTTGAATCATAGTTTTTAAAGTTGTGTTTAATCCGGAATAAAAAAGTCAAGCAATAAGAGATAGAAGAATAGACTCCTACTTACTACTTGACTCTTAGCTCTTCAATCAGCGAAGTAAATTACTGTAATTTTTCTTTCTCCTTCGCCGGGTTTCTATAATAGATCTTTCCTTCTACATATTCCTGCGCAGCAATCAGATTGGGTTTCGGCAATTTCTCGTAATAACGTGAAATTTCGATCTGCTCTCTGTTTTCAAACACTTCCTCCAGATTGTCGTTGTAAGAAGCAAACTCCGCAAGTTTCTTGGAAAGGTCATTTTTTATTTCCACACTAATCTGATTGGCACGCTTACCAATGATAGCCACTGTTTCGTAAACATTACCGGTATCGGCACACAAGTCCATCATATCACGGGTAATGGTATTCGTCGGAGCATTTGTTTTTTTGTAATCCATAAATCTATTTATAATTTAGTCTTTAATTACTTTTTGAGAATCTTTGAAAATCCTTTCGGCTTCCTTCAGATATTTACTTTCCGGAAATTCATTTTTGAAAGCATAATATTCGTCTACCGTTTCGCGATAACGATCCATCTTTTTATCTTCTACACTATTCACTGCCATCTCATATTTGGCACGGAGAATCAAAATAGATAAATCCTCACGATAATCAGTATAAGGATAATCTTTTAAAGCATTCTGTGCTGTGATTACACAAGACAGATAGTTGTTGCCCATATAATTACCCAGATTATAATATAATCTCGCTGAATAAAGTTCTTTCAAAACCAACTTATCCTGCAAAGCAAAAATCATATTCTGTGCCTCTTGTTTTCTGCTGCTTTGAGGATAATATTCCAAGAACATCTGCAACTGCTGGATAGCCTGATAAGTACTTGACTGATCCAATCGGGGTTCCGGAGTATCCAAGAACAAAGCTTTGCCTGCATGAAAACGAGCCAATTCAGAGAACTGACCACGTGGATATGTATTAAAATAAGTGATAAACGACTGTGCGGCAGTAGAATAATCTTTCTGATTATAATAACTCATAGCCAACATGTATAATGATTCTTCTGCCTTATCACCACCTTTCAAGATAGTTATCAACTCGTTCAGCAATGTAGCCGACCGATTATACTGACCCTTGGCGAAGTAGTTCTTAGCGGCCTCATACTTGTATTCGTAATCAGTGCTTTTTAGCAACTTATTGTACTCTCCACACGAGGATAAAACAGTAGCTGCAAGCAGCGTTATAATGATGTTCTTCTTCATTCTGTATTTAAATAATGCGCAAAGTTAAAGATTCGCGCTGAATAAACCAATTAATCAATGTTTTTTAAGATAAAAAAGAATGGAAGAATAGAGTTTAGTTACGAATGGCGAATAAGCATTGATGGATGGTTAATTTATAAACAATATAGCAGCTATTCATTAACCATCCACCACTTAGTCACAGATTTTACAGTTTATACAAGTCGCTTGCCGCCAACAAGTCAACTTTCTTTTCCGTCAACACACGGATACAGTTTTCCATATCATTAGGACGGATAATCACATTTGCAGAGTTATTATTGGCAAATGAATACATATATTCAATAAAAACTCCTTCATTGGAAAGGTATTGCAATACTTTGGCTAACGCACCGGGCACGTTAGGACAGTTGATGCCTACCACTTCTGTCACATTCACTGCAAAATGATTATCTTTTAAAGCTTTATAAGCTTTATCCGGATCGGAAACAATCCCCCGGAGAATACCAAAGTCGGCATTTTCAGCAATGCAAAGAGCAGAAAGATTAATACCTTCCTTTGCCAATACTTCAGTCACCTCTGTCAGTCGGCCTGATTTATTTTCCAAAAAAATGGAAAGTTGTTTTGCTACCATAATAAATGACTTTATATTTAATATTCGTTATAGTTTTCTATTATCAATCACACGCTTCGCTTTGCCCACACTGCGTTCAATGCTGCGCGGCTCTACCAGCTTCACGTCTACTCCCAGACCTAATACACTTTGTAAGCGACCTGTCAATTTCTTCTTTAAAGCCAGCATCTTGTTAATTTCATCCGAATAATAGTCAGGACGAACCTCAACCTTCAGTTCCATAGTATCCGTATTGTTCTTGCGGTCAATGGTCAACAGATAATGTGGCTCGAATTCCGCCATTTCCAGAATAACAGATTCTATCTGTGTCGGGAATACATTGACTCCACGGATAATAAGCATATCGTCACTACGTCCCAAGATGCGGTCCATACGCACCAAAGTACGTCCGCAAGAACATTTTTCATAATGCAAAGCCGTCAGATCTTTTGTCCTGTAGCGCAATAAAGGCATACCTTCTTTCGTTAGATGGGTAAAAACAAGTTCCCCGGTCTGTCCGGGTTCTACAGGCTGCAATGTATGCGGGTCTATTATTTCAGGGAAGAAGTGATCTTCATTCAAGTGCGTACCATTCTGGCATTCACATTCATATCCAACACCGGGACCTGCAATTTCACTCAATCCATATATATCATAAGCCTTAATGCCCAATTTGGTTTCGATGTCTTTACGCATACTTTCCGTCCAGGGTTCCGCACCGAAAGCACCCGCCTTCAGTTTAAATTCTTCGCGTGGAAAACCTGAGTCATTAATCGCATCAGCCAGATAAAGAGCATAAGACGGTGTACAACATAACACAGTCGAGCCAAAATCATGCATCAATGTAATCTGCTTTTCCGTATTACCACTTGACATGGGGATAACCGACGCTCCGATATTCTCGGCACCGGCATGTGCACCCAGTCCGCCCGTAAACAAACCGTAACCGTAAGATACCTGAAATATATCAGAACGGCCGGCACCATAAGCTGTGAAGGCACGCGACAGACATTCTGCCCAAGTCGATAAGTCCTTACGGGTATATCCCACTACAGTCGGTTTCCCGGTAGTACCGGAGGACGCATGGATACGAACGATCTGGCTCATGGGTACAGCGCATAAGCCAAACGGATAATTGTCGCGTAAATCTAATTTAGTGGTAAATGGTAATTTGGATATATCTTCTATCCCGTTAATATCATCGGGTGTGATGCCCAACTCTTGCATTTTTTTACGATAGAACGGCGTATTATGATAAACGTATTCTACTATTTTCTTCAGTCTAATGCTCTGGATTTTATGCAAATTGTCGCGTTCCATGCATTCGATGCTCTCATTCCAAATCATGTCTTTCGTTGTATTTTGTTAGTTATGTTGTGCAAAGTAAAGGATTTATTTTAAAATTTGATTTGTTTATCTCAACTATTTTGCCGAATATTGTCTTCTGAAAGAAAAAAAGAAGCATGAATTTTGAATTAACATCCGCATACAAGCCGACTGGAGATCAGCCGGAAGCAATTGCGCAACTGACCGAAGGGGTTCTTGAAGGCGTACCGGCACAAACGTTACTGGGAGTAACCGGTTCCGGAAAGACATTTACCATAGCCAACGTTATTGCCAATATCAATAAACCAACATTGATCTTAAGCCATAACAAAACACTGGCAGCCCAGCTCTACAGCGAATTTAAAGGATTTTTCCCCAATAATGCTGTCGAATATTATGTATCTTATTATGATTATTACCAGCCGGAGGCCTATCTGCCAAGTTCGGATACATATATAGAAAAAGACCTCGCTATCAATGACGAAATAGATAAGCTCAGATTGGCTGCGACTTCGGCTCTTCTATCCGGCAGAAAAGATGTAGTGGTTGTATCCTCCGTATCTTGTATTTATGGTATGGGAAACCCATCCGATTTTTATAACAATGTAATTGAAATAGAACGAGGCCGGACCATCAACCGCAATGTATTTCTTCGCCGGTTGGTAGACAGCCTGTATATGCGCAACGATATTGAACTGAATCGTGGAAATTTCCGGGTCAAAGGAGATACGGTGGATATATATCTGGCCTATTCGGACAATCTGCTCCGGGTAACCTTTTGGGGAGACGAAATTGACGGTATCGAAGAAGTAGATCCGGTATCCGGAGTCACCATCGCACCTTTTGAAGCCTATAAAATATACCCGGCTAACCTGTTTATGACTACTAAAGAAGCAACTTTACGGGCCATCCATGAAATAGAAGATGATCTAACCAAACAAGTTGCCTATTTCGAGTCTATCGGCAAAGAGTACGAAGCCAAACGTCTATACGAACGAGTGACATATGATATGGAGATGATTCGGGAACTCGGTCATTGCTCAGGTATTGAAAACTATTCACGATATTTTGACGGCCGTGCTGCAGGTACACGTCCATACTGTTTGCTGGATTTTTTCCCTGACGATTTTTTGATTGTAATAGATGAAAGCCACGTCAGCGTACCGCAAATACGAGCTATGTACGGAGGTGACCGTGCCCGTAAAATAAACTTAGTGGAATATGGTTTTCGTTTACCGGCAGCTATGGACAACCGCCCCCTGAAATTCGAAGAATTCGAGTCGATGGCTAAACAGGTGATTTATGTCAGCGCTACTCCTGCCGATTATGAATTAGTACAGTCCGAGGGTATTGTTGTCGAGCAGGTGATCCGTCCTACCGGTCTGCTCGATCCGGTGATCGAGGTACGTCCCAGCCTGAATCAGATCGATGATCTGATGGAAGAAATACAGATACGCATTGAGAAAGAAGAACGCGTACTTGTCACCACACTGACCAAACGTATGGCCGAAGAATTGACAGAATATCTATTAAACAACAACGTACGTTGCAACTACATTCACAGCGATGTGGATACATTGGAACGGGTCAAGATCATGGATGATCTCCGTCAAGGAGTTTACGATGTGTTGATCGGGGTGAATTTATTGCGCGAAGGTCTCGACCTTCCGGAAGTGTCACTGGTTGCCATCCTCGATGCGGACAAAGAAGGATTTCTCCGTTCCCACCGTTCATTGACACAAACTGCCGGACGAGCAGCCCGAAATGTAAATGGAATGGTGATCATGTATGCAGACAAAATCACAGATAGCATGCGACTGACTATTGATGAAACCAATCGTCGCCGTGAGAAGCAACTTGCATACAACGAAGAACATGGTATTACTCCGCAACAAATTAAAAAGGCCCGTAATCTGTCTGTTTTCGGAAACGGAGCAGAAACAGAAGATACTCAAAAAGGTACCCGTGCATACGTGGAGCCTTCTTCACCCAATATTGCAGCTGATCCGGTCGTACAATATATGAGCAAAGCCCAACTGGAAAAAAGTATGGAGCGTACTCGCAAGTTAATGCAGGAAGCAGCTAAGAAACTTGAATTCATTGAAGCAGCTCAATACAGAGACGAATTACTTAAGATGGAGGACTTAATGAAAGAGAAATGGCCCGGATAAGAATATCCAAGTAATAAACTTCCAGAATATATCAAAGTGAACTCTTTAACTCTTAATTATCCTAACAAATTAAGCTGATAAATAAAATAAATGTTATAAAAAGAAAGGTTTTCTATGAAACATTTGCCAAGATCTCAAAAATCTGTATCTTTGCATTGTGTTTTTCATAGTATTAGATTTAAGGTTAACAAAGGTTGGAGCAAGGCGTTGCTCCTTTTTTTATGCTTTCAAATCAACTTTCACACCAAATCCTTATCTTTGCACAGCATCCTGAATATAGAAAAATGAAAAAGATCGTCCTTATGGGAATACCTTTATTGTTGATAGTCCTTGTGATCACCATCTATGTTTGCAACCGGACTATACAGAAAAATAGCGAAACATATATCTATTCGACTGTTTCCGATATTCCATATAATAAGGTAGGACTGTTACTGGGAACTTCACCTAAACTGAAAAGTGGAAAAGCCAACCTATATTTCGACTATAGGATTAAAGCTGCCACAGAACTCTACAATGCCGGAAAAGTCAAATATATACTGGTTAGCGGTGATAACCGGAGAAATAGTTATAACGAACCGGAAGAAATGAAAAAAGCACTTATAGCAGCAGGAATACCTGACCAACGGATTATACTGGACTATGCAGGTTTAAGAACATTGGATTCTGTGGTAAGAGCACATTTAATTTTTGGTTTGGAGCGTTTTACTCTGATTTCACAACAGTTTCATAACGAACGGGCAATTTATCTGGCTCAGCAAAGTCACCTCCAGGCTATCGGATACAGCGCTCAGGATGTGAGTGCGTATGCCGGCTTTAAAACGAATCTTCGAGAATTATTGGCAAGAGTAAAAGTCTTTGTGGATATAGTTACCAATAAAGCTCCCAAACATCTTGGAGAAAAGGTAAAGATACCCGAATAATAATTGTATATTCCCCCTAATAACATCATTATCATAAAATACATGCAAAAGTTACTATTTCTTTTTTTACTGCCACTGATACCATTTTCGTTCCCATGCCATGCTCAAACGACTTATCGAATGGTGACAAGAAATTACTCTCCGGTTACAGATTCTTATCCCCAAGAGGTTTCTAATTTTAAAAAGGCAGACAGTGTCTACTATTTCACCGTAAAAGTATCCAAAGCTTATGGCGATACCTTAAAAAGAAAAGTAGCAGAAAAGGTTCTTTATAGCCCCAATGACATCTATGACGGAGAGGTCGCTTCTTATCTAAACCCCACCCGACTCATTGACTATTCTTCTCCTACTATCGAACTTATAACAGACTCTTTATTCAAAGGCGAAGACAGTATAATGACAATTATAAGAAAGGGCTTGGAGTTTGTATCCCATTATATAAGTTTTGATGATTCTCTAGCCATGGCTATTTCAAGAGGTGATTGTAAAACATTGGATGTAAATCATATCCTTCAAAGAAAGAAAGGTACTTGCAGCGAATATACTAATTTATTCACGGCACTTATGAGAAAGAAAGGAATTCCTTGCCGGTTTGTTGCCGGTTTTATTTTTATACCTGAACAAAAATTCTATGGATGTCATGCCTGGGCCGAATGCTACCTCAAACAATACGGATGGATGGCAGTAGACCCCCAATCCGGAAAAAGCTGGTTACCAACAACTATAATCCGACTTTTTGCCGGAACAGATTATACAGACTGTGGATTAAACTCTTTTATGGACCTAGTACCCAAGTCTATAGAAATAGTAAAAGAATAAATGTACATCAAAAATATAAAAAGGAAAATAATGCTCAGATAATCATGGAACAACAACCTCAACTCAACGACCACAATAAACAAGAATATCCCCCGATGCATACAGCAGAGCATTTGCTCAATGCCACTATGGTAAAAACATTCGGATGTCCTCGTTCACGAAATGCACATATCGAAAAGAAAAAAAGCAAATGTGATTACGAACTTCCGACTTGCCCAACGGAGGAGCAAATTCATGCCATTGAAGAAAAAGTAAATGAAGCTATCGATCGCCATTTACCTGTAACCTGTGAGTTCATGACACACGAAGAAGCCAAAAGCATTGTGGACCTGAGTAAGCTTCCGGAAAATGCAAGCGAAATATTACGTATTGTCAGAATAGGAGATTACGATGCTTGCGCTTGCATCGGGCAACACGTAGAAAACACATCAGAAATAGGTCTTTTTAAAATTATCAGTTACGACTATGCCGACGGAAAATTACGCCTCAGATTCAAACTGATAAAATAGGTATGTAACAGTCTCAATCAACTAATAGATTATTAACAAAAGTCTTATCAAAGTATAAATTTATGAACGATTTGACAGCAAAATGGTAAAATTGGCATTATCTCCCTGACATTTAGTCAAACTAAGGAAGAATATGGCACTGGCACAAATTTTGTAATTTCTTTAGTGAACGACGGTTCGAAACGACGAACCGAAATTCAAGAATTAATCTGAATGTTTAACTAAAAGATAGGAGACTAAATTATGATGCCTGTTAGAAGATCTCAGAATTGGTTACCAAGTATCTTTAATGATTTCTTTGATAACGAATTAATGGCTAAAGCAAATGCTACCGCACCTGCTATTAATGTAATTGAAACCGATAAGGCCTATAAATTAGAGTTGGCCGCACCAGGGATGACTAAGGAAGATTTCAGCGTACGGATTGATGAAGAAAACAACCTGGTAATTTCAATGGAAAAGAAAGCTGAAAACAAGGAAGAAAAGAAAGACGGTCGCTATTTACGCCGTGAATTTTCATATTCTAAATTCCAGCAGACAATGATTCTGCCGGAGAACGTAGATAAAGATCACATCTCCGCGCAAGTGGAAAACGGTGTTCTGAACATCGAACTACCCAAGTTGAGTGAAGAAGAAGTGAAGAAACCTGACAGAACCATTGAAGTTAAATAAACTCATTGAATTAGTGGAAATTCCTTAATACAAAGGGATTAAAGATCACCCCGGAATCATCTCCCCATTAGAGAGAAAGATTCCGGGGTATTCTTTTATAAAACAAGAGTTGAAGGGTGGCAGTATTTGCGCAATACAGACATTAGTCTTGCTTTATCCACCGGCTTCACGAGATAATCATTGCAACCGGATTTCAGCGCAGCTACCTTGTCGGACTCGAAAGCATGCGCTGTAAGAGCTACAATAGGAATATTCGTATCAAACTTCCTAATCTCAGCTGTTGCCGTCAGTCCGTCCATTACCGGCATTTTCATATCCATCAACAAGAGATCTATTTTATACTCTTTTACCATCGCTACAGCCTGCTCCCCATTCACAGCGTGAAGCAAATTATAATGTTTGGACAACATAGCCGATATCAGCAGATAATTACTTGAAATATCTTCTACAACCAAGACTGTTTTTCTATCCAAAGCCGAATGCTGATTTCCGCTACGTATCAGATCATCTTTACCCGCATTCTGTCCAATGGCGATATTGGACTCCCGACGCATTTGTACCTCCGGATCGCAAGGTAGAACAGCCCAGAAAAGAGATCCCCGGCTATATTCCGATTCAAAACCGACACTTCCTCCCATCGATTCGGTAATAGCCTTACATATAGAGAGTCCAAGACCGGTGCCTTGTGCAAATTCATCCAATTTCTCAAACCGATGAAAGACTTTTCTCTTTTTCTCCTCCGGTATACCGATACCGGTATCCCTTACATAAAGACGGATTCCGGCGTCTACCACCTCGTATCCCATCTCGATAGCTCCCTGCGGCGTATATTTGATGGCATTAGTTACATAATTAGTCACCACTTGTGCAACCCGATTTTTGTCAAGTCTCACCCGGCACACACTATAAGGATTCACCGCGACCAACTGCACTTTAGGATTTGTCACCCGTTGCTTCATTGAAGATGCCATACTATCGAAATATTCTGCCAGATCAAATTCCTCGTATTTCAGTTCCACCGAACCGGACTCCAACTTCGACAAATCCAGAATATCATTAATAAGTTTCAGCAGCAATTCGTTATTGGTATTGATAATCTGCATGTATTCTTCTTTATCACCCTGTTCTTCCGAATTCATCAATAGGTCAGAGAAGCCGACAATAGCATTTAGTGGAGTACGGATTTCGTGACTCATATTGGCAAGAAAGGCCGACTTGAGCTTATCCGATTGTTCGGCCAACAATTTCGCCTGTCTCAACTCCTCAATCATCCTCTCCCTGTCAGTAATATCATCCACACGAATGACAATACCGTCGATCTCTTCACTTTCATTAAATACAGGAGTAGCCAGTACTTCTACAATCCGGTTATTCTCCAGATGAAACTTGATCTTTTCCATCTGTCGTGATACCAATACTTTGCTTAGCACGCAGTTGTCACAAGGAGAAGTCCGATTATGAGCACTTTTATAACAGCATTCTCCTCTTTTATAAGCCTCAAAAGAGAGGCTGGATGAACAGACAGACACATTTTCCCATTGTACTACGTAATCTGTCGTGATATAGGCCAACCCCGAATTAGTGTTATTCAATACCAGTTCATTCTGTCGGATAAGTTTATTCAGCTTTTCTTTATTTTTCAGCAGAGTCAACTCTGTCTGTTTGTAGGATTCTATGCTGATTGACATTCCGGAAACATACTGATAAGGATGATCATTGAGTATGGAGGTTTCAAGTACTCCGCGGGTTTTCCACCATTCATAGTTTCCGTTTCCTCTCAGATCAGCACGATATTCTATATCCCATTCGCCGCTATCCTGTTTGAGCACCGCATCCATTGTATCAACAAACCGTTGCCGATCATCAGGGTGCACACACTCTGCAAACTTTTCAAACGAGTTGATATCCAAAGCATTCCGCCCGATCTTATCAAATCCTTCACCAAAGCTTACCCTTTGTTTTGACGGCTCGTAAAACCAGGTATAAGCGTTCATTACTTCCATTGACATAGAGAGCACTTTAGCACGGCGCTTAAGATCATTCTGCAATTTCTGATCCCAGCGAATATTAAGCAATAGACGCTTGGTGCCATCATAGATGATATTCTTGCGCACGATGGTATCATAGCTGCGTCCGTCTTTCAATATGATTCTTTCTACCCCAAAATAAGGCTTTCCGGTAGCGAAGACTTCCAGATCTGTTTTCTGCATGCGTTCCGCCTGTTTGCTATCCAGAACGCTACATACAGTTTCCCCCTCATGGGTGCCGAACATCCGCATGCTTTCTTCATTGCAGAAGACATAACGAAAATCATCTTCCACATCTTTTATATGAATGGGAAGCGGTATGCTGTTCAAAATATTCTCTTGTAGCAGCTTGCGCCTTTGCAGCTCCGTATTGTTTTTACGAAAACCCACATATTTAATTACCTTTCCATCCGTCCCTCTTTCATACGGGGTACAGTTCAGTTTACAATATTGCCATTCGGATGTATCGGACAACCTGATCCGGAAATCTATTTCATACAGACAATCGCAACCACTGAGCATATCCAATAGGATAATCTCCGCTTTTTTCCAATCCTCCGGATGAATCTGTTTCTTATAGTCTTCGATAGTGAGTGCTTGGGTAGGATCGTAACCATTAAGAGGTTCATTCTCCGCATAAAACAACCGGGTACGAACATCAAATTCCCACAACATCACCTCAGCAGCCTGCATGGCCAATGCCGTTTTTTGCTTGCTTTGCCGCAATATCTCTTGAGTATGCACAGCTTCAGTCACATCCTGTGCTATGAAAAGAAACTTATCAATCTCCTTATTTTCATCCAGAACGACCGATACAGTAATTTCAAAATAACTGATTCCTGATAAAACAGTCGGATAATGGGCTTTTGCCAGGTCAAAATCATATTTGACCGTAAAACGGATATTCTCTCCCGCACGTAGACGCCTCTTCATCTCCACCGGAATATTCGGATTCTCAAAGATATTGATTCCCAACATATCTTGTTTATCCTTCACTCCCATCATCTTTAGTCCCACACTATTAATCTCTATCAGATATCCATCGCCATCGTACAATTCCATTCCTACAGGAAGATTTTCATAAATGGTCTGCTGAAGTCGATGAATCTGAGAAGGGGTTGATGTTTGTTTGTTCATTATGTAATAACTTAGTATATCTGTTTTTTCCTTCTACAAAAATACACATAAGTTACAAGCTAACGTACATTTACAGAGAAATTTAAGTCTCTTAACCACTTTTCGGAGGCTTTTGAGGCCCTCTTCCATAAAATCAACCGCTTTTCCGATAGCTCTTCACTGCCCAAACATTGAAAAGCAGTGCAAAGGCCAGCAACGCCCCCAGCTGTGGCAACAAATCAATAAAGCCACTCCCTTTGAGATAAACCATACGCATCACTTGCATAAAATATTTCAGAGGATTGAGCATTGTTATCCATTGCGCCCATTCGGGCATACTACGAATAGGGGTAAACAGCCCGCTCATCAGAATCAGGATCAACATACAGAACCACATGACAAACATAGCTTGCTGCATCGTAGCCGAATGGTTGGAAATGACCAGCCCGAGGCCGGATACAGCCAGGACAAATATAATGGAGAAACAATAGATGACCCCAAAATGCCCCACAGGAAAGATACCATAAAGTGTCCATGCCAAAACAAAGCAAAGAGCCAGGACAACAAAACCGATCAGCCAATAGGGAATCAATTTGGCAAGAATAAAGGTAAACTTTCCGACAGGAGTTACATTGATCTGTTCAATCGTACCGGCTTCTTTCTCCCCTACTATATTTAATGCAGGCAGAAAGCCGCAAAGCATCGTAAGCAACATCACCATCAGGGCCGGAACCATAAACAGCTTATAATCCAAACGGGCATTAAAAAGATTCTGGGTGAGAATATCAATCCGGGGCAGATTTCCGTCGGCAGAGAAAGAGGTGGTACCGCTTTCAGTCCGTAATTCTTCTCCATAGTCATTGACAATGGCAGACAAATAGGAACTTCCCAAGCCACCCTTGGTACCATTCACGGCATTGACAGCCAAAAGTACGTTGGCAGCACTGCCATTCACCCAATCCTTCTCGAAGCCTCTGGGTATTTCAAGTAACAGGTCGGCTGTTCCCGCTTCAATCGCCTCCATACCTTTTTCGTAAGAATCCGGCAAAGCAGTGGTCTGAAAGTAAGTTGAAGCCGTTATTTTATCCACCAGCCTGCGGGAAATAACCGAATGGTCATTATCAATTATATTCATCCGGATATTTTTTATCTCAAGATTGGCCGCCCAAGGCATAAGAAGCATAATCATGCAAGGGAAGATAAATATCAACCTCGGCAGGAAGGAGTTGCGGAGCAACTGCTTGAATTCTTTCTCTATAAGATATTTAATCATAACCTGTTTTTGAATTTCTTGAAGCTTATTGTTATCAACAGAACTGCCATCAAAGCCAGAATACTGACTTCAGACCATACAAACGAGATGTCCACTCCCTCGATCATCAACTTACGTACAGCCTGAATATACCAGCGGGCAGGCAGTATATCAGAAATTAATTGCAGCACAAAAGGCATACTTTCTATCGGAAATATCATACCCGAAAGCAACATGGTAGGCATCATCAGTACCAAACCCGAGGCCAGCATGGCAGCTACCTGTGTCCGTGTCACCGTAGAGATAAGTAATCCCAGCGACAACGATACAAAAATGAAAAGCAACGACACCATAATCAGCCAGAACAGGCTGCCTGCCACAGGCACATCGAGCACATAGACAGAAAGCAACAGAATCGTCGTAAGATTGACAAATGACAATACAAAATAGGGAACTGCCTTGGCCAGAATAATAAACAGCGGTTTCACCGGAGACACCAACAGGATCTCCATCGTGCCGGTTTCCTTCTCCCGGACAATAGAGATAGAGGTCATCATGGCACAAATCAACATCAAGATAAGCCCCATCACACCGGGTACAAAATTGTAAGCACTCTTCATCTGAGGGTTATAAAGCAATTTCACATTGGGTACGACAGAAGGCACTGACATTCCGGGAGGAAGCATTTCCTGCCGGACAGCAGCAATCACTCCTGTGGCATAGCCGGCTTGTGTGGTAGCCATATTCGGATCCGTTGCATCGGAAACCAGTTGCACACGGGCATCACCTGTATAAAGGCGGTCGGCAAACTGCTCGCTGAAAACGAGTGCCATATCTATCTCGTTTTCCTGAAACGCCCTTTCCATCTCTTGCGGAGAATGTAAAAGGCACTTCACGGAAAAGTATTCGCTGGCATCCAGACGATCGATAATTTTGCGTGTGACGATGTCATTCGACGGATCGAGTACGCCCACTCGTACATTTTTCACTTCTGTAGTGATGGCAAAGCCAAAGAGGATAATCTGCACGACAGGCATTCCCAATAAAATCAACATAGTCCGCCGGTCACGGAATATGTGGAAGAATTCCTTTTTTACAAATGCTATAAATTGTTTCATATACTAATCAGCTTTACGCACTGCCTTACGGGCCAGTTGTTGGAATACATCATCCATCGTATCGGCATGAAAATGCGCCTTCAACCCACGGGGGGTGTCAAGTGCTTCGATACGTCCGTCCACCATAATAGATACACGGTTACAATATTCTGCTTCATCCATGTAATGGGTAGTCACAAAGACCGTTATCCCCCGGTCGGCAGCCTGATAAATCAGTTCCCAGAACTGACGGCGGGTAGCCGGATCGACTCCTCCCGTCGGTTCATCAAGAAACACGATCCGGGGATTGTGGAAGATTGAAACGGAAAAGGCCAGTTTCTGTTTCCATCCCAAAGGCAGGCTTTTCACAAGTGTGTCACGCTCTCCGCTGAAGCCCAGGCGATCAAGAAGAGCATCTGTCTTTTCGGCTATTTCCCGATCCTGCATTCCGTAAATTCCGGCAAAAAGGCGGATGTTCTCCCACACTTTAAGGTCCTCATACAACGAAAACTTCTGGCTCATATAACCGATATTCTTCTTTACCTCTTCGGGGTGAGCCGCTACATCAAAACCTGCTACCCGCGCCATGCCCGAAGTAGGCTTACTCAGTCCGCAAAGCATGCGCATAGCAGTGGTCTTCCCTGCACCGTTTGCTCCGAGAAATCCGAAGATCTCTCCACGGTTTACCCGAAAGGAGATATGATCGACTGCGGTAAAATGACCGAAACACTTGGTCAATTGATCCACCTCGATAGCAAAATCGTTTCCGGCGTGCACTTCCGTACGTTCCAGACCGGGCGGGCAGAGAATATGGCTGAAACGTTGCAGGATACGTTCCGGCACATCGATACCTTGTATCTCGCCCTCATTGATAAAAGCGATACGGTCGCATTGACGGGCTTCGTCCATGATCGGAGTGGAAACAAGAATTGTGATACCTTGATCCTTAAGATGCCTCAGCATTTCCCAGAACTCCTTGCGCGAAACAGGATCCACACCGGTAGTCGGCTCGTCCAGAAAAAGAATCTCCGGCTTATGAATCAACGCACAACTCAGAGCAAGTTTTTGCTTCATTCCCCCGGATAAAGCTCCTGCCCTGCGTTTACGGAAAGGCTCTATTTGCTGATAGATATCTTTCACCAGATCGTAGTTTTCACGAATGGTCGTATGAAACACGGTAGCGAAAAAGTCAAGATTCTCCTCCACTGTCAGATCCTGATAGAGCGAAAAGCGTCCGGGCATATATCCCACTTGTTGCCGGATTTGTTTGTAGTCTTTCACGACATCGAGTCCGTTCACTGTAGCTGTCCCGCTATCGGCCAGCAACAATGTGGTCAATATCCGGAAGAGAGTGCTCTTACCTGCTCCGTCCGGGCCGATAATACCGAATAATTCGCCGGGATTTACAGAAAAGGTAGCACTTTTCAGGGCTTCTACCTCCCCGTAACGTTTCGTCACGTCATTTACAGATACAGCTGGTTTCATAAGCAGGCATCATTTATAACTTCACTCCTCCGTACATACCTATCTTCAGAAGTCCATCGTTCTTTACCGCTATCTTAACGGCATACACCAGATTGGCACGTTCTTCTTTTGTCAGAATCGTTTTAGGAGTAAACTCCGAACGATCTGAAATCCATGTCACGACACCCGGATATTCCTTACGCTCATCTCCCCCATAATCGGAAAAGACCGTCACCCGATTGCCAAGTTTGACTTGTGAAAGCTGTTCGGAAGTGATATAGGCACGAAGATACATCTGATCGATATCTGCCACCTTAAAAAGAGGTTTACCCACAGCAGCCAGCTCCCCGGCTTCGGCATATTTTGCCAATACAGTACCACTGATAGGCGAAACGACGTGACACTTCGCCAATTGGTCTTCTACTTGTGCCACCTGGATTGCGACTGATGATCCTTGTTCCGTCAAACTGTTCGTACTGTTCTGTAAAGACGACATCTGGGCAGTAAGCTGCCGTTCGAGCAATGCGATCTGTGCCTCCCAATCATCCAGTTGCTTCTGATTGGCGGCTCCCGCTTTCAACAGGTTTTCCACACGTCTCTTCTCTCTCCGGGCGGTAGCGATCTGCTGCCGGGTAGCAGCAATCTGTTTGTTAACATCCGGACGTTGGCTTTCAACCGACTTCATGCTGGCCTGCAATTGCAGTTTCTTCAGATAGAGTTGTAGCGTATCGATCAGCCCTACTTCTTCGCCTGCTTTCAGCCGGGTACCTTCTTCAACATGAAAGTACAAGAGTTTCCCCGAAGCTTCGGCCGAAACCAGAACTTCCGTAGCTTCGAAAGTTCCCGTGGCATCATAATCCGAAGTTCTGCTTCCACAAGCGGAAAGTAAAGCCAGTAAGTATAGACATCCTATAAATTTCATTGATTTCATAACTGCTATTCTATTTTTGTTTCAGTAATAAGAGAAGTTTAATTATTCGTTGTATACTTCAGTTGATACATGTTCATCAAGAGCTGTACTTCATGCAGCGCCTTGGTTTGTCGCGCCAGGTTCTCGGAAGTCATGTCCCGAAGCATATCGGTTACGGTCATGGTACCATTGGCCACTTTGGCTTCCGAGGCCTTGCGGATACTGGTTCGCAAACGGATTATTTCGTCATCGTCCGCCATCTGCCGGCGCACACTCTCTACGGCACTCCCCTGCTGGGTTGCCTGAAGGCGGGTATTAAACAGGAACACATCCCGGTTACTGTCCAACAGCTGACGATTGGCAGCTATCACCCGCCGGTCGTTGCGTAAAGTATACAAACTACCGAAGTTCCACGACAAGCGGACTCCTGCCACATAGTAAGGCGAGAATTCATTTTTCAGCATATTGAGTCCCGGATTACCGTATGCTCCCTGAACAAACAGCCCGAAACGTGGCATCAGCTGAGTTTTCAAAGCTTCTTCCTGCACTTGTAAACGTCCGTTTTGCGCATCAAACCATATCAGCTCCGGACGGTTATTCGCTATCACCGGTATATCCCATTCCGGCACCGGCTTCTGCAAAGAGATCCCGGCAGGCATCTCTTCGCCTGTCAGCAATGCAAGCATAGACAGATAGGCCTGACGAGAGGAGGTCAGTTCTATCCGCTTTTGCCGGGTATTAAGCTGTTCCACACTGACAGCATCCAGATCGGACTGGCTGGCTATGCCATTCTCAATGTACGATGAAATCTGCTTATGGGTACGTTCCAGATCTTCCAGAAAGAGTTGGTTTTGCCTTAACTGTTCGTCCAGTAACAGAATTCCGAAATACACTTGATTCACCCGCTCGGTAAGTGCATACATATCTACGTTCAATTTCTCCCGGTCCACATCCGACGATGCCTTGACCTGCTCTTTTCTCGAACGAATCTCACCGCCGTCCCAAATGTTCTGTTTCAGTTCCAGCATCACCTGATACTGGTCTTTCGGCAAACCTTTGATATCTACTCCGGGAACCTGTACAGGCAATTCCGTAACCTCACTCTGCCAACTGGCCTTACCCGAAAGGGTAAACTGAGGCAGATAACCTTTCGACGCATTGGCCAGATTATATTCTTTTGTCTTCTCTATCAATCCATACTGCCTTACCAGCGGATAGTTTTCCCGGGTTTTCCGTTGACACTCTTCAAGGGTGATCTGTCCATACATCAGCAGGGCAAACAGGGAAAAAGACAAAGAAAAGATAACTCGTTTCATATTCCTATTCCTATTAATTCTTCTTTTCGACAAAGATAGGAAATAAGAACACGCAAGCAGGTTCCAATTGTTTGCAATAATGTTCTATTTGTTCGATTTCCACATAAAAAAAGTATGGGGATGTGTCAAAATCCGTATGATGACACACCCCCATCACATCTGGGAATAATAGTTTCTAAGTCGGTATCACCCTCTTCTGTATACCGGCTCTTTATTTCTTAACCTTTCCGATAAACAGAACATTATTATCATTCTCAGTCAAAGTAGCCGCCAGTTCCTTGAGTTTCTGTTCATCCTGACCGGAGCATTTGCCGGAAGCGATCTGTTTTTCTATCTTTTCAATCAACTGTCCCGGTTCCAGACTCTGTATAAAGTATCCGCGATAAAAGCTATGGCCCGGAGCCGGAATAGGAAGGTTACCGTAAAAGTCGTTCACAAGGCGGAAATAAGAAGAAGCATTCTTCTCAGTGTCTACCAAGACATCTCCACCTCCCTCTCCCTTATTACCCCAGTAGGTGACAATGAAATGATGGGGAAGTCTGTAATATAAATGTATCGGCTTCTCATTCATATTCGGGAAAGTCATCGTGAATTTCGGCAACAGTTTATTGCCGGCGGAATCGTAAGTGAAAAGAGTATCTATACCGGTATGGAAGAAATCGAAATCGCCACAGTTCCTATAAGAGAAAACCTCTCCGTCGAAGTTCATCACCTTCGTTGCGGCAGTTGCCGGAATTTGGTTCAGTATATTCCCTTCGGTATCCACCCTGAAAGCAAGGGGCTCACCTTCCTCGAAAGGCATGTGTACAACAGATAAGCTTCCGTCTTCATTCACCCATATTTTCGCTTTATTAATTTGCATGGGAAGCGGAATATCTTTAATCCATTGCCCGTTGATATCATACATCATGATTCTTTTCCCCACAAAAGGTGTGAAGAAGATATGGCCGTTCTTCTCATCAATGCATTCATCGTAGAGGGTGGTGTCATATTCACCGGGACCGCTTCCTACGGAACCGACATTATACAGAAACTTACCATCCCTGTCAAACAGTTTAAACACATCCTGGTTTCCCTGGCGGATACCGATATGCTTATCGGTAGCATTGATAAACCAGGCTTTGAAGTATGCCTCTTCAGAGGTCTCAAAACGCACGATGCGACAGTCTTCCACAAACTCGCTGAGCGGCACTTCTATCGTGTCTTTTACAGCCGATAAGTCACATACCGTCAGTTTGTTTCCGTTGCTTTCGACAGTAGTTACGCTTCCATCGTTTGCTTCCATAACTTTAGATTCCCGGGGGGAAGTGTTGCAAGCGGATAGGCATCCCAGCAACAAAGCGGAGGACAGGAGTAGATAAGAGGTTTTCATGCAGAATTATATTTAAGTTATTAATTACTAACAAATATACGAATAGTTCGTAACTCCGGATTGTTTGTACGGATAAATTTGATTCCGATTAAATTATATTAACTGTTTTGAAACAAACTCCACACTACCGTGTGCCCTTCATTACCCCAATGACAGCCACACTCTTCAGCCCGGCCGGGAGATCAGGCTCCGGTCCGGATGTATCTTTCGGTTCGCGGGAGCATGCATTAAATTTCATTCTTTTATGGGATAAAATATGCTATTCTTTATATCGGACCTGCTTATAAATCGTATATTTTACCTAAGTTTGCCGTGTGATAAAAACAGATTTATGGAAAAGAACAAACCTCTGGAACTGGCGCTCGACCTGCTGAAACACAGCAATATCGTACGCAATAACGAATATCGCTTTGTCACCCCCGATTTCGGGATTGTCATCAGCTTCACCCATATGGAAAGCCGCCTGTTCCGTCTGGGACAGCCCTACCGGCTGAAAGAAGGAAGAATTATCCGGGGTCTACGCGGCAAAGCCCGGATCACAATCAACCTGATAGAGTACAACATATATCCCCAAACCATTGCCACATTCCTCCCCGGCTCTATCATCGAACTTTTGGAGTTCACACCCGATTGTGATTTTCAGATGATTGCAGCCGACAAAGATTTCCTTCCGCTCCTGCGAGGTGACCAGCTCTTTGAATCGCATACACGGCAAAACCTTGTCATGCAGGTGACGGATACCGAATGGAAACTGTCAGATGCATATTTCACGCTGATATGGGGCACGGTTCAGGAAGTCCCTTTCCGCCGGGAAGTGGTGCAGCATCTGCTTGCAGCCTTGTTGCACAACATAAAGTATATACGCACGGAAGAAGCGAACGACACTTCCCGCAGGTTTTCACATCAGGAAGAAATATTCTGGCGGTTCATCGCATTGGTGAACGAGTTCAGCAAAAACGAACGCACCGTGGGCTTCTATGCCGACAAGTTATGCCTGACCCCACGTTACCTGAACACCCTGATCCGGCAGGTCAGTCACCAGACAGTAATGGAATGGATCAACCAGTCCGTTATTCTCGAAGCAAAAGTGTTATTGAAACACAGCAATCTGCTTGTTTACCAAATCTCGGACGAACTTCATTTTCCGAATCCCTCTTTCTTCTGCAAGTTCTTTAAGCGAATGACGGGAATGACTCCACAGGAATATCAAAAAAGGTGAATTCACCTTGATATCCTTACTGCATATTTACCTGCCATTTTATTGTTATTTCCACTTGTTTGCTTACTCACACTTTTATCAAAACAGGTATAATAGAGGACAGTATTGCATACAGAACGCATACAAAATGCAAAATAATGCAGAATCGGATCGGAATATTCAATAAAGATGCTCTTTTCCTAAGGAACCAAAGTGGTATTTCTTTAAAAGAGAGGCGGCATTAGTTTAAAACAAAAGCTCTATTTCATTAAAACAAACGTTGCATCAGGTATAAAGAAAGCGTAAGAAGCTTCCTATCGTCCGCTTATCTACTTTTCAGCATAGACAATCCCTCTGTTTACCCAATAGCAATCGGCGTGCAAAAGCGCGATGCAGACAACACATGCAACAAGGAAAGAGAAAAACAGCCGCCATAATGCGACTCTACAGACAATAAAAGTAACTTATTGAAAAACAGGAACAGGAATATAAGCCGTTATTTGATAGCCCATAAACAAACTACCCGATATAGCGTAAGCTACATCGGGTAGAAAATACAAAACGGCATAATCAGCACTTTGCTATTTAAACTCTTCCAATACCAGTTTAAGTTCATCGATGGTCAGTTCTCCCACTTGTCTCCACAATTCGTGCCCGCGCTGCAAGAGAATAAAAGCCGGGGCTGTCTCGATATTGAACGAATCTGCCACTGCCTTGTCCTCCACGATATTCACTTTAATCACCTCGGAAACTTGCTTCTCGTAAGTCCGTACTACAGGTTCCAGCCATTCATAATGAGGAGACCAGTCTGCATAAAATTCCACCAACACCAGACGGTTCGTTCCGGATACGGCATCCAATTGCTCTGCTATATTCATTATTACACTCTTTATTGATTTATATGTACTCTCAACAACAGGCAGCAGAAAAAGTTCCGGTTTTCAGGATTGTTAAGCAAAAGTGAATGTACCGGAAGATTCACCGCAGATTAACCGACGACACAGATTCATAATTCAATCCGATTTATATCTTCTCTGCGCATTGTGTCTGCCAATCTGTGGTGAAGCCCTAAAGTCCTTACTTATACTCTTCCCACGACTTGATCGCTATATCGTCAATGTCCATCGTGCAGAACGCATTGATAAACGCGCTCGCCAGGCGGGCATTAGTGATCAGCGGGATGTTGAGGTCGATGGCGGCACGACGGATCTTGTAACCATTGTCCAGTTCACCGGCAGTCAGATTCTTGGGAATATTGACCACCATGTCGATCTCTTTCTTATGCAACATCTCGAGTGCCTGGGGATGTCCCTCTTCACTGGGCCAATAAACACGGGTGTTCTCCACACCATTCTCGGTAAGGAACTTGCTGGAACCTCCTGTCGCGAAAATATCATATCCCTTCTTCTGCAACATACGGGCTGCCTCAAGCATATCCACTTTCTGCTTCGGTGTTCCGGTAGAAAGCAGAATCTTCTTCTTCGGGATGCGATAACCCACGGAAAGCATAGCCTTGAGCACGGCACAGGAAGTATCGCTGCCAATGCAACCCACTTCACCGGTCGAAGCCATATCCACTCCCAATACAGGGTCGGCTTTCTGAAGGCGGTTGAACGAGAACTGGCTCGCCTTGATCCCGACATAATCGAGTTCGAACAGATTCTTCTCCGGCTTCTCAACAGGCAGGCCGAGCATGACTTTCGTGGCAAGTTCGATAAAATTGATCTTCAATACCTTGCTGACGAAGGGGAACGAACGGCTGGCACGAAGATTACACTCGATCACCTTTATATCATTGTCTTTAGCCAGATACTGAATGTTGAACGGGCCGGAGATATTGAGCGCCTTGGCTATCTCACGACTGATGCGTTTAATGCGACGAACCGTCTCTACATACAACTTCTGCGGCGGAAACTGGATAGTGGCGTCACCGGAATGTACTCCCGCAAACTCAATGTGTTCGGAGATTGCATAAGCGATGATTTCACCGTTCTGTGCCACAGCATCCATCTCCACCTCCTTGGCATGTTCGATGAACTGGCTGACCACTACCGGATGCTTCTTCGATACGTTGGCCGCCAGTTGCAGAAAGCGTTCCAGCTCTTCTTGGTTGGAGCATACGTTCATTGCCGCACCGCTGAGCACATACGACGGACGGACAAGCACAGGGAAACCTACCTTATCGACAAACGAGTTAATGTCCTCGAGTGAAGTAAGGGCACGCCACTCCGGTTGATCCACTCCGATACGGTCGAGCATGGCGGAGAATTTGTCGCGGTCCTCGGCATTGTCAATGCTCTGGGCGGATGTTCCGAGAATGTGGATGTTCTGGGCATCGAGACGCAGGGCGAGATTGTTAGGTATCTGTCCGCCGGTGGAAACAATGACTCCGTGCGGATTCTCCAGTTCAAGGACATCCATCACGCGTTCGAACGTCAGTTCGTCAAAGTAAAGCCGGTCACACATATCATAGTCGGTCGATACGGTTTCGGGATTATAGTTGATCATCACCGAACGCCATCCTTCCTTACGGATCGTATTAAGCGCCTGCACCCCGCACCAGTCGAACTCTACGGAAGAACCGATCCGGTAGGCACCCGAACCGAGAACGACGATAGAACGATGGTCACCCAGGTAAGTGACGTCGTTGGCTGTGCCGCTATAGGTCAGGTAAAGATAATTGGTCTGTGCCGGATATTCGGCAGCCAGCGTATCGATTTGCTTCACCACGGGAACAATGCCCAGGCTCTTACGGTAATTGCGGACATAAAGGCTGCCGTCTTCCATATCGCCTTCGTAGCCGATGGCACGTGCAATCTGGAAATCGGAGAATCCCTGACGCTTGGCTTGCTTGAGCAGGTCGGCAGGCAAGTCGGCTATCTGCTTGTGATTGTTCCCCCACTGATGGAGTTCCTCAGAAGTATTCATGATATTCATCAATTTCTGGAGGAACCACTTGTCGATCTTAGTCAGTTCGTGCACCTGATCGATGGTATATCCGGCACGGAAAGCCTTCGAGATGACAAAGATACGCTTATCGGTCGGTTCGTGCAGTGCTTTGTCGATGTCGGGGATAACGAGTTCCTTGTTTTCCACAAAACCATGCATCCCCTGTCCGATCATTCGCAAGCCCTTCTGAATCGCTTCCTCAAAAGTGCGGCCAATGGCCATTACCTCACCGACGGACTTCATCGAAGAGCCGAGTTCCTTGTCCACACCGTGGAACTTACCGAGGTCCCAACGCGGAATTTTGCAGACTACATAATCGAGTGCCGGCTCAAAGAAGGCACTGGTGGTTTTCGTCACAGAGTTCTTCAGGTCGAACAACCCGTAGCCAAGTCCGAGTTTTGCAGCCACAAAGGCAAGCGGATAACCGGTAGCCTTGGAAGCCAGGGCAGACGAACGGCTCAGGCGGGCATTCACCTCGATCACGCGATAGTCTTCACTTTCAGGGTCGAAAGCATATTGCACGTTACATTCTCCCACAATGCCGATGTGGCGGATGATGCGGATGGCGAGCTCGCGCAGTTTATGATACTCCTTATTGGTCAGGGTTTGTGAAGGAGCTATCACGATAGACTCACCGGTATGGATGCCCAGCGGGTCGAAATTCTCCATATTGCAGACCGTGATACAGTTGTCAAAACGGTCACGCACCACCTCGTACTCCACCTCCTTCCAGCCACGGAGGCTCTTCTCAACCAATACCTGCGGAGAGAAAGAGAAAGCTTTTTCCACGAGTAGGTCCAGTTCTTCTTCATTGTCACAAAAACCCGAACCCAATCCGCCCAGTGCGTAAGCTGCACGGACAATGACCGGATAGCCTAATTCCCGGGCAGCACGACGGGCGTCTTCTGCGTTCTCCACCGCCTCGCTCTTGATGGTCTTCACATCGATCTCGTTCAGCTTGTCGACGAAAAGTTCACGGTCCTCGGTGTCGATAATGGCCTGTACGGGAGTTCCCAGAACTTTCACATTATATTTCTCCAGAATCCCTTCGCGGTAAAGGGCGACCCCGCAGTTCAATGCCGTCTGTCCGCCAAAGGCGAGCATAATGCCTTCGGGACGTTCCTTCCGGATCACCTTCTCCACAAAGTAGGGTGTCACGGGAAGGAAGTATATCTGGTCGGCCACGCCTTCCGATGTCTGCACGGTAGCGATGTTGGGGTCGATCAGGATGGTTTCAATGCCCTCCTCTTTCAGGGCTTTGAGTGCTTGGGAACCGGAATAATCAAATTCACCGGCCTCACCGATCTTCAAGGCACCGGAAGCAAGCAGCAGTACTTTCTTTATATTGTTTTCTTTCATTATTATAATGTTTTTGAGTTTGGTTTACCACAGAGTAACACAGAGTTCCACAGAGATTATTTTCTCTTAACATCTTATAAACAAGAAATTAAAACTCTGTGAGACTCCGTGTTACTCTGTGGTAAAACAGATTCGTTTCTATCTCTTTATGCAGAATATACTTTAGAGCAACTTCACGAACTCGTCGAAGAGGAACTCCGTATCCGTGGGTCCGCTGGCTGCTTCCGGATGGAACTGTGCAGAGAACCAGGGATTCGTCTTATGGCGTATTCCTTCGTTAGAGCCATCATTCATATTGATAAACAGCGGTTCCCAGTCGGTGCCAAGTGTATTATTGTCTACCGCATAACCATGATTCTGCGAAGTGATGAAACAACGTTCCGTGCCAACCATGCGTACCGGCTGGTTGTGGCTGCGATGCCCGTATTTCAGCTTGTATATTTTAGCCCCTCCGGCTTTGCTCAGCAACTGGTTACCCATGCAGATACCGAAAATAGGTAACTTGGGATTCTGCATCGCTTTACGGATGTTCTGCACGGCAGCATCACACGTATCCGGATCACCCGGTCCGTTGGAGATGAAGAGTCCGTCGAACTTCAGATGATTGAAATCATAATTCCAGGGTACACGGATCACTTCCACATCCCGGCGAAGCAGGCAACGGATAATGTTCGTCTTCACACCGCAATCCACAAGCACCACTTTCTTCTTGTCCGCCCCCTCGTTATAACGGATCACCTCTTTGCATGAAACCTTGTCTACGTAGTTCACTCCACTGTATACAGCTTCCGGAGCACTCTCCGGTTCATCGTCAAATACGATCCGTCCCATCATCACCCCATGTTCACGCAACACTTTGGTCAGCTCACGGGTATCGATCCCTGTAATGCCCGGCACCTGCTCACGCTTCAGCCAGTCAGCCAGACTCTCAACGGCATTCCAATGACTGTATTCCTGTGAGTAATCGCTTACGATAATAGCTTCGGCATGGATGCGTTCGCTCTCCATAAACGTAGCCAGTCCGCCAGGCTCTATGCTAAAAGGAGGTACACCATAGTTGCCCACCAGCGGATACGTCAGTGTCATCAACTGCCCCGCATACGAAGGGTCGGTCAGACTCTCCGGATAACCGGTCATGGCGGTATTGAACACTACTTCACCTGCCACGGGCTTTTCGTAACCGAACGACTTACCGTGGAAACGGCTCCCGTCGTCAAGGATCAAAGTCACATTCTTCATTCTTATCTTTTCTTTATTTAAGTTCACCTTTCTTTTAAAATTGGTACACCTGCTCGATGTAGTTAATAAATGCTTCGTTCAGCAGCTTCACCCCGCCCGGTGTAGGATAGTTGCCACTGAAGTACCAGTCTCCCGTATGATTGGGACACGCCTCGTGCAGCCCCTCGAGCGGCTGATAGACAATCTGCACTTTCGCTTTCGTTCCTTTCGGCGTCAGCAGTTCCACCATCTTCTCCGAAATCTCCTCATCGGTGAAAGGAGCATAAATATCCTTCACATAGTTTACCATCTGCTCTTTCGGCAGTCCCACCTGATCTTTCGACTTCCGGTAAGCCGATGCGATCACATCTTTCATATCCCGGTCCTTCAGCAATTCAATTGCAGCTTTAAAGGCGATGAATTCGGACATCTTCGCCATATCAATACCGTAATAGTCGGGATAGCGAACTTGCGGAGAAGAAGAGACGATGACTATCTTCTTCGGTCCCAGACGGTCGAGGATACCGATAATACTCTGTTTCAGAGTAGTACCGCGAACAATGCTGTCGTCGATAATCACCAGATTGTCGATACCGGAACGGAGACTGCCGTATGTGATGTCATATACGTGTGCTGCCAAGTCATTCCGGCTATTGCCCTCGGCAATGAAAGTGCGCAGTTTGATATCTTTGATAGCCACTTTCTCCGAACGGATACGGCGGGACAGAATCACTTCCAGTTCATCGTGATCCGGATGATGTCCCAGGCTCGCAATCTGCCGCACCTTCTCCTCATTCAAATAATTGTCCAGCCCCTGAAGCATACCGTAAAATGCCACCTCTGCCGTATTCGGGATGAACGAGAAGACGGTATGGTCGAGGTCATTATCAATCGCTTTCAGGATGTTCGGAACCAGTTTCTCACCCAGTTGTTTTCTCTCCTTGTAAATATCCGCGTCACTGCCTCGCGAGAAGTAGATCCGCTCGAACGAACAGGCTTTCTTCTCCCGTGCCTTATTGATCTGTGCCGTACGCACCTTTCCCTCTTTACTGATCAGGAGGGCCTGTCCCGGCAGTAATTCCCTGATTTCTCCTATCGGAACATTGAGTGCCGTCTGAATCACCGGACGTTCGGAAGCAAGCACCGCAATCTCGTCATCCTGATACCAGAACGCCGGACGAATCCCCCACGGGTCACGCAATGCAAAGCTCTCTCCGCTACCGGTCAGTCCGCACATCACATACCCCCCGTCCCATTCTTTACTCGACGTGCGCAACACGTTGGCAAGGTCGATGTGGTCCTCAATGTAATGCGTCACGCCCATGCCGGTCAGGCCTTCAGCCTCAGCCAGGTTAAAGAGACGTTCCACTTCACGGTCGAGCCTGTGCCCCACTTGTTCCAACATAATATACGTATCGGCATACTTACGGGGATGCTGGCCGATGGCTGTGATACGGGCAAAAATTTCATCCACATTAGTCATGTTGAAGTTGCCGCAAAGAGCAAGATTCTTCGCCCGCCAGTTATTTCTTCTGAGAAACGGATGAACATAAGATATCCCGGATTTTCCGGTAGTCGAGTAACGCAGATGCCCCATATAAGCTTCTCCGGCAAAAGGCAGCGTCCGTTTGGCAAACGCGGCATCGTGCAACTGTTCTTTGCTCAGATCCTTGAAGTTGCTTTGTACTGTCTCAAATATCTCGGTGATGGCACCGGAACCCAATGCCCGCTCACGGAACATATACTCCTCACCCGGATTTGCTTCCAGTTTCACACACGCCAGACCGGCACCTTCCTGACCACGGTTATGCTGCTTTTCCATCAGCAGATAGAGCTTATTCAGCCCGTACATCCACGTTCCGTACTTCTTTTCATAGTACTCCAGCGGTTTAAGCAAACGTATCATGGCAACGCCACATTCATGTTTCAGTTGTTCCATCTATTCTCTATTTAGCAGTTTACGCGAATCAAAAATTAAAGGACTTATCGTTTTTCCCAAGAGTTCAAACATATCTGCTCCAACTCTTGATTCGTATTATTTATACATGGGTTATCGAACTCACTCCATAGTCACACTCTCTTCCCTTATCCCGGTCGCTTCATCTTTCCCGCCTTGCAACAGTGTGTCAGAAAAAGCCTCTCTAATTATCAACGAATCAGAGCACTTTAATGTTTCCGGCCTCACAGCACGAGAAGCCGTTATCTTACAAAACTGATGCATCGGGCGGAAAGAAGAAAAGGAATAAACGGGTACCTCTGTATAGGTACTGTTACGGAAGATGTAACTTTGGGATGGAAATTCTTGGAGGATAACGGTGGGAGTCTCGATAATGCCGTCAGAAGCAAACACGAACGTTTCGCCTTGCGGCCGATATACATTTAACAGCTGGTTGTCGTTGATGATCGCTACCCCGGCGCTGTCGTATCCGCGATACTTCAGTCGCTTCAGCCCCTTGATAAGGATGGGGTAGGCTTCTCTCTTACCAATGTAGCCTACGATTCCACACATATTATCCTTTTTTGTTTTCGCGTGCAAAGATACACAATCTATATGACATAAAGATAAGCTTTCCTATAAATATTTGACATAAACGTACAAAAAAGTTGTTTTAATACCAAAACGTTAATTAATCTATTATTTCAATCTCAAAAAGAAAGAGATTATAATTGTTTAACGACAGAATGGAAGCAACTTACAGATCGAAACAAAAAGTAGTTAATTCGCTTACAGTCCGAAACATTCTAGTTTAGATAAGATAATTAGTGTCAAGCAAACCAACCAAATATTCATCATAATGAAATTAAATCTCTATATTTACCGGACATTTTGATAGAACAATCGAGTATTATCATATAATAAAGCTAAACAGAATGAAGAAACGAGAACTTTTTAACAGCAAAGTCAAAGCAAAGGGGCAGGCAATAGAACCGCGAGATGGTTCCCGTCCCATCGTGTATGTCATGGCAGCTACATGTATGCCTGCGGTGAAGATAGAGGAATATTTCAGATGAACGGTGAAGTTATTATCATAAAAACATAAATCCTTTAAAACAATTACAATTATGTGTGGAATAGCAGGAATCTTCAATATAAAGATTCAGAGCAGGGAACTCAGGAACAAGGCTCTCCGAATGGCACGCAAAATACGTCACCGCGGGCCCGACTGGAGTGGAATGTATTGTGGCGGAAGTGCCATCCTGGCACACGAACGCCTTTCCATAGTCGATCCGCAAAGCGGAGGACAGCCTCTTTATTCGTCCGACCGGAAGCAAGTACTGGCGGTTAACGGCGAAATCTATAACCACCGTGACATCCGCGCCCAATATGCCGGCCGCTACGAGTTCCGGACCGGGAGTGACTGTGAGGTGATCCTCGCTCTTTACCGCGACAAAGGTATTCATTTCCTTGAAGAGCTGAACGGCATCTTCGCCTTTGCCCTTTATGATGAAGAAAAAGACGAATACCTGATTGCCCGGGACCCCATCGGTGTAATACCTTTATATATAGGAAAGGACGCCGAAGGACATGTCTACTTCGGCAGCGAACTCAAAGCGCTCGAAGGGTTCTGCGACGAGTACGAACCCTTCTTACCCGGACACTACTATCACAGCAAGGAGGGGACGATGAAACGCTGGTACACCCGTGACTGGATGGAATATAAAGAGGAGAACGACAAGCAGGCGGACAGCCGCTCTCCCACCCGGCAGATTCAGGACGCCCTTGAGAATGCCGTACACCGTCAACTGATGTCCGACGTACCTTACGGAGTGCTTCTTTCGGGCGGGCTGGACAGTTCTGTTATCTCTGCCATTGCCAAAAAGTATGCCGCCAAACGCATTGAAACCGATGGCGCGAGCGATGCATGGTGGCCGCAGCTACACTCCTTTGCCATCGGACTGAAAGGTGCACCGGACCTGATCAAAGCACGTGAAGTAGCCGAATACATCGGTACGGTTCATCATGAAATAAACTACACCCTTCAGGAAGGGCTCGATGCCATCCGGGATGTTATCTATTTCATTGAGACATACGACGTAACTACCGTCCGTGCTTCTACACCGATGTATCTGTTGGCACGTGTCATCAAGTCGATGGGCATCAAGATGGTATTGAGCGGTGAAGGTGCCGACGAGATCTTCGGCGGCTACCTTTATTTCCACAAAGCACCCGATGCCCGTGCCTTTCACGAAGAGACTGTACGCAAACTGTCTAAACTGCATCTATACGATTGCCTTCGCGCCAATAAGAGCCTCGCAGCATGGGGTGTGGAAGGACGTGTCCCTTTCCTCGACAAAGAGTTTCTGGATGTGGCCATGCAACTCGATCCCGAAATAAAAATGGCTCCGGGAAAAGTCATCGAAAAGAAAGTCCTGCGCGAAGCCTTTGCGGATATGCTCCCTTCCGGCATCGCCTGGCGCCAAAAAGAACAGTTCAGTGACGGTGTGGGATATAGTTGGATAGATACGCTGAAAGAGATTACCGCAACGGCTGTCAGTGACGAACAGATGGCACATGCCGCAGAACGTTTTCCCATCCACACCCCTATGAATAAAGAAGAGTATTACTACCGCAGCATCTTCGAAGAGCACTTCCCCAGTGAAAGCGCCGCCCGCAGCGTACCCAGTATCCCCAGTGTAGCCTGTTCGACAGCCGAGGCACTGGCATGGGACACCGCGTTCAAGAACCTGAACGATCCCAGCGGACGTGCCGTAAAAGGAGTACACGAAGAAGCATATTAAAAAGGGTGTAGCTCCAACAGGCAAAGGGTGTAGCCATCGGACGTCCTGGGTGTAGCCCCGACAGACGGATGGCTACACCCTGTCCACGGAAGCGTTTCTCCTATTCATACTCCCGTTTTCGGTACACAGGAATGTATTGTAAAGAGATTTAAAAGAATTTTATAGCTTTGTTTAACGCAGATTAGCATCCTTATCCGGCTAAATTGCGTGACTTTTTTATATCTTTGAAGGCGAACCAAAAACTGAAATATATGAAAATTAAAAAACTTCTGTTTGCCTCTGCCCTGCTTTTCTCAGCATACAATGCCTCTGCGCAAACTCAGGTCATTGCCCATCGCGGATTCTGGAAAACCGAAGGTTCTGCGCAAAACAGTATCGCCGCCTTGCTAAAAGCCGACTCCATCGGATGCTACGGTTCGGAGTTTGATGTATGGCTGGCAGCCGATGACCAGTTAGTGGTCAACCATGACCCCACATTTAAAGGGAAAAGGATGGAGAACTCACCTTCCACCGCACTGACAGCCATCAAACTCGATAATGGGGAAAGCCTGCCTACCCTTGCCAAATACTTGAAAGCGGCACAACCGCTACACACCCGGTTAATTCTTGAACTGAAAGCACACAGCACCCCACTCCGCGAAACGAAAGCCATCGAAAAAATCGTTGCCCTGGTCAAAGACATGGGACTGGAGGAACGGATGGAGTATATCACCTTCTCCCTGCATGCCACCAAAGAATTTATCCGCTTGGCTCCGGAAGGCACTCCCGTCTACTATCTTGACGGTAACCTGTCACCCAAGGAGCTGAAAGAACTAGGGTGTGCCGGTCCGGACTATCATTACACCGTATTCCGCAAACATCCCGAATGGATTCAGGAATGCCATGATTTGGGCATGAAAGTGAATGCCTGGACCGTGAACAAGACGGATGACATGAAATGGCTGATCGATCGTAAAGTAGATTTCATCACCACCAACGAACCGGTACAGCTGAAAAATCTACTGAAAAAATAAAATCTCGGTATCCAATCATTTTTTTACATTCTCCCTTGAGTGAGTATCTACCCGCTCAAGGGATTTTTTTTCGGGCCCCCGAAAAAGTATGTTTGGGGACATGCCTATAATAATTCAAAACCAAGTCTTCCAATATTTCAAATTAATTATCTACATTTACGGTCATGCAAAAAGACATGGCATTTACAAACAGAACGTACACAACATAAAAAACATCTAAAATGAAAAAAATCCTATTCTTATTAACGATCCTTGTTTCAGTTCCCGCTTTTTCACAAAGCGCCGATGAACGTATAGGAACTTTTTTAAATCAAGCGGATTGGTTCGGACTTGAAAAAAACTATCCGATACTAAAAGACTCCATGCAGGCGGATTTCCTAAAGCTAATGTCCGAGGCACTGATCGGCTATTACTTCAATCGTCCGGATGAAGCCCTGCAAAGCATCCACAAACTACTGGTCAACCACCAAGCCGAGATTGGCGGTCAAAATGCACTTAACATGGCTATCCTTGCATGTCAGATTGATGGTCTCAAAGGGAATTATGCCACAGCCGCACAAAACTCGCGAAGCATTATTGAACAACTCAAACAGCAAAATGCAGAACAAGGAATATACAAAAGCCTTGAAGGTATCTGTTATTTCTACGATCAGTTGAAGAATATTCCGGCTCCGGGCATTACATGCCCGCAAGAGGATATCATCATTCCTGTCGATATCGAGAAAGTGAAGTTACCGACAAGCATCGAGCCCAAAGGATGGCGCGGTACGACAATTCTAATACCTGTGACCATTAACGGAAAAACCTATCAATTTATTTTCGATACAGGAGCCGGAACAAGCTACATGTCGCAACGCATGGCTAAAGAAACAGGTGTACGCATTTTAAGTGATTCTTTGGAAATAAATCCAATCTCTCAAAAATAGTATATATAATGATTTGAAATTCAGTGTGTTGAAAATTTTATAGTTTTAATTGAGGAACAAATAAGAAACAAAATTGCTAATTAAAGGCATTTCCCGATTTTTTGTTTTCACTCTGTTTCTTTCCTTGCACTTACTTATAATCGGGACTTCTTGAACCAGCTTCCTACCAGAATTTTTTTCCTCGTCCGACGGTTGTATTTGAACTTCCAAGAACCATTGCAGCCAAAAGAAAAGCAAGCCTTCTTTAATTCATACAAAGATAAGGAAAAACTTATAGGCAGGCAAATTTGTCTGCCTAAATATAGTTTACTTTGATTTAGCATATATATAGGCTAATGGACTAAACTAAACCTTTTCCCGAACTTCGTAAAACACTCTGGTCCCATTGTGCAGCCAAAAGAAAAAAAGATTCCACGGCATATTTTTCTTTTCGCTGCAACTCCCTTTTTATAAACCATCAACCTTTTACACGAGATCTTCTCTTCCCTGTATTCGCACATCCGCTTTCGGGCTGTCTGATATGAATTGTGTCGCAAAGGTACTTGACATGTCTTTCTTGTATGCAAGGTCACAGCCTGACGGTTCACGACAAAATCTCCACGCTCCGCTTTGCGGAGGTAGTATTTGGTTGTGAAACCCTGCATAAAGAGCCATGTCACCTTTTGAAGCGACATAATTAAATCAAGCCCGAAAGTAGCTGATGCTACAAGAGGGAAAAAAGAAAACTCAAAATTTAAGATTATGGCGAACTATGCAACAAACATTTTTCACGCAAGTACGGAAAACAAGCAAGACCTCGATAAAATAGAGGCATTTCTGGACGATAATTTCAACGGTTTTGTCAATCGGTATGGCGACACTGTAGATGCAGAATTTTCTTCCCGTTGGGAATACCCAGAAAAAGAAATCGACGAACTGGTAGCTTCTTTGGAAGCCAAAGATAAAATCTATATCCGCATACTGACATACGAGTTAGAGGACGAATACGTGAGCTTTCGGATATTCTCGCAAGGCAAGTGGGACATTAAGCTGTAACCTAAAAACGCATTCACTATGTACGAATACGAAGAAGACAGCGATATTATCGGTTTGTCTTGCACACTGCTCAATCCATACAAAGGTTACACGGAAGGTACAATCGTGGGCAACTATGGTAACACCATAGTTGTCCGCCTTGAAAGCGGCAAGGAAATTTCAGAATACCGTGATGAAGTGATTATCCATGATTAAACGATAGCAAACGTATGACACAGATAGCAACAAAATTCGTCAAATGGGATATTCCCGAACTGGCGACATTACAGGACAGCAAGGTTTACAAATTGCGGGTACACCTGAACAACGGAGGCAAGTTAAACCGGGAAGAAAAGAACTGGATTACCCGTAACGTGTGGGAAAGCATCTATTTCAAACGTGGAATTGCCTTGAGCGGTTATCATTTTGATTTTTCCGACGTTCTCAAACGGTATTTCGTCAAACAGCACGGAAGCATTCACGAGTATTATGCGATTGACAAAACAGCGTTACGCTCGATACTGTACGGCAGAATCGAGGATATTGTAGAAGTAAACAGTTAAACAACAAGGATATGGGAGAATACAAATTTTATCAAGACCGTAAGGTTACAAGTTGGGAACGGGATTATTTCAGTGTAAAAGCAAATAGTTACGAAGAAGCCGAGGCAATCGTCCGCTCATGGAACTGTGAGGACGTGTCGAACATCATTGACAACCGTCTTTGCTATGAAGAGTGGCAAGCATTGACCGATACATCGGAATCTATGCTCCCCGAAGAAAACGACGGCAACCCGACAATAGAGATTTTCAACGAAGACGGAGAATCAATAATGACCAATGTACCTAAAACACCTCAATCAAACCAATAGAACCATGAACGTAACAATCGAACACGTCTTTTGCCGCTATAGCGATGAAGCGGAAGAAATCTATTTCCGAATCATGAACACGATTCTTTTTGCAACTGACGAAACCGAACTTCGTGCAAGTATGGAACGTTTGAAGAACGAGACCTCACTCGATGAGTATTTTATATTCGGATACGGAGCACACCATATCTGGATAAACCAACGGCGACCGAGTGATAAAAACAGAATTTTCAAAAATCGGATTATGGTAGCCCATTTCTGACGGGAACGGGCAAGAGACCTCCGATGTACTTTTGCGGGCTAAACCGGAACTGCCAGTTTCAGCCCGTTTCTTTTTCTCTCGGCAGACATGCCGGCGCAATACCTTTTTTATCCTCATAATTAAAATTCTTATACAACCCGGAGGCCCATTTATATTTTCTTTTCGCTGCAACCCTTTTATATAAGCTATCGAACCTTTTGCAAGAGACCTTCTTTTCCCTGTGTTCGCACGTCGCTTTCGGGCTGCCTGATATGAATTGTGTCGCAAAGGTACTTGTCATGTCATTCTTGTATGCAAGGTCAAAGACTGACGGTTCACGACAAAATCTCCACCCTTCGCTCCGCACGGGTAGTATTTAATCGTGAAACCTTGCATAAAGAGCCATGACACCTTTCGAGGCGACATAATTAAATCAGGCCCGAAAGTAGCTGGTGCTACAAGAGGGAAAAAAGAAAACTCAAAATTTTATAGATTATGGCAAACGATGTAACAAATTCAAATGGACGAGTAACGGCAGACGAAGTAATACACAAGGATTCGGTTTTCAGATACCAACTGTTAGACCGCTTACGGTCAGATTGCGAGTATTACCTTAATTACGGTAACAGACACCCGAAATCCTTATGGGCTGGCGACGAAAAATTGCAAATTGAATTTATGATAAAACTGCATGAGAGTTTCAAAGAGGACGAAAAACCAGAATGGCTTACGATGGATGAGATTTTAGAATACAGCAAGAAAATGATAGCTCAAGAAGAATAAAATTACAACTAAGGAACAGACTAAAAATGTGATTTTATGGCATGGTTAGCAGTAAATAAAGACGGAACAGAATGGATAATGCCCGGAAAGCCCGTTCGAGGCTGGTGCGGGCATTGGGAGTACTCGGAAAAAGTGTACGTCGAGAGCGAGCAAGGGTACGTATCAATCGAGATAGAACTCCCCAAGGGGTCTGTTTACAAACTACTCGGTAAGGAGCTGACATGGGATGATGAACCGGTGGAATTGCAGACCGAAACAGAAAAGAGGTAAAAGCAAGCGGGCTGAACGTAGCATCGGTTTCAGCCCGCTTATACCGGCTAAACAGGTACACACCGGCGGGAATCCCTTTTTTATCTCCGTAACAGACATCCATACCGTTTCCTTCGGAAATAACCTTTTATACCTTTTGGCAGGCTATATCCTTTTGTAGAAAACGTCCGTTCGTGCGAAGGCGGTTCCTCCGCTTTGTTTCAAGACAGACTTCAGCCCTTTTTCCTTTTCCTCTTCTTTCCCTCATTTCTCTTGCCGGATAGAGACAGCGACATCAATACGCTGCATACATCTTTTGTCGGCTCTTCGTTTGGGCCCCCTTTCCACTATGCAGCGTACATGGTTGTATAAACGGTATATCGTTCTTGCCGCTTCAACCCCAAACAACCGATACGCTTTCTTGCCAGATGTTCTTCCCGCCCACCTGCCGGAACGGGAGCGGTCTTGTGTCAGTGGACGGACAGGTCTTTCATGTCTCCGAATCCGCTGCGGATTGTTTCGCCTCGACTTTTTCGCGACCGCTTTCTATTTGAAGTCGCCATATCGTTTTTCGTTGCAAAGTTAGTATGCAGACGGGCGCGACCTGGTGGTCTTGACCAATGGCGTATCGCACAAATCTTCCTTTATCGGGCCTGCGGTTTGGGGCTTCGCCTCCAAAATAAAGAGTATTTATGCGCTATCCTTGGTGCAGCCCTTTACTGCACCTACTTTTTATGCACCGTAAAACTGATTTATTAACTTCAAAAAGCAATCGCAATGAAAAAGATCGAGAACAATTTCGCAGTAACCGGATTCGTGGCAAAAGATGCCGAAGTCCGTCAGTTCACCACCACAAGTGTCGCACGTTTCCCGCTGGCAGTAGCCCGTCAGGAGAAGAACGGCGAAGAAACCAAGCGCATATCCGCTTTCATGAACATTGAAGCGTGGCGCAAGAACGAGAATACCGGGTCGTTCGACCAGCTCACCAAGGGCACGCTGCTTACCGTGGAGGGCTACTTCAAGCCCGAAGAGTGGACCGACAAAGACGGCGTGCTGCACAACCGCATCGTAACGGTCGCCGTCAAGTTCTATCCCGCTGTCGAGAAAGAGGAGGAAGCTCCTGCGGAACCGGTAAAGAAGCAGGAAAAAGGCAAGAAGTAATTCCTGCCTTATCCGGACAAAGCGGCTTGAAAGCCGCTTTTGTTTTACTCGTTACCGTTCCGGAACGTCCACACTTTTATACTCCTTCATACTCCACACGAAGAGTCCGCCGCCGTCCATTGATTTTCCCGTGCAAAGTTAAGGCGGTCGGGAATCGGCAAGGCGCGGCTTCATTTGTCGTTAACAACCATCAACTCGCAAGCTCGTCAATACTTGTTCAACACAAATGAAATCGTCCACGGGACTATCCGCTTCCTCCTTGCCTTATTTCCCTTCTGTCCGCCTTGTGGCCCGCACGTAAATCAAATCCCGCCGGACGAGGGAAACCCTCCGAAAGCAGGGATAAAAACGAAAGTCAAACTTAAAATTCAAAATGTATGAAACAGATGATTTGGTCAAGCTATGACCTGTTGGACGAAACGGCAAAAGAAGAATATCAAAATTCCCAGCGGGAAATATTGGACGATGACAGTTACGAGGTCAGCGATGAAGAATGGGCAGAAGAAGTATATTGCCGGCTGGACGACGAACGAAGCAATCTGAATAAAGAAGTGGACGGCATTATTGTCGTGTTCGGCAACTTGGGATTATGGAACGGCCGGAGACGAGGCTATCAAATATTGGGCAGCACCATTGCCGATATTTTGAAATCCCAGTGCGACGATGCAGAATGGTACGGCGACGGCTACAACATTCGCGGACGGATGGACCATCATGACGGTACGAACTATACCTTATACCGTATCGCCAAAGGCCGTGACGAAGCGGAACGTATCGCCGATAAGATTTACAACCGTGAAATCGACGAAGAAGGCTTCCGCCGGAGAACACGTTCCCTCTATCCGTATGTAGCCGCCGTGTACGGCTGGAAAACAAGGCAGCGCAAGCCGGACAAGGCCGCATAAAAATGCTGCCCGCAAAATACCGCAACGCACCCGCCAGAGGTGGTTGCGGTATCCTTTATTGAATGACTGAAATACAGAACCATCACCTTTTATAATCAGCTTCGTTCCTTTTTTATCTCATGTTTTTTGTGAAACCGGGAATGGACGAATATTTTGAACTGACGGACGAAGGTTACGAGTGGGTCTCCTAAACATTCGGTACAGATAATGACAGGTACGGGTTCGGGATACATTGGCAATGGATGTGTCCTGAATCCTTTTGCCGGAATTACCCTTTTATATCTTCATGACTCTTTCCCTTTTATCGAAGCGTATTCCGTACCCCATTGTACTCCGGCTAACCAACCGGAAAGCAATCCTCTTATAACACCTTAGCTTCCCCATTTTACTCCTTACAGCCGTTCCCCAGACACACTCCATGCCGAAAGCCCGCTTATTTTTTCTGCAAAGTTCGATTGCCGGCTGCCAGTCCCGGCAAGGACCGCTGGCGCTTGCAACCGGAAAATCTTCCTCTCCGACTTCGTTGGAGAGCGTATTTCCCGTTGCCTCCTTGTCTGGACTGACCGTCAATCCTGTGGCAGAAAAATAACCAGCCTCTCGGTACGAGATTGTACCAAAGGGAAAAACAAAAAATAGTTCAAACTTAAAATTTAAAGCGTATGACATTTAGAGAATTTATGCGAGAAAACGGTTACGAGTTACAGACAACTTTTTGGGAGGACTTCTCAATAGCGGACCGATTCGGTCTGTCAGCTATACAAGACACTTTCAAACGTGCTTTCGAGGAATGGAAAAATAACTATAAATACCTCACGGAACTGATATTGGTACTCAATCATAAAATCTGGCAGTATTATGAAACGAAACCGGAATTTGCGACACTTTACAATACCCTTTGGGAACAGGCAGGTCAATATGCGGTAGAGAACCTGAAAGATGACGAGTTAAGTTATTATTACGAGGTGACGGATTAAGCAAGGGAACACAAAGAGTCGGCTTTCATCGGCGGCTCTTTGTGCCACTTCCTTTTTTATAGCATACGGCAAAACAAATACCGCAACCGTCCGCAAAAGACAGTCGCGGTATCGTGTTATCCTGTATAACCATTGTCAACGGTCTCCCGAAACACTATGAAGAAAACCGTTTATACTTTCTTTATTTTCCCTCTTTTACCGCATCTAAGAATGTCTTTGCAGGCTTGAACGCAGGAACAGAGTGAGCCGGAATCACGATGGTCGTATTCTTTGAAATGTTACGAGCCTTTTTCTCTGCCCTTTGTTTGATGATGAAACTTCCGAATCCTCGCAGGAACACCTCGTTCCCGGCAATCATCGACTCCCTGACACTCTCCATGAATGCCTCCACTACAGTTGTCGCTACCGACTTTTCTATTCCGGTCTCCTGTGCGATCCGGGCAATAATATCTGCTTTTGTCAGACTGTTTTATTATAAAATCCGTTGCAAAGATAATAACATATCTCTTTGTCGTCTGGATTGCCAGCCTGATAATGTTACGGAAAACGATAATCCACCTTTATCTCACGGTGTTCCTTCGGCACGAACCAGACAATCGGAAAGCCCCGATAAAAGGAGAGAAACATAAAAAACATACAAATCCGTATCCTGTAGTCAAGGCAGGCAAACACCCGATCACCATTTATCGGTCATGATGGTAATCACTCTTGCTGAAACCACCGAATATAGCTTTCAGAATCTTTCCGATAACATAGAAAACCACTATAAAAACGATAAGTTCTCCCATATTCTATACTACTTAAAGTTAATATAAAGATACTAAAAATCAACGAGAACAGAAAACATATAGCCCTGATTCTCAAAAAAATCCATTTCAATCCGGCTAATACGAAAGCTCATTGCCCATCTTTCGGCTTACGCTTGCCCAACGGTCCTTTGAATTTTCCCCTATTGAGCTTTACCCCGTGCCGGTTGAGCACACTGAACACCGAACTCCGGCTGTTGTACCCGCTTACCGCCATGATGTCCTCGAAAGAATGACCGTTGACATACATATCAACGATGGTATTCTCCCGGTCGGCCTTATCCATCGCCTTCATCGTTTTTCTCGGGACCTTCGCTTTCTGTTGCAGATTCATGACATGTGCGGACGAATACCGCAATACCGCCACCTCTTCGGGTAGCGCCCCGAACATATCCAGTACATCGGCTGCCGTCGTTTCGGGGAACAGTTTTCCCCGCGAGTCGATCCGGTCATGGATGGAAATGATACGCACCACTTTGATTCGGCACAACTCAATAAACGCGGACAATTCGCGCGACCCACGGAGAGCGTTGCTGAATTTGGCCACGACAATCTCGTCACCTCTTTCGAGATTCGCTACAAGCTGTTTCCATCTGGGGCGCAGAGCCTCGTTTTCGACAAGTTCCTCTATCACTTGTACACAACCGTATTTCTGCATCCACTCTTTATCAGCCTCGAATCCGTCGTAACGATCCGCCTTGAATATGTAACCTACTTTTGCCATATCATTGTGCACTTCTATAAGAATAAGTACAAATATAAGAGTTTTATTTTAAACTAAACCATACTTTGAACGAAAATGATATGAAGGGCTTTCTGTGTCCTTCGTTTCTTTCACTTATTTTCATTGAAAATCAAACTATTAAGTGCAATGTTAAAAATGGTTTATAAAACGATTTTCGGCGCTTGTCATCTTGAAAAGAATACTTAGATTTGTGCTGTAAAATACAAAATGAACTATGAATTGTAAAAATCAATACTTAAAAATTGTACTATCGATTGCTGGACTTTCTGCCGTTCCGATTGCCATTTTCACACTTACATCGTGCGACGGTTCGAACGTCAAATCACTGGTTGAAGCCCAACCTACTCCAGCCGGTCTGTATCGGGAGTATCTGTCCGAAACACGCGGGCAAAAAGAACTTTCCTTTGAGGATTTGACCGCGTATATCGGGAAGTGGCAGACCTTGAAAGATTCCGTGACCGCAACCATGCGCCGGGACACGACCTATCGGGCACATTCCGACATACGTGAAGAGTGCATTCTGCTGCACGATTCCGTCCGTGCGGAACTTTCTCGGCTGGCGATGTCGAAACCTCGCACCTATAAAGAAGTGCTGATTCTGAAAGAACGTTTCTCTTCCTATACCGGAGACGTGGAACTGCATCGTTCCGCCGAAGAAATCCGTCCGTTTTTCGCAGAATTGGATAAACGTCCGGCCTGTCGGGGTAACAAGGAGCAAATTCTGTCAGCATATCGTAACGTGCTTGCCGAAACCCTGAACAATGGAATACATGGGAACGGCGACCTCAAAAAATTCATCGAAAGGGAGGATGCCGCTTTTCGAGCTTTCCTGTCCGGGTTGCACGAGCTTGGCGAAGCGAATATGGCCGACATCACCCGTGACACAGAGAAATGCTGCTCCGAGGTGTTTTTCGCCGCTGGGCGCAAGGAAATCACTTACAAGGACGCCACGATATACATGGCCTTACGTACCGACCGTCGGCTGATCCAGAACGTGCGTGCCTGTCTTGACAACATACGCCGTGGAAAGGTCGTAACGCCCGAACAGGCACAAGCCTATGTCTGGATGATTCTACAGCCCTACGCTTCCTTGGACGGCCTCTGCATGACGCTATTGTCCCCGGAAGATAAGGAAACCCTTTACAGGATGGCCGCAGAAACACCCGCCGCATTCGAGAAACTGCGCAGAATCCTGCCGTCGGAGGGCGACCGGTTGGACGAACTGCCCGGTATGCTCATGGAGATATTCATCGCCTCGTTGTAAAAGCCTATTCACAAAATAAACGATATATGATTATGTTACGACACTTTCTGGATGACTTCATGTCGTTCGTACCCCTGCAAATGCCGCAGCTTCTCAATGTGGCAACGATGGAGGAGCCGCAGTTCTACGGTGACTATGTTCTGCTCACATTCCCGCTGCGGGACCCCTATGATCTGGAGGAGGTCATGGACATATTCGAGGACGACATGGAGCTGATTACACTCTACCACCATGTGCCGGTCGGACTGGAGAAATCCGGTCATAGCACCTGTGCCTACTCCAATCCCGCTTTCGGGCAGATGTTCAAGATGAACGCCCGGACAGACGCGGACGGCAAGGTAAACCGTATCATCGCGACCATTTACGATTCGTTGGAGCTGATGTACGGCGACCTGTGTCTCGATCTGAAACTCCACGCCGGGAACGGCAGCTTCAAGTACAAAAAGAATCAGGAAGACGTGTTGTTGGATTTCATGTAAAACAACCCCTATGCGAAACACGATATACCGCCAAATGGTTTTCTGTATCGACACGTACCGCACGTGGATAGAAGTGGCCGATGACAACCTCTACAAGGAACACGTCATTTCGAGAAACACCCGGACCGACTTCCTTGTGACCCGCACGCTGGTACTGCGGGCCTACAAACCGCATGGTCCATACGAAAAGGGCATGACGTGGACGATTCCGGAGCATGATCTGGACACGGCACTGGCTACATATCGTAAGCAGAACGGCACATTCAAATCCCGGATGAAGAAAGGCGCGTCGTCCCTGACAGCCGAAGACACCGAGAACATTATCCGCTTGGCCACCCACGGGATTGTCCGATTGGAACTCGTGGTACGGCCCGTTCATATACCTTCAAAACCCTATTACCTGTTATGACCTGGATTATATTACAATTCGTATTTCTTGCAATGCCTGTCGTCCTTCCGGCACTGTTGTACAGAAGCAGGCGTTGCTTCATGGCAAGATTCTACGATAAAATGGTGTGGAGCGAAAAGGCCCGCAGGCTGTACGCCCATGTGCTGCTTATCGTATTACTCTTGTTTCATTATGTCTATACGAGTGGACACCCCGGCGAGTTCGGTATCGTGCCATCTACCATCGTGTGTGCCGCATGGGTCTCTTTCAGGCGGGCGGACCGATGGATGCGCGGCTTGCTCGACCGGCCGAAACGTTTCGTCTGGTTTGCGCTCTTGGCATTGGTCATCGGCTTCGTGCCGCATCTGTACACGATGGCCGTAACAATCGCCTTTGTTCTTTTGGCTGCCCTGTTCTACCCGTCGGCAAGGGTCATGTCCGAAAAGACAGACATACGCAAATTCCTCGAATGGCTGGAATGTCCCGGAGCATTAGCCGACAGTTATCATAGTATCATCACGCGAGGCTGCCACGATAATGCGGATAATGGCAACCTGAAACTATCCGCACATTATGAATCATCAAAAACAGAATGAAAATGAGAAATAGAAATGAAGCGCCCGCCGCCATACTGGCGAACGTGGAAGTGTTCGACTACCTGAAAGAAAAAGTCGGCGAGCGGAAAACGAGAACGGAAGCCTACTGCGATTTGTTGGATAAATCGCTGGCAGGTTTCGTCTCCCCGTTTTTAAGAAGGCAGGACTACGACCTCTCTCCCTGCCAGTGCCATGTAACCGTTTCCGACCTTGCATCGGAGTGGCATTGGCATCGGGCTACTGTCCGCTCGTTTCTGGACACGCTCGAAGCGCTCGGACAGTTAGAACGCATCCGGCTGGCAAAAAGCGTCGTCATTACCATGCCCCTGCGGACCGGCACGCCTGCCATGCCGGACAGCGGACGGGAAGAAGCGGACTTTGCCACAAGAATACAGGAAGCATTGTACGACTGGATAATCGGCAAAGCAACCTCTTTCGATGTGGGTAAATCATGTGGACAAATCATGCGCCAGACCTTGACGGAGATAGCCGGACGGGACAGTCGTATCTATCCGGACAGTCATTCCGACACGGCATCGGCACAGACCGTCCGGTCGGAAGAACAGCTGTGTGAGACCGTCTTGGAATGTATTGCCCATGCCGCCCTCTGGCGGGTTCTGCGTAAATCGAGGTTCGACGACGGCTCGCCGCTCGTGCAGTTCTTCCGGCTCGACCTCAGCGGGGAATGGGCGGCGTTCATCGAGGCCTCGAAAGAGCTTGCAGAGCTTGTTATCGACGGAAAACCGGACGGGACAGGCTTCGGTACGGACGAAGAGACGGAACGCCTTGAATCGCTTCGCAAACCCTTTTTATCGCTTCTGGCGAAGGCGCAGGAGGAAAGCTGAACGGGGATTCGCGGACAGAGATTGTATAACCACGGGCAATTCTCCCCAGTTCAGGTTCAAATATCCTTCCAGTTATAGCAGGCATCCGGGCTTGCCCGTCTGCCACTGAACAAAGGGAAGGGGGAGCCTAATACCCCTGCTGACTGACGTCGCAGGGAGAAGTGTCCAAGCAAGCAGCAAGCTGGGACACGGGGAATTGTCCGAAACAACACGAAAACAGTATGGCAAATGCAAAACAGGTTCTCGATGTTCAGGTATCGAAAGGGATCACCGCCGCCCAAGGCAACGAACACCTGCGTAATCGCAGCGAAGAGGCGGAGAAGTACGCCATGAGCAAGGGCAACTACGACCCCACCCGCAAACATCTGAACTTCGAGATTGTGCCCGGAGGCAAGGTTCGCCCCATCGACACGAGCCGCAATATCCCGGAACGGATAGCGGACATATTGGGCCGTCGCGGGATCAAAGACCCCAACGAGGGATTGGTTGAACCGAAATACCGCACGGTGGTAAACATCATTTTCGGCGGTTCGCGGAAGCGGATGCACGAACTCGCTTTCGGCACGCAGAAGGTGGATTTTGAAAAAGGTGCGGACAATACCCGCATCAAAAGGAAGAGCGACATCGAACGTTGGGCGAAGGATGTCTATGCATTCGTTTGCGGCAGATACGGCGAGCAGAATATAGCCGCCTTCATTGTACACCTCGACGAATTAAATCCGCACGTGCATTGTACGCTTCTGCCAATCAAAGACGGGAGGTTTGCGTACAAGGAGATATTCGCCGGAAAGGACAAGTTCGAATATAGCGCGAGGATGAAACAGCTCCATACGGACTTTTTCGCCGAGGTCAACACGAAGTGGGGAATGGAGAGAGGCCGGAGCGTCGCCGAGACCGGCGCACGGCACAGGACGACGGAAGAATACCGCCGTATGCTCTCGGAAGAATGTACCACCATTGAGCAACAGATTGGCCGACATCAGGAAGTCCTGTCCGCCCTCCATTCGGACATTCGGCTGGCAGAGCGCAGAGTCAAAGGTTTGACCTCGATGGTGGAAAACTTGAAAAGGGAGAAGAGCGAAAAAGAGGCTCAATTGTCGGCACTCGAAAATGATATGGATACCCGGAAAGGTGATGCTTTGACCCTATCTGCCGAGAAAGAAAAGCTCGAAAAAGAGCTGACTGCTATCCAAGGGAAACTGGCAGACAAACAGGAGAAGCTACAAACCGCCGACCGACAGCTTTCCGACCTCAAGGCAAACATGGATGCCATTGAGGAACGCACGGAACAGCTCAAGGAGGAAGCCTACGAATACTCCCGTGATGTCCACTCCAAAGTGGACAGCCTACTCAAGGACGTCATGCTGGAAAATATGGTCGATGAGTGGAGGGAACTGTCGGCGCGGATGAAGCCTTCCGAACGGCAACTTTTCGACGACACACTCGTGCGTTCCGTGGCGGAACGGGGAGCGGAAGTCATGCGCTGCGCCACGATGCTCTTTCTCGGTATGGTCGATGATGCCACTACGTTTGCCGAAACACGTGGCGGAGGAGGTGGCGGAAGCGACCTCAAATGGGGACGTGATGAAGACGAGGACAACCGGGCATGGGCGCTTCGCTGCATGAGGATGGCGAGCCGCATGATGCGCCCTTCCATCGGCAAGAAGCCCAAGCGTTGAATGGCAAGGTTTATAATAAAGAATCAGATAAACAACAAATTAAGGATATAAGAATATGACGAAAAATATCATTTTCATTATTGCGGCGCTTTGTTCGCTGCAAGCCCGTGCGGATGTACAACCTACGGAAAGGGATACTGTACACCGCACGTACCGTTACGATGACACAGAACTGCTGCAGCCGTTACAGCCCTTATACCTTGACGGAGTGGTCGTTCCGGCACGGGGAAACGGCAATTGGTTTGTCAGTATCGCCGGAGGTGCGACAGCCTTTCTCGGCACGCCGCTCGGTTGCGAAGACCTGTTCGGGAGGTTGAAACCCTCGTACAGCCTTGCCCTCGGCAAGTGGTTTACCCCGTGGGTAGGTGCACGCATAAATTACAACGGGTTGCAGTTCAAGGACGGCACGCTGGCCGTGCAGGAGTACCATTATCTCCATGCGGATCTGCTGTGGAATGTGCTTGGCGGTAGCTATGTCCGGCAGAAACTGGTGCGCTGGCATCTGGCACCCTTTGCGGGTATCGGACTGCTGCACCATGCGACCAACGGGCATAACCCGTTTGCAATCTCCTACGGCATACAAGGGCAGTATCGCATTTCCAAAAGGGTAAGCGCCCTCATGGAACTCTCCGGTACGACCACCTTCCAAGACTTCGACGGGTATGGCAAGGCGAATCGGTTAGGCGACCACATGCTTTCACTCACTGCCGGATTCTCTTTCCATATCGGCAAGGTCGGCTGGAAACGGGCCATAGACCCAAGCCCCTATATCCGCCGCGATCGGCAGCTCGTCGATTATATCAATGTACTGTCGGAACAGAACAGCCGCTACGCGGGACAGCATGACAAGGATAGCCGGACGCTGGCCGAGCTGAAGAAGATACTGGAAATCGAAGGATTGCTCGACACGTACAGCCATTTCTTCGATGATGACGATGCTATCGAGCGCAAAGGTTATCCGAGGAACAATTACAGCGGGCTGAACTCCCTGCGGGCAAGGTTGAAGAACAAGCATTGGAACGGAAAATCACCATTGGAAGGACAAGCCCCGAATGGGAATGGCCGGGCAGACAGCCTGCAGCACTGGCCGGATAGCGTGCCTGGTCTCGGAACAGGACAGTTCGAGAATCTTCCCGACAGCACTTTGGCAGACTATGCCGTTCGGATGCAGTCCGGACGGGAATGCATCGGTGCTCCCATCTTCTTTTTCTTCGAACTCGGCACGTCGCACCTGACAGACCCCTCCCAATTGGTCAATCTCGACGAACTGGCACGGGTGGCAAAGAAATACGGTCTGAAAGTTAAAGTCACGGGAGCGGCCGATAGTGCGACCGGAACAATTGGTATCAACAATGCCTTGAGTGCTTCGAGAGCCGACTATATCGCCTCGGAGCTGAACAAGCGGGGTTTGTCGCCCGACAGGATGACCAAGACCGGCGAAGGTGGCATTTCCGATTACGCCCCCACGGAAGCCAACCGACATACAAGGGTGGAACTGTTCTTCGGCAAATGTGAAGAAAGCGAATGTTCGTCCGTAAACAGGTAGAAAGCAAGAGAGTACCGATGATAAATATCGGTACTCTCTTTATTTGTTATGTGCTGTATCCCGGATTCTTTAAGCAGACCGTATCAGTTGTCCGGATTGAAATTCTTGTCGTAATCCAAAAGGAACTTTGCCAGTACAGGGTTGTTGTGGTCCACTTTCAACTTGCCGGTGTCCAGACGGCGAATTGCCTTTCTGTCTTCTTCCGTTAACTCGAAATCGAGATACAAGATAAAAGAAACGGTTCTGTCCCGATGATAGGAACGGAGCCGTTTCTTTTATCGACTGGCTTACTATGTTATTGTTCGTCTTTCACGCCGCGTACATACCCGCCGTCGGCATCTGAACTGGTCGCACCGATGGAGTGGTCTTGGGCATTGAAACGGAAACCGCCGTTCTTGCCTGAAATGGAGCCGTCTCCGTCATAAGTTCCGCGGCTGAAGCTGGTATAGGTCATGTACATGGCTTTGCTCTCATGTCTGTAAAGAAGCCATCGACCCTCATACGTTTGCCATGCGTCATCGGGTAAGCGGGTACCCATGATAAGCAGCTCGCGCAAGTTGGGCACGCGATAGCCGCTCGGTGTAATAGAAGCGGTCTGATACCATCTCCAATCCTGAACGCCTTCCCAACTCCAACGATTTAGTGCATTCACATCTATGCTCGGTGTAGGATAGTCTGCGTCATTTGCCGCTACCCGGAACTTGGCATACGGTCGGTTATAAGGCGACAGGTCATTATGCGTGGGCAACGAACTGGCTTCATAGCTTAGGCGGCGTGCCTTCTCGCTAAGGTTGGAGACATCAATCAGGTAGGTACCGTCGGGTTCGGCCTGTGTCACTTTGGGAATGAGTGGTGTGGGTTCAACATTCGGATCGTCAAGACCGATACCGAGGTTGCGTATGCAACGGTAGGCATATTGTCCGCCCACGGTGTTGTGCGAGCCGTCGTAGTTACCCAATGCGGCACATTCTTCTGCCCACAACACCCACGAATGGTCGCCGTCAGCGGAACTACTGGTATAGTGCCAATAGGTCTGGTAATCCCTGTCCGCGGGATTTTGGGGATAGAGGCGCGAAGCGTCGTCCAGCGCATATTCGCCGATATAGAGATCCACGAGCTGGTCGATGGCGGCCAGATACCAGCGTATTTCGTTAGGCTGCACGATGTTGTCGCCGTTCAGGTCGCGGTTACGCAACAGCACAGCGTGCAGGGCGTCTTGGTGGTCATCGGTCAGACCGTAGTGCTCGGAGGGGTTGAGCACCTCCGTCCAATGCAGGGATCTGTTGGATACATAGTTTTCGCCCAGAATACAACGTATGGTATTGAGCCGGCCGTTGCTGGAGGAAGTACTGTTTCTCACGTCACCTTCCTTCCAACGCGTGCCCTCCATGCGGCTTTCAAGCCCCCATGCGGTGGACAATTCATTCTCGCTCTTTTTCACGTTGTACACCGTGCGTATGGACTTCTGCTTGAAAGTCTGTATGGCTTCCACCACGCTCGACGCGCCATCGGGACTGTAATGCGAGTTGTCTCCGTTGATAAAATAGAGCAGGCGGTCTTCGGCCTCCACGTATCGGCGCCACTGCGACAAAAGCGGGGTATTGTCCTCGTCTGTATTGGGGTCATCCGGCTCGCGCACGTACACGTACTCGTCGATGAAAGCGGTAACGGTAACCGTACCGGTGGTCTTTCCTTCCTCGTACTCCTGCTTCAGGCGTTGCAGCAACTGGTGTACGTCGAGTAGGCGGGCGTCAGAATGGCCCGCATGTCCGTCATACCCCGAAGGTTGGTTCTTTCCGCCCTTGTAGTTCTGGTCACCGGGGTATTTCACGAACAGCTCGTCGTCTTGGCCATAGTCCTCGTTGATGGCGAACTTGATCCACTTGTAGTCATGGATACCTGTACTTTCCGGACTGTCCGTTTCGCCGAAACCGCCCGCATAGATGGCCTTGTCGAAAGCTGTCTGCACGCCCCATGTCATGGTTGGAACCATGCTTCGGTTTATCGTAATGAGCTCGCGGTCGTAGTGTGCATCCAGCTCGTACAGCCCATCTTGACTGAATATCACGTTGCCTTCGTAGCCGGGCCTCTGTTCGTTCTCCTCCCCATCGGACTCCACTTCAAGCCGTATATCGTTGATACCACGCAGGGTGACGGTGTAGATGTAGCGGGTATTGCGGCGGGTGTCGTAGTCGTTGGGGTTGCCGTCGGCGTAGCCCAGATGTACGGTGAAGGTCACGTCGGCATTGACGGTATTGCCTTTGTCATCCTTATAGGACAGTGTGCCGGACATTTCCACGTAGGTGGCGTTGGCGGGGGCGTAGGCAAAGTCGCCGTTCTCGAACTGCTGACCGGGTTTGTCCGTATAGTCGCCCGTGTTTTTGTGTTCGCGTTCCTCGCGTAGGGCGTACTGTTCCGCAGCGCTAAGCCCTTCGCCGGAGATGGCCTGTTTGGGAGTCTTGCGGTTTTCCGGCATGTAGAACACGAAGCCACCGGAAGTGTAGAGGTAATTGTCATCCCGCTCGGTAGTCTCGAAAGGCATCTCCTCGGTTGTGAAGTAGGTGCAACCGTCACCATCGGCATCGCCTGTCCCGTGGGGCAGCAGCAACGACTGGGCCGGCACGTTCACCACCCGCCAGCCGCGCGGACGGAAGTCAAGTGCCGTCCAGTTCTTATCGGAGGGTTTCTCGGTTTTCACCACGAACTCCACCCTCGCGTCCGTCCGCTCGGGCCGCAGCGTACACTCCAGCGAGGCGGGACCGCTTTCCGTACCGGGAATGTTGACAAGGTTGCTCGTGGAATTTTTATCATCGTAAGCATAGCCTGTCATCATGAACTGCGTGGAGCGTTCCACGGTATGCTCGTCCATCTTCATTACGAAGGCTTCGAGGTCTGACCGCGATGTTATAGACTCCATGTCCGATTTTTTGACATCATAGCCGGAACTTACGGATTCAGTAGATAGATTGGCGATGCAGACTATCTGTACCTTGTTCAGAGAGGTGGTCTCTATCATGACGGAACCTTTGCTGTAGTCTCCGTTATAGCTGATGTCGTCAGTAAAGAAATTGCGGTAATGCACCTCCCCGGCGGGGTTGAAGATGAACACGTAGAGGTTGTTCACACGGTTCTCGTAGGTAGCGTCCTGCGCGGCACGGGTCTCCACGCAGCTCTTCTCGGACCGGAAGTCCAGCATTACACGTGCGGGAAGCCCCTCTGCCACGCGGGCACGCTCCTCGAACAACGGGTCCTCGGTACACGAGTACAGTCCTACCGCCAGCAGCATGGCCGCCAGCAAGGTCAATATGTTTTTATGTCTTGTTCTCATAACTCAAATGACATGCAGTTTCGTTTAATTGAACGGGGGAACGGTTATCTCTTCCGTATCCCAGTCCTTTACTTCAAATTTTAGCGTGAGGTTGGCCTCCGAACTGAGTGTGGCGTGTATGTTCACTTGCTTGTTACGGGCGATAGAGTTCAGAGCGCCGCCGTATTCGTTGATGAAAGGTATGGCGTCATAGGGAGCTGTACTTGTGGTGAAACCGATGGTATATGGCGAGTTCTTGCTTGCATCCGTCCATACGTATGAGGGATAGATGTAAAGGGCCAGCGTCTTGCTGCCGTAACCTCCGATTTCGACAGAGAGGCTCTCGTAGTTTTGAACATCATACTCCGTGTCGTCGGGAACGTCAAGGGTCTGCTCGCGGAACAGGTAGAGCCGGTCGCCGAAGAACTCGCCGAAAGTCATGGAAGTGATGGTAATCGGGTGGCTCAGCGTGTTGTTCATAATGACGTTGAGCTTGGCCACGGAGCGCTCCAGTTCCACTTCGATGGTCTGCGGCGTGCCGTCGGATGGAATTATCTGCACATCGCGATGCCAGCTCATGGGTAGGCCGTGTTGTGCGATTTCCTGCTCCGTAAAGCGTTTTGGGAAGTGCGTGCGGTGTTCATCCATCACCAAAGCTTTTTTGGTGTTGCCGACCTGCACGAGGTTGTCCTCGAAGTCTGCCATGTCGGAATAGTCCTTGCCGAGGGCGGCCTCGTTGGCCACGGCATAGATGTCCACAGTACCTACCGGCACACCCTCGATGGTGACACTGCCGCCGGAGAGGTCGGCTTCCTTGAACTGTTTGTTGATGACAGGTTTGTCCTGCGAGAATACCAATATGCGCAAGGTGTTTATCTTCTCTTCAGCGGCCTTGTACTCCTCGTCCGTGGTGTGCGTGGAACGTATATCGGCCATTGGTACGTGCAGGGTAACGGAGGCTGTGCGTCCGTCGGGTATCCATTCGTCCACTCGGTCCGTGCAGCCGGCCAACAGGCTGGCAGCCCATGCGAGGGCGGCTGGCAGAAGCAGGGAGAAAGGATGCGGTAAATATCGTTTTATATATGCTTTCATACACCGTATGTATTGTTGTCTATAAATTTCTCATTTTATTGCCATGACACGGAGGTGTCCTGTTCATCCCAGTCGAGAACCTTCACGTTGATTGCGAGCGAAGCGGCCGAAACGGTCAGGGTGTAGGCATATTGGCTGCCTGCATCCCATTGTTTCGCATTCCCGCCAGAGAGGTTGACCGTGGAATTCCGGTCGGCGGTCTCGCCCTCGAAACGGTAGCTCACGGCGATTTCGGTACCAGTCAGGTCGGTGTGCGGGAGTAACAGCACGTCGCCCAGCATGTTGCGGGTCTCGCCGGCTGTGATGGAAATATCCTTTGCGGCCAACAGGGCATCGCTGTCGTTTGTCTTGGCGGTGTTGCTCCACGAGCTTCCACCGGAGGCATTCCAAGTAAGGTCGCCTTTGTAAGTCACGCCGTTCACTTTGAAGGAAGTAACCGTTACACCGCGCCCCACGGCCCTGATATTGAAGGCCAGCCTTGTGAGCCGATGGGAGAATTTGAAGCTGACAGATTCGGGGGCTTTGTCTGCCTCGATTACTATATTTGTTCGTTCCGCCGTCATCAGGTCGTGCCCTTTCGTGGCGACGAAGTTCTTGACGGTAAAGGTGCCGTCCGTGCAGGCGACGGACACGGCATCGCCCAGCGTTCCGGTGGACGGATAGAGGGCGTAGAAGTCGTAGGTGTTGCCCGACTGCCAGTACAGCAGGCCGCCTCCGTAGGTCCAGCCTGTACCGGAACCGTAGGTCACGGTCGTGTTGTCGAATATCTGCACGTCGTTGTCCGTGCCGCTGGTGTGGCGGTAGCTGCCCCACACGCTGAACGACTGGCCGTCGGTGTTCAGGTCGTCCGCACTCCCGATGGCGGAGCGTGTCAGCGTGGGTAGCGAAAAACGTATCGCCCCGCTGTCTCCGGCTGTCTCCATGTCCTGCACCACGCTTTCCGTGCAGGAAGCCGCTGACAACAGCACCGTCGCCAGCAGGGGCAGGATTCCGAGGGTGTTCTTTCTTCTGTTCATATATCTCATCATATAAAGGTTATTCCGTTCTTGCAGGAAAGCTGCATGTGTGCGGTCTGTCCTGTATCATTGTGGCCGGGAAGGGAACATTCAACCCCGCCCGGCCTGTATTCTTCGGTCCGATTGGCCTAACCGGCCGAGCTGCGTATCTCGTTTCGCTGAGTTAAGTTTCTCGTCATGGTGAGTTGCTCAACTCGCCGCGCTGAGTTGCTCAACTCACGGAAGTGGGTCGCGCAACTCACGGAAACGGATTGGCTGGTACGGTAAGCGTTTAGTTCTTTTTATCAGTCAAATTAAGGTCATCACCCGGCGTAGTATCTTTCCACTTATCTACGGTTACATCAAACTTGATAGGCTTGGCGTTCGGGTCGGTGTTGATGTCTTCCATCTTCAGCTCTGCCGTGTAGTTGTAGTAGTACCCGGCTGTCCATGTGTTCTTCTGCAAGCTGGTTTCGCTGTTGCTCGGATTGTAGCTCAATGTGGCACTGAAATCCTGCTGTCCTATCGTTTCTTGGGCAGCGTTCTTTACCACTGCGGTGAATTGGACGCTCAACGTGCCGCAGGTCTGCGGAATAACGAACAGCGGTGCGCATGTCTGGCTGAAGTATCCCTGTTCGTTGGCAGCGTCGGCAGTCACGTCGGTGATGTTGTCGAAAGTGTATGTGCCCGTAGTGTTTGAGAGCTGGTCAGCACTCCACGTGATTGTGCCTTCGTTGGCCTTGTGGTACGTTCCCGTGGACTTGGTCGTTGCGCTCTCTATCCGTAGGTTGTTCACAGCCACGGTGTAGGTGTTGGCCATCTTGGTCTTGAACGTGAAGGTCAGCTTGGACAGCATGTGCCGGAACGTCATGCTTACTTTCGGGGCTTCGCCCGACGCTGTGCCGTCCCATGTGTAGTTGGACTCGTTGCCCATTGCGGCTACGAGGTCGTTCTTCCCGTCCGTGCTGTACGCCGTGAAAGTCAGCAGGCCGGAGGTCGATCCTCCGCTCTGCGAGCCCGCATCGTAGCTGACAATCGACTTGTTAAGCTGGCTTTCCCCGTTGGCATAGCCCGCAAAGCGGAATTCCTTGTTTTTTTCCCAGTAGTAGGTGTTTATGGGTAGCCATTCGTTGTCGCCTGCTTTGCTCACCTGCACGTTGGTAAAGGCGTCTGCCCAGTTCTGGTCGCCTGTGCCTTTGTTCTGTGCGAATACCCAGAACTTCTGGAAATTTTGTGATGTGACATCACCGGAACGGGTGGTCTTGTCCACAAAAGTTGTAAACTCGATGGGCTGGTTGGCGTATTCGGCCACGTCCATCACTTCCTGATTGCTACAGCCGGAGAACACCGCTGCGGCGACTCCCAGCAAAAATAAACTCTTTTTCATGATGCAAAAGCTTAAATTAAAAATACATTATTGTTTGGTTAATCATTTAGTTATCAATACATCTGTTTTATACAGGTCACCCTTCTTACAATGGCAGGGGGATGTCGATGTAATCGCCCCATCCCTCCACGTCGATGTCGAAACCGCTGTCGAAGCCTGCCGCACCTTCCTCGTCGGTGATGACAAGGCCGTCGGAGACGATAATCACGCCGCCACGGGGCTGGGCCTTCACTTGGTCCGTCACATCGAACTCGAAGGTCTTCATCGCGCCGTTGTGCAGACGCACTTCGAGATTGAGGTGGTAGGAGCGTTTCGTGGTGCGGGTGCCGTCGCCGTAGTGGTCGCCGGGGTAGTCGGGAATGCCGAAGGATTTCACTGTGGCCTCCGGACCGTAGTCACGCAGGGTACAGTCGAACATCACGGTAGCCGCTTCCGGTCCGGTGTGTCCGTCGTTCAGATAGACGCTCTCGGCCATGCCTGCCAATGCTCCGCGTGCGAGGGCCACGTACTGAAACCCCTGTTGGAACTCGTAGCGCACGAGGTAGGTATAGGTGAGCGGCTGCAAACGCACGGGCAGACCGACAGTCTCCTGCGTGGGCAGGGCCTCGTAGCTGCCTATGTATGCGCCGTAAAGCATGTCGGGCTGGTTCACGGTACGTTCCCCCGCGTGCAGGGCTTCGAAAGCCCCCCGCGTCAGGCTACGGGTGGTGGCACTTGCGGAAGCCAGTGCGGCGATGTCGTTGAAGACGATGTATTCCGTGTCATTGTTGTAGAACAACAGGTCGTGCGTACCTTCGTTCATATAAAGACGGCCTCCTTCGGGCGACAGGTTGCCCTCGTTCTCGGCGGTGCCGCCGGTATAGATGCGTGCACGGATGCCGGTGGGCACGTCGGGGCGAAGGTCGTCATAGCGTTGGGGCCATGCAGGGTTCCACACGGACTGCCAGTCGGTCTGGTAGCTGCGTTCCCATTCCTGCTCCCACGTGGCGGTGAGGTTTACCTGAACGGAGAAAGCATGGTCGGGGTGGTCGTAACAGAGATCCTTTCGGCAACCGCCCAACAACAGAAGCGTGGCGGCGTATAATGCCATATATAGCGGTGTGCGTCTCATCGTGCGCCTCCTTTCTTCTTATCCGTGTCCCACAAACGCCAAACGAGCGTCAGTTTCAACTTCAGCGGCCCGAAGTAGTCCAGCTTGCTGGTCTGCCGATAGACGTAATGTGTGCCGCCCAGATAAGGTATCGGGTCGTACACCTCATACTTGCTGTGCATGTACCCCACGCCGATACCGGCTTCTAAGGAGAGCCGCCGTCCGATGGGGAACATGTAGCCGTAGCTGACTCCGACCATTTCGGCTTCGCCCTGATAGCCCTCCTTGCCGTTTTCGAGGTCGTACCACGTGAAGCCTCCGAACACGCCGAGGTAGTGGCCGTGCCACGGGCTGCCTTGCTTTTGCCCGAACCACCAGCGTCCCTCCGGGCTGATTGTTGCCACTTGATAATACCTGTGCTTGCCGTCGTTCTTCCACCATGCCATCTCGCCTTCAAGGTTCACCGTCCAGCGGTCGGCGATGCGGTACTCTACTTCGAGCGAGGGCATCAGTATCGCATCGTAAAGCAGGTTGGTCTTGATGGCCAGTCGCTGCACCATCGCTCTCTGAGGTTGCACGGTCGCTTCCTGCCGCACCGTTGCTGGTTCGGAGGTCGTTTCCGCCACGCTATCGGGTTGCAGGACCGGTTCCGGTTCTTTCACTTCCGACTCTTTTTGGGGAATGACTTTTACAGGCGGTTCGGGTTTCCGGTAGCAGACCACCGAAAGGCTGGAGCGTAAATCTGGGAAGAAGTTCTCCAGCATGTAGGTGTACGGCATACCGCCGCGCAGGTCCATGAGCTGCTTTTTTCGTCCGTCCACTACGCGACCCGCCTTGTCGAACACCCATACCGGTGTATGGTCGAGGATGTGCAATACCTCTTTTTTATAGAGCATATCCGATGCGGCGACCATCCGGCGCAACATATCCCATGCGATGCCCTCGCCATGTATACAGACCAAGTTGTCGGGAATTTCGGCGTGGCGCACGAGATAGGTTTTCAGGGAATCGGCCCTGCGATCTGACAACACCTCGTTGAGATGGTTCACACCTTCGGGCGATGACCACGAACGTACCACAACGCCTTCAAGTCGGTTCGCCCCGTATTCTTCGCGTAGAATGCGGATAAAACGCTCCAATTCCGCGCGATTATCCCTGAAGAGCACGTCCACTTCTCTGTGGCCCTGCCGGTAATAGATACGGACCGAGTCCAACTCTTGTGCATGAACATACCCGCCGCAGAACAAGAGAAATAATAACAGTATTCGTTTCATTGTCATAGTCTATGCCTATTTATATATCAGCTATTTATTCAATTCTCTCGTGCCATGCCTTTTCATTTAAAGGCAAAAAAACACCAAACCAACAAATAATCAGCCTGATAACTGTCTGTTATGCCGATTTATTTGTTGGTTAAATCGTTGGTTAAATCGTTC
>OASW01000022.1_pt1 | contig 163445 bp, 140 predicted proteins | sample 1475831 | NCBI WGS metagenome assembly OASW01 (sample SAMEA2579927, study PRJEB22360) | human gut metagenome
AGGGAAAAGGGGATTTGCCGAGAAAGGGGGAAGGAGAAGTGTTTGCGGGAGGAAATTGAGGAGAAAATAGGGAATTTAACGGGAACTTGACGGAAATTAAACGGGGTTTAAGCAAAAAACTCGGTGGGACCTTGGCGGGAATCAGACAGGAATCAAACAAAAATTGAACGGAAGACCGCGTTAACATTGTTAATGCGGTTGGGAAGACATTTATTTCAGGGGCGGAAAGAACAAAGCTTTGGCTTCGAAAAGACTTGTTATTTGGAAACAAAAGGCTTGATTTAACAGAAGGTTAAATCAAGTAATAGGAAGAGGAAAAACAAAAGGGGGAAAAGGATTGAGAATGAAGGAAATAGAGAAAAAGGGGGTATTTTCTGGGAAAAGGGATAAGTGCTGGCCCGAAAGGGATAGTTGTGATTAAAGCAAGTATGGGGGCAGGGGATTTTAAAAAGCAAGGTTGGGAATGGAAGCGGGAGGAGCTTACTATTAAACCCCACAGGACATTGCTTAAAAACTAATCTTAAAAGTGCTCCAGTAGAGTAGCCACTAAATTGTAGATAATACCATTTATTTATTAATCACATCTATTATATCCAGATTTTCCGGTGATACAATATAATTCTGTCTTTCAGTTTCAATCAAAATCCAGTTCTTATTTTGAGAAGCATAGATATAAAGGTTCTTGTGTATTTTTGAAGCATAAATACCACAATACCCCCAAACACCTTCAACTGCAAACTTACGCCACAGACCATTTCTGTCCTTTGCAGTGACGCTTCTTGCTTTCAATATATCGCACTTGGGAATTTTTCTTTTAAATCCATGATTATAAAGCACAATATCCGTATCGGTCACAATAATTTTCCGAGGAATACAAAAATAGGTTACAACCATGATAACTAACAGCAGTAATATTATGCTAATTCCTAACCAATATCCTCCACTGGCAAATACTATAATAGCTGCGATAATGAAAAGCATCGCAACAATTATGGTCTTAATAATTGTGGTCGTATTAATCGGACAGTTTGTGCTATAATATTTTTCCATAAGTACAAAGATAAAAAAAAATCAAATATCGGTTCTTCAATCTAAAGTATTTTTTGAACCGGACCGAATTATAAACTCTCCCACTCAATTATTACTAATCCTGAAAGATGTGTTTCGCCTAGTTTTCATAATCCCCTATGTGTTAAGTGCTATAAACAATAGAACTTAAACGAACTTCAAAAAAGATGCTCCACAATAAACAAAATAAAAATTAAAACTACTCTCTCACATTGCAAACAATTTAGTTATATTTGCATTTTAAACGTATCTTATACTATAGATAAAAGAAACAAGTTCGATAAGCAGAATGCAATCTAATCATCTACTGAAAACACAAAAAAGTTTTTCAGACATATATTCTATATATTATGTGAGAATGCTCCGTTTCTCGCAAACCTATGTTATTGCGGAAGAGGATGCAGAAAACATAGTGCAAGATACCTTCCTTTACCTATGGGAACATCTGGAGTTATTGGAAGATATAGACCATCTGGATGCCTTTCTTTTTACTCTTATCAAAAACAGATGTCTGAACTTTCTGAAACATCAGTCGTATATCCAGGCCAAAACCTGTTCGCTCAAAGCAGACGAAGAACTGGAGTCTCAATTGAACCTATATGCTTTGGAACAATTTGACGAAGCTGTTTCCTCTATTTCGGAAGTAGAAAACCTGTTGAGCCGAACGATGCAAAAGTTGCCCGAACGTTGCAGAGAAATCTTTTTGCTCAGTCGCATAGAAGGATTAAAATATAAAGAAATAGCCGAACGCCTGGATATATCCGTAAACACCGTTGAAAATCAGATATCTATCGCACTTCGCAAACTCAGATCAGGACTCAAAGAATATCTTCCTTTACTGGTTTTTATCATTTAATACTTTTTTTTGTATTTCCTTTGGTGGTAAATGCATTCTCGATTGTCTTTACTATAAAACCACTCAAGGAACCATGAATGATGAATTAGAAAAATATTTCGCAGGCACCCTGTCTGCCACCGAAAAAACAGAATTTCTGAATAAACTCCGAGATAATCCGGAAGCTAAAAAAGAATTCGCACGCATGAAGGCAGTATGGGCTGTCTCCGGACTGATGGCACAGGAAGGAGACCCTCAAAAGACTGTAAGGGGTATAGCAGAGTTCGATAAACGTCTGAAACGCCGTTCTGTACATCGATTCCGTATAGGGTTCTTTAAATATGCGGCTATGATTGTTTTGCTTATTTCCACTACTTGGTTTATCGCTAACTGGTATACACAAAAAGAGCAAAAAAAACAATATACGGAGATCAATGTTCCCAAAGGGCAACGAGTGAACATGACCCTTCCGGATGGTACTTCCGTATGGTTAAGCCCACAGAGCAAAATCAAAATCCCCAATGAATTCAACCGGAAAAACCGTATGGTAGAATTGAACGGTGAAGGATATTTCGAAGTTACCAAGAATGCCAAGAAACCTTTTATCGTGAAGACACAGTTGTTCAATATACAGGTATTAGGTACCCGGTTCAACGTATTCGCCTATGCAGGAAAAGAGAGTAAGTTTGAAACCTGCCTCGTAGAAGGGCGCGTATTGGTTTATAACAAAAATAATAAAAACGAGAAAGTCTATCTGAACCCACACGAAAAAGTATCGTTAGTAAACAACCGCATGGTAGTGTCTACTTCCAACTTCGACAATGAAGAATACCTGAAGAGTGGTATTTTCAGCTTTCGCTCAAAGCCTTTCGGAGAAATCCTGAGCTATCTGACCCTATGGTACAATGTGCAATTCAATTTTACCGGAGACGTGAAACTGGACGAACGAATCTCAGGCAAAATCCGACAAAGCGAAGATGTAGATAATATCCTGATAGCCTTGCAGGGAGTATATCATTTTAAATTCAAAAAAACAGATGATGAACATTATGAGATTTACTAAATACCCATGTCTAACCTTTTAAAACAGATCAGCGCTATGACTTAAAATATCCCCCATCCAAACAAAATAGATAGTGCGACAAAAAAGGGTGAGCGCTACCAACACTCACCCCCAAAAGAGTCAATACTATCTTTATCCATCTCGAAACAGACCTATAGTATTAATCTTTAAACGTACGACAAAGTTATGAAAAAAAACTTGTTGCAGAAATGGTATGTCCATCAACAACTTGAATTAACACATATTATACGAATTATGAAACTGTCCGTGTTCTTTATATTCGTTTTTCTCTTTCAGCTTCAGGCTGGTAACGTAAAATCGCAAGAGGTCCGTGTGACTCTTTCTAAGAGTAGCCTGACTTTCGGCGAATTGATGCGCGAAATCGAAAAACAGACTAATTATCTGTTCATGTATCGTGATGCAGAAATTGACCTTTCTCAGAAAATAGAGGTAAAAAACACCAGTGCTACGGTAAAGGAAATCCTGACAACGGCGCTCAGAAACAAAAAGTTGACGTATAAATTCTCTAATAACTACATTTCTCTTTACGTAGACAAAGAGAAAGCCCCTGAGACCATGGTCACCCAACAGGAACGAAAAATTAAAATTAAGGGTGTAGTAATCGATCAGGTCGGTGAGCCGATTATCGGAGCCAATATCTCACTAAAAGGGCAGCCGGGAACAGGAGATATCACGGACATAGAAGGAAACTTCACATTGGAAGTGCCGGAAAAGGCTGTATTAGTAATTTCGTATATCGGATATCTGACTCAGGAAATACCTGTGAATGGAAAAGCATCTTTCAACATTCAGATGAAAGAAGATACTAAAACCCTGGATGAAGTGGTAGTTGTAGGCTACGGTTCTCAGAAAAAGCAAACTGTAACCGCTTCGGCTTCTACACTAAAAGTATCTTCACTCAAAAATGTGCCAACCGCCAACCTGGCTTCTTCACTCGGCGGACGCGTCAGCGGCGTATTGATTCAGCAGACCGGTGGCGAGGCCGGATATGACGATCCGACCATCATCATCCGCGGATCCAGTTCGCCTACTTCCTCTTCTCCCCTGATCGTAGTGGACGGCATCATCGGACGTAGCATGTCGCAACTCGACCCCAGCGAAATAGAAAGTATGACTGTACTGAAGGATGCTTCTGCAGTAGCTCCTTATGGTGCACGAGGAGCCAATGGCGTAATCCTGATCACCACTAAACGTGGTAAAAGCGGTAAAGCACAGGTAGACTATAACTTCAAAATAGGATTTGGTACCCCTACCCGTATGCCCGAAATAGCCAGTTCTTATGACCATGCCCGCTTTATGAACGATGCATGGCGCAACAAAGAAATGGACTTGGGCGAAGATCCGGGTATGTATGGCATTTATACTGAAGAAGAGTTGCAGAAGTTCAGAGATGGTTCCGACCCTTACGGTTATCCCAATACGGACTGGAACAAAGAAGTATTGCTTCCGCGTGCCTGGCAGCAAATGCACAGTCTGACAGCAAGCGGCGGTTCGGATAAGGTGAAATATTTTGCAGGATTCGGCTACGTGAAGCAGGATGCTCTCTATGGCGACACACGCACCAACAAATCAACATCCGGCTTCAACCGATACAATGCACGTGTTAATATAGACGCCAACATTGTAGACAAATATCTGAATTTATCGGCAGACATGGCTTATCGTCAGGAAGACCGGAACAGTATTGCAGGCAGTACTTCGGATGTATTCAACAATATGCACCGTAACCCGCAGACCGACCCGGGACGCTTTCCTGACGGCAACCTGGGTAAAGTGTCACTGGGTGTGAATCCTATCGGACTGGCTACCGAAGGTGGTTGGGTGAAAGACCGTAAAAGTGTATTGAACACACGCTTCATGCTGGACTTCAATGTTCCGGGACTCGAGGGCTTGAACCTGAAAGGTATTTTCTCCTACGACAAAATATTCAATAGCATCAAAAGATGGACTACTCCGGTAGACTTCTATGTATGGAACAAAATTACAGGAGAATATGACGGACATTCACCTAACCGTGAAGGTGCCGAACTAAAACAGACATACTCAACCAGTCAAGCCATGACATTCGAGTTCCAGGCAGCTTACAACAAGACCATTGCACAAGATCACCAATTGGGAGCATTATTCGTGTTCTCACGTTCGGAAGGGGCAGACGAGAATTTCTGGGCTTCACGCACAAAATATCGTATCTATTCTATCCAGCAATTGTTTGCCGGACCGGACAAAGACAAAGACAACAGTGGCAGTGCCTCCGAAACCGGTAAAGTAGGTTCGGTCTTCCGTCTGACTTACAACTACAAAGAGAAATATATGCTGGAGGCTAACGGTCGTCTCGATGGTTCGGAAAAATTCCCGAAAAGCAAGCGTTATGGTTTCTTCCCATCTGTATCGGCAGCTTGGCGCATATCGGCAGAACCTTTCATGGAACCTTTCTCCGGAGTACTCAGCAACCTGAAGTTAAGAACTTCATGGGGACGCGCCGGAACAGACAACATCGGTCAATTCCAGTATATGTCCGCTTATGGTACCGGCGGTGATGCCGTATTTGGCGGTCAGAATCCGGAAATAGCCCCGGGATACACTGAAACCCGTTTCCCGAACCCCAATATCACTTGGGAAACTTCTGAAATGTTCAATATCGGTATAGATGCTTCGTTCTTTAACGGAAAACTTAATCTGGAAGCAGACTGGTTCTATAAAAAGACAAACGACATCCTGCGCGAACGTACGGATATGCCGGCCATCCTGGGATATAAATTGCCGGCAGCCAATGTAGGTAAAGTAGACAACAGAGGTATCGACCTGAATATCACACATCGCAATCACCTGCGCGACTTCAACTATTCTATTGCAGGCAATCTGACTTGGGCTAGAAACAAAGTCATTGACCTGCTGGAGCCGGCCGGTGAGAAAAACAATCCGAGACAGCGCAGCACGGGACACTCTATGAGCCAATATTTCGGTTATGAAGCATTGGGATTATTCCAGTCGGACGAAGAAGCCAACAACTGGCCTCAACCGCAATTCGGCAAAGCAAAGGCGGGTGATATCAAATACAAAGACCAGAACGGCGACGGTATCATCGATGCGGAAGATGAAATAGCTATCGGACGCAGCAACTATCCGGAATTGGTATACGGACTCAATCTGAATGCCGAATGGAAAGGTTTTGACATAACCTTCTTCTTCCAGGGAGCAGCACTGGCAGACTTCTATTACAATGGTTACCTGGCCTTCCCATACATCGAAGGACGCGGAGGAGCCCTGCTCGAACATCACATCGGCAACACGTGGACACCCGAAAATCCGAAAGCTGAATTTCCACGCTTGTACTATGGAGGCAATGCCAATAACCAATTGTTCTCTTCTTTCTGGATGCGTAACGGTTCATACCTCCGTCTGAAAAATGTAGAAATAGGTTATGACTTCAAGAAGTTACTGTTATCCAAGGTATCGGAAATTCAGGGACTGCGCCTCTACTTCAGCGGCTCCAACCTGCTGACCTGGTCGCAGATCAAGTACTTCGACCCAGAATTGCGTTCCACCGACGGAAGCGCTTATCCTCAAATGAAAACCTTTGTGTTTGGTGCTAACATTACATTCTAAACTTAAAAATTGAAACGTGATTATGAAAAAGATAAATACAGCCCTGTTTTGCTTATTTGTATTGCTCTTCTGTTCGTGCGATGTACTGAACAAAGCTCCACTGGACGAAATAGCGGACGACTCCTTCTGGTCGGACGAAACACTGGTGAAATATTACGTAAACGATCTATATAGCGAAATCTCCGTAGACGGACTGCAACTACAAGAAAACCGCAGCGACAATTCCGTCTCGGCACAGCGTGATAAATACCGTGCAAGCTGGTTTAAGTTCAACTATGACATGGTCAGTGCTTCCGATCCGCAAGATGACGACGTATGGGAAGATTATTACGTAAAAGTACGTAAATGCAACCGTTTCTTCGAACGAATCGGTACATCGACCATCGAAGAAAGTGAGAAGTCAAGGCTAACAGGAGAAGTTCATTTCTTGCGCGCCATGTTCTATTTCGAAATGGTAAAGCGCTATGGCGGAGTGATCTTGTTGGATAAAGTGCTCACCATGGAAGATAACTGGGAAATCCCCCGTTCATCTGAGAAAGAATGCTATGACTTCATTCTGGAAGACCTCAAAAAAGCAACAGAAATGTTGCCTGCCTCGTATGGTTCGAGAGAAAAAGGCCGGGCTACCAAAGGTGCCGCTTATGCACTGAAATCAAGAGTAGAGTTGTATGACAAACGATATGAAGACGTTATCAAAAGTTGTGCCGAAGTATATAAATTGGGATATGAACTGGTAGATGGAACCACCCCGGAAAAATATCGCTCTATCTGGTGGACTACCAATAAAGATAACAAGGAAATTATTTTCGATGTACAATACAAAAGCCCGGACGTATACAACAACATGATGGTGTGTAACATGGTGACGTATATCAACGATAAATACGGTGATCGCGGATGGGGTGGACTCGGTCCTACTCAGGAACTGATTGACGCATTTGAAATGGCAGACGGTACTCCCGCTACACAATACTCTCAAGCCCCTGCCGATCAGGTATTCGATATAAACACTTGCGGTATTTACGAGGGACGGGAACCACGATTCTATGCAAACATCGTGTTCCACGGTTCGCAAATTTTCTTTAATGCAGATAAAGGTGCCGTGACAGTAGACCGCTATCTGATGGATACTCCTGACAAGGGAGACGGTTCGCTTACCGGATATAATGTCTGGAAATGGATTGATTATGACAACTATAACTATCCGTACGCAGGTGCCGGCAGCCCGGACTTCAGTACTAACTGGATCATACTCCGTTATGCAGAGATTTATCTGAATGATGCAGAAGCGCGCCTTGAAACAGGCGATGTGGAAGGCGCACGGAAAGCAGTCAATATGATTCGTCAACGAGTGGGATTACCGGACCTCACCGAATCGGATCCGGAAAAATTACGTGAATTGATCCGAAAAGAACGCCGTATCGAATTTGCCTTCGAAGAACAACGCTTCTACGACGTCCGTCGCTGGAAGATCGGCCCCGAGACACAGACCACCCTGCACGGAGTACGTTTTGTTTCTCCTACAGAATTTAAAGTTACCAAGACGGACATTCGTACCTGGAATGACCGGTTATACCTGACACCGGTACCTCATGACGAGATTGTCCGCTCCAGCGTTCTAAAACAAAATCCGGGATATTAACGATTGATTTCATCACACTTTTAAATATAGCATAATTATGAATAAGATAATTTCTATACTGATTTGCTGCTTCATTGCCGGCTGCCTCTTTGTTTCATGTGAACAACCCGACATACCGGACGTACCGAATTATGATAAAACGGAGATATTGACATTTAAAGTTTATAATCAGGATAAAGAAGAAGTCGGTACTCCTGTTATTCTTTCGGATGAAGGAGTCGTTACCATTACGGTAGATGAAGGTACCGATCTGTCCAATGTCTTTGCCACCTGCACCCTCTCTTCCGGAGCTACCTTGTCTCCCGCACTCGGAGGTTATCAGGACTGGAGCGGGCTGAACAAAGAATTTACTGTAACCTCGGCCAGTGGCAAACGTTCGAAACCATGGACCGTAATTTTCAAAACCAAGTAACCGCATAATGAAATATGTAATAATACTTATCCTCTGCATCTGCTCCTCTCTGCAGATGCAGGGTGCACTTTCCGCCTTAAAAGGCGGAAAGTCTAACCTCGCCCTCCACCTCGACGGGAAAGATAATAATGTACGGACAGGTATGGGAATATTGGAACCTTCGTGGACACTGGAATCCTGGATTAAAGGGGATGATTGCCAATGGGATAGTCTCGAAGTAATCATCGGAGGAGGAGAATATAGTGAACTGAACTGGGTGGATTATCTGCCTTTGGTTGTGAAAGAAGGCAAGATTCACTCTAGCCGTGCCAATCTCTCATCACCCCAAACACTGGATGACCAATGGCATCACGTGGCACTGACCTGTGACGGAAAGCAAACCATCCTCTATCTTGACGGTAAACAAGTAGACAAAGCTGACACGGCGACAGCTATTCTTCCCGGAGCCATCGGAGTGCATGACGTATATTATACTTTCGGGGGATTAATCGACGAAGTACGTGTCTGGCGCAGCGCACTTCCGGAGCAAACCATCCGTCGTTGGATGAACCGTCCGGTAGAAGCCACTCACCCGGCATTTAAATCTTTGTGGGGATATTATAACTTCGATGACCTGAAAGATGAAACATCTGTCAATTGGGTAGGTAAAGGACATCAGGCTTATCACATCCGTAACGGACGTAACAAATACAACGAAAAAGCTCCACTGGCACATGCAGTCCCCAACGACAACCCTGCTTTTAAAGAGTTTGACGGAAACCAACAGTTGTTCAATGCCGTGATTATCCAAAGTGAATGGGATGCTGATCAGGGAAGTAAAAACGACCAGGCGCTAAAACTGAGGATTGCCGTACAAGGTTCCAAAAACCCACTGAAACTAACGGAACTGAAACTTGACTTCACCGGAACTACCGACCTTGCAGACATTGAGCAAATCCATATCTATTCTACCGGTAGTGAAGCACGTTCCACACAGCGCAAAGAGCTGTTCGGCAACGGACATACTCCCGAACAGTCATTGACACTCCGTCCCACTCACGGAGAAGAGATTCTGCTGCAACCGGGCATCAACTATTTTCTTCTCACATTTGATGTCCGCTCCAAAGCAACTCCTGGACATACCTTATATGCCTCAGTACCTTTCTTCAAGTTGAACGGAAAAAAAATTATTCCCGAAACATCTGCCGAAGAAGTACGTAAACAAGTGACTTGCAACAACCAAACACAATCCAATATAGTAAAAGTACTCCAATGGAACATCTGGCACGGAGGTATCCATCTGGGTAACGAAGGCCAACAACGAGTACTCGATCTGATTCGAAGCAGTCGTGCAGACGTTATCATGATGCAAGAAGCTTATGGCATCCAACAAATGCTGGCAGATTCGCTAGGATACCACCTCAAGACACATTCTCTCAAAGATAACCTGGCCATGTATAGCCGTTTCCCATTGGAAGCAATCGCCTGGAGAGAACCTTTCAAATCGAATCCTGCCAAAATCACCTTACCGAATGGTAAGCGGATAATGTTTGTTGACTGCTGGTTGCGCTATGCTTACCGCCCGGAATATACTAGCGGCTATGCTGAAAAAGGTCTCGATCCCTCTGTATGGGTTGCAGAAGATTCCATATTGGCATTACCCGATATCCGAAACATCTATACCAAGGATATAGCCCCGAACCTTGAAACGGACATGCCAGTCATTGTCACCGGAGATTTTAACTCGTGCAGCCATCTTGACTGGACCGAACGGGCTAAACCATTACACCACGGATATGGTCCGGTAGCTTTCCCGGCCTCTCGTTATATGCTGGAGAATGGCTTCAAGGACAGCTTCCGCGAGAAGAATCCCGACGAAGTTGCTTATCAGGGAGGTACAGTTGCAGCCATTTACGGGCAAATGCAAATGTCCCGCATTGACTTCATTTATTATAAAGGAGGACTCAAAGTATTATCTTCCAAGATCGTACGTACTGCTCCTGAAATAGACTATGTATGGGCATCAGACCATGCAGCAGTACTGACCGTATTCGAAGTGGAATAAAAATAACAGGCACGGATGTAGCCGAAAAACAGATATTTATAATCTTGTGAAATCCGCATCATCCGTGCCTAATCTATCAGCATAAGAACACCATGCTACAAAATCACGCGTTTATAGGGTTCTTTCTGATAATCTTTTATCTTGATTTTCCACCAGTTCCAACTGCTTCCGTTAGTCGGCGAAATAATTCCCGCATCCGGATACTTGTTATAGAAATCAATCGTTTTTACCCTCTTGGGAAGTTTTGGAAACACAAGTGTCAGTAAAACAGAGCGCCCCTGACAACCTTCCACCCACAGCAATTTATTCATTTCAATGCCATGTGCTTCTTCCAGAACCGGATATTCATCACCAGTCTTGCAATCTACTATACACAATCCTTTATTGATGACTAACCAATTACGATCATAATGAATAGGTACACTCAAAACAACCAACGTCTTATCAGGCAAAGTTTCAATCTTCTGAATCTGCGTTCTTCCACCATTGTGACGAGAAGAAACAGACAGCTGATTCGCATTAAGAGTCACTTCTTCCAATTTATCAGAACGTAGAGGTCGTCCCTCTCTGTCATATTCGGCTTGACGGACAGCTGTCGGCTGAAAATTATCAACTTTCAGATTATCCAACGTCCATGCGCCTCCATTGGGCGGCGTCAATCCTTTCTCTTCCGGAAAACAATCCCGGATACTTACTGTCTTTACTTTCCGGTCAAGGGGAGGAAATACAAGAGTAAATTCCAACATTTGCCCTTCTTGCCCCACAATCCAATAAACCCGGTTTAACTCAATCCCACGGGTAACCGAACGAATACGGTAAACATCCTTCGAATCTTCGTCAACGATGGACAACCCCTTTTCAAATTGCAACCAATGCCTGTCATAATGTATTGGAATAGCCAAAGTAACACGGGTATCTTCTTTAGACCGTTCAATGAACCGCACATATGCATTATTTTTACGTGGAGCACGAGACAATACAACCTGATCAGCCCGTAAATCGATATCCACGGTATGATTTATATTTTGCTCCTGTGAAAAAGTTCCATCCGAGCTCTCTGCCGAAAGTGTATCCAGAGCCTTCGGTACAAAAATTGAGACTTGCGCAAGCGGCTGTCCGGCCCCGGATTGAACGATGTGAGCATCCCTTGATTGTACATAGTGAACTATCTTTGGAGTATCCAGCAATAAAAAGTCTTTCTCATTACCGGCACTGTCTACTGTTACTTCGGGTAATACGACTTTCGGAGTTTCTGCCTTTATCGGCACAGATACCATCGGCAATACGGGTTCGACCAGCACCGGATTTTCCGTAAAAGAGAATAAAGCCAGTACACCTATACATAAAGGAAGCAACACTATCTTGCGTACCCCTGCCAAACGTTCTTTATATTGATGTTTCATCATGATAAATCGTTTTTTAATTAATGAATTATGAAAACCATTTGCAACCTTCGGGCTGTATCCCATCAACTCTTCGAATAAGATGCTTTGATATTCAAATAATTCAATCTCGCCGGAAAGCAAACAACGATCCACCTGAAATTCATGGAGGGCTCGCAGTTCACGTTTTACCAGCCAGACAAACGGATTAAACCAACATAAAATAGACAAACCTTCAATAAATAAAGTGTCCCGATAGTGATGATTACGAATATGCGCCTTTTCATGAAGCAGAACTACACGCAACACTTCGCCTTCTAATTTCCGGTTGATAAAAATCATCCGGTAGAACGAGAACGGCGAAACGACCTCATTGTTACGTACGATGCAAATCCCATCGGCATCCGTAGTACAAGTTCCCCAACGCTTTAAACGCCAGATCCGCACCATTTCGACCAATAAATGCACCAAAAGGATAAATACTCCCGAACCGTATACGATCCAGGCTATTTGCCAATAATTCCACGAAACATAAAAAGGTTCTTCGACTATTTCTTCTTCCGTCTGATGCGTGACAGCTTCATTCACATCCGTCAGCATTGCTGTTGCAAGCGTATCCGGTTGTATCCCATTATTATCTATTTGCATCAAAGAAACTTTATCCGTTTGCGCTTCCTGCGCCACCACTATTTGTTCCATTTTTACCGGTTTCACCACCTCTACCGGGTAAACCGGAATACGTAACACCGATACTGCCCCGGCCAACAACACCGAAAACAGCAAATAATTCCGGCATTGGTTGAAGGGTGCTTTACGATCGAACAACAAGTAATAACACAGCCATAACACAAATGAAGCTCCTATGAAACGAAGAATAGCCCATTCGCTATAATCAAAATCGATCATACCTTATTCTTTTTTGTTTTCCTTCAGCATTTCAATCAGTTCGTCGATTTCCTGCACCGACATTTTCTCTTTTTGGGTAAAGAACGAAACCATTGCTTTCACCGAACCGCTAAAAAAGTTATCCACAACCCGATTCATAAAACGATTGGTATAACTCTCTTTTGAAACCAACGGATAATATTGATAATTCTTTCCGAAACTACGATAAGCTACAAAACCTTTGTTTTGCAACACACGCAACACGGTAGAAACTGTATTATACGCCGGACGTGGTTCTTCCAGCTCCTGCAAGATTTCATTCACAAAAGCATTTTCTTTCTGCCAAAGCACCTGCATGATCTGGAGTTCTGCTTTTGTCAATTCTTTCTGTTCATTCATACCAAGTAATTTTAGATTATACTTCTATTCATCAAGTATTTGGGATACAACCTGAATGGAATGACACAAATATATAACTATAAATATAGATACAGAACTATATTTATAGTATTTCACATATAAAAGTCATATTTAATAAAATATTCACATATAAGAAGAGGCCGCCTTTAAATAAGACGACCTCTCAGTTCAAATATACAATATAGTTAAATCATTATTTCTTTGGCAGTTCTTTCAATAAACAATCTACTGCAGCTTTCAATTGTGCATCTTCACCCTTCAACGAAGCGGCAGGCTCGTTATAGATCAACACATCCGGTTCAAGTGTATGGTTTTCCAGATAATTACCCTGCATATCCATACAACCTACCTGCGGAATGCCAAATACAAGACTCGGATCGATCTGACGTTCCCACCACACAGCTGTCATAGTTCCGGCCACCGGAGTACCTACAAGTTTGCCGATACCTAATGTTTTGTAAACATATGGAGTACCATGTGCATTACTATAGTTATCTTCACAAACCAGCATACACGAGGGCTTCAGCCATTTATTGAACGGATCGCTACCAATATACTGTCCGCGGGGAACAAAACGCTGATATTCTTTTCCACTCAGAAGCGTCACCACATCATCGTGCAACCAACCACCTCCATTATGACGGACATCTACGACTACAGCTTCTTTATTACGGTAGCGTCCCAATAATTCAGAATACATCTTACGGAAACTTTGGCTGTCCATACCTTTAATATGCACATATCCCAAACGGCCACCCGACAATTCTTCTACTTTCTTGCGATTACGTTCTACCCAACGTTTATACAATAATTCACGCTGCGCGCCATAACTGATTGCTTTCACAGTCTCTTCAAAACGCTTTTTTGTAGCAGGATCATAGACAGAGAGCAGCACCTTGCGTCCTACTTTCCCCTCAAATAACGGGAAATAGTCTTCACCTTTCTTAATAAGAGTACCGTCCACTTTCTCGATAATGCAACCCGGCTTCACATCCGTCTTTTTCAATGTAAAGGGACCTTGCTCGATAATTTCTTTTATTTTTAACCCATCACCGTTATATGTATCGTCATAGAATACACCCAGTGCTGCTGTTGCTAATGCACCTCCTGCACCGGAATAACGGGCTCCGGTATGTGAAGCGTTCAACTCACCAAGCATCTCACTCAGCAGTTCGGCAAAATCGTAGTTATTATTGATATATGGCAAGAACTTTTCATAGCTCTTCTTATACAAAGGCCAATCTACCCCTTGCAGATCTTTCACATAGAACTTATCATCGACCTGCTGCCACACATGATCGAAAATATAAGCACGTTCGCCACCCGGCTGATAATCAAAGAAAGATTCAAATGCAATCGGTGTTGTTTTACTACCGGCTATCTCAATTTTCTTCATACCCCCACCGGTACACATAAAGATGTTCTCACCTTTTTTATCGGGCAATAACGAACCGCCTCCAACACCTTTCAACAGAATCTTGGTAGAATTCTCTTTCAGATCATGTTCCCACAAATCATAACCGCTTTCAAAAGCTGCCAGATAATAGAGTTTATCACCTTTCGGTGTCAATACAGCATCACCCATGAAAGAAGAATTGACGGTCAGGCGTACAATACGGTCAAACCGATTGTCGAGATCGAACTTCAAAGGTTTCACCTCTTCTTTCTTTTCTTCATCCCCATCTTTCTTGTTTTTCTCTTTGGCGTCTTTTTTCTTATCGTCTTTTTTATTCTCTTTCTTTTTCTTTTCTGCTTTTTCTTTCTCGGCCTTTTCAGCTTTCTCTGCCTCTTCAAGCAAAGCAAGATCTTCCTTATTCATGCGGAAACGGTCGTAAGCATCTACATCGAAGAACATAATGTAAGCATCGTACTGAGCGCCCCAACTACCATGACTGCGATAGCCTGCACGGTCACTGAACCACACCATTGCTTTACCACCCAACACCCATTTTGCATTTCCATCCGAATATCCACTCTCGGTCAGATTGTGCATTTCTCCTTTACCATCGGCATTCAGAAGCACAATATCTTTATTATTCCAACCACCGATACCTATAAATTCAGAAAGAATCCATTTACTATCGGGACTCCACTCAAACCACTGATCACCATCACTATAAGAATACTGATATTGTGCATCCATCACAGTACGTACCTTCTTAGTCTTAAGATTGATGACGCGGATTGCCGTACGATTTTCAAGAAATGCGATTTCTTTTCCGTCCGGACTATACTTCGGATTGAATGAAGCGACATCCGAATTAGTCAGACGTTCTTCTTTCAATTCCGTAGCATAAGTGAACTGTTTTTCGTCTTTCCGTACGATAGTCGAAGTATAGAGTTGCCAGAGTCCGCCACGTTCCGAAGCATACACCAGAGTGCGCCCATCGGGTGCAAAATCAATACCCCGTTCCTGGCAAGGTGTGTTCGTAACCTGTTTAGTAGTCTTATATTCCACCGAAGTGACATACACATCTCCTCTCAGAATAAAAGCAACTTCCTTACCATCCGGAGAAACAGCCATCTCAGTAGCCCCACTGGTCTTAATCTGGCGAATCAGCTCTTTATCATTTCTATCGGACAGAATCTTTACAGAAACTTTCTGCGGTTTACCGCCGGGAGCCAACGTATAGATCTCACCATCGAAACCATAACAAAGGTTACCGTTGGAAGCCATACTGAGAAAGCGCACCGGATGTTGCTTGTGGTGAGTCACTTGCTTGGATGTATCCGAACCGGGAGTACGCTGGTAAACATTAAACGTTCCATTCTCTTCACTCAGATAGTAGAATGATTTTCCGTCCGGTGCCCACACCGGTTCACGGTCTTCACCAATGAAAGTAGTCTGTTTTTCGTAGCGCGGAGTCTGTCCCGGCCGGAGCATCCAGATATCACGGGCAATCGGTGACTTCTGATGCTTGCGCCAGTAATCTTCGTATCCTTTCTTGTCCTGATAAAGAATTGTTCCTTCTTTATTTATAGAAATACATTCCATCGGCATGGACGAGAACATTACAGGACGTCCGCCCGAAACCGGAATCTGATATATCTGCTGAAATTGTCCGTTTGAAGGGAATCCGGCATCTTCGGTAGAAGGCATGATATCGGCAGTAAATAAAATATGTCCGGCATCAGTAAAAGCAACCGGAGTTTCGCCCCCCGAAAAAGTTGTCAAACGGCGAGGCTCTCCACCGTCTTTCGACACAATAAATACGTCCATACTTCCCATGCGGTCGGAAGCAAAAGCAATCTGCTTACTATCAGGACTCCAAATCGGTGTCGTATCAAAAGCTGGATTGGTAGTGATTTGCGTAGCCTTGCCACCGGATACGGGGACTGTAAAAATGTCACCTTTGTAGGTGAATGCAATGGTAGTTCCATCGGGAGAGATAGCACAATGACGCATCCACAACGGATTCTCTTGTGCCCAAAGTGCTCCGGCAAACAGAAGGGCCACAGCACTCATGAAGAGTTTTTTCATTTTGTATTATTTAAGCATATTAAAAAAAGCAAGACCCCACAGCCCTTGTAAAAAGAGTTGTGAGGCCTGCATATTCTATTTTCAGATTAAAAATCCGGCATTCAGATTAGAGAGCGCCAACTTCTTTCAAAGCAGCATTTGTTTTGTGAACAGCAGCGGCACTGGCAGCAAATTTAGCTTTTTCATCAGCATTCAGTTCCAGTTCAACGATTTTTTCGATACCGTTTTTACCCAGAATTACAGGAACACCGATGCAAAGATCAGATTCGCCATATTCGCCTTCAAGCATTACTGAGCAAGGAACCATCTTTTTCTGGTTGTGGATGATAGATTCTACTACATAAGCTCCTGCTGCACCCGGTGCATACCATGCAGAAGTACCCAGCAACTTAGTCAGAGTAGCACCACCTACCATAGTAGAAGCAACTACTTCGTTCAGTTTTTCTTCGCTCAGCAATGTGCTAACCGGCTGTCCTTTGTAAGTAGCCAGACGAGCCAACGGAATCATAGTAGTATCACCGTGACCACCGATCACCATACCTTCTACTTCGTTTGCGTTGCAACCTAAAGCCTGAGACAAGAAATATTTGAAACGTGAGCTATCCAAAGCACCGCCCATACCGATTACACGGTTTTTCGGCAATCCGAGTGATTTCAATGCCAAGTAAGTCATTGTATCCATCGGGTTAGAGATAACTACGATGATTGCGTTCGGAGAGTATTTCAAAAGATTTTCTGCTACTGATTTTACGATACCAGCATTTACACCGATCAGTTCTTCACGAGTCATGCCCGGTTTACGAGGAATACCAGAAGTGATCACAACCACGTCAGAGTTAGCAGTTTGAGCATAATCATTTGTGCAACCAACGATTGTTGTGTCGAAACCCAACAACTGAGCAGTCTGCATCATATCCATTGCTTTACCTTCTGAAACGCCTTCTTTTACGTCCAGCATTACTACTTCGTCTGCCACTTCATTGAAGGCCAGTACATTTGCACATGTAGCACCTACGTTACCTGCGCCTACTACGGTTACTTTTGACATAATACTTATATTTTAATAAAGTTGATAATTAGTTCGTATCGTTTTCGTGACGACAAAAGTACAACGATAATCGAAATTAAAGAAATTTTTCCATAATAATTTTAGTTAAAGAAAAGTGAATAGACTGTGTTACTCTGTATTGAAATGATTACTTTTGCAGCGTTTTATCATTCAACCTTATAGAATATGAATAAAAAGAATCTGCTGATCATTGCCGTATCTGTTCTGGTGCTTGCACTCATCGGTCTTACCTATCTGTTATTCTCTGAAAAACAGACTAACCGTGAACTGGTTCAGGAATTCCAACTGGATAAAGAAGACCTTGAAAATGAATACACTCGCTTCGCACAGCAATATGACGAATTAAAACTGACCGTATCGAACGACTCTCTGGCAGACTTGCTGGCCCAGGAACAGGTCAAAACGCAACGCCTTCTTGAAGAGCTCCGTACGGTAAAGAGCAGCAATGCCACAGAGATAAGACGCCTGAAAAAAGAATTGGCAACACTAAGAAAAGTAATGATCGGTTACATCAATCAGATTGACTCACTAAACAAACTGACTGCCCAGCAAAAGCAAGTAATAGCCGAAGTAACGCAAAAATACAATGCCGCTTCACGACAGATCAACAATTTGTCTGAAGAAAAGAAAAACCTCAATCAAAAAGTTACGTTAGCCGCCCAACTGGACGCAACTAATATCTGGATTGAACCTCGTAACAAACGTGGCAAAAAGGCTAAAAAAGTAAAGGATATCGTGAAACTGGCCATCGGCTTCACCATCGTAAAGAATATCACAGCCGAAACCGGAGAGCGTACACTTTATATCCGAATCACCAAGCCGGATAATGATGCGCTTACCAAGAGCCCGTCAAACACATTCCCTTACGAAAACCGTACGCTGACCTACTCCATCAAAAAATATATCGAATACAACGGAGAAGAACAGACCATCAACGTATTCTGGGATGTAGAAGAGTTCTTGTATGCCGGTGCTTACCGGGTAGATATTTTTGCTGACGGAACGATGATTGGGTCGCAGAAATTCACATTGGACTAAAATTTTAAAACCATATACTTTAAAGAGGATGTGCCAGAAGCCGGTCACTTAATAACCGGTTTCTGGCACATCCTCTTTATTACTTCAATTCTATCTCATTGAATGCTTTCCATCTTAACAACTCAGGATAGTGGTGATACGACTATTTTATTCCCTTCCACTATGAATCTCGCAATTTGCAAATCATTCAAAACATTTAATATTTCCCCGACAGGAAGGTGACGACTGGCAGAAAAATAAATCCGTTCCTCCAGCAAAGAATGGGAACGGAAAACAATATTTGTGTTATACCAAGCCCCGATTTCCTGCATAACATATCTCAGAGTGACATTATCAAAGATAAACAGACCTTCTGTCCAACTCTTTTGCATACAGATATCAGCCTGAGAAATACAGATATCACCTACTCTATCCAGATAAACCTGTTCACCCGGCTTTATCTTACAGGCTTTCGTATTGGCTTTATCACTGACTTGCACCGAACCTTCATACAGCACAACTTTAGAAGTCGTACCACATCCATAGGAATCAACATCAAATACCGTGCCCAATACACGCGTCTGTAAACTCCCGGTTTCTACAATAAAGGGATGTAAAGTATCTCTTTGAACATTAAATCTCGCAGCACCTTCCAACATTACCCGCCGAAGATCACCGGTAAACGCTTTCGGGTATTCCAAGCGGCTATTGGCGTTCAACAGCACTTCAGTACTGTCAGGCAAATGAATAGTAATAGTGGTAGCGGGTGGCGTTCTGACTGCAATGATCCCTTTATCCTCTGTCATCACCAATTTATCAGGCGAATTTACAGAAGCAAACACTTCGACTTCTTGGGATAGAAAGTTTTCCTGAGAAAAGCCCCAAAACAAAAGTAATGCCACGGAAGTAACTGCTGCAAAGCCGAATACCAAAGTTCGGACTCTTTCCTGCCGTCGGCGAGAGGCAAATGCCTGCCAAGCGGTTTCCGTCTCTTCAACAGAAGACAGGTCACCAAGAGCCTCTCCGAAAAGATTTTTGAGCCTACGGGAGGCTATATCGTTTTTATTATCCTCTCTCTGTTCCATTTGTTTCCTCCTTTCCGTTCATTTCATTACGTAAAATCCGTAAAGCTTTCGAAATATGTTTTTTCACCGTATCCGGACTTATTTCCAACCGTTCTGCAACTTGCCGATAGGTCAGTTTCTCCCAATAACAAAGTCTCAAAATGGTACGCGTCGGTTCCGACAGACTGCAAGCAATCGTTTCCGCTTGCTGCAACTGTGCCTCATGCTGCCGATATCCGGTATTCACATCCATCCGGGTCACCTCACGTAAAGTATCCAAATGCTGCTGTTCCACACTCAGGTGCTTTAACCGATTCAGGCACGTATTACGTGTAGCTGTATAGAAATAAGCGTTCTGCGTTTCCGCCTCCAGTCTATCAAAACATTTCCAAGCCTCTTCCATCACTTCGCCAACAATATCCTTCGCTTCTTCCCGATCGCTCATTAGCTGAATGGCATAACGCAACAGGCGGGGATATATCTCCACAAACAATTGCCTGAAGCGTTCTTCCCGTGAAATATGTCCACGAAACCGGAATACCGTTAATTTTGCCATAAGCCGACAAAATTAGCGATAATTCTTTTATCAGGCAGACTAAAGGCGCTGCTTTTCACTCTGTCCCGCACCGGTACCTTTATACTTACTCTTAGTTGCATTAAATTTATAAGATATCTGAATACCAAAACGTTGATTATCATTATATGAACGGGTCAGTATATGACTTCTGACTCCATATCCATCCATATAATGATAACGGGTATGAAAAATATCATCGGCTGTAAGTGTTATCATCAGAGCATCTTCCAAAAATGATTTCGACAGGCGGGCATTTACCGTACCCTCCCTGTGTATCAAAGAATAACTTTGTTTGGCGGCTGTCGAGATATTCCCGTTCACATTCAAAAACCAACCATCAGGAAAAGTAAAACTATTATCAAGTTCAAAATAAAACTGAGGTTCATTCCAATGCCGGGTTATCCCTAAAGAACGAACATCGGCATCATAAAAATACATGCCTCCATTCAATTGCGGTTGCCAGCACCCGATTTTAGGAGAAACATTAAGATTCATCCCATAAGTATCTGTAGTAGGTATGGAGGCCATGGTAAACAACAACACTCCCGGATGGGTTTCATCATTATAAGGTTTGAGGAACCTCGTATATAAATCCAATGTTCTATCAAAAAAGAGATTTACAAATGCCCATCTTGATCCGGCATCCAATATAAAGACATGGTGTTTTTGTGGAACCAGTAGGGGATCTCCGCTACGATACATATATTTACTTGAATATGTAATTGAGCTTGAAAGCATGTGATAGTCAGGATTATTCCTTATTAAGCGATAAGAAAGGGATGCATGCCAACCTTTATCTTCATATCCTACTAAAGCGACAGGAACTATATCATTATACACCGGACTTTGTTCATCTTGGTGAACCCCATATTCATAATAATCCGTTTTTTGATGTTCATAACGCAGCCCCACAGCAACATTGAATTTATCCAAATGCAGCGAATAATCGGCAAACACAGAATAAATAGACTGTTTGATATGATCATCAGCGTTGTCAGAAAAGCCACTTTGAACAAATACGTCGTGCCTGTTCGTAAACGTTTCCTCGGTACCAAACGACAATGTCCCTTTTCTGAAAGATCGTTTTACAACCATACGCATAGCATACAGATAGTTCCGGACTTCATTTTCAGATTGAGCGGCTTTATCATCATTGTTGAAAACTTCATTCGTGGAATTATTCTTTCCCAATAAATAATCAGCATTGAAATCCACATTCCATTGGCCGAACACCCCATTATAGTATCCATTCACCGAATGAGTCCAGGTAGGATAAGTATGTGCATGCTGCAAAGAAGATATTTCTTCTATCTTTTCACCATCCTTATACACAAAATTATTGCCAAGGTTAGTCCGATTCACAGAACCGACATTTGCACCCGGCATATATCGAGCACCCAAAGAATTCTTGTCATCCAACTCATAGTTGAAACCTACCTCACCGGAGAAATAAACAGCTTTATGAAAACTGGCAGCTCCTCCTTTGACCTCCCATCGGGAAGAAGCGTCAGTTTCCTGATTTAAGATTGATTCCTGATAATAATTTCCATGTTTCAAGTCACCTTTCACAAATAAATCCAATCCACCCGTACGGTAATTCAAGTATAGATTCTCACTGGCATTATAGTCATGTCCCTGAGAAAAAACACCTCGAAAGCCACTGCTTATCCCTTGTCCTCGCCGACGGATCGTGCGGATACGAATGACTGAAGATACATCCGAACCATATTCCACTCCTGGTGTAGTAATCACTTCCGCCGATAAAATATCATCGGCACGCAAACGTTCCAATTCCCCCTGATCACGTATCTTACGGCCATTGATGTAGATAACAGGGACCCCGTGTCCCAGAACCATGTATTCCCCTACCCCTCCCGTTACAAAAGGAAGATGGGATATCATTTCTGCAGCAGAACCCATTTTAGCTAAAGGAGTACCAACGACATTAGCCAATAAACCATTATCTTTATGTACTATTAAAGGATGATCGACACTAATAACCACTTCTTTCATTAATTGGGTATCGGAAAACAGACATACTTTATTCATTGCACCGCAAGGTTGGATTTTAGTCTGATAACCGATGTAGGACGTTTTCAAAAGATAATCTCTCCCTTCTTCACCCGGTATCCGGAACGAACCATCCTGATTCGTAACCACTCCATTCACAAAAGCAGAGTCTGCTTTGTCCAGCAATAGCACATTGGCGCAAACTAACGGTTCATTGTTTTCATCAATCACACTTCCTCGAATAGTTATCAAGCGTTTGTCAATGCTCCCTTTCTGAATGACAAAATAGTTTTCTCGTTCTTTATAAATGAACGGAGTACTCTTCAGAACGATGGAAAGTGCTTCCGATTCGTTTCTTTGATGGATAGAGGCAGTGACATGGTAAGTCTCAGTCTCGTTATAGGAAAAAATGATATGCTTCTCCCCCGCTTTCTCAATCAGTTTCAAAACAGCAGGCAGTGGCTTGTTTCTAAGTTCCAACGTGATTTGACCGGTATTCTGAGCCGAAAAAGGATATGCGCACAATAATAATACCACAGCCATCCAGGCTCTTCTGTCATGTATTCCCCAATTCATTGTTTTTCTATTTTTTAATTAGTTGTTTATTATACTACAACCAAAGTATGCAATCGGGTACGCAATATTACAAAAAAACAACTTCTTTTCTCCTTTATTTCTTCTTCTTTCTTGCAGGTTCAACGCTTGGGCTATCTATCCTCACTCTGTTACCGTTCCATCTGTCTGCTTAAACAGGCTGTAAAAGTGATCCTTGCTGATGGAGGATATAGAGGGCTTGATTTCTATTTATAACAAACTAATGTTACGCAAACGGAATATTATCGAATCGCTCAACGATGCATTGAAAAACGTTCATCATTTATACACATTCGCCACCGTAGCGTACATAATTTTCTGATAAACTTGCTTATTACAGCTTTCTGCAATGGAGGCATATTGTATCTTCAATGTCAAGCCGAAGGTTAACTTCGACTTTGACATAGCCTCATCAGACGGACAGCTTACCATTTGGAATTAAGTCTGTAAGACTGTGAACTACCGCAAAACTAAAGATTTAGCGGCTTCGGAGATACTATAAAAACTAGGCGACCATACTTCGGCCGCCCAAATCTTTATTGTCTTGTGATTTTGAGGATTAAAAGGAAAGCTTAACCCAAACTCGCGTTCAATAGGGAGTTTATGTAAAACAACTGTCTTTATAATAAAGCAATATTAAGCCTGCTCCATATATATTGAAAGAATGATAAAATATTAATTTTTTTTCACATCTCGAGTTGAGTACGGTTTTAGCATGAATTGTATTATATGTAACATGAACTATTAGTTTTTGATAGATTCTAATTAAAAACAGACGAGTGATTGTGATTAAAAAAAATATTATAAACAGAAAAACAGACATGAAAAAAGTGAAAATCAAATTATTTTTATTTCTTTTTTTTCCTATCATCTTAGAAGCATGCTCCGATGATTATGGAACTGACAACAATGAACCCATTAAAAATGCAACAACAAGAAATGTCAAAAGCAAAGAACAATATATGGAGCGATTTGCCGAGATATTATCAAAAGCCGTTTTCGAAGAACAAAGTGTCAGGCACTTTTTAAAAGAGGAAGCTTTAAAGAAAATAGATAACGGATATAATATTTTTTATCCCATTGCCAGAGATGAACAAATAAACAATTGTTCTTTCCGAGATATATTAATGAAGTATGCCAAAGATAAAGAAGAAATTGAGAACATCGAGGCAAATGTACCTTTACTAAATATCCACATACCAGAATACGGGAATCTTTTAATAAAAGACATGGATGATGGAGACTTTGAAGTACCGGTTCTATTAGATAGGACATTATACTATAATGGAGTCATAGTAGATACAATTGCTGCTAATGAAATACCTGGATTTAATTTGTTTGTAGTTTGTGAAAGTGGCAGTATAAGAAAAAAACATGCGCAAACTCGAAATTTCTCAGCTTACACTTTAAATGAAAATTATGAATTTGTTGATCAGTCTTTTGATCCTACATACTCCGAGAGGACTGCAGGAGTAACACGTGCTTCGGCATACGAGGAACTTAGTGAAAAATATAAAGATGAAGGCTATGTCCCAATAAAAGATATAGATCCATTATTGGTAGCAGCCTATAATAAATCCTCCCTAAAGCCCAGGGCAACGAGATCACTTATGTATTATGGTTTAAATAGCATAAACGAAACTCCCAAAGAAATTCGTCCGGATATCAAAGATTGTATTTTCAGATTTAAGATTGCAACTGATGCGTTTTCTCGCTTGGAGGATATAGCAACAGGGCAAAACAAGCCATTATTCTATGATAAAGTGCAGCAGAAAAAAGGTTCTTTAAGCAGAGAAGAAGTTTTAGGACGCATCTTAACGGGAAGAGCTTTCTGTTTTCTTTTCAGAATCGAAGGAAGCGTAAACGGAAATAACGTAATATCTGAAGGAATGAAGATTTATGTTACCCCTGAAAAATTATTCAATCTTAAAATCAATGAACATAGAAGACATAAAACGATGTTTAGACGTACAAAGTATACCTATACAATTGATAGAAATGGTATTAAGTCCAAATGGTTCTATCCTTTAGATTACGGACACGATACAAGATTGAATGAGTGGAACATAGCTAAAGATCCCATTAACAAAAAGGTTGTAGTATATCTTATTAACCCGGATGAAGGAACAACCGCAAAAATCACAGAAACATATTCTTTAACTTATATATCCAATAAAGAAATGGATGGAAGCATTTCTGCTCCAATCGTTAAAGGAATCACCCTAGGAATAAATGGAAAATTAGATAATACAACGACAACTCAAAAGACGGTAACAACAGAATATTCTATCACCCAACGCAATGAACGTATTGACGAGTTCTACTTCGATTTTTTTAATGACTATCCTATTGAATCTGTTTTATCCAATAACGAGTATGTAATTCCTATTAGAAAAGGCAGAGGAATAATAGAAACAAGTATTTTACCAATATCAAATAGTTTCTTTACATTTAAACGATTTAAAAGATGAAAAAACAAGTAACTTTCTTTATCTACACAATTATTTTGTTGACCTTGCCATCTTGTCATAAAGAAGCAGATAATTCTTTAAATAATTCAATCTGGATACATCAATTTCAAGATGAAGAACGGATAGAGGGTGATGTAAAAGCAGTAGGACTTTTCTTCGGAGTAAAAACAATTGAAAAGTATAGCCTTGATAAAGACTACAAAGCATTAAAACTTTTAAATACATTTAACTATATAAAGGAAGGTAATGAAATTATAATCAATGGCGCATTCAGACAAACAGTGGGAAATAGTTATCTTACTTTTGGTGACGAAATGTATTATCGTTCAGAAAAAAGCAAGGGCTCTTTTTTCCCATAGTCAAAAGAAGGAGGGGCGGTTAAGAACAGGTATTGAAGGAGCAGAAAATAAGTCCTCTGATCATGTTATTGCCCCCAAAAATAAGGTTTTTGAACCAGTAAGCTAAATGCCGATTTACAATACATAAGCATGAAGACATTACTGTTGTCGGCATGAAATCCAGTGGTGGCTTTAAAGGGGATGACATCAAGCAAGAGATTGAAAAGTCCATTGAAGAAATTGGGGCTAAGCCTGAATATATCATCAGTGACCAAGCTCATAATCTCACAAATGGAATTAAGCAATCAGGATTGATGCACCATATCGATATCAGTCATGCCATGGGCACATGCTTTAAGCATGCTTATGGCAATCAACCTGATTTAGTGGATTTTACTACGCTTCTCGGGAAAATTAGATTGCAATATCATCTTACAGATAAGGCTTATCTTCTACCTCCCAATATGCGCAGTATTGCCAGATTCATGAATTTTTATTCATGGGTTGACTGGGGCAACAAGATGCTTGAATGCTTCGATAATCTCCCGGAAGAAATGCAAGAGGCGTATGCCTTTATTCTTGATTACAAGGAGCTATTGGTTGAATTGAAAGCCGCTGTCTGTGCTGTAGAGTATATAGAAACCGTCTGTAAAACAGAGGGATTCAATCTTGCTACCTGTAGAAAGTGCAAGAAATATATCAAACAAGATGCCTGAAAGAAGAATTAGAGAAAAACACGGTAATTGACTGGTTAATAGAAATGTATGTCCTTTAGTGTCTTTGGATGCCAAGTAGCGAAATAGCAAGAAAAAGCGGATTAGTGCAGACTTTCCGCTTCTAAACCGTTACCCGTTCCAATAGACGAAAAGCAGAGCAAAACAATGATGTTAAACGTCTGGTTATAGCGTTGTTTGTCTGTGTTTTACATTGTTCAGATAACTCATATTGAAAGTAATTTTACGAACTTAAAATGTGAGCGTTATGAACAACGAACTAAAGGTGTCCTTCTACCTCAAACGAGAAGGGAACACGGAAAAAGCAGAAACAAATCCCGATGCCGTTTACCCGATTGTCGGTAAAATCATCATTGGTAACACCATCGCCCAATTCGGCTCAAAGCTAAAGATTGAAGAACGACTTTGGAATGTAAAATCAGGTCGGGCAATCGGCAAAAGTCGTGTAGCCGTTGAACTCAACAGAGAGATTAATTTTATTAATCTCTCCATACATGCGCATTACAGGGACATTTTAAAGCGAACGGGAAAAGTAACCGCTATCGAAGTGAAGAACGCCTTTCAAGGAATTGCCACCGCACAGAAAACGCTACTTATCCTGTTCGGTGAAATGATGGAAGACTTCAAAGGAAGAATAGGTATTGACCGGGCACAATCCACTTACAAGCAGTATGAAATCCTTTACAAACAGCTAAAACAGTTTCTTCGGGAAGAATACCATATAGAGGATATTCCCCTGACCGAGTTAGATTTACCTTTCATCGAAGCGTTGAATCTCTTCTTTCGTGTAAAACGTAAGATGAATCCAAACACAGTCAAGGCACGCATTATCAAATTGAACAAGGTGATACGTTTAGCGTTGCATCGGAATATTATCACCCGTCCACCTTTTGAGGGTTTTGAACTGGAAAAAACGGAGCTTAAAAATAAGTCGCTTACCAATAACGAACTGGACTTACTTATGCAAACTCCCCTTAAATCAGGCACACAACGGTTTATTCGTGATATGTTCCTATTCTCGACCTTTACCGGATTAGCTTATGCAGACTTGCATAAACTCTCTTGGAAAGACATTATTACCGAAGATGATGGTAGCCTATGGATTTCAGCAAACAGACAGAAATCACATACGGAGTTTAATGTAAAACTCTTGAATATCCCTATTCAAATTATGGAGTATTACAAAGGGCTTGCTCCCGATGGAAAAGTATTTCCCCATATGAGTTTGGGACAGGTTAATGTCGGTTTGAAACGGATTGCGAGAAACTGCGGTATCAATCGGTGCTTATCCTACCATATGGCAAGATACACTTTCGCTTCTCAAATTTGCCTTTCTCAAGGCGTTCCGATTGAGAGCGTTAGTCGAATGTTAGGTCATAAGCATATCCAAACTACTCAACGCTATGCACGTCTTAACAATGAGAAGATAGGCAATGATATGCAGCAGCTATCTACACGTCTTGCCACAAAATTCAACTTTTAATAATCCCAAATAAAGATATTATGCAAAACAATAGAAGTACTTTCGCTATACTCTTTTATCTGAATACCAGCAAAAAGAAAAAATCAGGCAAGTGTCCTGTCATGGGGCGAATCAGTGTAGACGGTAAAAGTTCGGCTTTCAGTACGGGCTTAGAATTATTACCAGAACAATGGGATGCTAAACAAGGCATTGCCACAGGTAAATCAAAAGAAGAAACAAGCATTAACAAAGAGATTGAAAACTATAGGTCTGAACTTATCCGCCATTATAAAACTTTACTGGAAAGCAAAAGTTACATTACGGCTGAAATTTTGAAAAACGCTATCAAGGGAATCGGCATAAAGCAAAACAGTCTGATACAGGAGTTTGCAGAATTGGTTGAAGAAAAACGACAGTCTGTCGGTATTCTGATAGTAAAAACTACCTATACACATCTTTGTTGTGCTTATCAGCATTTAAAAAAGTTTCTGCAATATAAATACGGAGTAGCAGATATTCCATTTGCACAAGTAGACTTCGATTTTGTAGAATCATATGTTTACTATCTGAAAGTCAATCTACAAATGGGTACAAGTACAACCAACAATACAATAAAACCATTACGTCGGGCTGTAATGCGAGCCTTAAACAGAGGTTGGATGTATCAAGATCCGTTCTTTGGTTATCGTCCGCAGCGGATAACAATTACACGGAAATGGTTATCTATGGATGAAATAGAACGATTGATGCAAGTAGACATGAAGCATGAGAGTGCCAATTTTATCCGTGATATGTTTATATTCTCGACATTCACGGGGCTTGCCTATGTGGATTTGAAGAATTTACGGCATGATAATACTGTACGGAAAGAAGATGGTAAACAATGGATTGTCCTGAACCGTCAAAAGACCGGAAGTACATCTTACATTCCACTACCTGATATTCCGTTACGGCTTATCGAAAAATACTGGGATACTGCTTTTGCTGGCTTTGGTGGAAGGGTGTTTAGACTATGCACAATAGAAAATGCTGATATTCAGTTGAAAAAGATAGCGAAAGCAGCTAATATTGATAAACGGCTGACCTACCACATGGCAAGACATAGCTATGCAACTCTCTGTCTTTCAATGGGTGTTCCGATTGAAACGATTAGTCAAACACTGAGACACCGAAGTATTTCCACTACTCAAATATATGCGGATATAACCCGTACCAAAATCAATGAGGACATGACGAATTTAGCGGAACGAATTGAGGGAAAATATGAACTGGCAGAGTAGCCCACTCTTTAAACACATTCATCATATGGAGAATAAGACAACAATTTATCTAAAAATGAATAAGTTGAGCATATATGCAATATTTTTTATATCTTTGCATATAGTACGATACTTAAAATTTGATTTATGAGGTATTACGCTTTGTCAGGATTTGTAGGGGCACTTGTTGTTATTTTGTTTTTATTAACAGCATGTGTTTTCTTTGAGCCGTTTCAATATAAGCCTGTTTATATTATGAATCCTCAAAGAGTGGTTGATTCAATTGCTGTGAAAGGAGATAGTTTAACTTGTGCACATATTGAGGTTTTGAAAGATTTAGAAGATAAAGGGTTGCTTCTAACCCCAAGTGAATATACCTCTCAAATTTCAAGCTACTATAGTACTTTAGTGGCTTTTCTTATAGGTTTATTTGTTCTATTTACTATAGGCAGTATTTATAGTATTAGAATAACTTCAAAAAAAGAAATTGAAGATGCAAAAGATGATTTAGATGATAGAGAAAGCAAGATAAAAGAAGCACTTAAAGAAAATATACAGAAATCTCTATCCGAATTGTTAAAAGACTCTATTTCATGTAATGAGAATGTAGTTACAGCTATCTATGGTCGTATAGAAGATGAAATTGTAACTCGAAAAGATATAGAGAATATTGAGAATCGATTACAGCGTATGCAAGAAAATATAAATTTACTATTTTCGTCAGTAGATGAAATTTCTGATAGGAAATCATCTCAAGATGAAATAGAATAGCTTTTATTATTATGGGAACAAAAGGACAAAGAAAAAGAAATGTTAATTCAACAAAATATCAAGAACCTGATTTACTTGTAGGAGTTGAAGATATTTTAAGTTCTGCGAAAGAAAAAGGCTTATACAATGGATATTCTCTTAAAATAGAAGATGTTGTCAATTCTATTCCGGATATTCAACTAAAATATGAATCAATGGATACCGATAAATCCGGTTCATTAAGCAATGAAGGTGGTAAATGGATTATTTGTGTAAACAAAGATCATAATATTAAAAGGCAAAGATTTACTCTTGCTCATGAGTTAGGACATTACTTTTTACATAAAGAAAAAAATATAAATTTTATAGATACCACTTTCTTTAGAAGTAATGACATGACTTCTGTGGAATATATTGCAAATGAATTTGCCGCACGACTACTTATGCCGGAGGATATAGTAAGAAAGCTGATTGATAATGAACAAATAAAAAATATCGGAACGTTAGCCGAAAAATTTGATGTATCTTCGGCTGCAATGAAATACAGAGTTTTATCATTAGGATATAAAATGAAAGACAATGGATAAAAAATATACTTTAATAGTTAAAACAGGAGAAGCTGAGATTAGAGCAATGGAGAATACAGAAAAAACTCTTTTGCAACAATTATTTCCAATTATTGAAATAACTCGAGGAAGAAAAATAACTAAAGATGGAATAGAAAAATACCCATTTGATAAAAGACTTGCAAAAATAAAAAAAGTTTTTGAAGGGCAAGTTGTTTGTTTTGATTTAACGTCTGACGAGTCATTATCATCAGAAGAAATTGATTTTTTATATGATCCAACTAATGGATATGAGAATTGGGTTAATTTTATGATTGGATTAAAAGAGGAATGTGTTTTTAAAGAAATTATTCCAACAATAATTTTAAATATGGAAGATGATAATTTCAATGACAATCTTGTCCTACAAGTCATAAACCTAAAGTCTAATTTTACGTCTATTTTATATCGTAATTCAATTGCTGATGAAAATTGTTATGATGATTTTGAATTATTGAAAGAAAAATTGAAAAATATTGATTTTTATATTCTTTTAGATTGTGGTTACTCTCCACAAGCATCCTTTAATAATGTCGGAAAAAAAAGTATAGCTCGCATAAATAATATAAAGTCAATATTGGGAGATAGCCCGAAGTATATTATTTGTTCAAATTCATTTCCTAATAATGTTAGTGAAATAGGAAACGAAGATACAGATACCTTTGCTATTTCAGAAATAGATATATACGATTTGGTATCTAAAGATATTACTGAGGTTGTTTATGGAGATTACGCATCTATTAACCCCAAAAGAAATGACACGATAACAATGGCAAGGGGGTGGATTCCAAGAATTGATGTTCCTCTATGCAAAACAATATATTACTATAAAAAAAGGAGACCTAAGGGTGTTACTGCATATGCATCAACTTATACGAGTGTCGCTCAATCTGCTATATTGGATCAACGATTTCCAACAAATATAGATTGCTGGGGAATAAAACAAATAATTTCTTGCGCAGAAGGTGGAGCACCTTCTGCTTCTCCTTCATTTTGGATATCAGTCCGTATGAATATACATATTGCACAGCAAATAAAAAGAATATATGCTATTTGATATGCAGATTAGATGATAATATAGGTATATCATCAGTATGAGTAAAGCTGCCTCTATCAGAAAGAAAAAGTAAATATTTTTCCTCTATTTTGGAGTATAAATATGCATATAATAATCCTTCAATTTCTTTAATTCCTTTTTGTTTGTATATGTATTTTCTTATCTCGTCTGAATTAAATTTCCTTTTTAGATTTAGTGATTTACTTAAATAATTGGCATTTATAGTGTATAGTATATCCATTTTATCATGCTTTCGCTGCTTTTTCGGTTTTCTAATCCTCTTTACAACACCTTCCATTACAAGGAAAATTCCTATATCGTCAGATATATATGCATATAGTCTTTCTAAGTGATTTTTTGTTGTACAAATGATGATATAGTCGAATATTTTCTTGTATTCTTCTATTTGCTCATTCAGTCTTCTGAAATCATCATTATCTCCCTTAATTTCAACAGCTATTAAGCATCCATCTTCAAGTATTAGTAAATCAACGACTCTTCTGCTGATACCATACATAACCTCATTACCAATAATAATATCATTGGTTTGTTGAATAAAGAAATCTATCAAACGACTTTTCAAATATTCAGCAGAGTTCAGAGCACTATATTTTTCTACTTTCATTCAACAAAGATAGTGCAAAGCAGCCTAATTTACTAAAATAGAATCGGACAAAAGTTGAATTAACACAATCGGAAGGATATTTTTTCCTTTTTTCCCTGATAAACATCTCCTATATGGAAAGAATAAATAAGGCAACACTTTTGGGAAATTTACTCTTTTGAGGAACGAAAAAGGAAGAAATTTTCAAAAACCGCTTGCGGCTCGGTGTTGCCGTTTTATTCTTGGAATATACCTTTGTGTTCAGAGAAAGAAAAGAATTATTAAATTATTCCATTGAAAAATAAGATGTTAGATTATTTACAGTTGTGGAATAGTTTTCATCATCTATTGAATTGAAACCTAATTTCTTGGCGAAAGCACCACTTTTCGTATTGGCACATCCAATTCCTATATATCTGAATCCATACTTTAGGGCTACTCCTGTCAAGAACTGGAGAAAGTGCGTACCGTGCCCTATTCGCTCTTTGCTAAATCCCCAATCGGGCAATAATCAGACAATCAGGTGGAAATAAGATTTCAACCTTTCTGATACGCAAATACAGGTCTATACGGCTATTTCTTCGGGTAGTGATAACATTATCTATCGTCAGGGAAACAAGTGATTTACGATACTTGAAACGCTCCATCAGGTAGCGGTCTATATCATTCCTTAGTTCTTTATATTCAATCATCGCCTTATCCCTTTCTTCTTTTTCTTTTTGAGTTTCTTTGCCTGTAATTCCTCTGCCAATGTTGCATCATAATTATTGCTATCTCCCAATGAGAAGATAGATAATAGAGAATCATCACTACCGCTATTTTGCTGATTGTAAGACTGTTTATTATCCGCATTGCTATCAAGATTGCGAGAAATCATGTTTTCTTTTTCACCGGATTGGAATGCTTCTTTTTTATTTTCGCCAATAAAATATTGTTTTGGCTCTTTCAACTCCCGCTCCTGCATTTTCAGTTTATCGTCAATGCTACCGTTCTTCATCGTATTGGCATACTCAAAGGATTCCGATAGTTGGCGGTTATAACCGAATAGCTTATCAAATCCTTGTTCCACTTGTCGGAACAAATTTACACGGTCAAAATCTCCTTTTATTACTCCGTTCTTGGTGTTCTTGTGGTTGGTAAGCGGTGATAACTTCTTTTTATTAGTTTGGTCTTTCCGGCTCACAATCAAATGACAGTGCATATTCAGTTCGTTGTCGGAACGGCTACGGTCGAAATGAATTTTACCGTAAAACTTTATATCTGCTTCGGATAGCCCTTTGTTGAAATTCTTGGCGTATTCAGGAATGAACACTTCCCGAATATACCGTTTCATGGCTTCGGCTTTTTCCTGTTCAGTGTTCCCCATTGTCCGAAGTTCCTTTTCCGATGGGCTGACATGGATAGCAAAAAACTTAGCATCCGTTTTCAGTAATTGCCCGATATTGCTATCTATATCCTTAATAACCTTTGATTTGTAGATGTTATCATCCGTCAGGTTGAAAAAGCCATCGGTATAGATACCTTTTTCCATCCGTTCTAAATCTTCATGCTCCAAATATGAAGCTAATTGTCGGCTGCTTCCTGCATTGTTATATGTTCCACCCGATGGTGGGGCAAAATCAATGTGCATGGCTCTATATATTTATCAGATTGACGATTTCCGCTTTTAGGTTCTCTTTTCGTTTGCTATCCATCACACCACAAGCGGATAACTCTGAATAGAGTTGTATCAATTTAAGGAGCTTCTTATAATCCCGTTGATGTATCTGATACAGGGCGGTAAGTTGCTTTCCCTGCCGGTTGATTACATCGGCGTGTTTTCCGAACTGTTCACTTACCTTTTGCAGTACGGCTGTTTGTCTTTCCTGACTGGCTGCCAGTTGGGAAAGTATAAGGTTTTCCAACTCCTTGCCAATAGCATCAAAGCGAACGGCTATAGAATTTGCCGTTCGTACCATCGGATTTAGTTGTTCTTCCTCGTAGTGTCGTATGAAGCGGATAATATCATCTTGCCGTTTGTTTATCTTCGCCAGTTCCGATTTTACGGATTCCGGTGCTTCCGATGGGTTGATACACGCTTTATCAATATAGACAAATGCCAACCGGACTATTTCTCCCTTTTTCAGTGAATAGCGTTTGCATAACTTATCTATCAGCTTTCCTGTCTGTCGGTCTATCCCGATGGTGGTGATTGTGGATATATTACTGGTCTTATCCATGATTATAACTTTTTTATAAGGAAAATGAGTTTTATCCAGTTGATTTTAAGCGAAATACAATTTCGGCTTATAATTACTGTTATAAACGGTTACGAATGTAACCCGTTAAAGCCGAAGGCTTTGCCCCGCAGGGCAAGAGGGAAGAACAGGACTTGTCCAGTTCCCTCTTGCTTCATTTAGCGAAACGAGCCGAGCCACAGGGCGAGGCAGTTTCTGCTAAATGGGGAGTGGTGGCACTCCATCAGGCAGTAACATTACCCACCTTGATTTGCTTCGGTTTGCTTATCAAGCTGATTTTCCTTTTTGAACCGCTCATAGGTCTTACTATCGGCATTTTCTTGAACAAATGCACGAATGTCTGACGCACGATAATAGATCTTATGGCTAATCATAAAGAAAGGGAGTTTCCCACTTGCCCGATACCGTTGCAGGGTTCGGAAAGATACCTTTAACAGAAAGGCTAAATCCTGATTGTCTAACAATCGGTCGTTTTCATCCAACACTTTATCGGTATTGATAAGAGATTGTAGGTTCTGACCTATTTCGTTGAGCTTCTTCGATAGCTTCTCCATCCATTTATCGAAGTTTTCGTTATCTACATACATTTTGCTTCATTGTTTTAGTTGAACATTAAGATTACCAATCGATTGATGAAGCAAAGTTCGGCAAATGAGCGCAAATAAGTTAGGGGTGTACCAGTGGTACACCCCTATAAATAGTTGGTAAGTTGTTGATTTACAAATAGCCTTTATTCTTGCATTCTTCTTGAATGGCTTTACGAAGCGTATCTAAAAATTCGGTTACTTTGTATGGCTTACGACTAATAACGCTTTCATGCTTCTTGTGAATATCCCCAAGTTTGATATTAAAGAGGTACTCAAACGCTCGCCCGATTTCTGTAAGTGGTGATTCTGTTCCGTTGTGAGTAATTACTCTTTTGGATAGGAACAGTCCACTCACCAGTTCCATGATTTCAACAAGATAGGTTTCATCTGTAAGATAAAGCGGTGAGAGTGGAAATTTATTCTTTCGATTTTGAAACTGAACCGGATATTCGATTCGCATATTCAATATGCGGATTTCTGTATTTACAAGCCCTATCGCTTCATCAATAAGCAATAGCAAGGCATTTTTCCCCCTGCTCAAATTGCACCCGATGCGATTTAAGCCTGTTTAGTCCAAAAGACAAATAACGTAACAATACGGCATAGTCCTGTTCATTTATAGCAATGCTTGCCAAATGATTGGCAAGTTCTTGCAATGCAGTCGTAAAGTCATTTACGACAAATTCTTTCTGTGAGTATTCTGACAATAGTCGGAAAAATCTCTGTTCAGATAGTTCATTCATGCTTCACACAATTAAAGATGTCTTTTAATTTTTATATTCTGTTTTTTGTTAATGGTATCATGATATAAACTCCCGTCAAACTCCTTATATCGAGCGTCTTTGTAGATTCCAACTAGTTTTTTGCTATAATCCTGAATCATCGAATTGGATTTTTGGGATAGGTTGGTCGCTAAAATTCCGCTTCCCAATATGCCCGGATTACAGACTATTGTATCATTCTTAATGGCGTTCATAATCAGCTCCGAACACGCATAATCTTTAATACCTGCCTTGTCTAACTTCTCCGACACGGATTTATTGAGTGCCTGTTTATCGTTAATGGTCATAAATCCGTACCACAACAAACACTTCATCCCCAATTTGGTAGCACCGATTAATACATCAAGATAAGTATGCCCGTTGCTATTGGGTTTATCTATTTCGTAAGGGTCAATATGTAGAAACGTGGATTTGGGTAATGACGGCAATAGTTTTAATACTCCATCAGTCGAATCACAATTGAATGTTCTAATTGGTGGCGTAACTGCTTGGTGTCTTGCAAATGATTCGATATTATCCAATGCCCTTTTTTCTAAATCAAAGAATAGACACCCCTTAACGTCATTATTCAATACTTTCATGGCTAATGCTGGAGAACCTAAATAGTTTCCGCTTGCCATGCTTTCATTCTCCAATTGATAATAAAGGGAGTTTTGAAATGTAGCATCTTCGTTCGCCTCGTTCAAGAAATGGTAAATGCCATATTTCTGTTCGGGGGTATGTGTCATTGTATAGATGGCACACGCTGAATTTGTTTCTACATATATCTGCGGTTTCTCAATTTGAAGAACCTCGCAGAGAACAAGATGTTTGAGAACATCGGGTTGTTTGCCGAAGTGAGTGTAAGTTACCATAATAATTCTGTTTATCATTATGGTGGCAATATTAAGCAGTAGAAAGCAAAAAAGCCTTGACGAAAGTCAAGACCTCTATTTTTGCTGTTGTTTTTTGCGGATTCTGCTTAGTGTTTCAGGAGTTACACCGAGAAATAGTGCTATTTCTTTTAAGGATATTCGTTCTTGTAAATCGGGACAGCGTTTCATTAATGCCTGATAACGTTGTTCGGGCGTATCGCAATAGAACCCTAATAAGCGTTGGTATATCTCGGCAAATATGGTTTCGGCAATTCGTCTACCTAAACGCTGTGTTTCCATATCGGTTTCCCAAAATTGGTTGAGTTCACTTAATGGGAGTAAATAAACCTCGCAATCAGTTGTTGCCTGTATACTAACCGTTGCACCAGTTCTATTAATTAAAGAGGGATAATCACATACGAAATCGTTCTCAAAACTATAACCAACAATCCATTCGTTCCCGTTTGTATCTATGCGAGTAAGTCGAAATATACCTGAAGTAACAAAGCCTATATGATTCGTCTTATCGTTTTGACGAACCATATATTCATTTTTTCTAAGTATTTTCGGTGTGCCACTTTCAAGAAATAGTTTCTCTAATCTCGTGGCATCTACACTTTCATTCGCATTGAATTTATCCATGTTAAATGCTTTATAATTGCAAAGATACGAAGAATGATAGCTATATTTGGCAAGGTTTCAACAAAATGATTTATCTTTGTGGTAGAGTTATTTGAAGCAATGGAAAAACACAGCAAACTAAAGAAGTTCGCTCGTTTCTACATCGTTACCCATCATTATACTCTTCTTCTTCAAAAATCTATTATTCAATAGATTACAATCACATCTCTTGTTTCTTAGAACACAGAACGTCATCGGTAATGCAAACAACCGTAGAGCTATGCTTGGAATCGAGATTTTAGAGTACCTCAAGGAGCAAGAAGTGAAGTTGAATGGTTCTTATGAATCACGCAACATCTCTTCAGATATCATCGAATCTACCTTTGCAAAAGAAGTCGCCAAACAAGCTGTATGGCATAACTCCTTTTGTCCTGTTTATACCGTTACACGCAAAACTCGAGAACAAATATGCTACTAAATCATTTAATTTCAAAGAGCGCTTATGTAATGTTAAACTAAAGGACATTGATGTTTTTGCAAAAGAGCATATGTCCATAAACTGGGTTACAGAACGCACCAAGCAGCTCAGAAAAGTGGGCTAAAATTGGAACGTAGAACTGGACACCCTAGTTAATAACTATTATCAGGATACTTTTCATCAGGATATTCATTAATTGTCTTTACTAATGGATTTCATGACACAGATTATATTGTCCAATTACTTTCTCATAGTCAGAAGGAGCGGGACACATAAACTGATATATACACTTATCACATGGATGAGAGTTACGTATAACTCTCCACGCTGTATTTTCAGTCAATTCCTTGTAGATGATATCCAAGATATCATCTTTTGAAATATTTCCAAGAGCTAAGGTATTCATATTTGCTTTAACTGTTCCGTCAGGCAACACATACAAGGTACCAAAGAAATTAGAATTCAATTTGTGATTTCTAAAAATTTCTCTCATCTGCAAAGTTTTACTGAAAATATCCTCTTTACTAAGATATATATTATCTTGAAAGAAACGTATATTTTTTCCTGTATAATAAGGATAAATATCATATTCTTTTATACTATATTCATCTACCAGACGTTCAGCATCACCATATTGTTGTTCGTCCTCTATAATGAAATGTAACTTAAATGACTTATTCTTTAACAGCTTCGATACTTTATAAAAATGATTGCTATCCAAGGGAAAATCTATGATTAAATCTAACAACTGAGAATCAATAAATTCATTCTCCCTATAATTTTGGTAATGCATATAAAAGTGAAAAAGTTTAGGATACGAAGAAGCAATGTACTGCAATTCATCTAAAAAGTTGTAAGTAAGAATATCTCCTCCATAAAAATTGATTGTATTTACAGGAGTATAACGAATTTGCTCTAATAAATTCCTAACATACTCTATCGGTAGTTCGTTACCCATATTGTTCACTGTACAACAATGTGTTTGTTTACAATAGTCATTGCAATGTTTGCATGACCTATCACATGTATTGGTTAAGTAAATATTTATCTCATAAAGATATTTACCTATATCTCTTCCGATAAAAGCCACCTTATCCTCATATTCAATATGTCTATCTATATCTTTCTGTAAGCTCAATATTGGAATAAGCCGGATAGGTTTATTGGGATAATGTTCTGTATCCATCAGATCCCCCATATCTTTATCAGTAACTTCTTTGATGAAATCTTGGATACATGGATCTGACTGTATCTCGTTATTTATCGGAATAACCCCTAAATTACTTGGCTCATATAAACGTTTTATCAATGTGATAACCTTTTCTTGTGCAGATTCAATCCTATTTCCATGATTCGTATCATAGAGTAATACATTTTTCTCTTTAAACTCTACGTATACATATGATTTTAAAGCAAACCAATATTTTTTAGACTCCATTGATTTTTTATTATTATTTATTCTTAACTTCAACAATATCACCAGACAATAACGTCTTCCATTATTTTCTTGTACATCTCGGGATTCCGTTCCAAGAAGTACATTTGTCGATTGACATAATTCCTAAAATCTTTGTCGGTCATATAACCGAAACATACAGGTTTTGATTCTACATCCTTTAAATTGAAAAGACATTGTATGCATGCTTTTTGGTTTTTACACCGACTGCATTGAACTTCCATTCTAGCATAATAATCATTATATTTATTGGCAATCCATTCAGGATTCAGTTCAATTTCCGTTTCCCCTATCTTACCTAATGCGAATTGATGTCCGATTCGTTCGCATGGCAAAATCTTATTGTTAACGGTAACAAACATTTTCTTTGAGAAAGGAAGACATGTTCCGGTAGGGATTCTGCGGATATTTTCTGCTTCCCGTTTATCAAAAAGTAAGTCAGTATAATCCCGATATACAAATCCACTATATTGATGCAAGTATAGAGTTAGACTCTGATAATTTCCTGTATTCATAAACATATCCCGTTCTATCTCTTCGTAATGTTCAGCCTGCCGCAGGCTTTCTTGAGAGTTTTTGTATGTACGGTTAAACTCTTCCAACTTGTCTTTACGGATACCCACATTATTTAATTCACTAATGCGGGGTATTTTATCATACTTTTCCTTAAAAAAGCGATAGATACTTTCCACTGAGTTTTTATTATGCAAAACTGCGTTGAAATTTACATACCTGAGAAAATAATCGGGATATTTTTTCTGTAGAATGTCTACATTGGCAACCACTCGTTCAAATGAACTGTGACCGACTTTATCCATCCGATATCCGTCATTTTCCTTATTCCCGTCAAGACTGATAAGCAGATGAAAACAGTTTTCTTGTAAGAAATCCATATACCTATGAAGCAGCATAGCGTTGGTGGTCATCGAAAATGAAAAACGACGATGTGGACAGTGGATATTATTCTTTATGTGTTTCACAATGGCCTCAATAAAGGTGAAATTGAGTAAAGGTTCACCTCCATAAAATGATATAGTTATTTTTTTGTCAGCAGAAACATTCAAGTTAGAACTCCAATACTTTGCTAAATAGTCTATTAAACGAATTGCCTTTTCAGTAGATAGCATTTTATTTTCTCTACAATCGTAGTCTTCATAAAATTCACCATAAGCACAATATTTACAACGGAGATTACAGGCATCGGTCACTTCAAACACAAGTTGAGGCAAGTTAGCCAATGCGGAGACAATACTATCTGATGTAATAAATTTATCATTCTTCATCATATATATAATTCTTAGATAATACTTATTCTAATTCCAAAGGTTGATATACAATCTTTCCATAACGCTCATGAATCATTTTCTGGTACTCTAATAACTTAAAACGTTCCATTTTTTTATAACTTCTATAATCATTATACATTCTGATCGGAATTTTATTCTTAAATACTTCAATCTTGACACATTCAAATGAATATTCATTTTTATTATCCGTAGCTTTCAGAATTAAGCCAGGCAATCCGTTAAGCTTCCAAGGACCACTACTAACAGGGATATTCGCGGTAAACCATGCTTCATATTGCCTACCTCTAAAAGTGCAAGTGGCTTTTTGACATCTATATCCCATTAATAACTTAGTATCCGGATGTATTTTCCATTTTTGGATAGGCATATTTTCTGTTGATTGGCTGTTAGACGTTCTCATATAAAATGGCATCCTGCTATATTCTGTTAATTGTTTTTTTGCAACATCTATAAAATACTCAGAATATTTGTATTCAGACCAATGATCGGGGCGCTTTCCTCCCGGACCTAAACGACGAGGCCTGCTTTGCGCCATTGGATTATTCCTTCTCCAAATGGTACAAAGAGAATCTGAATTAAAAGTAAAATAGCTATAATATTTAATAATATTTTTCCCTACTTCTAAACGTTGTAAATCAACATAAGTATTTTGATTTTCTATTCTGTCGGCATTGAAAGCATACCATAATCTTACATAACAAGAATCAACAGTAGACATTTCCTCTACACTTTTAAACGACGGAATAATCAATATCCACTCTCGCTCCCGATTTTGCCCAGATAAATCCATGGATAGAAATAAAAAAAGGCACAGTATAATATTTTTCATAATAGAACAATATATAAAATTATTTCCAAGCATACAGGTTGTGTGATACACAACCTGTATGCAAATAGCTTAAATGCCGGCAGTTGGAAGAGGTACTACTTCGTTGGGTTCATCGCAACAAACATATTCATTGCACCCTTCAGTAGATTCGTAACCAAAATTAAAGTTCGCCCTACTATTATCAGAAGAAGAGGAACCTCCCGGTTTTCCTTCCCAATAGCAAGAACATCCGCAGCAGGTGCCACCTTTTAAAACACCCATCGCTTTATCTTTCAGTCCAGCCTCAGATAAAGCATTCAATTTAATTTTCTTTAATTTCATAACAATACAAAATTAAAAGTAAAGGCCTCCATAATTTTTGTTATTAGATCGATTGTACAAAGGTTGAGGCCTGTTAAAACCAATGTATAACCAGATATCTCATTTAAACCGTTCCCGTAATTCCTCTACAGAACTTGCCCTTGTAGTGAAAATAGCTGCTTCAGAATTCATGAATTGTCTGTGGTGGCTAAATTTACTATTATCACCTCTCGGATGTGATAAGTGATATGCCACTCCTTTCGTCTTGTGTATTTTATATCCCAGTATCTTCCACCTGTCAATGCGCTCAAAGTCTTCTGAACCCCAGCCATAAAATGCTGTATTTTCCATACCTGCCTTTTTATAAGAAGTGGTATTGACAAATATAGCCCCTCCACATAATGCTTCGGTTTTATATAGCAAATTCATCTTAGCATGCTGCTTTTGCAACTCTCTTATATGCCCATTTTTTATAAATTGTTCTCTTATAGGTATTGATACTTCCAGTACCTTTCCATCATAAGGCAAAGCGATATCATAACTCTCATTTCTCAATTTTCCTATAGCCTCTATTATTTGGGAGGGGGGGATAACTATATCTGTATCCCATATTGAAAGAAAAGGAGTTGTTGAGACTTCTGCCATCAAGTTATGATACTTGGTGCGATAGAATGTACTATCGTAGTCCTCAAAAAAATGGTAATCTATTTTCCGACCTAACATTTTTTTTATTAGTCCATTGTTGTAGGAATCCGCTTCCAATACTATTATTCGGCAATCGAAATACCGAGTCAAATACTGAACTACTGATATCAGGTTCTCCAAACGGATTATTGAATCAATCCGTATAGATATAATAATAGTTACGTCTGTTAAATCTGCTTTCATTTGTCTGCGTTTTTAAGTAAATACTCATATATTAACGAAACACCTGCGTAACCATTAACCAATCCAATATTGCATATAAATGCATTCAACTGAGGGTTGAATCTACCATCCCAAATCTCGGATTGCTCTATTTTTTCTAATATGCTTTTCTTGAAGCAAGAAGGCAACAATCCTTCTTGGCGTAAGGAAAGCAATAGACAGTATCCTGCAAGCCCACGCCGCAAAGTAGTATTCTTATTTAGAAATTCCTGATTTAAAATCCTTTCGTGATCAATATTCTGCCGTAAAAGCTCTACATGTTCTCCCCATTGCGGAAGCGATATACATTTTAATGTTACCTGAATAGCGGATAACAGAACAAAACGATTACCGTGCCGAACAGGTATAGAAGACAGTACAGTATGGGTTAGTCCTTCCCATATCTTCAGGATCTTATAATTATAGAATCCCATACTATAAAATCTGCTCAATACCAATAGGTAAAGTGGCAACTCGTAATTTTCTAAATCCCAATGGAGAGGTTCTTCCCATAATGAATCAGAGAAATTATCCTCTATATGATTGATTACCTGTATTACAGTGCGCTGAGCTAACATCTTCTCAGTCTTGTTACTTGTGGTCCGCAGTCTGTCAGAGTAATAGAATAACAGCCACAAGAAATCCTTTCTTGTTTTCTTTTTATCTCCTAACCATTCCGAATGAATGATCCGAAATAGCAAATCATCCACTTCCCGTAAAGCATTATCTATATTTCCAGTTACAAATCGCATATCGGCAATATAATGCACCCCCCATGCAATACCCGATATGCCGATATTAAAATCAATGGTTGTTATCTCACCAATTGAGCCATAAATGTCATTCAATAGTTTTTCCGCAAAAGAACGGTATTGGGAATTATTATGCAGCTGAGCCTTATGAAAATAATAAATACATAGCCCCATTTTTCCATCGAACAAGCCTATCGGTAGAAGATTCATAGGCAGAGACATAATTCTCTGATCTAACTTTACAATATATTTGTTGAGTTCTTCTTTATTCATGGTACAGCATACAAGGTTAACAACATCAACAAGTTTTGTGATATTTTGCAAATATAATAAATATTTTTACACATCAAAACTTTTCTCTCAAAAAAATGATATATAATGCAATCTTTACACCCAAAAGTGTGTTTAAATGAATCAATAATGAATTTCCTTTTCCTAAAGAACGGTTTGCGATCATACATACACACAGCATGCAAATAGTATCGAACCTCATTAAAAAAAACAGTCGACTAATCGTTTTCTCAAAACAGAGCAATTCTTCCAAAGTCTTAATACTAAGGAAACAAGATTTTTTGTATCAAAAATCACGTAAGAATGAATTCATTCTGATAAGTATAGTTTTAGAGTCTTCTTTCCCCCAAAAACGGCCTGAATATCATTGCATCTTTAGTCTATTCTAAAACAATAAAAAAATAATCCGGAAAGACATGATCAATCCGTAGTTGATAAATAAGCAAGTATACAGACTTTCAGCCTGCTAAGTCTTATTGGATAGAGAAAAGGCATGACAACACTTAAACGAATGAAAAACAAGATATTCAAAGCACTAAATTCTTGCAGGGAGAAGATTTGCTTTAACACAGTGTTAAAGCTTATGTTTTGAATCTAGACAACAAGTCATTTACATGCAAAAGGTTTGTTATTTACATTCGAAAAAGGAGAGACCTCAAGATGACGTTAACAATGTTAATTGAAAAGCAAGAATACATCACCCGGAATTCAAATACAGCACTATATAACAAAAAAAATTAAATCGTTTTGCTTTTTAAGATTAACCCTTTATATTTGCATCGTTGTTTATGCAATTATTGTTTCTTGTCCTAACAAGGATAACAAGAACAAAACCGGATAAACAAACAGCTCGCAAGCATTGTTCTTTTAAATGAAGTATCACCTTTATAATGTATAAGATGCGATGAAAAAATTACTGTTTCTGTTTTTTCTCCTAACAACTCCCTTTTCCCTGAAATCACAGGGGATTCTATCCTTAGATAGTTGCCGTGCATTGGCCATTGCCAACAATAAAGAGTTGCTGATAAGCGGAGAGAAAATAAATGCTGCACACTACCAAAAGAAAGCAGCCTTTACCAACTACCTGCCTAACTTCTCCGCCACAGGAGCTTACATGCGCAACCAAAAGGAATTCTCATTGCTTAACAATGACCAGAAAGCGGCTCTATCCGGCTTGGGTACAAGTGTGAGCGGTCCGTTGCAACAAGCCGCCCAAGTCATCGGACAGCTGCATCCGGAACTGGCCCCCATGCTTTCACAATTGGGAGGAGCCATTGTCCCGGCGCTCAACGAAGCCGGAACTGCAATTGTAGACGCATTCCGCACCGATACCCGAAATGTATATGCAGGAGCCATCACCCTCACCCAACCGCTATATATGGGTGGCAAGATACGTGCATACAATAAAATCACCAAATACGCCGAAGAACTGGCTCGTCAGCAACATAACTCGGGTATGCAGGAAGTGATTCTCAGCACAGACCAGGCTTACTGGCAAGTTATTTCCTTGGTCAACAAGAAAAAACTCGCGGAAAGTTACCTGAAGCTATTACAAAAACTGGACAGTGATGTAGAAAAGATGATTGCCGAAGGAGTAGCCACCAAAGCGGACGGCCTGTCGGTTCGGGTAAAAGTAAACGAAGCCGAGATGACACTGACAAAGGTAGAAGACGGATTAAGCCTTTCCCGCATGCTGCTGTGTCAACTGTGTGGCATCGACCTAAGCACTCCGATTGTCCTGGCTGACGAACAAGTAGACGATCTTCCGCTGATTCCGGCTACTACCAACTTTGAGATAGAAACAGCCTATGCCAACCGCCCCGAGATCCGCAGTCTGGAACTGGCTGCTAAAATCTATCAACAGAAAATAAACGTGACCCGTTCGGAACATTTGCCTTCCGTAGCATTAATGGGAAATTACATGGTCACCAACCCGTCTGTATTCAACAGTTTTGAAAACAAGTTTAAAGGCATGTGGAATGTAGGCGTTATGGTTCAGTTGCCTATCTGGCATTGGGGAGAAGGCATTTACAAAGTGAAAGCGGCCAAAGCCGAAGCACGCATCGCCCAATACCAACTGGAAGATGCCAAAGAGAAAATCGAGTTGCAAGTCAATCAATCGGCTTTCAAAGTAAACGAAGCCGCAAAGAAACTGGCTATGGCCAAAAAGAACCTTGAAAAAGCGGATGAAAATCTGCGTTATGCAACTCTCGGATTCGAAGAAGGTGTGATCGCTCCCAGTAATGTACTTGAAGCACATACCGCCTGGCTGTCGGCCCAATCGGAAAAGATAGATGCACAGATTGATGTAAAACTGACAGAAATCTACTTGCAAAAGTCACTGGGAACGCTCAAATAAGGTCAACGACCGAGTGCAAACATTCCTGAAAAGCTAATCTCAATAGTAATTTGTAAATCGTAAAAACCGTAAATAAAATGACATCACAAAAATCACAGAACAGCAATATGCTGCTTGCATTCCTCACCCTGCTGGGAGTTATTGTACTGGTTGCAGTTGTCGGTTTCTTCATGCTCCGCAAAGGTCCGGAAATCATTCAGGGACAAGCTGAGGTAACTGAATACCGCGTCTCAAGCAAAGTGCCGGGACGTATCCTGGAGTTCCGTGTAAAAGAGGGACAAAAAGTCCAGGCAGGAGATACACTCGCCATCCTGGAGGCTCCCGACGTAATAGCCAAAATGGAACAGGCTCGCGCCGCCGAAGCGGCAGCACAGGCACAGAACGAAAAAGCCATCAAAGGAGCGCGTCAGGAACAAATTCAAGCGGCTTATGAAATGTGGCAGAAAGCAATCGCCGGTGTCGATATAGCTGAAAAATCATATAAACGTGTCAAAAACTTATTCGACCAAGGAGTTATGCCGGCACAGAAACTGGACGAAGTCACCGCACAACGTAATGCAGCCATCGCAACCGAAAAAGCAGCAAAGGCCCAATACACGATGGCAAAGAACGGTGCCGAACGTGAAGATAAAATGGCTGCAGCAGCTTTGGTGGACCGTGCCAAGGGAGCTGTTGCCGAAGTGGAGTCGTACCTCAAAGAAACTTATTTGATTGCCCAGGCAGCCGGAGAGGTTTCCGAGATATTTCCCAAAGTGGGCGAATTGGTAGGTACCGGCGCCCCCATTATGAATATCGCCATAATGGACGATATGTGGGTGACTTTCAATGTACGTGAGGATCTGCTAAAAAATTTGACCATGGGATCAGAATTCGATGCTATCGTACCCGCATTGGACAATCAGACCATTCGCCTGAAAGTGCATTATATGAAAGATCTTGGTACATACGCTGCCTGGAAAGCAACCAAGACCACCGGCCAGTTCGACTTGAAAACATTCGAAGTAAAAGCGACTCCGCTTGAAAAAGTAACTAATCTGCGTCCCGGAATGTCAGTCATCATCAAGAAATGAAAGAAAGAGAAAAGAAATATATAGCCCTGTGGTTAGTCATGAAACGCGAATGCCACCGTCTCGTGTCTCGCCCGCTCTATCTCTTCTGCATGGTGATAGCTCCGCTGTTTTGCTATATTTTCTTCACCACGCTGATGGACTCGGGGTTACCGACCAATATGCCCGTTGGCGCTGTAGACCTGGACAATTCTGCCAGCTCACGAAACATTCTCCGCAATCTGGACGCATTCGGGCAAACAGCTGTCGTGGCGCGTTATAGCAGTGTTAACGAAGCACGTACAGCTATGCAGGAAGGCAAAATCTACGGATTTTTTTATATACCCAAAGGAATGTCGGCCGATGCCCAGAGTCAACGCCAACCCAAATTATCTTTTTATACCAACAACTCCTACCTGATTGCCGGCTCATTATTGTTCAAGGATATGAAGATGATGTCCGAACTTGCCTCAGGAGCTGCCGCCCGTTCAGTTTTATATGCCAAGGGAGCAACGGAAGATCAGGCGATGGGATATTTACAACCCATTGTCATCGATACACATCCGATACAAAATCCTTGGTTAAATTATTCGGTCTATCTATGCAATACACTTGTTCCGGGGGTACTGATGTTGTTGATATTCATGGTAACAGTATTTTCCATCGGTGTGGAAATCAAGGACCGCACGGCCCGGGAGTGGCTGCGACTGAGCAACAACTCCATCTACATCGCATTGGCCGGTAAGTTGCTTCCACAAACCGTGGTATTCTTTATCATGGGTATATTTTACAATGTCTATCTGTATGGATATCTGCACTTCCCATGTAACAGCGGAATTCTTCCGATGCTATTGGCAACCCTCTGCCTGGTATTGGCATCGCAATGTTGCGGTATCCTGATGATAGGCACACTGCCTACCCTTCGCCTCGGTCTGAGCTTCGCTTCGTTATGGGGAGTCATTTCTTTCTCCATTTCAGGCTTCTCTTTTCCGGTGATGGCCATGAATCCGGTATTGCAGGCACTCAGTAACCTGTTCCCATTGCGCCACTATTTCCTGATCTATGTAGACCAGGCACTCAACGGATACAGCATGGCTTATTCCTGGTCAAACTATATGGCATTACTGATTTTCATGTTACTTCCGTTCTTCGTGGTACATCGGTTGAAGGAAGCTTTGATATATTATAAATACGTGCCCTAATGAAAGATATAAGTTTAAAAGATAAGATAACACAAGGCATCAATGACCTGTTTTATATCTGGAAGCGGGAATTTCGTACTACATTCCGCGACCAGGGGGTATTGATCTTTTTCGTACTCGTTCCATTGGTATATCCATTGATCTACAGTTTTATTTATACCAACGAAGTGGTTCGTGAAGTGCCTGCCGTGGTAGTAGATGACTCGCGTTCATCACTCAGCCGCGAATATCTGCGTAAAGTAGATGCCACCCCCGATATACAGATTGTGGCTTATTGTGCCGATATGGAAGAAGCCAAACAAATGCTCAAAGACCGGCTGGCATATGGCATCATTTATATTCCGAAAGACTTCAGTTCGGACATAGCTCAAGGCAAACAGACACAAGTCAGCATCTACTGTGATATGAGTGGACTGCTGTACTATAAAAGTATGCTTTTGGCCAATACTGCCGTGTCTTTGGATATGAACGAAAATATCAAAATAGCCCGCTCGGGCAATACGACCGACCGACAGGACGAAATCACTGCCTACCCTATCGAATATGAAGACGTAGCGATGTTCAATCCGACCAATGGCTTTGCCGCTTTCCTGATACCCGCTGTGTTGATCCTGATCATTCAGCAAACCTTGTTATTGGGTATCGGACTTTCGGCCGGCACGGCACGCGAGAACAACCGCTTTAAAGATTTGGTACCCATTAACCGCCATTATAACGGTACTTTGCGCATTGTATTGGGTAAAGGATTAAGTTATTTCATGGTATATGCCTTGGTATCTGTCTATGTACTATGCGCCGTCCCCCGTATGTTCAGCCTCAACCAGATAGGACAACCCGGCACACTGGCCCTGTTCATACTCCCCTATCTGATGGCCTGCATCTTTTTTGCCATGACTGCATCTATCGCTATCCGTAACCGGGAGACATGCATGCTGATATTCGTATTCACCTCTGTGCCTCTATTATTCATCTCAGGTATTTCCTGGCCGGGAGCTGCCATACCTCCATTCTGGAAATACTTCTCTTACATATTTCCATCAACTTTCGGTATCAACGGATTTGTGAGAATCAACAACATGGGAGCAACACTGAGTGAGATTCCATTTGAATACAAAGCGTTATGGATACAGACCGGCTTCTATTTTCTGACCACTTGCTGGGTATACCGTTGGCAGATTATCAAGAGCCGTAAACACGTCATAGACAAATACAAAGAAATGAAAAATAGAGGGAAAGAATTCTTTTCATAATCACATACGTGTGCATATTTATTCCGGATTTACCCGGAAATGTCTGCTATGACAGTTCTGCATAAAAATATATCGAATAGCTTTTGCTTGAAACAAAGATAATTAGTACATTCGAAGCGTCTATATCTTCATGCAGAAGATGTAAACAGAGCACATACAATAATAAAACACATGTTATGAAAAGAAAAATGATGTCCCTATTACTCGCATTGGCGGTAATAAGCGGAAGTAGCGTGTACGCTAAAGTGATTGACGTAATGTCTCCCAACGGAGCCATTAAAGTATCGGTAGACATCAAGGACCGGATTTATTATTCGGTGTCCTATGATAATGACCAGTTATTAAAAGATTGCTATCTCAACCTGCAACTGCAGAATGAGACGTTAGGTACGAATCCCCACTTACGGAGCACCAAACGTGGAACCATTGACGAAAGTGTAAAACGTGAAATACCTTTCAAGAATGCGATCGTAAGAAATCACTGTAATACCCTGAGAATGAATTTCAGCGGAAATTATGCCGTTGAATTCCGCGTATTCGACAATGGTATCGCTTACCGTTTTGTGACAGATAAAAAAGGAGATAACATCGTAATGGGGGAAGACTTCGCAATTAACTTTCCAACCAATTATAAAGCTCATCTCTCCCAACCGGATGGCTTTAAAACCTCATACGAATGCCCATATACTCATGTAGATACCGAAAAGTATGCTGCTACCGACCGCATGAGTTACCTGCCTGTATTGATAGAAACGGATAAAGCATATAAAATACTGATATCTGAAGCCGACTTATCCGATTATCCCTGTATGTTCCTTAAAAGTACCGGTAAGAACGGAATGCAGTCTATTTTTCCCAAAGCACCTTTAGCCTTCGGAGAAGATGGTGACCGTAGCCTCAAGATTACCGAAGAAGCCGATTACATTGCCAAGACGGACGGCAAACGTTCATTTCCCTGGCGCATGATGGTGATTTCGAAAGAAGACAAAGAACTGATTGAAAACGAAATGGTGTATAACCTGTCTGCCCCTTGTGTTCTTGAAGACTACAGTTGGATCAAACCGGGACAAGTGAGTTGGGAATGGTGGCACGACGCACGCCTCTATGGGGTAGATTTCCGTTCGGGTTTCAATATGGATTCCTATAAGTACTACATTGACTTCGCATCCAAGTTCGGTATTCCTTATATCATCATGGACGAAGGATGGGCGAAAAACACACGTGATCCGTTTACCCCCAATCCCACCATCAATCTTACCGAACTGATAAAATACGGAAAGGACCGCAACGTAAAAATCGTACTTTGGCTGCCATGGCTGACTGTCGAGAATCATTTCGACCTCTTTAAAACATTTGCCGATTGGGGCATCGCAGGAGTGAAGATCGACTTCATGGACCGCAGTGACCAGTGGATGGTAAACTATTATGAACGTGTAGCCAAAGAAGCCGCCAAGCATAAACTGTTTGTAGATTTTCATGGTGCTTTTAAACCAGCCGGACTTGAACGCAAATATCCGAATGTGCTTTCCTATGAAGGCGTATTGGGCATGGAACAAGGTGGTAATTGCAAACCTGAAAACAGCATTTATCTGCCCTTTATGCGTAATGCCGTGGGACCGATGGATTTCACTCCGGGTTCAATGATCTCTGCACAGCCGGAAGACAACCGTTCCACCCGGGCCAATGCCATGGGCTCAGGAACACGTGCTTTCCAAATGGCTCTTTTCATCATCTTCGAAAGTGGTCTGCAAATGTTAGCCGACAACCCGGTTTACTATTACAGAGAAGTTCCCTGTACCGAATTTATCACAAGTGTTCCCGTCACCTGGGATGAAACCAAGGTCCTCTATGCCAAAGTAGGTGAAGCAGTCGTCGTAGCCAAACGAAAAGGAGAACAGTGGTTCATCGGAGGTATCACCGGCAATCAACCACAAAACATCGAGATCGACCTCGGATTCATTCCGGCAAGACAATCATTCACATTAACCTCATTTGAAGATGGCATTAACGCTGACCGTCAAGCAATGGATTACAAGAAAAAGGAGTCTACCGTGAACAATCAAACCCGCATGACATTGAAAATGGTACGCAACGGGGGATGGGCCGGAACAATTAAAATGAAATAGAATATAAATCAAGTTCATCATAGAACACACAGAGTCTTCATCTCTTGTTAATGGAATATTTATGAAAAAAGTTTCTCTGTGAAACTCTGTGTCACTCTGTGGTGATATGACATATTACAAAAATGAAAAAGCAAATCATACACCGCTGGATGCTGATGGCTGTCTTCTGCCTCGGAGCATCATTGATAGGAATAAATGCCCAAGAAAAAGACTGGGCTAACCTGCAACGTTATGCACAACAAAACGCCGAACTTCCGAAACCGGACAAAAACGAAAAGAGAGTGGTCTTTATGGGCAATTCCATCACAGAAGGATGGGTAAACACTCATCCTGATTTCTTTAAATCCAACGGTTACATCGGCCGGGGCATCGGCGGACAGACTTCTTACCAGTTCCTGGTACGTTTCAGGGAAGATGTCATCAACTTATCTCCTGCACTGGTAGTAATCAATGCAGCCACAAATGATATTGCCGAGAACACAGGAGCATATCATGAAGACCGCACTTTTGGCAATATTGTTTCGATGGTGGAACTGGCAAAAGCCAATCATATAAAAGTGATATTGACCACCACTTTACCGGCTGCCGCTTTCGGTTGGAATCCTGCCATTAAAGATGCTCCTCAAAAGATAGCTTCACTCAATGCACGTCTGAAAGCCTATGCCCAAACAAATAAAATTCCATTCGTCGACTATTACTCTTCTATGGTGAGCGGTAGCAACAAAGCTTTGAATCCGGCCTATACCAAAGATGGTGTGCATCCCACTTCCGAAGGATATGACGTTATGGAGAATCTTATTCAACAGGCTATAAACAAGACTTTACGATAACCATATTCAAAAAGGAAATTATGAAACCGTTTATCTCTTTTTGTCTTTTATTGTGTATTTGCTTAGGTAAACTATATGCGCAAGGCGTAAATATCGTATACATAGGCAACAGTATTACCCAAGGCGCATTATTGAAAACTCCGGTAACGGAGGCGCCGCCGGTACAGGCAAGTCAATACATCGAACAAGCAACCAAGCAATCGATCGCTTTTCGAAATTGTGGAGTAAGCGGAACGACTACTCTGGATTTTCTTCCAATCGCAAAAAGACAATTTCCGAATGTAAAATCTGCCGCCCAAGAATTGAGTCAACGTAAAGGAACACTGCTTTTTTCCATTATGCTGGGCACGAATGACAGTGCTTGTAACGGTCCATTCGGTTCTCCGGTGGAACCGGTGTCCTACTATACCAACATGAAAGCGATTATCGACGAACTCCTTTCTTTGTATCCGGAATGCAAAGTGGTGATTCATCAACCAATCTGGTATAGCCCGAACACATATAACGGTGCCATGTATCTGGCTGCCGGCCTCAAGCGACTGAAAAGCTACACTCCCATGATCCATAAACTGGTAGACTACTATTCACAGGCAAACCCCAATCAAGTCTTTTTAGGAGATACGGCTGCTTCCGATTTCTTCCGGAACAATTATCAGAGTTATTTCACGCCGGAGAATGGAAATGCAGGTACTTTTTATCTGCACCCGAATAAAGAGGGAGCCGGTATCTTGGGTAAATACTGGGCAGAGGCTATCCTAAAGGCAATATAAACAAATACATCCTCTCAAAGGGGCGCCGCAGATTCGCACAGACAACACCGGTAACTGACCAGTTCTTTACCTTTTAAACCGTGCGGATCTGTGGTGCTACCCTTAAGTAATTCCTTCATTTACATCATTTAACACACTTCACTTTGTTTAGTTACGACCGTTCCGTAGCTTTGTAATATAAACGTAATTAAATATACTCCATGGAAAAGTTGACAATGCAAGAAGAAGAAGTGATGATCTACATTTGGGAACTGGAAAGTTGCTATGTGAAAGACATCGTTGCCAAGTTTGAGCAACCTACTCCTCCCTACACCACGGTGGCTTCCATCGTGAAGAATCTCGAACGGAAAAAATATGTAAAGGCACAGCGTGTAGGAAACACGTATCTGTACACTCCGTCTATTAAAGAAAGCGAATACAAACGAAGTTTCATGAGTGGAGTCGTACGGAACTACTTTGAAAACTCTTACAAAGAGATGGTTTCTTTCTTCGCCAAAGATCAAAAGATATCGACCAACGACCTGAAGGAAATCATCGACATGATTGAGAAAGGACAAGAAAAATAATCGCTAATACCCTGAAAGACATGACTCCCGAACTGGCATATTTTCTGAAAATAAATATAGCAATTGCTTTATTCTACGCCTTCTATCGGTTGTTTTTCTACAGAGACACCTTCTTCCAATGGCGAAGGACAGTTTTGCTTTGCTTCCTTGTCATTTCTCCGCTCTATCCGGTACTGAACATTCAGGAATGGATCAGATCGCACGAACCGATGGTAGCAATGGTCGATTTGTATGCAACAATCGTATTGCCCGAAATCGAAATAACTCCCGAGGTTAGGGCTGCGGACTGGCAAAGTATCATTTTATCTACAGTAAATATCATCTATTGGTCAGGGGTCACTTTACTTTTAGTACGTTTCTTCGCTCAACTTGCCAGTATTCTACGGTTGCGTCTTCGTTGCCGGAAAGATCAGATAGAAGGAATACCCGTCTATCTGCTGGATAAAGAAAGTGGTCCTTTTTCTTTTTTTCACTGGATTTTCATTTATCCGCAGGCACACCCGCAGAACGAATTAAGTGAAATCCTGACCCACGAAGGAACACATGCCCGCCAAAGACATTCCATAGATGTGATTATCAGTGAGCTAATGTGTATTGCCTGCTGGTTCAATCCTTTCATGTGGTTGATGAAGCGGGAAGTACGGAACAATCTGGAATACATGGCGGATAATCGGGTGCTGGAAGCCGGACATGATTCAAAGTCCTATCAATATCATTTGTTGGGACTGGCACATCAAAAGAGCGCGATCACCCTTTCCAACAGCTTCAATGTGTTGCCGCTGAAGAACCGTATCACGATGATGAACAAAAAGAGAACCAAGGAGATAGGACGAACCAAGTATCTGTTATTTATCCCCTTGGCTCTTGCTTTGATGATAGTAAGCAACATCGAAGCAGTGGCACGTACCACTAAAAGTATTGCACAGGAAGTGATGCAAACCGTAGAAGAACAGATGGAACCCGAAAACGCTGTTGCTGTTAAGAAAAGCACTTCCTCTCCCCAGGCAGCCAATCATATTTCACAACCTCAAGAGAGCGGCATAGCCGAACAGCCCGCCCAAGAAGAAAGCCGGGAGCAAATCGTATTCGAGGTTGTGGAGAAAATGCCGGAGTTTCCGGGTGGCGTAAGGAATATGAATCATTTCATCAACAGCCATCTTCGTTATCCGGTGATCGCCCAGGAAAACGGAACACAAGGCCAAGTCATCGCACAGTTCGTAATTCAGGCAGACGGTACACTCTCTGACCTGAAAATAGTGAAAAGCGTAGACCCGTTGCTGGATGCCGAAGCCATGCGCGTGATAAAAGAGATGCCTAAATGGCAACCCGGGAAACAAAGAGGAATAGCTGTTGCCACCAGGGTCACAGTGCCGATACGATTCCGACTGATGGATTCCGATTCCGCTCCGTCAACAGACAGCAATAAGAATCAGGAAAATACCATATTCGATGTGGTTGAACACGCGCCGGAATTCCCCGGCGGAATGGAAGCCTGCCTGAAATATATGTATAAAAATATAAAATATCCGGCAGTCGCAATGGAAGCGGGAATACAAGGACAAGTTGTCATACAAATAGTCATTGACAAGGACGGGAAAATACATGATCCCAAGATAGTTCGGGGAGTATCGCCGGAACTGAATGCCGAAGCGATCCGCGTGATAAGCAACATGCCTCAGTGGATACCCGGAAAACAAAAGGGAAAGAACGTAGCAACCCGATTCACACTTCCGGTCCGCTTCCGTCTGGCTTAGTTTCTAAGCCCCTAACCTGAAAATCATTTTAATAAAAACAATATGAAGAAAATCACATTTATTGCTATTCTTTTGCTGTGTATCTGTAGCCTCACAAAAGCTAAAGAGAAAGTTATAGAGCAACCCCCATTCATCGCCTGGACCAGTACCTCTATTCAAGTGGACAAAGTTGTTCTCAGCGATACAGCTACGGTGCTTTATATCAAAGCATTCTATCATCCCAAGCAATGGATCAGGATTTCCGGACAAAGTTTCCTGAAGGACAATAACGGAGAAACTTACACTCTGCGTTCGGGAATCGGCATCAAGCCTGACACGGAATTCTGGATGCCCGAATCCGGAGAAGGAGAATTCCGCCTGGTATTCCCACCGATCCCGACCTCGGCTACTTCGATCGATTTTTCAGAAGGAGACAACGTTCAAGGTGCTTTCAAGATATGGGGCATTCAGCTGAAAGGCAAAGCCCTCCCGGAACTTTTGTTACCTCAAGAAGCCATCGTACATAAAATCGACATCAACGATGAATTGCCCGAGCCCAAAATTGAATATAAAGACGCTACTATAAAAGGACGGATTCTGGATTATCGCCCGGGACTCGTCAGCAAAATTGTACCGATTATATTCGATCCGGTAAAAGGTGCCTACGAAAGCGAAGAAGTAAAAATAAACAATGACGGTACATTCGTCACGAGAGTGAAAGTGCCGACCACCACATCGGCTGCCATCCGCCTTTTTGGTAAAATGATAACTTTCTATGCCGTACCGGGCGAAGAGAGCAGCGTCATTATCAATACCCGTGAACTTTGCCGCCAGCAGTCCAAGTTTCATAAGGATGACAAACCTTATGGCGAAGCCGTTTATTTCGGCGGAACATTAGCCGGCCTGTCACAGGAATATTCGAACTGCACCCTAAAAACCTCCATTCTAAATGATTACCGCCAATTATTCAAGGATGTAGCAGGAATGGACGCCGGCGCTTACAAAGACTTTATCTATGGAAAGCGGGCTAATCTCCTGGCATCCATAGAGAAAGCTCCAATCAGCAAGGCGCTCAAGGCAGTGTTGGGCAATCAAGTGGATGCCGAGGCTGCCCAAGCCATCTCCCTGACGGAAATGGTTATCAAGCAAGCCTACACCATGGAGCACAAAATGAGCAAAGAAGAGGCTAGGGAATACTTTAACACGGCTCAGATAGAACTGCCTGAAAATTATTATGCGAATGCTTTCAGACCGCTCGCTTCCATCAACACCATGGCAGCACTCTATAATTCCAAGCTCTCCGAACTGATTCCGTATTATCTACGCCGCCGAACCGATGAACTGACCAAAGCCTGGGGAACCGACAAAGGAATCTACTTCGATATCAACAAAGCAGGCGAACTCTATTCGTCCATCAAAGAGTTCACCCCGCTGACTGCCGAACAGGAAGTGATACTTGCCACTCTTCCACCTGCCTGTCAGAATGAAGTGCGGGACGCCAACAACCAACTGCTGAAGACCCTTGAGGCCAATAAAAAGAAGACAGGGTTCACCATCAACGAAGTTGGTGACGTCAGCAATGAAGAGCTGTTTTCATCCATCATCTCTAAGTACCGGGGCAAAGTGATTCTGGTAGACTTCTGGGCAACCTGGTGCGGCCCCTGTCGCATGGCCAATAAAGCAATGTTGCCACTGAAGGAAGAGTTGAAAGGAAAGGACATCGTTTACCTTTACATTACCGGCGAAACCTCCCCCCTGAAAACATGGGAGAACATGATTCCGGATATCCACGGTGAGCATTTCCGTTTAACGGATGCCCAATGGAGTTTCTTAGGTGATAAATTCGACATAAGGGGCGTACCCACCTATCTCATCATCGATCGGGAAGGAAATGTCAAACACCAAAAGACAGGATTCCCGGGTGTAGCCCAAATAAAAGAGGAATTGATGAAAGTATATGATTAACCCTCCGGACAACAAACAATAAACAAAGAACGATCGGCTCCTGCCTATGGGACAAGGAACCGATCGTTCATCATTTAAAAGCGCTTATCGTTACTTATGTAACTCCACAATCTTCGTGGGAGCCATTTCTACATTCCGCTTATCTACCTGACGTACCACGCTGGCAGCCAGTGCGAGGAATGCACGACCTGTAACCGTATTTTCATCCAAAGCAACCGGAGTTCCTTTATCGCCTCCTTCACAGATACTCTGAACAATCGGAATCTGTCCCAACAGCGGAACGTTCATCTCTTCGGCCAACTTCTTGGCACCTTCTTTTCCGAAAAGATAATACTTGTTTTCCGGAAGTTCGGCCGGAGTAAACCAGGCCATATTCTCCACCAATCCGAGGATAGGGACGTTCACTTTATCATTAGTGAACATGTTGATCCCCTTGCGGGCATCGGCCAAAGCTACAGCCTGCGGAGTGCTGACAACAACAGCACCTGTCAGTGCCAGTGTCTGGACTACCGTCAGGTGAATATCGCTCGTACCCGGCGGAAGGTCGATCAGGAAATAATCGAGATCTCCCCAGGCGGCATCCCCGATCAACTGTTTCAACGCATTGCTCGCCATACCCCCGCGCCATAAAGTGGCCTGGTCGGGATCGACAAAGAAACCGATAGAAAGCAGTTTCACGCCATACTTCTCGACAGGAATAATCATATCGCGTCCGTCTATCTTCTCAGCGTAGGGGCGGGCATCTTCCACTTGAAACATCTTAGGCATGGAAGGACCGAAAACGTCGGCATCCAGTAGACCGACTTTATAACCCAACTTAGCCAACGCTACAGCCAGGTTGGCCGATACGGTAGACTTACCCACTCCTCCCTTACCGGAAGAGATGCCGATGATATTCTTCACATGGGGCAGCAATTTGCCCACTTCGGGACGTGCAGCCTGTACTGTTTTCACACTGATATTTCCAACTATCTCCACCTCTTTGCCCACATGAGTAAGAATAGCTGTTTCGGCAGCTTTTATCACCGACTTCATAAACGGATCGGTCGGTTTTTCAAAAATCAGGGAGAATGAAACCTTCATTCCCTCTATACGGATGTTATCCTCCACCATACCGGCCTCCACAAGATTCTTTCCGGTTCCGGGATAACGCACTGTAGCCAGTGCATCGAGTATTAATTTAGGATAGATTGTCATAGTTTGTATTATTTAGATGTCTGCAATCCGCTCCGTTTGCTACGATTATAGCTCCGGTACGAATCGAGTTCAATTTCAATATCCGGTTCTCTGAGTTCTCCTTCCTGCGGCAACAGGAATTTGATGTACTTAATGCTTAAACCGCGATCGAGCCACTGTTGTTCATAATAGGTCTTGATACCCAGAATATCGTCCACCAAATCAGAATGATAAAGATCTTCGGTGATAAACTCTACCGGCAGTCCGTTCTCCTCAATCATATATTTGGTATAAGTGAACATGAAGTTGCTGTCAGTCTTCAGATGAATGATTCCATTGGATACCAAAAACTTACGGTAGCGTTCCATAAAATAGGTAGAAGTCAGTCGCTTGGTAGCTTTCTTCATTTGCGGATCAGAAAAAGTCAGCCAGATTTCGCTCACTTCCCCTTCTGCAAAAAAGCGGTCGATGATCTCGATGTTGGTACGCAGGAAAGCCACATTCTTCATGCCGGCCTGAAGAGATTCGGTAGCTCCCGTCCACATACGGGCGCCTTTGATATCTACCGCGATAAAATTCTTATCGGGAAACATCCGCCCCAGTCCGACGGTATATTCGCCACGTCCGCAACCCAATTCGAGTACAATCGGGTTATCGTTCTTGAAAAACTCTTTGTGCCATTTTCCCTTCATGTCAAAAGGCACATTGTCCACTGCCGAGTAAGGATACTCAAAGACATGCGGATAACTTGCCATATCGGCAAACTTCTCTAATTTATTTTTTCCCATTCAATAAAGTTAAATCGTTTCTACCCAACCGGTATAGTTATAAAACACCCGGTCGTTAAATTGCTGGCGGAACAACGCATATTTGTCAATGCCGGTACAGTGACAGACTCCCAGACGTTTGGGAAGTTTCATACCCAGAAAGGCCGAAATCACATTGAACTTCTCTTCTTCCGCATTGTGAATATGAAAGCCTCCCATCACCAGTTTGAGTCCCAATCCCGGAAAGGCATTCTGCACGGCACGAATGATATTGGTAATCCCCCGGTGTGAACAGGCACTCAGTACCGAAAGAGACTTTTCGCCCTTCAACACCAATGCCAGTTCATCTTCAAAAGTATCGGGACGCATCTCTCCTTCTATCTCCGTAAAGAAGTGTTCGAAGTGAGTGTCGTTCCTGTCCACCACCTTGACGTCCGGAAACGCAAATACGCCCGGCACAATCTCCGTAGTTTCGTCAACCAGCCAAAAGCGCGACTTATCCAATGCTTCGGGATGAAGCATTCCGTTCTCACGCTCGTTCTTGAACTTTTTCCGGAATACCTCACGCTTGCAAACCACCTTCGCTACACTGTTCATCTTCAGAAAGGCATAAAGCCCCCCTGTATGGTCACGATGTCCGTGAGATAACACCACATATTCCACATCGCTCAGATCGAGTCCCAACAGGCGGGCATTCCGGAGAAACAGATCCGAAGCACCGGTATCGAACAGCACTTTGTGTTCCCCCGCTTCAACAAGCAGGGAAAGCCCATGCTCTCCCTGTAATCCCTTACCGTAAACACTGTTTTCCGCGAGGGTTGTTATTTTGTAGTTCATTTATCGAACGTTTATTCAACAATAGTCACCCATCCGTGAGTATCGGGTTCGTCACCATACTGGATGCCACGCAATTTATTATAAAGCTTCTCACAAACCGGTCCCGGCTTTCCATCTTTCGAAATCACATACGACTTGCCATTCTCAAGGTCGTCAATACGTTCGATCGGGCTGATAACGGCAGCAGTACCACAAGCTCCCGCTTCTTCGAAAGTGCTCAACTCTTCTTCGGGTACCGGACGGCGCTCTACTTTCATGCCCATATCTTCCGCCAACTGCATCAAGCTCTTATTGGTGATGGAAGGAAGGATGGAAGTAGACTTCGGAGTGATGTAGGTATTGTCTTTAATACCAAAGAAGTTGGCCGCACCACATTCGTCAATGTATTTTTTCTCTTTTGCGTCCAGATAGAACTCGCAGGAATAACCCAAGTCGTGAGCCTTCTTATTGGCGCGCAGACTGGCTGCATAGTTTCCACCGACTTTGTAGATACCGGTTCCGTGAGGCGCAGCACGGTCGTACTCGCGGATAATGACATAAGGATTGGTAGAGAAGCCACCCTTGAAATAAGGACCGACCGGTGTGACAAATACAACAAACATATATTCATCTGCCGGATGGACACCCACCTGGGCACTGGTTCCGATAAGCAACGGGCGAATGTAAAGAGAAGCTCCACTCTCGTAAGGAGGAATAAAGCGTTCGTTCAATTTTACCACTTTCAGGATAGCTTCCTTGAAACGTTCCGTCGGCAATTCAGCCATCATGATGCCCTGACAGGTGGACTGCAGACGCGCAGCATTCTCCTCCAGACGGAAAATACGCACTTTGCCGTCTTTACCACGGAAGGCTTTCAAACCCTCGAAGGCTTCCTGACCATAATGCAGGCAAGTGGCAGCCATGTGCAGGTTCAACACCTCGCTACTGCTTATTTCGAGTTCGCCCCATGCGCCGTTACGGAAATTGATTCTCACATTGTAGTCTGTCTTCATATAACCGAATGACAGATTAGCCCAGTCTATTTCTTTCATATCGTTAGTTATTAGTTATTTTCGATTGAGCAACAAAAATAACCTTTATTCTTCAGATAGCCTCTTTTCTTGCAGTAATTTTTCAATTTCCTGATCTGCCTTTGTCAGCTTTCCGGTACAGAAAGCTATTATTTCATTGGCTTCTTTTATTTTTTCACTCAGTTCGTCAATCTCCAGTTCGTTACTGTCGATCTGCCGAACAATCTTTTCCAGGCGTTCTATAGCCTGTGAATAGGTCTCTTTCTTCTTGGCTGGCATATTACTATTTTACTATTATACAGGAAACCCCTCCTCCGCAGAGCAGGCAGAGAGGTTACCGGATGATTTGGAAAAACATTTCAAACGGCATGGACTTATTCGACTCTCGACTTCACTTCTCCTTCGTAAAGGCGGGTTATCAGCTCGTCTCCCGGTTGCAGGCAGGCAGCACTCTTCACCGCCTTCCCGTCTTTCAGAGTGATGCTATACCCTCGTTTCAACAGTTTCTGAGGCGAAGCGTCCGCAATGCGGTTCTGTAAAAGTTCCAGCCGGTGGTGCTGGCGGGCCAATAAAGTTTCGGCAACATGCGAGAGATTGTTTTTCGCCATCTGCAACTTTATCCGCGATTCCGACAGTTTACGCATCACTTGTGACGGTATGCGTGCCTGTAGCAAAGCAAGCCTCCTGCGTTCTTGCTCCAGGCGGTAGAAAACACGGGTATGCAGTTCTTCGGCCAACGCCCCGAGCCGGTCTGCCGCCTCTTCCATCCGGTCGATCAGCAGTTCGGCCGCTGCTGTCGGAGTTTTCACGCGGGTATGGGCTACAGAATCGAGTACGGTATCGTCCCGCTCGTGTCCGATGCCGGTTATGACAGGCAACGGAAACTGTGCACAGGCAGCAGCCAGCAGGTAAGTATCAAAGCCGGACAAGTCGGAAGTGGCACCTCCACCACGGATGATAACCACCACATCGAACTCGTCCACCCGAGCATTCACTGCATCGAGGGCAGCCAGTACAGACTCCTCCACCTGGTTGCCCTGCATCAGGGCGGGAAAAAGTTCCGTACGGAAGTAGAACCCGCGCGGGTTGTGCTGCAACTGATGGCAAAAATCGCCATAACCGGCTGCCGTAGCCGAAGAGATGACCGCAATGCGTTGTGGCAATAACGGCATCTCCAACTCTTTGTTCAGCGTCAACACCCCTTCTTCTTCAAGCTGCCTGAGTATCTCCCGGCGGCGGCGTGCCATATCGCCCAATGTATAGGTAGGATCGATATCCTGCACGGTCAGGCTGTAACCATACAATTCATGGAAAGCAACCGTCACCTTGACCAGCACCTTTATGCCGGAAGTAAACAACTGTCCGGTGGACTCCTCAAAATAAGGCTTCAGCAGCCGGTAGATGTTAGCCCAGATCGTTCCTCTTGCCTTGGCTATCAGATTATTGCTGCGGGGATCTTTCTGGACAAACTCCAGATAGCAATGCCCGGTACTGTTTGTACGGACATCGCTCAACTCCGCCTGTACCCAGTATTCATCGGGCAGGCACTGCTCCAGACTCCGCCGGACCAAGGCATTCAGTTCATAAAGAGAAAGCGTGTCTTGCATATCTTATTTTTTCTTCGAAACAGATTGATAAGCTTTCCACAGATCGGGCACTCCGTATCCGTAGATATTGTCGGGGAAATCGACCCGATCGCCGGATTGACGCACCAGTTCGATGATTTCCTTTGCAGTCAGTTGCGGACAAGCTTGCCACAGGCAAGTCACCATGCCACACAGGATCGGTGAGGCAAACGAGGTTCCACTCGCTTTACGCAGATTACCGTTTGTCCCCATCACATCCGAGTTCAGCCCCACGGCAACGACATCGGGTTTCACGCGATTATCGGCTGTGTTGCCGATAGAAGAAAACGAAGCCAACACGCCTCTCCGGTCGATAGCACCTACCGTCAGCACATTCTCCGCATCCCCCGGTGTCGTGATTTTCTTCCATGAAGAGGCACCCGAATTACCGGCACTGCACACCAGTACGATTCCTTTATCCGCCATTTTCGACGCCTGGCGGGACATCAGTGCATGGTGTCCGTCCAGGTCACGATACTTATAGTTCTTGGTAGAATCATCAAAGGTGAAATATCCCAATGAAGTATTCACCACATCTACTCCGACACTATCGGCAAACTCGACAGCCGCCGCCCAGTAGTCCTGCTCCACCAAATGCTCGGACGCTTCATCTTCACTGCGGAGCAACCAATAAGAGGCTTCGGGAGCCGTACCCACCATTACATAAGGATCATTCATCGCCATGCAGGAGAGAACGGCCATTCCGTGCGATCCTTTGGCGTAGATATCGCTTCCCGGTTCCACGAAATCTTTCGTACCCAGGATGCGGATGTTTTTCATAGCCTCTATCTTGTCCACGTTATGATATCCGGCATCGATCACGGCAATGGTCATACCTTGTCCCTTAAATCCGGCCTCATGCAATTTTTCGCCGTTACTGATTTCTATCTGCCGGAGGGCAGGACCGTAGTAGTTCTCACTCTTGAGCGGACTGTTCGCCAGGGAGTCCCGTTTATCTTCCGCTGCAGGTTTCGACGGGGCAACCCATACCTTCTCGGTAGCACGCACAAAAGGCAGTGCGGCAATTTCGCCTATCACGGCACTGTCGTTACATGACACGGTGACGAAATTATCCCATTTTCCCATAGCCACAATCTTCACTCCCTTGTCGCGAATGGCATCCACATACCGACGGCAGACCGGCAGATCGGTAGAGTCGACAGGCAACTGCTGACGCTGGCGGCGGGCGATGGCTTTTTCCGACAAGAATTTCTCGGGATGATCCAGTGAATAAGTGGTCGCAGCCTTATCTTTCAGGCTGATGCGATACTTTAACGTATCCTGTTGTGCCGACGCTCCCAAAGCAACGAAGACCAAGGCAATAAGTGCTAATTTTTTCATCTCGTATTTTTATTTTTGTTTTTGTTTCTATTTCCAGTCTTTGTTCTGTTCAATCACTAACCCGATACCGCGTTGCGAAGCGATAAACGCACCGCCCAACACCCGCCGGCCTTCATAAAACACGGCCGACTGCCCCGGAGCAATCGCCGACGCCTCCGCCAAGAAACGAACCAGCAGACGCCCGTCTTCAAGCCTCTTCACCCGGCAAGGAATCGGACGGCTTCTGTAACGGATGCGCACCGCCAGGTCCGGACACGCAAACAATTCATCCTCATCCACAATGTTATCTTGCTCCGCCACCATGTATTCGGCTTTCAACTGCCCGGCATCACCCAGCATGACGGTGTTCTTCTGCGGATTGATTTTCAAGACATAGGCCGGTTTTCCCAGTGCGATCTCCAGTCCTTTACGCTGTCCGATGGTATAATAAGGGAAGCCTTTGTGCTGCCCCAGCTTTACACCTTCTGAACTGACAAACCATCCCGGACCTACCTCAGCATCCAGCTCCGGACACTGTTCGCGAAGAAAATCGCGATAGTCTCCTTTAATAAAGCATACCTCCATACTCTCCCCTTCCTTCGACTTGGCTTCATAGCCTTTCTCATGCAGATAGTCACGGACGGTCTGCTTGGTATAGTTACCCAAAGGAAAAATGCAACGTCGCAGCACGTCCTGTCCCAGTCGCCAGAGGAAATAGGACTGGTCTTTCTTGTCATCATCACCGGCAACGATATAGATATGTCCGTTCCGCTCTTCCAACCGGGAGTAATGACCGGTGGCTATCCAGTCGCACCCCAGCTTGTCAGCCCATTCTATCAACATCCGGAACTTAAATAACGGATTGCACATCACGCAAGGGTTCGGCGTACGCCCCTGACGGTACTCGTCTATAAAGTTTTTGACAATGGTATCTTTAAAAGGAACGCGTTCATCGGCCACATAATGCTCTATCCCCATACGTGCCGCCAACTCCCTGGCATCCTGCGGCTCGTCGCCCCAGACACGCATGGTGACACCCACTATCTCATATCCCTGCTCTTGCAGCATCAGGCAGGTGGCGGTGCTGTCTATCCCCCCACTCATACCGACAAGAACACGCTTCTTGGATTCTTTCATATTCATTCTCTTTTTACGAAGAATGCAAATGTACAAGATTCCCGGCAGAATACAATCAATTGGACAAGTTAGTATACAAACTTTAAAACTACAGGGGGCATAACAGACCTCATGTCATGGCAATGTCTCCTACATATCCATGAACAGAACACTTGTAGAACGATGCTTTTGTCTTTCTGTCAATTTGATATCAGAACCTCCCTACATTTCGGTTTTTCGGGCCGACGGAAAGCTTCGTAAGAAAAAACGGCCTACACGCAATCAGCCGATTATCCTTTTAGCAGCCAATCGGACAATAACCATACAATAAGAAGCGGAAAGACACAGAAAGAGACCAGTAGAGAAGGCGAATCGTAAAAGGAGGAGCTTTTTATCACCTCCCAAAGCTCTCTTAGCGACTAACAACCGGAGAGGAATCGGGCACTTTAGAAGTAAGATTCCGGAACAATAGGAGATATGAGTGAAAACATTAGGAGATATTTTGAAAACATATAAGCATTTTCGGAAAATGTAACCGTCTTTTGGAGCAAACGCTTTCTTCTTTTTCCCGGAAACAACCGTTCATTTTCCCAAAAGCCCGGCTCTTCTCCCTCCCGCCCCCGGCTTTCCGTCCTTAAAAGCACTGTTTTCCCGCTCCATTACACCCGGTTTGCCGATCCGGAGAAAAGGGGCTGTCACCCAAACACCGACTTTAATTACTTTCTGCGCACGAAAAGCCGTCACAAGTAGCAAAAGAACAATAGGAAACCTATGAATGCAGTCGCCGAACTCCTCCCGGCATTTCCGCAGGGACACACAAGTATATATCTAAAATGTTATTACATAGTCCTATCCTTTAACTCAACCACAAAAGGGATAGAGCAGAAAAGAGAAATAAAAAAAATAGCTAAAAGCATTTGCCTTCTTCAAAAAGAATCAGTATATTTGAAGTATAAGAAGACTCAGATATGGCAAACCCCAAATTACCGGGAATACCCGAAGCTGAACAAGCTCTGTTGTATGCCAAACTGAATGAATACAACCGGGGCCGCATGTCTTACAAAGAGGCAGGAGCCTATTTTGTGGTTCTGCCAAGACCGGGACATCCCACTTACTCGGTCTGGATCTATTCGCCTACACTCGAGAAGAACAGACTTCTGTTTATTCACGAACTCTCAGCAGACATCAACGAATCACTGCGGATGGCAAGCACGCTGTTTTTCTTTTCCAGGCGTTGCCTGCTGATCGTGGAATACAATGAGAAGAGGATGCAAAGCAACGGAGACGATATCATATCGTTCGGAAGGTATCGCGGACACTATCTGCACGAAATCCTGAAAGTAGATCCGGCCTACCTGAGCTGGATAGCCTACAAATACACACCCAAAATCCCCAAGCAGGAGCGTTTTGTAGCCATAGCGCAAGTATATCACTCTGTACATCTGGACATCATGCAACGAAAGGCACGGCAGAAACGCGAAGCCGGCCGTTTTCTGGGCAACGAGGGTGAAAAGTTGGAGGGCCTGAATCTAAAAGTGGTAAGAGTGCGGCTTGAAGACGATCCGTATAAAACAAGGGTCATGGGTACTTCCGTTCAGTTCTTTGTACGACAGATAGTAACGTTAACCGATCCGTCCGGAAATCTGGTGGTCCTAAGGATTTCTTCGAAAACACCCAGCCCCGTATCCTGCCAACTTCCGGCACTGGAACATGAGTTCCGCCCCGGCGAGATAGTCCACATCGCCTCGGCACGGATAGCGCGCACGTACGAAAGTTATGGCTCAAAGTATACACGTTTGAGCCATGTGAAGTTTCATCCGGCGGATTAACGCTTTCTCCAGTCATCCTTTACATAGTCAGACGGATAAGAAGTAGAATCCACGACTCCACCTTTCTGACGAATCCAGGTATCAAACGTCCGGGTACCCTCATTAAGTACAATAACACGAGCACCATTGGGTAAATGATTGTACTCCGTATTCCCACCGGTAAAACGGCCGTAAGCTAAAAGAATATTCTTCCACATCACAGCGTAATCATTATCATGATCGTGTCCTACAAAAACGCCCATCACATCTCCTGCCTCTTTCATGGCAGCAAACATACCGGTATTCAACTGTGGCGCACAAGCCTTTTCCATACGGGTACCACGAAGAATGGCATTCTCGTTGGCAGCAGCTTCATTATACTCCGGAAGTGGAATATGGAAGAAAGCTAATGCCGGATAAGGTTTGCCACCATTCCGGGCAGTATAGGCGGCACTTTGAGCACGATACCATGAGACTTGACCGAAAGTCAGCCACGCATATCCGTCTACATCTTTAAGCGAAGAGTAGGAGTGTGAATCCATACAATAAAGCAGTGCAGCATCCTTTGAAGCGTCGGCAGAGGATTTCACTGTCAGTATATAGTCCGGCGAAGGAGAAGTACCACGGTCGGGCAACAGATTTCCGGCTACTCCACGAATCAAATCATAAAGTTCGGCACGGGTCTTTCCCTGTTCATTATCATGATTCCCAAAAGTAACAACGAACGGAAGGTGCCGATGTTCCACTTGCCCAAGCACCTGAAGCATACCTTTATCAGCAGGAGAAGAATAAACGACATCACCGGTAAAAATCACAAGATCGGGATGTTCGGCATCCAATACTTCCCCTATACGTTCAAGAGCTACATCCGAAGCCGGATTACCATACTTGAAATGTACATCGGTGAACTGGACAATTTTGAACTTACCGTCTTTATTAAATCGCAAAACGGTATTTTGGGCAGCACTATCATTTATTGCCATGAAAGAAAACAAAACGGCCAATAAGGTCCCAAGAATCTTTTTCATACTATATATGTTTAGGAGATGAATTCAATCACACGCGATTGATCAGCACGGTTGCATAGGCAGAGATACCTTCTTCCCGCCCGGTAAAACCAAGTTTCTCGGTGGTAGTGGCTTTAATGGAAATATCATCTGCATCGATCCCCATCACTTCGGCAAGCACTTGCTGCATCGAAGGGATATGGGCTTTCAGTTTAGGGCGCTCCGCACAGATAGTGGCGTCGATATTACCGATCTGATAGCCTTTGGAAGCAATCAGCTCCACTGTTTTCTTTAATAAAATCTTGCTGTCTATATTCTTATATTCACCGGCATTGTCAGGGAAGTGATAACCGATATCACGCATGTTGGCAGCACCCAGCAAAGCATCACAAATAGCATGCACCAATACATCGGCATCCGAATGTCCCAACAATCCTTTTTCATGTTCCAAAAGAATGCCTCCTAACCAAAGTTCACGTCCTTCGACCAATTGGTGGACGTCGAAACCAAAACCTACTTTTATTTTCATAAGAGTTATTTTATAAATGAATAAAGGAGTATCCGGACTTACCGGATATAGAAATCAAGCAACTTCTCGGTTTCAAGGTATCCCTCCAAATGCTGGCCGATACTGACCGGACCGACTCCTACAGGCGTACCGGTGAAAAGAAGGTCACCGATTTTCAGAGTCACAAAGCGGCTGACATAAGCAATGATATCGTCTATCCGGAACAGCATATCGGCAGTATGCCCCTGCTGTACCGTTTTCCCGTCTATATCCAGGTGGAAATGAAGATTCTGCACATCGGCCAGTCGCTCCACCGGTACAAATGTGCCAATGGCAGCGGAACTATCGAAACCTTTACATAATTCCCAAGGATTGCCGGCTTCACGGAACCTGCGCTGTAAATCGCGTGCAGTGAAGTCGATGCCGACTGTCACCGCATCATAATAACGATGAGCAAAGCGTGAAGCTATATTCTTTCCCAAGCGATTGATGCGCACTACCAGTTCTGTTTCATAATGCACTTCATTCGAAAAATCGGGAATAAAGAAAGGTTTGCCATCTTTAAGGATAGCCGAATCGGGTTTCATGAAAATTACCGGCTCTTTATTCTCCAACGTATGTCCCAGTTCCTCGTTGTGCCGGGCATAATTCATTCCAACAGCTATAATCTTCATGCTCTATTCTATTTCATTAAAATTCAAACGATTAAACATAACAGCGAGGTGAGCGTAAAGTGATGTGTTCTGCACCACGATATCTTCCGGAACACGAATACGGAAAGGGGTAAAATTCCAGACGGCTTTAATACCACCGGCCACCATCGTATCTGTAATGCATTGGGCAATCTCGATGGGCACGGTCAGTACACCGATGTGCACACCGTACTCCTGCATCTTCTTCTGAAAATCGTCAGAGTGGAAAATGGGAATCCCATTGAGCGTAGTGCCTACCAGCGACGGGTTTACATCAAAAGCAGCTACAATCTCCAAGCCGAAATGGCTAAGTCCGGAATCACGCAATAAAGCTCCTCCCAGACTTCCTACACCGAACAGGAAAGCCTTGTGCATATTTGTAAAGCCAAGAAAATCTTCCAGAACGGCAATCAGCGCATCCACTTCATACCCCACCCGCGTACGACCGGAAATATTAACATACGACAAATCTTTCGCAATCTGCGAAGCATCGATGTTTATTTCTTTGGAGATCTGGGTAGAAGAGACGTAACGTTCACCTTTCTGCTTCAGCAACTTTACATTCGAAAGATACCAAGGCAGCCGACGCAAAGTAGGCTCCGGAACCTTTGTACTGTCTTTATGCTGTATCTGATTGTTCATAGTCACTTCATTCTGCTTTTACATTAGCGATTGACAAAATTACACTATTTTTTCCGAAATGCCATAAGGATGTCATAGAAGCTTAACATAATTTCTACATACAAAAACGCCCGGGGACACTTAATAGTTTGCAAGGTTCGGAACAATATATTATTTTTGAACTTAATTAATAGACTGGAATAATGAAGAACAGCGATTGGAAAGACCGGCTGAACGTGGTTTACTCCACCAACCCGGATTATAATTATGAGATGGATGATGACGAAGAGCAAGTAACCCTGGAACCGTCACAACAGAACTTACGGGTGCAATTGGATCGGAAAAACCGGGGCGGCAAAGTCGTAACCCTAATTACCGGCTTTGTCGGCACCGAGAACGACCTGAAAGATTTGGGAAAACTCCTCAAGACGAAATGTGGAGTAGGCGGATCGGCTAAAGACGGAGAGATTATCGTTCAGGGAGACTTCAAACAAAAAATAGTAGAACTGCTGAAGAAAGAAGGATATACGAAAACAAAAACAGTAGGAGGATAAGGGGAAACAAATCCCACTTGAAACAGGTCCGGCAAAATGTAAACAAATTCCGGATCCATGCACTTTATACGCAAAAGTTCTTGTTCCGGATTCTGCGTAAACAGATAACCGTAACATTACGGACAGCCACAAAAAAACGGCCGCTACAGACTTTCTGTGCGGCCGTTTCTATATCCTTGATTCCTTGAGATTATTCAGCTCTCAAAGTGAAACGTTTGAAATCAACAACCTTCAATTCAGGATCAGCTTCTTTCAACACTTCTCTCACTGTCTTCTTGGCATCCATGATGTCTTCCTGATTCAGCAAGCAAACTTCTTTCAAGAACTTAGCCAAACGTCCTTTAGCAATGTTCTGAATCATTTGTTCAGGCATATTTGCAGCCTTCTCAGCTGAAACAGTAGCAATGATTTCTTTTGCCTTTGCAACATCTTCAGCTGTAATCCAGCCTTTAGCCATGTTGCTTTCCATGTGGTCTTCACTGTCCACATGAGCCGGATTGATATTAGCTTTCTTCAAAGCAGCTTCTACAGCTTTCTGCACCTGTTCTACTTTAGTCTTTTCAACAGCCACTTCTATTTCTTTCTGCTTCACTTCTTCAGAAACGCCATCTTCATCAACTGCGATCGGATTCATAGCAGCAACCTGCATAGCTACTTGCTTAGCCAGCTGTTCGTCAACTTTCTTGTTGAAAGCAACCATGGTGCAAAGACCGTTTCTGTTCATATGGTTGTAAGCAGCAATTGTAGCGCCTTCCAAAACCATGTAACCATCCAACTCCATCTTTTCACCAGTGATACCGGTTCTGTCTGTTACAGCCTGAGCTACAGTAGCATCACCCATCGGAAGAGCCAAAACTTCTTCCAGAGTCTTGCACTTGTTAGCTACAGCAGCGTCCAGAATATCCTGAGTCAGTTTCACGAAGTCAGCATTCTGAGCAACAAAGTCAGTTTCGCACTTCAAAGCGATGATAGCACCGAAACCTTCTTCTACTTTTACCAAAACACAACCTTCAGAAGCCTCACGGTCAGAACGTTTTGCAGCAACTGCCTGTCCTTTTTCGCGGATGATCTTCATTGCTTTGTCGAAATCGCCTTCAGCATCAGTCAACGCATTTTTGCAGTCCATCATACCAGCACCGGTCATTTTGCGGAGCTTGGTTATATCAGCCATTGTTACAGCCATAATATCTTTTATATTTTAAAATGAATAATCGTTTTGAATAAACAAAATGTGCCAATCTGCCAATCAAAATGCCCACACCCTTACAGATGCGTCGGCACATTAGCAAATTGGCACATTATTATATTAAGCCTCTTCGTCTTCTTTCAGGAAAGCAGCAGCTTTAGCTGCGTTGATTGCTTCTTCGTCAGATTTATCGAGTCTAGCCTTAGCTGATTTCTTTTTGCCCTTGTTAGCAGGAGCTTCACCGGCAGCTTCCATATCGATCTTTTCAGCTTTTCTTTCTTCCAGACCTTCGATCATTGCAGCACAGCAAGCATCGAGGATAACTTCTACTGATTTAGTAGCGTCATCATTTGCCGGAATTACGAAGTCAATGTTTGTAGGATCCGAGTTAGTATCAACGATACCAAATACAGGAATACCCAAACGGTTAGCTTCGCGAACAGCGATATTTTCTTTCATTACATCGATAACGAACAAAGCAGACGGCAGACGAGTCAGGTCAGCGATAGAACCCAAAGTCTTGTCCAGCTTAGCACGCTGACGAGAAATCTGAAGAATTTCTCTCTTTGACAAGTTTGAGTAAGTACCATCAGCAGTCAACTTGTCGATAGTAGTCATCTTCTTCACTGCCTTACGGATAGTAGGGAAGTTAGTCAACATACCACCCGGCCAACGTTCGATAACATAAGGCATGTTTACAGATGCAGCTTTTTCAGCCACTACCTGTTTAGCTTGTTTTTTAGTAGCAACAAAAAGGACTTTCTTGCCTGATTTTGCAATCTGTTTCAGAGCCTCTGCGGCTTCATCAACTTTTGCAACTGTTTTGTGGAGGTCAATGATATGAATACCATTGCGTTCCATAAAAATATAAGGAGCCATTGCAGGGTTCCACTTTCTTTTAAGGTGTCCGAAGTGGCAACCGGCTTCCAATAATGTATCAAAATTTGTTCTTGACATCTTGTTTTTTCTTTAAATCGTTTACTTTCTTTTTTGTTTTTTCTAAACCAACCGCCGGGTAGCCTGTATAGTAAGAGTCCCGGTAGTTTAGATACTAAACATCTTCCGTCAGGCAGCCCATTAACGCTTGCTGAACTGGAATCTTCTACGAGCTTTCGGCTGACCCGGTTTCTTACGTTCAACAGAACGAGGATCACGTGTCATGAAGCCTTCAGAACGAAGTGCCGGCTTATCTTCAGCGTTGATCTTAACCAGTGCACGGGCAATAGCTAAACGCAAAGCCTGAGACTGACCAGTAAAACCACCACCGCACAAGTTCACTTTGATGTCATACTTCTCAGCAACACCAAGCTTGTTCAATGGTTGTTTAACAACATACTGAAGAATAGTTGATGGAAAGTACTCTGCAAGGTCTCTCTTGTTAATAGTAATCTTTCCTGTACCTTCGCTTACGAATACGCGTGCAATAGCACGTTTACGTCTGCCTAATGCATTTACTACTTCCATTATATCTTATTTAAGTGAGTTTATATCAATTGCTTTCGGGTTCTGAGCATCGTGTTTGTGTTCGCTACCTGCGTAAACATACATATTGCTCAGCAACTTAGCTCCCAGTCTGTTCTTCGGAAGCATGCCCTTCACTACTTTTCTCAGTAATCTGTCTTCACCGTTAGGTTTGGCGATCAAACGAGCAGGAGTCATTTCTCTCTGACCACCCGGGTAGCCAGTATAAGACAAATAAACTCTGTCATTCCATTTGTTACCACTTAATTTAACTTTGTCTGCATTGATGATAATAACGTTATCACCGCAGTCTACATGAGGAGTAAAGTTTGGTTTATACTTTCCTCTCAACAGTTTCGCAACTTTTGCTCCCAGACGACCTAAAGTTTGGTCTGTAGCATCAACGATAACCCATTCTTTGGTTACAGTTGCCTTGTTTGCAGAAATGGTCTTGTAACTTAAAGTATCCACTCTTAATTTGTTTTTTAAATGTTACTACTAAAAATTTTCTTCACCACTTATCAACCTTCCCCGGACAAAGGAAGATTAACTTGCTATGAATTAATCTCTTATCCTTTTGAGATAATAATCGGCTTGCAAAAGTACGGCTTTTCTTTGAATTGGCAAACTATTTCTGTCTTTTTTTGGATTTATCCGGTTGATAACGAGCCACAAGCTATCTGCCGTAAACAGCGCCCAACAAGACAAAAAAAGACTGCAGGCAACAAGCCACACACGATCAATGCTACAATACATAATCGGCAGCTTGCTACCTGCAGTCCGTAAGTCGATCTTATAATCTGAATTATCTTACAATGTCTTCCGGGAATTTGTCCGGCATCTCAATACGTTTCCAAGTCTCTTTATACCAGCAATTCAGTTCATTGCCATTCAGATCCTTCTCTATAAAATATTTAAGATGCAATACTTTATCATCAACGAGTTCGAAAGTAAGAACATTATCCTGATTGTCGAGCATCGGCAAATGAATATTCTTTTCAATGCTTTCAGCGTATGTATGATCCGACAACTGCTCGTAGCTACCATACCCCGTTATAATAGCATCTGCTCCGGGACGAATCGTGAAATTCACAATTCTTCCATCGTCACTCAGTACTTTGAAAGTATTACTCGGTTTAAGTACACCCGGAGCATCCGGACTTTCTGAAACATAGTGGCACAATTGCCAGATTCCTTTCAGATTAGCTGGCTTAAAGTTAGCCTTTTGTGCCATCACATTTGTTACCGCAAACAGCATCGCCGCCAGCATGGTAAAGAAATAAAGCTTTTTCATATCTGTACGATTTTAGTTAACACTTTAATTCATCTGTCTGTCACAAATATAAAGATTTCTTTTATAAAAATAGCAATCTAAAGACATAAAAAAACTCGCATAATCAAAAGAATATGCGAGTTTCTTATCATTTGTATGAATATTCAGATATGATTCATTAAAAATCGGCATTACGTGGGGTACGCGGGAACGGAATTACATCGCGGATATTAGACATACCCGTCACGAAGAGCAACAAGCGTTCAAATCCCAGTCCGAATCCGGAGTGAGGACAAGTACCGAACTTACGAGTATCCAGATACCACCACATATCCTTCATCGGAATATGCATTTCCTCAATACGCGTCATCAATTTGTTATAATCAGACTCACGTTCCGAACCGCCAATGATCTCTCCGATTTTAGGGAAAAGTACATCCATGGCACGCACAGTCTTACCATCCTCATTCTGTTTCATATAGAAGGCCTTTATTTCCTTCGGATAGTCAGTCAGGATCACCGGACGTTTAAAGTGGTCTTCCACCAGATAACGCTCGTGTTCAGAAGCCAAATCAACTCCCCAGTAAACCGGGAATTCGAATTTATGTCCTTTGGCAACAGCTTCTTCCAGTATTTTAATACCTTCCGTGTATGGCAGACGGACGAAGTCTTCTTTAAGTACACCTTCCAAACGTTCAATTAATCCTTTATCGAACATGTCGTTCAGGAATTTCACATCATCTGCACAGTTATCCAAAGCCCATCTCACACAATATTTAATGAACTCTTCAGCCAAATCCATATTCTCCTGAATTTCGTTGAAAGCTACCTCCGGTTCAATCATCCAGAACTCGGCCAAGTGGCGCGGAGTGTTAGAATTTTCGGCACGGAAAGTAGGACCAAACGTATAGATTGCACCTAAAGCGGTAGCAGCTAACTCACCTTCCAACTGTCCCGAAACAGTCAAACTGGCTTGTTTGCCAAAGAAGTCATCATCATACACGATAGAACCGTTTTCATCTTTTTTCAGATCATACAGGTTCATGGTAGTCACCTGAAACATCTGTCCGGCACCTTCACAGTCAGACGCTGTAATGATAGGTGTATGAAAATAGAAGAATCCCTTTTCATGGAAGAATTTATGGATAGCAATAGCCATATTGTGACGAATACGGAATACTGCTCCAAAAGTATTGGTACGCGGACGCAAATGGGCTATCTCACGCAAAAACTCCATAGAGTGCCCTTTCTTCTGTAGCGGATACGTATTGTCACAAGTTCCCAGCACTTCGATTTCACGAGCCTGCACTTCAGCCTTCTGTCCGGCGCCTACCGACTCCGTCAACACACCGTTCACGCTCAGACAAGCACCGGTCGTGATTTGCTTCAGCATCTCTTCATCAAAGTTCGCCAGATCGACTACGACCTGCACGTTATTTATTGTAGAACCGTCATTCAGTGCGATAAAGTTAACTTGTTTGCTGCCTCTGCGGGTGCGAACCCATCCTTTCACATTGACCATAGCGCCAAAATCTTCGCGCTTCATCAGGTCGACAATTTTTGTTCTACTAATCTTTTCCATACAACTATTTTATATACATTATTATATATAGTAGCCAGAAGTCAGCAACCGGGAGTGACAAACGCCCGGTTACTGACCACTGACTGCCATCTTCTAAATTCTTTTATTATTCAAAAGATCCCATCCGGAGGAAGTTAACTTCCTGTTCTGTAAGATAACGCCACTCACCACGGCGCAATCCTTTTTTAGTCAGTCCGGCAAAGAATACACGGTCAAGTTTCACCACCTTGTAACCCAACGATTCAAATATACGACGGACGATACGATTCTTTCCGGAGTGGATTTCGATACCCACTTGATCACGTTTCACCTCGTCAGAATAACTGATGGCATCCGCATGGATTTCACCATCTTCCAGCTGAATACCGGCTGCAATCTGGTCCATATCTGCCTTAGTCAGATTCTTATCCAAATATACATGATAGATTTTTTTCTTCAGGTATTTCGGATGTGTCAGTTTAGAAGCTAAATCACCATCATTAGTCAACAGCAATACACCTGTTGTGTTACGGTCCAGACGTCCTACCGGATAAATACGCTCAGCGCAGGCCCCTTTTACCAGATCCATAACAGTCAGACGAGCCTGAGGATCATCTGAAGTAGTTACACAATCTTTCGGCTTGTTCAGCAACACATACACCTTACGCTCAATACTAACGGTTTCATCGTGAAACTTCACCACATCAGCGCGCTTGATCTTTGTACCCAACTCTGTAACAACCTCTCCATTGACAGAAACTACACCTGCCGTGATAAATTCATCAGCTTCACGACGAGAGCAGACTCCTGCATTAGCCAGGAACTTATTCAGACGGATCGGTTCATTCGGATCAACAAATTGTTCTTTGTATTCAATCTGTTTTTTCTTACTGTATTTAGCATTCGGATCGTAATCCCCCGTACGACGTATCGGACGTGAGAATCCCTGCGATCTGTTATCGTTATTGTATCTCGGACGATAGGGACGGTCACCACCTTCACGATTGTATGAAGGACGTTGCGGACGGTCGCCATAGGAACGCTGAGGACGATCACCACCTTCGCTGTTAAAGCGCGGACGGTAGGGACGGTCGCCACCTTCACGGTTATATGAAGGACGTTGCGGACGGTCGCCATAAGAACGCTGAGGACGGTCACCACCTTCGCTGTTAAAACGCGGACGATAGGGACGGTCACCACCTTCACGATTATATGAAGGACGTTGCGGACGGTCGCCATAGGAACGCTGAGGACGGTCACCACCCTCGCTGTTAAAACGCGGACGATAGGGACGGTCGCCACCTTCACGATTATATGAAGGACGTTGCGGACGATCACCATAAGAACGCTGAGGACGATCTTCACTATTACTATTAAATCTCGGACGATAAGGACGGTCGCCACCTTCACGATTGTATGAAGGACGACTGTATCCGCCTTCTCTGTTAAAACTTCTGTTACCATCACGGCCGGCGTCCGTATTCTCACTCTTGGAGTCTTCGCGCCATTCTTCGTTTTCTGTGCTCATTTTCTTATTCGAATAAAAATTAAACTTTTGGCCTCACGGCCTGATTTTAGACACTTATATTATATATAACAATAATCACCCTTAAATTCCCGTATACGAATGGGGAGTAATTACTCTTAATTCTTTTTTGATTTCTTCGTTCACATCCAATCCTTCAATAAACTCCTTGATAGAAGTTTCTGTGATAGCCTGATTCGTACGAGTCAGAGCCTTCAAGGCTTCGTACGGATGCGGGTAAGCCTCACGACGAAGAATAGTCTGGATAGCCTCAGCCACCACACTCCAGCAATTATCCAAATCACGATAGATAGCCGTTTCGTTGAGCAACAACTTGCGCAATCCTTTCAGCGAACTTTGAATAGCAATCACAATATGCCCGAACGGAGTACCTACATTACGCAGCACAGTAGAATCTGTCAAGTCGCGTTGCAAACGTGATACGGGAAGTTTCACTGCGAGGTGTTCCAGAATGGCATTGGCAATTCCGAGATTACCTTCTGCATTCTCAAAATCAATCGGATTTACTTTATGCGGCATCGCACTCGATCCCACCTCTCCGGCTTTTATCTTCTGCTTGAAATATTCCATCGAGATGTATTGCCAGAAATCACGGTTCATATCGATCATCACCGTATTGATACGCTTCATGGCATCGAAGATAGCCGACAGATTGTCGTAGTTCGAAATCTGTGTTGTATATTCCTCGCGTTCCAATCCCAGTTTCTCTGCAACAAACTGATTTCCGAATGCTTTCCAATCATATTCGGGATAAGCCACATGGTGTGCATTATAATTTCCGGTTGCACCGCCGAATTTAGCAGTTACAGGGCAAGCCTTCAAAGTAGCCAGCTGACGTTCCAGGCGATAAACAAAAACCATAATTTCCTTTCCCAAGCGAGTTGGAGATGCCGGCTGACCGTGAGTTTTGGCAAGCATCGGAATGGATTCCCATTCAGTAGCATACGTTTTCAACTGCGCAATCAGTTCTTCAATCAGCGGATAATAAACTTGCTCCAATGCCTCCTTGATAGAAAGAGGGATCGATGTATTGTTAATATCCTGCGAAGTCAGTCCAAAATGAATAAACTCTTTGTACTCTTCCAATCCACCCAACTTATCAAACTCTTCTTTCAGGAAATACTCTACGGCTTTCACATCATGGTTGGTCACACTTTCAATATCCTTGATACGCTGCGCATCGGCTTCCGTAAAATTACGGTAGATATTGCGCAATGACTCGAACACACTCTTATCAATTCCCTTCAGTTGCGGCAACGGCAGTTCGCACAAAGTAATAAAATACTCTACTTCTACCTGCACACGGTATTTAATCAACGCATATTCAGAAAAATATGCAGCTAAAGCTTCAGCCTTGCCTCTATATCGGCCGTCAATCGGAGAGATGGCCGTAAGTAAATCAAGTTTCATATTGTCGTTTAGATAATTATCAGGCTGCAAAATTAACTCTTTTTCCTGAGTTATAAGGCATAAGGGGAGAGAAAGTTTGTATAAAAGAGACTAAAATCACGATGAACGGCCAAAGGTGAACAGTCTTTAAACAATCAACGATGAACTACTTGCATTTTACCATCGTTGCAAGATAGTTCATCGTTGATCATTCATTATTCAAAAACCGTTCATCGTTTCACTCAGCCCTTAAGCTTCATCAACACCGGTGTTTTCACTGTTTTCACTTCTGTTTGAGGGGTTTCATTCAATTGTTCAAAGATAACAATCTTATTTTCACCCTTCTTCAGCCATACACCCGGAACATAGAGTGTTTGCTGAGGACCTACTTTCCAGTAACGTCCGATATTAACACCGTTCACAAAAACGATACCCTTTCCCCAGCTTTCCATATCCATAAATGTATCTCCGACTTTATCTAACGTAAAAGTCCCCTCATAAAGCACCGGACAGCCTTTCAGCTTAGCCACTTCAGACGGTACATTTTTATGTGTATCAGCTTTCAATTTGGTCAAATCGGGCATTTCGTCCATCGGCAACTGATACATATCCCATCCGCCGACAATTTCCTTACCGGCTATCTGAACCGGGCTAATAATTCCCTTGGTATTATGTACGATCTCGCTACCATAATTAATGCGTCCCATATTTTCAACCAGAATCTGCAGAGTAGCATTAAACGGCACCTCTATCTCCATGGAGTAGGTCTTGGTATTCCGATTCAGCACTCCTACCTGTTCACCATCCACATAAACAACGGCATAGTCACGCAACCCCGGAATTTCAAGTGTTCCGCTAATCGGCTGATTGAAATGACGAGTATACAATACATATCCATACCCCTGATTCAATTGTTCAAAAGTCAAGGGAGTATCAGACGACACGGGTTTCTGTTTTTCTGCAAAAGCAAGCACATCCGCAACTTTATTCAATTGAATAGAAGGTATTTCGATAACAGGATTAGGAGCCGGAGCTTCAGGAATTGTATATTTAACATATTTCTTGATCACATTGCGAATCGAATCATACTTTGGAGTTACCCAGCCTGCCTCGCTAATAGGAGCATCATAATCATAACTGGTCATATCCGGCTGAATATCACGCTTCTTATCATAATTAGCACCACTCGTAAAACCAAAATTCGTACCTCCATGCACCATATAGAAGTTGAAAGAAACATCATTTTGCAGATACTTCTCGGTTTGACGAGCAATCCCGGAAGCTCCTATCTGCGGGAACGGCTCTGCCCAATGCGACAGCCAACCCGGATAAAATTCTGCAACCATATACGGACCTTTGCCGTCGTGATATTGATCAACCACTTTTTTCAAGTTCTCAATATCACTTTCGCCATTCGCCGTAGGCAAAGCTCCCGGAGTAGCCCCACCCTCAAAAAGCCAACTGCCATCAGAAGTAAACAGAGGTACATTAAATCCTGCATCAGCCAACTGCTGCTTGATTTTAGCATTGTAAGCGCGATGTTCTTCCAAAGGTATATCCTTACGCTGGGCAACGTATGAACCAAATTCATTCTCACACTGCACCATTACAATCGGGCCACCCTTTGTACACTGCAAACTACCGACCTCTTTATAAAGACGATCGATATACGCTTTTGTATATTTCAGAAACTCCGGATTATCTCTCCTGATTTCCATTCCTTTCACATTTTGCAACCACCAAGGATAACCACCGAATTCCCACTCGGCACAAACATAAGGACCGGGACGCAAAATAACCATCATCCCCTCTTCACCTGCGGTTTTTATAAATTCAGCCAAATTCTTGTCACCTGTAAAATCCCATTTTCCGGGCTCCGGCTCATGAAGATTCCAGAACACATAGGTAGCCACTGTATTTAACCCCATACCTTTCATCATCTGCAACCGATGACGCCAATATTGATGAGGGATACGGGCATAATGCATCTCACCGGAAAGAACAGGCGTTATCTTTCCGTTACGATAAAAATGTCCATTCTTGATTTCAAACGTAGATTTCGACTGCGAGAACACGCACAATGGCATGACAGCCAACAACAAAAGTAAAAAAATCGATTTTGTTCGCATGGTAGTATTAATAGGTTTATTGATGAAGCAAAGTAAAGAAATAAATCACTTTCCCGCCAAATTTCCCTTTGTTTTCTTTTAAAAAATAACTTGAATTAATACACCATTGTATCAGGTAAAATACAGAAAAAGAAAATCCTTACAGAAATATTCTGCAAGGATTCCGTATAGAGTGGGCGTTGACGGATTCGAACCGCCGACCCTCTGCTTGTAAGGCAGATGCTCTGAACCAGCTGAGCTAAACGCCCGATGTATCTTTCTTCGAAGAATATATAGCAAAATTGAATCTCTTTTCAATGTGGGCGTTGACGGATTCGAACCGCCGACCCTCTGCTTGTAAGGCAGATGCTCTGAACCAGCTGAGCTAAACGCCCATATATTCTTCATTGAAAGTGTTCGGTTGTGGGCGTTGACGGATTCGAACCGCCGACCCTCTGCTTGTAAGGCAGATGCTCTGAACCAGCTGAGCTAAACGCCCTTACACTTTCTTTTCAAAAGCGATGCAAAGGTATGGCTTTTCTTGAGACCTACAAATTATTTGCGATATTTTTTTTCAAAAAGTTTTCAACAGGTATAATAACAAACTGATTTTCAATTATAAAAAAACAAGCATACAGAGTCTCCCCGAACGTATGTCCGGAAATACAATGGAGGCTTGACTTACAGGATTACATCCGGCACCTAATAACACGTGCAGGATTACCTACCGCCACACAATCGTCCGGTATATCCTTTGTCACCACACTGCCGGCTCCGATCACACAACGGTCACCTATCGTCACGCCGGGACAAATGACAGCCCCGCCACCAATCCAACAGTCTTCGCCAATAGTTACCGGATAAGCATACTCTTTGGGGTTACGGCGTTCCAGATAGTCCATTGGATGATGTGGAGTATAGATTTGCACACACGGACCTATCAATGTATGACTTCCGATGGTAATGAATGCTCCGTCAAGGAACGTACAATTGGCATTCACAAATACATGCTCACCCAAACGGATGCCATCGCCATGATCACAATGAAAAGGCGGGCAAATAACGGAAGTAGCCGGAAGATCAGGTATCAATTCTTCAAGTAGTCCCCGATAAGTTTCGTCATACGTACTCAAGCACCGCATTCGTGCCAATAACTTCTTGGCATGTTCAAATCTCACCTGTAATTCAGGTGCCGACATATCCGCCAATTCACCGCTACGCATTTTTTCTATTTCTGTCATCTCGATTCATTCTGTTTTTCCGTTTGTAAATACATATTTTGTCTCGTCCGAAAGCTGTTCGTTAAATTCAAACCCTTCCCAGGCGAATGTCTTCAATTGTTCAACAGATTCTATCCGGTTCTTCAGAATATAACGAGTCATCTCGCCCCGCGACATCTTAGTATAAACCACTACCGTAGCCAATTTTCCGTTTTTCCAGACGTGAAACTCGGGAGTTATCACACGAACCTCCTTCTCAACCCGCTTCCAATCGAAAAGTCCCCGCATTTCGTCACTTGCCAGATTACAAAGCACCCCACCGGCTTTCTTGATATCTGCAATAAACCGGTCTGTAAGGATTGGCTTCCAATAATCAAACATCGTTCTGTTGCCGGGTTCAGGCAACCGTACATCTCCCTCAAGCCGGTAAGGCCTAATCATATCGAGAGGACGCAACAACCCATAGCAGAATGAGGTCAATCTCAGATGATCCTGGGCATAGCAAAAGTCTTCTTCTGAAAAGTCCTGGGGGTGAACTCTTTTAAAAACAATCCCTGTATAAGCCAACAATGCAGGCAATTCCCGTGTACCCTCCGAGTGAAAAGCCTGATAGCGTCTATAATTTTCAACAGCAATCTTAGGATTCACCTTTAACAGCCGTTCCAACTCCTCGACTGAAAATTGTGACATCTGCAGAGCAACCTCCGCTGCCTCCTTCCGGAAGCCGGGAAATGTAGTGAGAGGCGTTTTTGTCTTCGAAACGTCACTCATAGTTTTGGCACAAGATAAAAGTATCAGCATAGGCATTTTTCCTTATTTCAATGTTTCAAAGGAACAAAATTAATAGAAAAACGGCAGTATGCACTTTTTTTCTTATTTTTGTGCAGTCACTAAAACCTGAAAAACTAACATTTTACCTAAAATGAAGATTAAACGACTCTACTTACTGGGAGCCTGGCTCCTTTTGGGCGTCAGTGCTTCGGCCCAAATCACAAGTATTCAACCACAACCACAGCAGGTCCTTTCACAAGCCCGAAACCTGAGCTTACCGGACACCTATCTGATTGTTGGAGATACAGAGGCAAACACACATGCCGTCAGTGCCCTGAAAACCCTGCTTGCCGGAAAGCATTCGGATAAGAACGGGTTTCGCATCTATATCGGTGAAAAAGGGGACAAAGCTATCCGTAAATTCGCCCGACAGATTCCTAATCACAAAGAAGGCTATTATTTGGCCATCAATGATAAAGAGATTGTCTTAGCCGGCCAGGACGAAAGGGGAACTTTCTATGCCTTGCAGACGTTAGCACAGTTACTAAATGACAATCAACTTCCTGTAGTAGAAATCAAAGACTACCCTTCAGTCCGTTTCCGCGGTGTAGTCGAAGGATTTTACGGAACCCCCTGGAGCCACGAAGCCCGTCTCCGTCAGTTGAAGTTCTACGGAGAGAATAAAATGAATACCTATATCTATGGGCCTAAAGATGATCCATACCACAGTTCTCCCAACTGGCGCCTGCCATATCCCGAAAAAGAGGCCCTCCAATTACAGGAGTTGGTAAAAGTAGCCAATGAGAACGAAGTGGACTTTGTATGGGCTATTCATCCGGGACAAGACATCAAATGGAACCAGGAAGACCGCGATCTGCTACTGGCAAAATTCGAAAAAATGTACGATCTGGGAGTCCGTTCGTTCGCTGTATTCTTTGACGATATCTCGGGCGAAGGCACCAATCCGAACAAGCAAGCCGAACTGTTGAACTATATCGACGAGAAATTTGTAAAGGTAAAACCGGATGTCACTCCTTTGGTCATGTGTCCTACAGAATACAATAAAAGCTGGTCGAATCCCAAGGGAAATTATCTGACTACCTTAGGAGAAAAGCTGAACCCTTCTATCCAAATAATGTGGACGGGCGACCGTGTCATTTCTGATATAACCAAAGACGGCATAGCTTGGATCAATGCACGCATCAAACGTCCGGCGTATATTTGGTGGAACTTTCCGGTATCAGATTACGTACGCGACCATCTTTTACTCGGACCGGTCTATGGCAACGACACGCAGATTGCCGATCAGATGTCAGGCTTTGTCACCAATCCCATGGAACATGCCGAAGCATCCAAAATTGCAATTTACAGTGTAGCCGGCTATGCATGGAATCCTGAAAAATACAACAGTGAACAGACATGGAAAGATGCTATCCGTACCATTCTGCCAAGTGCCGCAGACGAATTGGAATTTTTTGCAGCACATAACTCCGACTTGGGACCGAACGGACATAAATACCGCCGGGACGAATCTGTCGAATTGCAGCCGTTATCACAACGTTTTCTCGATAGCTACCTGAAAAACGGTTCATATACCGAAGCTGACTTCAACGCTTTGGAAGCAACTTTCGGAAAGATGGTAGAGTCCGGTGACATTTTGATGACCAACACAGGGAATCGTCCCCTCATTGTTGAAATGATGCCTTGGCTCCGTCAGTTTAAATTATTGGGCGAAACCGGGCAAGAAGTTCTGGCTATGGCCAAAGCTTATAAAGAAGGGGACAACTCACTCTTTATCCGGAAATACCGTCATGTGAAAGCACTGCAACAGCAAATGTTCCAGGTAGATCAAACCTATAACCAGAATCCTTACCAACCGGGTGTAAAAACAGCAACTAAAGTGATCAAGCCACTGATAGATCAAACATTTACCACGGTCACCGAACGCTATAATAAGGAGCACGGTACGCAATTGGATGCCGCAACAGACTATATGCCGCACAAACTGGTAAGTGACGTAGAGCAATTACGTAATCAGCCGTTACAGATCAAAACCAACCGTGTATTGGTATCACCTGCCAACGAAGTAATTAAATGGGGAGCCGGATGCACGCTGACCATCGAACTGGATCAAGCTTATCCGGGAGAAAATCTGGATATAGATTTCGGTAAACCGGACGTGGCTGCCTGGGGACAACTTGAAATTTCGGCTGATGGCAAAGAATGGCAGAAGGTCGATTTCAAACAGGAAAAGAACCGCATCACCTTGAACTTGAAACAAACACCTGTGAAAGCTGTACGTTTCAGTAATGTCGGCAATGCGGAACAAGAAGTTTACCTGCGCCGCTTCATGATTACTCTGGACAAATAGAAATTCATTAAAAACTTATCTGTGCAAAAGCCCCTTCCGATATTTTCGCTAAAATACGGAAGGGGCGCACACAAACAAAACAAACAATAATTCATCAACAGCCTTCACAGGCTATACCGATGAATATCACTAAAGATAGCATATAAAGAATATGCTCGTGAAAAAGCCGCCTTTCCAGGCTGCAGAGGATAAGATTAATCATTCAGCATGTTCATTTATCTTCGTACAAGAGCTTTCTCTTTCCTGTAATACACGAAATTTCATTTGTTGCTGTTCCCGCCAATAATAAAAACCTCCACACGAAATCTTACACAAAACAACATATTCTGTTTTACGCTTCCGCATCAGACGTAACAAAGGAGTACACAAAAACTTATCCGGTTCGGAAACACGTACCCTGATTGTTTTCTGCCCGGAAGAAACTCCATCGGGGCAAGGCAACCAGTCGATATCAAGTATGCCCAGAAGAGAATAACAATAAAAAGCAGAATGTTCATAAGCATACCATGCTCCTTCTTCCTGATACAGAAAAATACAATCAACATTCTGTGCTTCTATTTGCAATATCTCTTCCAGGGTCATACTACCGCAACGTTCTATTGAATAACTACTATCTTACGGGCTACAGTTTCCCCGCCGGAGGCGGAAGTCATCTGTACAGTCCCTCTCCTGCTCGCTCCGAAAGCTACATGCAAATAAGCATGCGAACTGTATTTGCTACTGAGTTCCGACACCATGCCGTCTCCCGGAAGAGCTCCGGGAGATGCGGCGGATGGGTGTAGAAAGAGCCAGCCGGGAGATGTCGGATTCAACACCCGTACCGTCCAGTTACGATCGGTTGAACCGACCAAATCGAGGACAAACGAATCGGTATCTTTCTGATCCGATATGATGGGATTCCAACTGACACGAACCGGCTGAGACAGATTATCACACGTCATAGTCAAGGTTGTAGCTACGGCATCATTAGCCGCTGAGGTAAAATCCCCCGTAATTTTATATTTGTTACTTCCCAAAGCCTGGGCAGACAGGTTTGTCAACCAATTACAATCGTCAGGAAGGGTCAGAACCGGCTGAATACCACGACTGGAATATACGGTACAAATATCCACACCAGTTGCCGATGTAGTCACACCTGTTTTTCCATATAGGCTGAATACATTATTAGACGATGCCATACGGTATTGACCGTCGGCCACAATACAGGGCAGATCCGTGTCTTCATCCGTCAACTCCACTTTCAAGGCATTCGAAGGTGCAGAAGCCACAGCAATATCCGGGCTTTCATATCCCGGACCATTGACTCCCACCACTGTAACAATATAGCGGTGGTTGCGTACAATGTTCAAAGGACTTCCGTCATTACCGTTCATCACTACCTTATAGTAGCCCTTTTTCCCCTTATACCGGGCTGCAATCACTACTCCCATATAGTCGGAAGCCGAACAATTGCGCTCATAAATGTATAAAGATGGTTCCGCACCATTAACCCAACCCTTACGATAATCCAGATAGGTTCCACCGGTAACCGGATTTGCGACAACGGGAGTATTTACTTCTCCTGTGCAATCGGTCGGAGCCAGGAAACCATGACAGGCTCCCTGATGTACAGTAATTCCCTCAATGACAAAATCACCCAGTCCGGTATTCCCACCTCCATTACCCTTCTTCACTTGTATACATGCTGTGGAACGCAACAGTTTCACACCCTCTGCTTTCGTTACGATATTGATTCCGTTCAATGCAAAACGTCCCCACATGACCAAAGGCATTACATGGTTTAACAATGTGCTCTCTCCTTCATCCACATGTTCGAGCGAGGCTGTCTGCAAGGAAGAGATAGCCGCATTTTCAGCCATCCCCGGAGTTATACCACCAAAGTTCAAGCGATCCGAAGTGCCATCAGCACTCCGACCGTTTGCTACCAGATGAATGATACGCCGTTCTGAAGTGGCATCCAAACGGACTGTGAAATTAATCCCCGTTCCGGTGACCACCAACCTGTCATTATCTACTTTGACGCGTTCCATAAACTTTGCGTCTTTGTCGAATATCAACAAGTCTGCGTTCTTAATATCGGTATCCGTATATGGACCACCGGCACGAGTAAGAGTATTTACTGACTCCGGTTGCGGTAGGGTTACCGAAACAGCAACATCTATCTTTCCATAAGCGGGTTTCTGTTCCTCCTCCTCATGACTGCACGAGGCAAACAGAAAAGCAATCAGTATACCTATTATATATTGTATTTTCATATTATACTCTTCATTTTCATTATACGCATTAAAGCTATTTCCCTTGTCCTCGATAGCTGTTAGAATAAGTATCAACTATAGTAGGAGTCCAATAAGGTTTCTGAGTTTCTTCTACACTTCTCATAGGAACCCGCATCGAACGAGTACCTGTCCACAAAGTTCCCTTCCAATTTATTTTTGCAGTGTGTTTCTTACGGTCATATACAATATCACAAATATGGTCATATTGCTTATTACCGGAAGCCTGCACATTAAACTTATTTGTAGAAGTGTAAACCAGTGTTCCACCTTGATTGACAAAATTCGTACCGACATGACTCATCGTACCACCCAAATAAGCATAGATATTACAAGTCATTGGAATACCGCCTCCTCTATACCACCCGGCATTCACCTGCAAGGTTACTGTACGTGGCAATAACCCCGGAGCACTCGGATCTATGCCATGTTGACCGGGATAAGGTGCAGAATTGATTACCGGGGCATTAAAGAATGCAGTTTCTCCTTGTCCAGATTGAGCATCACCACCCCATTTCAACAACTCCTTATTATCATAATTAACCACACTACCTTGGCTCCAGCCAACCCACTGATTCTGGAATGCATCTACCGAACTTGTATTGTAAGTAATACCATTTACCACAACAGATGTAGGATTTCCTGTGAAGCCAACTTTCACATCTACGTCATTCGCACTCCACACAAACTGCACGACAAAATAATTAAACTCTGGGATACGAACAATTATAGCTTGAAGCACCGACACTTTAACTGTATAATCAGGATCATCAATATGTCCAAGGGTTATTTCTCCATAACGTTCTTCCTCATTGGGTTCACGATCACAGACAAAAGTAAAAATACCGGTTGCAGGATTATAATCCGTCTCTGGAGCAGGATGTATCCAACTTGGCTTATTGATAATAGTCAAATCACGGGTATCTCCACCATATACTTTCACATTGTTCACAGTACATGTAGTATCCGGATGCACAGTTGGCTGTGCAACCTCAATTAAATCATCAATAATACCAATAAATAAATTACTTAAATGGACAGTATCCGTATCAAGAGTCATCATATTTTTAAAAACAGCCTGCCCTTCTCCATAATATTCATCATACAATGAGTCATCACTGGTAGAGGTTCTTGTAAAAGTTACAGATGTACTTCCTGCTGTTCCTTGGGTAGTAGCAGCGGTCGCTTTGGAACTTTGAGACAGTAATTTCCAATTTCCCCCAACAGACCGAACATCAAGTGAAGCTGTCGGATGAGGAGGACTAAATTGTAGTTTATTGACACTAACTTTAATCGTACCTCTATCCGGTCTTTGTGTTACCGGTATTTTCTTGGTCACATTATTGGCCTTAATGGTAATATACGAGGTACGCGGATGATTATCCACATAGCTATCCAAGTCGGCAGTAATTTCCACCGCATTCCCATCCAACTTTTTCACCGAAGTAATCCACGTGGCCTCAGGTGCCTTCTCCACTGTATATTCGCGAGCATTGGTATTTACATGTATTGTATCTTTAAATGCCATCCCCACCGAAGCTTTATCCGTATAAAGTTGGGTCTGTGACAAATCAGCTTCCAACTGTGTATCCTGCCAGTTCAATATCTCAGTGGAGACATCGAGCTTTCCACCAAGGAAAATGCGTACCAACAAAATTCCGTTTACTCGTGGAACCCGAGGGATTACCACATCCGTCTTCTCAAAACGTGTTCCTCCTTCACTGGCCAGATCGACACTCAGTTTAAGATGACTGGTAGTTGTGTCGGTCGGAAGTGCATTCAGATAATCAGTTCCTTTATGAGCCGGCACAATAAACCGAAGCGTATCACTGTACTGATGACCGGCCATTGCAGTATTATTATGTATAGTAAAAGTACCGGTCATAGGCTCCGCACTCACAGTAGGATTGTTTTTATTGGGATATAACCCTCCTTCCCAGTTAAGAGTCGTAGGCACATTAGTCAATTTCATCGTGTGAGTGCCATTAATATCCAGTCCTCCGGCATCGGCTATCACGACTTTGACCAATGCAACGTTCCGTGAAAGCAATGCTGTTTCGGAAGCGACATTATCCTGACCGGCAATAACCTGCTGTCCGGTAATATAAGCCGTACGCAACTCAGGCATAGACGGCAAACTCCCACCGACAGAACGTGTTTCCCACATTTTCAGTGACGAACGTGCCTGTCCACGGACAGGTTGTATCAATCCACTGTTTACATCTCCGTCAGCACTGACCAATGTAATATCCCATGTCCCCGCCGCAACCGGCATAGTGAGGCGGTCTGCAGCGTAAGTCACATCCGGCACTTTCTGCCTGAATTGTCCGGCAGTAGCTCCATCTCCATCAAACAGATAGACTTGCGTATTATTGATAATGTCTGCTGAAGCTCTTGTCATCCTGAAAACCAATGAAGGATTACCATTGGTTCCCCCCGGCGATTCCCTGTCATCCGTACAAGCAAACGCCAGAAAAAGCAGCAAGCCCATCAACCCTGTATATATTCTTTTTCCTGTCATAGTTCTTTTTTCATCCATTTTCTTCTGAGCGGACAAGAATACCTTACACTCGAGATGCAAGGCATTCTTCTCCCCAAGAATCATTTTATTTCCGGATCGTAAACTCTGCCGTACGTTCTGCATCCGATACACTGATCGGCTGTGCACCTGTAGGTTGGTTTACAGATTTGATTTTCAGTTTTACCTGTTTTTCCGAAGTATCCGTACTGAACAATACCACTCCATTCACATTGGCGGAGCTATGGTTACCGTCTCCACTGATACGTAGGTCATGCAGGTTGGTAAAGACAAAGTCTTTTCCTTCTTTTGCCGTAGCATCGGGCAATGTCACACAGTTAACAATGATATCACTACCTGTGGCATTGGTCAATAAAGCTCCGTCTGAAGCACGCAACAGCGAAACAGTGAAGAAGCCCGACACCACATTATTATTCACTCTGTGGTCACCCAATGAAGCAATGGCCAGACGTGCCGGCTGATCGACGACAATTCCACTGCAACTCAACAGTTCACCATCAAAAGCAACATTAGAACCACTCAGGCTATGTACTTTATTAAAATTCACTACCACGGTTTTAGGAAGTTCATAGCGGGTGTCCTCCAATGTCCTGACATTAAAAGATGATTTTTGCGAACCATTGGCAAATATCACTCTAGGAGTCAATCCCATATCGAAATCGAGCGCATCGGCTGTGCCTTCTCCATATATACCATCTACTATAATATTTGCCCCCGTAGCATTGGTCAAAGGAGTTCCGTCGGTTTTAAATAATCCCAGTTCATATAAAATATCTTTGGATCCCTCTTCTCCACGCTCGGTACGTACCAACTTCACAACTGCCTGCTGATCTTCGATAACCGCTTTCCCTACAGGCTTCACCAGATAACTCTGCTGAACATCCGACAATAGCAGTTCAAAGTCTTTCACGCCTTCGATCAGATCATTCGCTTTTACCGGAACCTCGATATCCTGTTTCACCAGATAGCGATCCGCCGTCCCGCGTGAAGGGGTGAAAGACAGTTTTCCCTTTACCGGAGTAAAATTATTAGCTGTTGTAGCAGATGCTTCACGAGTGGCATATCCTACACTTACAGGAACAGGAGCCCCTTCCTTTGTAGTGGCATATCCTGTCAGCGTGACAGTAAATACCGCAGTAGCCGTTCCGTTTACCGGCTTGGTTATTTTCACATCCGAAACATAGAGTCCATGTCCCAGTTTGACAAGGCGACTACCACTGCCCAGAAAAAGTAACTCACCGGACGATGCAGTCAATGCCTGACGATAAACAGTAGGTTTATTGTCCGTCACATAACGGTCAAACTCTTTTTCACCCGTAGCAGAATACATACAAACCCGACCTTCATCCGAAGACAGCAGTAACACTTCACCGTTATTAGTTACCTTAACCTTATCAAAATTACCATCAATAGTGCGGTCAAACTCAGCTTTACCCGTCGGCAATATACGGACAAACGTTCCTCTGCGTGCATTGACATCATAAGTTGTTACCACCGATTCACCCGTAGTCCGGTTCATACCCACACCTCTCACACCTCCATTCGAGGTACCGGAATATAAAGCTGTTCCGTCATTTCTCAACAAGGCATAGTATCCTTTACTGCCACTTCCACCTACCAATATATTACCATTGCGAGCCACCTGAAGCTGATTAAGCATCACCGATCCCTGATTGGCGGGTATCAGTGTTTTGGCAAAAACAATATCACCTTCCGGCCGTATTTTATAAATGATGCCTCCATCAGTCGATGAATTACCGGTAACAATCACCGAACCGTCATTGATATTGGCATTCATACCTGTCACGATGAACCGCTTAGCCGGAATAACAGTTACATAATAAGGCTTCCCTTTATCATCTAACCGGACCACTGTTGTCTGTTCTTTCTCCTTGTCTCCGGAGAAAGCCGCACATATATATTCAGTCGTATTGCCCAGCACCTCGAATTGATCACAATAACCACTTCCGGCATTCTTGTACTGATAAATCACTCTACCCGATTTATCCACTTTCATAAGAATACCTTGCCGGCTATTTCCTCCTTTCGGCTCCATGCCGGAAAGTATCAATGACCCGCTACGCAGCAAAGCTCCCTTCATTAGTTCACTCCCTTGTCCTCCTGCATAAATATTGGTAACAATATGACCGCTACGATCCAATATGACCGCCCGTCCGCTTAGTGTCACATTGTCTTTTCTGCCTTTTGTATTCATCACAGCAGATTGCCCGACAAGCAGGATACGGTTATCCTCCAACTCTGTCAACTCGTTAACAGCGGTAAATCCGGCCAGCGGCAATGAAAAGAGCACTTCTCCCTCTCTGCCTATCCAGGTAAGGTTATACTTCTGTCCCTCTTTACCCACCATGGCCACTTCGTCACCGGCTAAGGGGCAAACCAGCTGAATCTGATTCTTATCGCCATACTTCTTATCGAAAACCACCGGCATATATTGGGCTCTCACTTGCAGACAGGCCATGATGCCCAGCAGGAACAGTATCCACACTCTATGAATTCTTGTCTTCTTCATATATCGTTTACTTTTTTATATTTCTACCTCTTATTATATATTTCGACACGCCTTGCCCTACGGTTCACCTGTATCCAATCGATACCTCCCTCCGGCCAGCGATGATACTCAATTTCCTCTTTCACCTCTTCCGGAGAAAGCTTTATCCTTCCATGAGCCTCTATGCCGAAACGTACGTTTAAACCATGATTGCGCAGAAACTCCGCAACACTTTCCGCCCTTCGCTCTGACAATGAATAGTTATAACTGTCACTACCTATCTCATCGGCAAAACCATCAAACCTAAGTTCGGAAAATTGGTAAGTACCCATTTCATTGATAAATTGCTCGAGTCTCCGTACAGATTCATCGGTCAACTCATCCGAATCGAAATCAAAATAGAGAGTCATCAGCAATCCTTCCGGCGCATACTGCTTCAATGTGACAGACTCCGGAGAAACAGTTTCCGTAGTGCCGTTCAACAACAAAGCGCCACCTAAAATTGCATTTTCCTCACTCATCCCGTAAAAAGGCATCCCTTGCTGGGTTCCCAGATCCTCTACTGTACGGAGGTAATAGATATCGTCTCTTGAAGCCATTTCACGATCGGATACAAAATAGGCTGTTCGCAAGTCAAGCGGACACATATAATAATCGTTGAAGACGGAATTTACCGGATAAGGAAAATGGCTGATACTGCCCGGAATCACTCCATCTTTATCATAATAAGCACTGAACAGATCATAACCACCGAATCCCGGCAATCCGTTAGACGAAAAGATAAGACGTCCTTTATAGATTACAGGAAAGATCTCATCGCCTTCCGTGTTGACATCCGGTCCCAGATTAACAGGAGTCCCCCATGCCTGAGCCTCTTCATCCCAATGGACAACATACAGGTCGAACCCACCGTATCCTCCGGGCATGTCAGAGGTGAACAACAATGATTTGCCTTCATTAAACAGGTAAGGGTGGGCATACGAAGACATCTCTTCCTGTGGAAAAGCCGGAACATACTTCGTAAATCGTTTCTTCTTGTTCTTTAGCACAGAGTAAAACAACTTTGTACGGAAAGGACGTAGCTTCCGGTTTGCCATCTCTACGGTTGTCTTCTCTTTATCATACTCGATAACCGTAGCTACCATCGACTTCATATCCGGTGAAAAGGTCACCGGACCATTCTGTAAGTCAGCAGGTATTTTCCGGAAATAACCATAATATCTTGGAGGTTTCTGAGTCTCAACACCGGTTTCACCGGGTTCGTCAAGTGCATAATAGTGAGTACGATGGAAGAATAATTTCCCCGGATCATTGAATTTACTGTAACTAATGGCATAAAACGGTTGTTCCCCATAATTACCAACCCAAAATTCAGCGTTCGATGTATTCAGTAATAAGCGTTTTGCCGAAAACCCGGGATCTTCCTGAACCGAATGGCGCATGGCAAGTGCCTCCAATGTATTCTGATAGCGCTGATAGCGGCTATATATGTCTTTATAGGCATTATCCAGGCAAATGGCTTCTGCTTTGCGGGCTTGTCCCTGAAAACGCAGAGCATCCACATAATCACAGACATCATCTACCCCGAGCAAATCCGGACGCAAGCTCATTGCTTTATCATAATGCTCCGAGGCGCGACCATATTCCCTTACCATGAAATACAAACGCGCTGTTTTGAGATGAAGCGCAGCCTGACCGGCCTCATCTTTTTCACGCCTGATAGCCGTTTCATACTGAGCCATCGCTTTATCAAATTTCTGCCTGATAAAATTACGGTCTGCCCGCCGTTCTACCCGCCCTATCTTCCGCTCCTGCGCAACGGAAGGCATAGTCCCTCCCATCAGAAAAAGGAATGCGGCAGCCGACAGGAGAATTTGTATCTTCTTCTTTCTCATTTCAGCAACTTTTTATCAGTAACATTATCGGAATATATTATAGGTGAGATTTATACCGAACTTAGTCGGACCTATCCACCTCTTCGTCTTTTTACGTTCCAAAGGGAAATTCACATATTCTCCACCCAAATAATATTTATTGTATTGGAGGTGCGCATATCCCAGGCCAATATTCAGATCCAGCCCCCAACGAGAGTTGAAAGCAAATTTATACCCGGTCGAGATACCTCCCGATACTCCCCAACCTTTACGACGATAGCTCTGCAACGGATCGTTATGCTTTAATAAACCGATATTAAAATTACCGTACATAGCATAGGGGCCAATATAAAATCCATCCCATGAGTCGTTAGTATAAAAGTTACGAGGATTCACATAATAGCGCAATTCAACACTGCTCTGGAGTGCCCGAAACACTTCTTCATGTTTCTTGAATAAATACGGCATCCATAGCACTTCACCGTTCACCGTGAGTTGCCTCGTCAATGTATACTCAAAGCCGACGTTAGGCGAACCGGTCAGCCAAAAAGGAATATTCACTTTGACACTTTGTGCCTGTACTCCGCTGATTAAGCAAAATAAAACGGCGACACTCAAAATATGTCGTATAACTAATTTCATTCTAATTCTCTTTTATATGTATATATGTATCATTCCATGTCCGTATCTCCACTCTCGATATCTTCGTTCCATCCTACAACCGATATCTTAATAACGGTATAAGATTCGATCTCAATAATTATACGTTTACCATGCAATAACCGTAACGGCAGTCCTGTCTCCCTTTCCGTAACTTCCACGGGCAGATGGTTGACAACTGCTCCATTTTCATCGAGAAATGTATAATTCAACCTCATCGGTTCATTCTCCACAGAAGGAATAAAACGATGATCTACCTCTAATACATCGGCTTTCTCCTGTACGGGTAATGTTCCGAAATGAAACATTTTGTCCTCGGGAGTCAATCGGCCGGTCAGAGTATCATTTTTGAGGTATTGCATTACAGGTGCTCCTTCCGCAAGCAATTGTACCTTCTTTATATGCGATACATCACCGGGAAATTTCTTAAACCGAACCGTTATACGTCCGGTATAGCGTTCCAGTGCTGCGGTATCGGTCTGTAAAATGCCCGGATGTACAATTGCGGGTACGAACTTCTGGAATAATATATCCGAAGGCTGTACATATCTGTTCGGTCCGGTAGAGCTGCTTTTCAGAATAAAAGCAGAAGCATCCAGATGTTGCCCGTCCACAAACGTAAGACTGTCCGTATTGGTATAACAGTATACTTTATATTCGCCGGGAGTTAACCTAAAACTAAACAAGCCCGCCTCCATGCGCGGATCTTTATCCCATGGAGAGGTTGCATAACGTGCACCGACCAATGTTCCGGCATCGTTATAGACCAGCACTCGACAATCACTGACAGTCTTGTTCAGAACTTCGGGTACAAAAACCTGATAATTCGTTTCATCTTCAAAATAATCATATGTACACGACGCAAGCGAAAGTAAGACTGCTACACCAGTAAATAATACTATGAGAAGTCTGTTTTTTCTCATGTTCTATAGTTTATTTCATTAATCACCCCCGAGGTCCTCGGGAGCAGCAAGCATTTCTGCTTATTCTCTGCTCCCGGACCATAATTCCGAGGGGAGTAAAAGAAAGTTTTTACATTATAATATCTGAATTTACAATATTGCTATCCCAAGGTGTAGGAGCACTCACAGTGATTTCTAAACCACCATATTCCGTAGGAGTTACAGGCACAGTCGTGCTTCCGCCGGTACGTAAAGTCAGGTTTACTTCACGAATCACGTTCGGCACAAAATTTTCTTTAACCACTCCGGACCAATAAACAGTAGCATCATTGGAAAGTGCAGTACCATCTCCCAAAATATGTCCGGCTTTACCACGTCCTGATACCACTATAAAATACTGACGCTGTCTGTCAGCCGTACCGGTAGTTGCAGAATCATTGGCACGTCCACCGTTATTAGGGAATACAACCACATCTCTCCACATCGTGAAGTTTCCACTCAGAACTTTACCTCCTGCATTATAACCGGATGTAGGATCAGTTGTTTTAAAGACCTCACCACCCGAAATAGACAATATATTAGTAGCAGTCGAGGTAGCACTTACCCCTCCGGCATTCCCTGCCATCACTTTCAGATGATCCGGTAAACGATAAATCATAATAGAAGCATCCTGTGCAAAGTCAACGCCATTCGCAGTATTCTCATTATTCGTATTTCCTTCTTTATCCTTTACGTTCAGACGGACACGCATCAAAGAAACTTCACGTTTCAAAGCAATTGGAGAAGGAGTTACAGGACCATCCGAAGAAACAGTCACCCCTTGAACAGCTCCCATAAAAATTTCGGCTGGCTCGGCATAAGCTGCGTTAGCAGACAAGTCAGTTGCACAAAATGTAGGAAACGTGCCCGGTTTATACTTCATCACCATGTTCTGCGCTTGCTTCTGACGTACATTCCACATGCTCCACTCTACAGGAGTTGTACCTCCATCCAAATAGGTATTGATAGCATCTGTCGAACTCTTCGCATTTGCTATGGCTACCATTGTATAAGTTCCTACAGGTACATCTGTATAAGTAAAGGTTGTATTTCCAGTTGTTGGAGTAACTACATCGGAAAACCGCACGATATTGCTTGCGTCATATAGCAAAATCTGTACCTGGCGGATATTACTCCACGAAGTTTCCGGTACTGCAGTAGATTGTGCGGCTCTCGTCTTACCGCCCTGTTCCATACTTGTTCCTTCAAAGTTCAACTTGACTATAAAGTTAGCCTTCGAGTTCCCCCCGGGAACTTCTCCTGAAGGCAGTTCATTGTGCTCCGAACAAGCACTCATAGTCATTGCAGCAAGCAAAGACCATAAAAACATAGATTTTTTTCTCATAAACAATTCACTTTAGTTTCTACTTAATAGTTGATTCAGACAGAATGTTAGTTTCTGATCCATTTGGCCTGCCCGTTACTTCGTAGGTAACGGGACTACACAAATTCCAAGATAAAGAAGTGTCTTTAAAGGAGTTGTTTTTACTAAAATGAATCTTTACGGTCTTAAAAAAGACAATAAAATCCTTTCCCATCTTTCAACCTGAAAAATGGAAATATCTTTTGTTGCCTTTTCCGAAAGACAACCCGCTAAAAATGTTCAGCTATTTAATATCTATTGCAAAAATAATTGTTTTATTATGCGTAATTCAAAAAATATATTTAAATTTGCCGCCGATATCATCTCCCGTTACCTACGAAGTAACGGATATTTTTTCAATTAGCAATCAAGCTATTAGCTTCTTATTTTTTTATCTGTCCCCCTTTTCTTCTTCGATAAAATATATGTAATAAGAGAGCTATTCATCCGGTTTACCTCATCGTCTCTGTAGGGTTGAAAATAGGTTTCGGTTACTTTAACCGAAGAATGTCCCATAGCGTCACAAATCAAACTTGAATTATAATTCTGCCGGAGGGCCGTTGTCGCCCAGGTATGACGGGCGGTATAAGTACTGAGTCGGTCTCTGATTCCCAATATGTTTGCCACTTGTGTCAACCGATAGTTCTGAAGGCGTAACATTCGGGCATATTGTCCATATTCATCTTTACCGGGATTCTGTATAATAGGGAAAAGATAAGGTGAGTCCGGAATTGCATACATATATTTCTGTATAATTTCCATGGCTTCCTTACCCACCACCACAGTCAGTTTACGACTGGTCTTGCGCCGGTGATACGTGATCACATTTCCCTGCAAATCACACCTGCGCAAGAAAGCAAGATCCACAAACGGCATCCCTCGAAGCAGGAACAAAAGCACAAACAGATCACGGCTGAAAGCCAATTTTCCAGGCAACGGTTTTCGGTCTGTCATCAGTCTGCATATAACTTCCGGCGAAACAGCTCTTTTCACCGGGCAATCAATACCGGTATGTACTTTATTGAAAAGACGTGGCACGTAAGTTGCCACGCCCCGTTCCAAAGCCTGATTATATACAGATCTCAACATACGCATGTAAGTAGAAATGGTATTCCACTTAAGCTGGTCAGCCAATAGTTTCTGCTCAAACAAAGCCAGCCATTCCGGAGTCAGTTGGCTAAAGGTGATTTCACGTCCATTCATAAAATTTTTCAGTCGATTCAAAGTACTCTGATATACATGGGCAGTACCATTGCGTTGTTCTTTTTTCAGTTCGACTATTCGCTTCTCCATAAATCGAGTCAAAAGTTCTTTTTTCATTTTAAGTCTGTTTAGATTACAAATTAAATTATCGCATGCTTTTGCTTATCATTTCATATATCGGACTGATATTTCAACAAATCGCAAAAAGCGTAGTGCCATAACAAACCAACTGCATGATTATCTCTTTTTTTTAGATAACTTTGCAGCCTTCGAAAAACTTTTAACCACAATTGGAATAGACCGAACCGACTCTTCTCAAGACACCGCTTCAATCATTTCTCAGTATCCACAGTCTCAGGCTTCACAACCTGACTTGTCACAAGTGTATCTTTCTCAGTAGTATTACAAGTACCATTAAACCTGGCTTTCGATTCTATTTCAAGTTTACATGTATAAACATCACCATTCATTGTACATCCCGATTTCATTATCAAATCTTCTGCCACCTGAATATCTCCCTGTAACATCCCGTGTAACACAGCACCGGTGCACGTCACATTTCCTTTGATCCTTCCTTGAGGACCAATCACCACTTTCCCTCTACAGGAAACATTTCCCTCTATTATTCCATCTAAACGTAAATCCCCTTCTACCGTGATTGTTCCTTTCACCATTGTTCCCAATGCTATTGTAGTCAGTTTATCAACACCGACTTTCACAGTCTTTACAGAATAATCTTCATTCTTCTTTTTTCCAAACATATTAAAATCTGAATTATGTAAATAAAAAAAGGACGAACATTCTTCTGATACCAAATATTAAGTAGATTACAAATATAAGTTAATTATAAGACAGGCAGAAAAAAAGACGGGAAAATGATCGTATATAATCATAAAAAAGGGGAAAAACCGTTTATCGGTTTCTCCCCTCTCTCCTATTATTTAATTGTTGCAAACAGAATTATTTATATTCCTGCCAGCTCTTTATCTGAATATCTTCCAGTTTCAGATCGCAGAATGCCTCGATAAACGCACTTGCCAGACGAGCATTAGTGATCAACGGAATATTGTGATCTATCGCACCGCGACGGATACGGTAACCGTTTGTCAATTCACGCTTCGAATGATTCTTCGGAATATTTACGATCAAATCAAATTTATGATCGGCAATCATCTTCATCACATTATTTTCAGCTCCCGGTTTCTCATCCGGCCAGTAAACCGGAGTAGTATCTACCCCATGTGCATTCAGGAAAGCAGCAGTACCGGCTGTTGCATAAATCTTATACCCTTGGTTGAACAACATGCGGCTTGCCTCCAACAAATCGACTTTCGACTTCATTGCACCTGAAGAGAACATAACTCCCTTTCCTGGAATCTTAAAGCCTGTAGCGATCATCGCATTCAGCAATGCTTCCGAAAAATCATCACCGATACAACCCACTTCACCGGTAGACGACATATCTACGCCCAGAACCGGATCGGCCTTATGCAGACGCGAGAAGGAGAACTGAGACGCTTTTACTCCGATCCAATCAATGTCAAATGCGGACTTATCAGGACGACTGTATGGGGCATCAAGCATAATGCGGGTAGCTGTTTCGATAAAGTTGCGTTTCAACACCTTCGAAACAAACGGGAAACTACGTGAAGCACGCAAGTTACATTCAATCACTTTGACTTCGTTGTTACGAGCCAGGAACTGAATATTAAACGGACCCGAAATATTGAGCTCTTTTGCAATCTGACGACTGATTTTCTTAATACGGCGTGCTGTTGCAAAATAGATTTTCTGTGCAGGGAATACCAAAGTAGCATCGCCGGAGTGCACACCGGCAAATTCAATATGTTCAGAGATGGCATATTCTACTACTTCTCCGTTCTGAGCTACTGCATCAAACTCGATTTCCTTGGTATTCTCAAGGAATTGAGAAACAACCACCGGATACTCTTTGGATACCTCAGCAGCCATCTTCAAGAAGTTCTCCAATTCTTCGTCGTCATAGCAAACGTTCATTGCAGCACCCGACAACACATAAGACGGGCGAACCAGCACCGGATAACCTACTTTCTCCACAAATCCCTTCACATCTTCCAGACTGGTCAGCTCCTGCCATGCCGGTTGGTCTATCCCCAGTTGATCGAGCATTGCAGAGAACTTATTACGATTCTCGGCGCGGTCGATAGAAATAGGAGAAGTACCCAATACCGGAACAGACTGACGATAGAGTTTCATAGCCAGGTTATTCGGAATTTGTCCACCTACAGATACAATCACACCGCGAGGTTGCTCCAGGTCAATGACATCGAGTACACGTTCGAACGAAAGTTCATCAAAGTACAGACGGTCACACATATCATAGTCAGTAGACACCGTTTCGGGGTTATAATTAATCATAATCGATTTATATCCCAGCTTACGGGCAGTCTGCACAGCATTTACCGAACACCAGTCGAACTCAACCGAACTACCTATACGATAAGCGCCTGAACCCAGAACAACTACTGATTTTTCATTCTTATAATAGTTCACATCATAGCCCTGAACCGCATAAGTCATATACAGATAGTTTGTCAATTCAGGATGTTCGGAAGCGATTGTATTAATGCGTTTCACTGCCGGAAGAATACCCAGTTCTTTACGGCGTGCACGTACCATCAGATTCTCTTTCTCCATATTTCCCACCGGATTCAGCACAAATCGTGCAATCTGGAAGTCGGAGAAGCCCAGAACCTTAGCCTCACGCAACACATCGGCCGGGATATCCTCTACTTTATCATAGGCAGACAGCTTAGCCTTATAGTCAACAATATTTTTAAGTTTACCCAAGAACCACGGATCGATCTTTGTCAGTTCGTGAATACGCTCTATGGTATAACCTTCCTCCATAGCCTGAGCCAATGCGAAGATACGCAGATCTGTCGGGTGAGAAAGTTCCTTGTCCAGATCCTCAAAATGTACGTCATCGTTACCGACAAACCCATGCATGCCTTGTCCGATCATACGGAGCCCTTTCTGGATAATCTCTTCAAACGAACGTCCGATTGACATAATCTCACCTACCGACTTCATGCTCGATCCGATCTCACGGGATACACCGGCAAACTTGGTCAGGTCCCAACGAGGAATCTTGCAAATATAATAATCAAGCTGTGGAGCCACATAAGCGGAATTCGGAGTTCCCATCTCACCGATCTGGTCGAGTGTGTAACCCAACGCCACTTTTGCAGCCACGAATGCCAACGGATAACCGGTAGCCTTCGAAGCCAATGCCGACGAACGGCTCAAACGTGCATTCACCTCGATCACACGATAATCATCCGTATCCGAATTGAACGCATACTGAATGTTACACTCACCGACAATACCCAGGTGACGGATACATTTGGTTGACAGTTCCTGCAACATTTTCAACTCTTTGTCGTCCAATGAACAAGTCGGAGCTACTACGATCGATTCACCGGTATGAATGCCCAGCGGATCAAAATTCTCCATGCTTGCCACTGTAAAGCAGTGATCGTTCGCATCGCGGATCACCTCAAACTCAATCTCTTTCCAGCCCTTCAGCGACTCTTCTACCAAAATCTGTTTAGAGAAAGCAAACGAACTTTCGGCCAGTTTCAGGAACTCTTCTTCATTGGCACAAATACCGCTGCCGAGTCCTCCCAATGCATAAGCCGAACGAACCATCACCGGATAGCCAATGCGTCGGGCAGCAGCGATAGCATCTTCCATGCTCTCCACCGCCTGGCTGATCGGAGTTTTCATCTCGATTTCATCGAGTTTCTTCACAAACAAGTCACGGTCTTCCGTATACATAATAGCCTCAACCGAAGTACCTAATACTTTCACGCCATATTTATCCAGAATCCCCTTTGTATAAAGTTCCGCACCACAATTCAGGGCAGTCTGTCCGCCGAATGCGAGCAGAATACCGTCGGGGCGTTCTTTCTTAATAATCTCTTCTACGAAATAAGTAGTCACGGGCAGGAAATACACCTTATCAGCAATTCCCTCGGAAGTCTGAATGGTTGCGATATTCGGGTTAACCAATACCGAATTGATACCTTCTTCTTTCAAGGCCTTCAATGCCTGTGAACCGGAATAATCAAACTCTCCGGCTTGTCCGATTTTGAGTGCGCCTGAACCCAAAACAAGAACTTTTTTCATTTCCTTTTCCATTTCTTTTATTGTCATTATAAGTTGTTATTTCTAAGTGTCCGCATAAAAAAAATGCGTTGCCCTCAATAAAGGACTAACGCATTACCAAAGAACTAAATATCGTTTTTGGAGAAAAGAGAAGAAGTAGACCGATTCCGGGTGAAATACACTCGAATGGAGATAATACTTACTTCTGATTTCCTGTTGATTCATTGTTGTTTCAAAGTTTGTGCAAAGTAACGACTTATTTCTATAATTACAAAGGAATCTGGTAAGAATATTCGTTTTATTTGTTACTTCTGCCGATTCTGACTATCTTTGCCCATCGATTAAAAACAAAAGTAATGGGAAAAGAAAAAATCATATTAACAGGCGACCGTCCTACCGGAAAGCTCCACATCGGACACTACGTAGGCTCGCTGAAACGGAGAGTCGAACTGCAAAACTCCGGCTCGTTTGACAAAACTTTCATCTTCATTGCCGATGCACAGGCACTGACCGATAATATCGACAACCCCGAAAAAGTACGTCAGAACGTAATTGAAGTAGCTCTCGATTATCTGGCTTGCGGACTCGACCCGGAAAAATCAACCATCTTCATCCAGTCCCAGATTCCGGAACTGTGCGAACTGACTTTCTATTATATGGATCTCGTCACCGTATCGCGCCTGCAACGTAATCCCACTGTGAAAACAGAAATCCAGATGCGTAACTTTGAAACCAGTATTCCGGTAGGTTTCTTCACTTACCCCATCAGTCAGGCTGCCGACATCACTGCCTTCCGTGCCACAACCGTACCGGTTGGTGAAGACCAGGAGCCCATGATCGAGCAAGCCAGAGAGATTGTCCGCCGTTTCAATTATATCTATGGAGAAACCCTGGTAGAACCGGAGATCCTTTTACCGGATAATGCAGCCTGCCTGCGCCTGCCCGGTACCGATGGAAAAGCCAAGATGAGTAAATCGTTAGGCAACTGCATTTATCTGGCCGAAGAAGCTGATGAAATCCAAAAGAAAGTGATGAGCATGTTCACCGACCCCGATCATCTGCGCGTGCAAGATCCGGGTAAAATCGAGGGTAACACCGTATTTACATACCTGGATGCATTCTGCCGTCCCGAACACTTCGAACGTTACCTACCCGACTATCCGAATCTGAACGAGTTGAAAGCCCACTATCAGCGTGGCGGTTTGGGTGATGTAAAGGTAAAACGTTTCCTCAACTCCATTATGCAAGAAGAGTTGGAGCCTATCCGCAACCGTCGGAAAGAATTCGAAAAAGATATTCCCGCCATCTATGAAATGCTGAGAAAAGGCTGTGAAGTAGCAAGAGCTGCCGCTGCCGATACCTTGTCGGATGTTCGCAAAGCCATGAAGATAAACTACTTCGATGATGCCGAACTGATCAACGAACAAGTGAAGCGATTCAACAAATAGAAGTTAGATACATAAGTAAGCCCAGATTACTTATCTATAAAAAAAGAACGCCCTGTTACCGGATCGATAACAGGGCGATTTCTTTTAAAGAAAGTCAAGTCCGAACTTATTTAACAGACTCTACTAATACAACTCGGTTTAGGTAAATAGGTTTACCGAATTTATCCACACCACCACCGGCATCAACCTTCAAGCGGCTGGAATCTACTCCGTATTTCTTAACCAATGCATTGACAACAGCCTGAGCACGTTTCTGGCTCAACTCCTTATTGAATGCAGGAGTACCGGTTGCTGAGTCAGCATATCCGTATACGGTATATTGTGTATCCGGGAATTCTTTCATCTTGGCAGCAAGATAAGACAAGTTCATCTCTTCACGTGGTGACAGTTCAGAAGATCCGATTGTGAAGAATACGGTACGCGGAGCAATGTTAGCATCCGTAACGACTACCTGTTCGGCAACTTCTGCCACCGGCTGATTCTGTGCGTCAACCAACTGCTGTTGCAGTGACTGGTTAGCAGCAGCCATGTCATTCATTTGACGACGCATATTAGCCAGTTCGATTTCAGAAATAATCTGTGGCATCGGACGGGCAAATCCGCGAGCCGGGAAACGATAAGTCAAACCGGCAGTCAGGCTGGCAACACCGTCATATCCATGTTTTCCGCCAATTTCTCCGTCAAACTTATCTTCGGCCAGCATACCACCGATTTCGATATTGATATCTACCGCACTCGAAACGCGGAAACGGTTGATAATACCTGCGTTCATAGCAAACGCCTCACGATGAGGTTTCGAATATGAATGAGTAAAACCGGCTCCCAAATAAGGGATAATTTCATATACACGGTGAGAGTTGTATCCGCCAAACAGTGCATTCAAGTTGAACATCACGTCCCCGTGAAGATTCATATAGTTGAATTTCTGTTTATAATACCCATTAGCCAGTTTACCACTCTTCACAAAATCAGCTGTTTCCGAACCGGCAAAGCCGCGTCCCTGTAAGCCACTGTACTGCAATCGCAACCCCAATCCCGGAGTAAACCATTTACCGACAGCCACATTCAATGTCGGACTGATACGGTCCCTGAATTTCCCGACATGGTCATTATCGCCAAACAGTGCTTCAGCACCTCCGCCGATAGAGAAAAACCAATTATCCCAGAAAGGGTTAGTGATCACTTGATATTTGTCTTGTACCTGGATAACTTCGTATCCCGTAATCGTAGTCTGCTGCGCAGAAGCAACAGATGTAACGCCGGCTAAGGCCAGCAGCATTAGAATCTTTTTCATATACCTTAATAGTTAAAGTGGTTATTACAAATCTTCCTATTTATTATTGAAACTATTTAAATAACACCAACGAAACTAAAAGGTTTTGGATAAATAGAAATTTCCGAGGCATTTTCTACAAAGTTCAGGGGATACACCTTATTATATATAGTCCTAAAGCTACTTTGACCTATTTTTGTTCCATGAAAATTTTTCGTAACGGCATAATCAATCTTTCCAGCAGGCGAAGATCATCCGTGATAATTTCCGCACTTCCCTTCATCTCACGAGTCAACGGCAAGGTCTTCCCATAATTGGTTGTCAGTCCGTCCGGTAAGGCAATATCGACCACATACATGCCTTCCGCCGTCGGCAGGGGCGATACACTTTTCACCTTCCCCTTTACATAGCCGAACTCCTGATCCGGATAGTTGTTCAAACGCAGATTTACCCGCTGTCCGGCTTTCACTTTACCCGACCCCTGCAAAGGCAGCAACGCCGTCCCCACAGGCAAAGATTCTTCTTCGGGAGCAACCACAAACACTGTAGCCCCCGATTCCACGTACTGATTCACACTCCATACATTCAGGAAAGTAACCTTTCCCCCAACCGGACTTCGAAGCAGATAACGCTGCTCCCAGGCGGTGAGCTGACTCTGCAACTGATCCGTAGCATTTCTCAGATTCACGGCCTGTGTCTGCTTCTCCTCAAACGCCTGTTTCTCCAGATCGAGCAATGTCTCTTCCGATTGTTCTATCTGCATATCCACCTGAGTTAACTGCATGCGGGCCGACTCCCTTGACTGAAGACTTTGCAGGTAGCGACTCCCAGACTGTTCAAACTCCGTAATAATCATCGCCTGGCGATGATAGAGAATTGAATCTCGCGTATACGAAGCATGAGCCAGGGCATACTCTTTCTCTATCAGAAAATACTGGCTCCGAACCTGACCATAATATTTCTTCTGAGTCTCCAAAAGTTCCCTCTGCGACTGTAACTTCTTTGCATAATACCCCAATTCATTCATACGTACCATTTCGGAGAGAGTACTCACAAACGCCGCATAGGCCGACTGTATCTCTCCCAGCCGCCAGCGATCTGTTTCCGAATGTAGAAAAAGCCCTTTACCCGACTCAGGCGTATATCCTTCCTGTTTCCACTTCCGCATCCGCTCTTGCAAGGAGAATACATCCGACACACAAGCTGTATTCTCTATTGTCCCCAGATTCGTGTCGGGTCCCACCTCCTGACCGTTTTGTACATACAGATTCTCCAGTCTTCCGGCTGCTCGGGACACTACGTAAGCCGGAGGATCTTGTGTGCTTACCGTCACCTCCGCAGCAATCACATCCGGATATTTAAACCAATAGCTTCCGGCAACCAATGCCACCACTATGACAAACAGCACCGTAATGCCACTGCGAAGAATCCATGCCGGAACACGATTCATCACTTCCTGCACCTCTTCGCTACGAAGCTCGATCTCTTTATATGTGTGCTCCTTTTCCATATCTAACTTCCTAATTCCAACTGATTCTTCACCAACTGATAATACAATCCTTTCTTTTCCGTCAGTTCCCGGTGGGTTCCCTCTTCGGCTACAGCACCCCTATCCAGCACCACGATCTTATCCGCATCACGAACCGTACTCAAACGGTGCGCCACTACCACAACCGTCTTACCACGATAGAACGTGTGCAGATGCTCCATAATCTCGCGTTCATTGTTGGCATCCAATGCATTCGTCGCCTCATCGAAAAACAGGAACTCAGGATTTTTATAAACAGCGCGGGCTATCAGCAGGCGTTGACGCTGTCCCTGGCTGATGCCGTTTCCCTCCATGCCGATCTTCGTATTATACCCCAAAGGAAGAGAATCGATGAAGTCACGAATGTTGGCCACTGTCACCGCATGGCGAAGGCGCTCCACATCCACCTGTTCCTCCCCCACGGCAATATTATTTGCAATCGTGTCAGAGAAGATAAAGCCATCCTGCATCACCGAACCGCTCTTCGCACGCCAGAGGTGCGGATTTACCACATCCAGAGGGGTCTCACCTATCTTGATATCCCCCTTATTCGGAGTATAAAAGCCAAGCATCAGCTTGATCAGCGTAGTCTTACCGCTACCGCTCGCACCCACAATCGCCGTCACCTTGTGTTCGGGTATGTTCAGGTTCACATCATTCAGCACATAGTCACGATCCGCACCGTCATAACTGAACGAGAGATTCTCGATACGTATATCACGCCGTTCCGGAAGAACCGTCAGCTTAGAGGCAATATCCTGCTCTTCATCCTTCTGTCCATGAATCTCGTTCAGGCGCTCCAGACTGATCTTCGCATCCTGCAACTGCTGTGCAAAACCGATAAAAGAACCGATCGGACCGCTTAACTGACCGATAATATACGTCAGTGACATCATCATACCCAACGTCATATTTCCCTCCACAACCGATTTAGCAGCAATAAAAGAGATGACAATATTCGTAGTCTGATTAAAAAAGACAGAACCCACCTGTTGCACCTGTCCCAGTGCCAGACCTTTTACGCTGATCTTGAAAAGTTTCACCTGAATACGTTCCCACTGCCAGCGTTTTTGTTTTTCACAGTTGTTCAGTTTGATCTCCTGCATGGCAGTCACCAACTGTATCAAACTACTCTGTTCGCCCGCCGCCTGGGCAAAACGGCGGATATCCAATTCGCGCCGGTACTTCATAAACACAAGAATCCAGCAGATATAGAGTGAATTGCCCACCAGAAAGATAGCAAGAATACCCAGATTGTAATAAGCCAGCACAAAAGCAAAGATAAAGAAGTTCACAAAAGAGAAAAGCGTACTGATGGACGATCCCGTCAGAAAACTCTCGATACGTCCGTGATCGCCTATACGTTGCATAATGTCACCAATCATCTTCGTATCGAAATAATGGAGCGGAAGCTTCATCAACTTCGCCAGGAAGTCAGAGATCAGCGAAATATTGATACGCGTATTCATGTGAAGCATAATCCAGCTACGGATAAACTCGACCGAAAGTTGTGAAACGGAAATCACCAGTTGTGAAATCAGGATCAGAGTGATAAAGTTCAGGTTACCGTCGCGAATACCCACATCCACCAATGACTGTGTCAGAAAAGGGAAAATAAGCTGCAACAAGCTCGCTGTCAGCATTCCCAGAATCAGTTGAATCAGTTGTTTACGATAAGGAGACAAATATTTAAGAAAGAAACGAAGACTGCGACTGCCGGATTCTTCTTCGTCGCCCTGCCCTTGGAATTCCGGACCCGGTTCAAGCGCAAGTGCAGCCCCTTTCTCCTCTCCATTCACCTTAGTAGACAACCAGCATTTCTTAAACTCCTCCTCACTGTACGAAATCAACTGACGGGCGGGGTCGGCGATATAGAAACGGTAGCCGCTACGTTTCTTCTTTATATCATAACAGACCACGAAGTGATTCTGGTTCCAATGCAGAATGCAAGGCAACGGTACATCCTTCTTCAGTTGCTCCAAAGAGATGCGCACCCCCGAAGTACGGAAACCGATCGATTCCGCCGCATCGCTGATGCCCAGCATGGAAACTCCTTCACGGGTAATAAAAGAGCGTGCACGGAGAGTTTGCAGGGAGTAGCTCTTACCATAATACTTCGCAATCATGCGAAGGCAGGAAGGACCGCAATCCATAGCATCCAACTGGAGATAGTGAGGAAAAGAATTTAATTTCATTGATTCATAATATTAGTCTACGTAACAAAAATACATCACATATCCGGAATATAATGCGCTTCTCCCGGAATTTGTGAAAAAAACTCCCCGAAAGGATAATTTGCCCTTTTCCCATTCAGAAAATCCAGTAACAGAAGTATCCCCTCATACCGCCCTTTTTTTAAAGCTTTCTCACAAGCACTTTTCAAATCAGACAGATATTTTTTTTCCCCTATCCTTACACCTTTATCTCCCGAAGAGAGTCTAAGCAATACATACCATGAAATTCCTTCCAACCCTGTAGCTAAAGAGTAATCGCCCAAGCGCCTGACATCATACTCCATCACTTTCTCATCAATCTTATTGCGCCCTTCATTATCATCATCTTCCACAAATCCCTTCCGGACCAGATATTCCACCCCCCAACCTATACCACACCATCCGAAAGACAGACCGACCGGCATCCCTAAGCAGACACTCTCCATCACTTCATCCAGCAATTCTCCGGCCAGTTCCTCAAACGCCCTCAATTCAGTGACACGTGAATAATCAAAAAAGAAAAGGCAACGTCCCATCTTTCCATAAAATAGCCCTATATCAAATTGTTTGCAAGAGAAGTAAAGCGATTTTGCTATTTGTTCTATATGTGCATCCATCTTATTCTTTTTTTAACAACCAACAGGTATTTCATAATCAAGACGATATAGTTCTTTTATCTTTGCTATCTGTTTTTCATCCTTCAGTTCAAACCGGACAGATGTGGCATTTGCCTTTTCTTCCGGCATATCCACTCCCCTCTCGGCTAAAAAACGGTTCAACTTGCTGAGAGGTACAATACAGTCCACATCAGCAGAAGTATAAAAATCAGATTGCCTGCGTATATGTTCATCCTGCCACAACGGATTTGCCTTCCCCAATTCAAACTCAACGAACGAAAGAAAGCGTTCAAAAGAACAATCCTGATACAGATTACACATGTACATGTATTGATTGAAGGTACGTTCAAGTATAAAATATTTATAAGCAGAAACCAGCCTTTCTACCGGATCCCTCCAAACCGCTACCTTCAAATACGATTTATGCTCCCTTTCATAACCAGACATCTCAGAAACCGGTACCAAAAAACGTTCTGGTTTTACCCGGGCGATATAAAAATGAGTCTGATCTTCGGTATCAGGAATCATACCTGCTGACGCATAAATAGCTATGTTTTCCAAAAAAGTAAGTCCACATTTCGAAATAAGGACAAAAGCCATACGATGCTTCTCTACAAGACAAAAGTTGCATCCGAAGAAGTCTAATGGTGGTTTGTTTAGCATTGTAATATCTTTCATGACATACTACGATTTTCAAGGTCTAACATACATAAAATGAAGTTGTTCAGCTCCCTGCCATCCCCCCTCATCCTTCCATCGTTTGGAGCCGGTCATAATACAGTTTCATCCTGTTGAGGATTTCCTCACTATACCATCTCCCAAGAGACTCTTGCCGCCTGAGTTCCTCACAAACACGAAGCATCTCTCCCGCCCTATCGTACAAAGTTGTATAAGTTCCGTCCGGATGCAATGTACAGGCAGTAGAATATATCTGCAACAGCCTTACATAGAGTGCTTCCTTTGCCTCTCTATATTTTTTCTCAAACAAGTGCTTACGGCTATATTCCAGTAACTTCTCAATAATCAATTGAATGGAAGCAATCCGCCTGCCCGCTGCCGTCGCCGTCATAATCGATCCTTCCCGTTGCCGGTAATAATAAAAATCAATATCGGCAACCGTTATTTTTTGAGCGGTTGTCAGCACCTGAGGAGTCCATAATTCATCTTCATGAACCAACCCCGGTTCAAAGCGAAATCCATTCTGTTCAATAAAATCCCTCCTATATAAATAATTGTATACCATGGGGACATAACACCTGCAATCCATCACTCTTGAAAAATATGTACTACCGGACACTACGGTGCCTGTCGCAAACAACTCTCTGCCCCTTCTTTCCCAACTTTGCACCTGTCCATCGGCATGCACCGCCAGTGTGTTTCCCGAAACAATATCAGTACGGGTCTTCGCTGCAATAGCACATAACACCTGCAAAGCATTCTCTGCCAGCCAGTCATCACTGTCCAGAAATGCCAGATAATGCCCGGAAGCATGTTCCATTCCGGTATTTCGTGCAGCAGAGAGCCCTTGATTCTCCTGTTCCACATAAACGAAACGAGCATCCTTACCCGCATACTCCCGCAGCAACCTCCCGGAATTATCCGTCGATCCGTCATTCACCAAAATGATCTCAATATCCGTTAAAGTCTGCTTCTCTAAAGAGTGCAGACATTCCGCCAGAAAAGGTTCCGTATTATAGACCGGAACCACCACCGAAACTACCGGTCTTTTTACCTCTTTCATATCCCTCCCAATTTTAGTTCGTGTATTTTTTGGCAAAGCCTGATTAACGGATTGCTCCGGACTTGCTCTAACTTTTTTGTAAACGACAATAATAAAGGCCGTTTCCTCCATGCATAAAAACGTTCATACAATGCCTCGTCATCATAGCATTGATTCATAAAAGCGGCTACTCCCTCGGGAGAATCGAAAGTACAAATATCCAGAAAACAATTTTCTCCCGGAGCAAATTCCCGAATATTGGGAGCTCCCAGATAGACCGGAACAGTACCGGCCAACAAAGGATTGAAAAACTTTTCTGTCACATAATCCTTCCCTATCGCATTCTCAAAACTTATCACAAACTGATAATCCCCGATCACACTAAGAAGTGTATCCCGTCCCCGATCCTCAACAGGTAATTCACAATTACGGTATAGTTTCCCATACGAATCGATGTCGGTATACTGCATCAATTCCTTAAGATACTCTTGTCGGTGACTCCGGTTCATATCACTCGAAATAAACATACATGCCTTCTTCTTATAAGGCTTTTCCCTCCGTGCCGTAACCAGCATCTTCCCATAATCCGGTCCATAATAAGGATACACAATATCATCCTCCTGATGATACCCCATCCATAAGTCAAAACTCTCTCTGAACTCGGGATCCTTCGTCCAACTATAATTCTCTTCACATTCCAGACTCCATCCCACCCAAAGCTGTCCTTCCCGCTTATCGATTTCATCCTCCATCACCGAAGGCAAATCGGGCAAATGGAAAACCACGGCATCCGCCTTTGCAAGGAGGTTTCGATCAGTCGTTATCACACAGCCTCCAGGTAAATCTTCCTTTCGGAACTCGAGTGGAAATCCCCACATCGTATTATAAAAAAGAATCAATATATCCATCTACCATCTATCTTTTATCAAGCTGCGAAACACATTTATCTGCCACTATTCATTCTATCTCTTTCAACTTTTTCCACGGAATCCTCCCTTTACCCGTCATGAAGAAATAAGCGAATACCGGTTCCGCCCAACGTACGGCAACAAAAGGTTTATATCTCTGTTGTAAATTTCTATACGACAGCTTCACAAAGGTCCCTAAAGGTATAAACCTCTCCGGATGTTTCCGGTAAGACTGCCGATAGCCCTCTTCATGCTCCTTCATCAGGGCACGCAAATGAAACCAACAAAAGCCGACATCCAATATTTCATTCGGACAACGCATCACCTCCACCCCCCGATGACGGCCATCCGGCTTCGTTTCCGTCATATACCTGAATATCCGGTCCGCAGACACCTCAAAAAAGAAAGTATCACGCACGCCATTGAACGGAGGGAGTATCTCTTTGCTATCAGGCTCCGGATGTTCCTGCCCCAACCCTACCATCCACTCCCGGTCTTTCCGGAACAAGTTAATGCCCGACATCGAGACAGGCACTTTATACCGGATGATCATCTTCTCCAGATAAGAAGCATACGACGCATGTGTCCACAACGCAATTCGTTCCAGCCACCTGAACGGTCGCATCTCTATACGGTTGAAAGAGTCCACATAAGCCCGATACAGGTTGTAAGAGATACATTCCGCCACGTTGAACCGCACTTTTTTATCAGAACGGTAAGCATCACAGATATGTTTCAGCCGATCCGTAAAATAAACCTGATCGGCATCGATCTTCACTGCGTACCGATAGCTTGCTTTCGACAATGCATAGTTGCAATAGCCTGCCAACGTATGGATAGAGTCGGGCGGCAACAGCTTTGCCTTCTCCAACTCCTCCTCATCCAGATCGATCGGATATACAGACGGCCGATACTCAAAGACCCTGATTTTATCCGGATATTGTGCTGCCTTCTGCCTGAGAATCTCCGGCGTACGATCCGTACAATCATGATAGACAGCTATCAACTCATCCAATCCATCGATACACGAATCAATGCACATCTCCAAAAAATCCTCACAATTCTTACAGCGCAATACCCCCGACACCCCGACGGGCCGTTCGCGTGTCAACGTATCCGTATCAACCACATAAATCTCCTTCAACGTAACAGGAGGCATTTTTTCTTTAATAAACCCTACCATATTCCGGAGAGTTTCTTCTCCTGTTACCTGAAACCACAGAGGTTGTTCCTTCTCTATCCTCTGTTTAAAATCTTCATAATTCCCCAAAATCCGGGACAAACCGCCGGTCAACTCCTCTTTCGTTTTCGCTATCATCCCCAGCCCCTCGGCTTCCACATCCGGAGAAGACCGCGATCCCTCAGTCGGATCGTACACCAACGGGACAGCACCGTGTGCTACCCCCTCCATCAAAGAAGAAGAATAGTGTGCCACCCCTACCCGTGTGCGGGCAAATACCTCTGCCAGCTTTCCATCCGTTACCATTTCTATATTGGGAATCTGCTCCCATTCCATGCGTACCTCCTCACCTATCCTGAACTCAGGATGTTCACGCACCAGAAACCGCCGGGCGGGAAATTCCGCGGCAACCGTCCCTATCAGGCGGATCATCTCTTGAAGATACCTTTTGTCACTCAGAAAAAAAGGTCCCTGCAAGAAAAAAGTAACACATTCCTTTTTCGTTTCATTACGTGGTTCCACCTGATACATATAGCCCGTCGGGACAAAGTCCGGCAACGGATTATGCTTCTCCCACAAAGTCCGGAAACCTTCCCCCCACATCAGATAGTACCGGTAAGGCATCCTCCTGAAAGCTGTGTGCATCAATGACGGCCATCCCTGCTGAATACACAAGGTCGGTACTCCATAATCACGCCCTATGGTGGCAAGCAATAACTGCTGGTAATGGCAGCCTTCCAGAAAAATCAATCCTTTAGGTTGCAAGATCCTCATCAATATATCAAATGTATTCGCATATTGAAAAATCAAAGGGAACCACTCTTTCAGGAATGGATTAACCAATGGAGCTGTTTTGGTAAATTCAAGAGTAATGGCCGTTACAAAGTCCGGCAACTCCGTTTCATCCGGAATCTCATATTCCGACAAGAGCAACACCGGTTCTTCCAGACGTTCAATCAACGGAGTCAGATAAACCAATTGACGGGCATTATAAATATAGATCACCAACTGCCCGCCATAAGGTGCCAGTGCCTCATACCATTCATGGTCGTAGATTTTGTATTCCTCTTCCTGTCGCTCCCATTCTTCCACCTGCTTATCGGCCAGTATCTCCTTTACGCTACCCAATGCTTCCCCACAGCTCTTTCCTTCTTTACGTAACCGGTCGTACTCCTCTCTATGCCATGTGAACTGCCAGAATAGTAAATTGATCAAAGGCACGCCCACATCATGCCTCCCCATTTTCAGCCAATGTTCCCTCTTTTCCCGCAACTGATTCACGTAGTCAGACAGCACCCTATCCAGCACCTCATAATACTCCACATAATAGTCCCGTCTATCCATATCTTTTTTTATTAAAGCCCGGTTTCAATATAATGTTCAGCCAGTCTCCAGTCCGCTTCTTCATCGACATCTATCATCCCTGCAGGACCGACCTCCACCACCTTCACAACTCCCGAAAGAAGCTGCCCGGAGTCCAGTATTCTTCCCACCGTAGAAGCATAGAAAGCTCCCGACTCTATCAGAAAACCTTTGTACTCCTGTCGGCGAGGTTTAGTTTCGAATGAATAGTCCAAAGGTCTCCCCTCATCACTCCAACGAAACTTCTTCAAACGGCAACAGGCAACATAGGAATCCGCCTCCCCCCTTTTCATCTCTTCTACAAGCCCCCTTAGTTCTTGTGCAGTCGTAAAAGGAGAAGTAGCCTGTAACAAAATAAAATCATCATTCCGGTCCGGCTTACGATAATTAAGATATTCCTGTACAACTTCCAGGCTGGAAGCCTCATCCCTTGCACTCCACTCACTGCGCCTGAATATCTGTACAACTCCTTTGTAACGGCCTCGTATCAGACTCTCCATTTCATCACAATTGGTCGCTACACATACCTCGTCCGCTATGCCGGAAGCAAGGATGGTATCGATAATCCAACATACCAGAGGTTTATCCCCCAGCAGACGCAGGTTCTTACCGGGAATACCTCTACTCCCTTTGCGAACCGGAACAAAACAGAAAGTACGATTCATAAGCTATTATCATTTATGGTTTCACATGACAGAGGTTCGGTTTTCCAATAGCCAATTCATAATTAGAGGGCGAAGGACACAGCCATTGGTAAATGCAGTCACAACAAGGATAATCATTTCGTATTTTCCGCCATGCTGTATTATCAAGCATTTCTTTGTTAACAATATCAATCAAACTATCTTTATAGATATTTCCCAAAACTAAACTATTCAAATTAGCATATACGTCTCCATTAACAGAGATTGATAACGAACCGAAAAAATGTGAATTCATTTTTTGATGAGCAAAAATTTGGCTCATTGAGTATTGAGATTGCAGGATATCCCCTTTATCCATATAAACATATTTTTCAAAATAATCCAAATTACATCCTACATAGGTCGAATGTATTGAATAGTCATTAATAGCATATTTATGTACAATCTCCTCCGCCTTAGCATATTCATCTATTTGCGTAACATAAAAATGAATCTTTATTTGTAAATCTCCTAATAAAAAGATACAATTTCGCAGTAATTCTTCTTCCATGGGAAAAGGAACAATCACATCATAAAAAAAATCTGAATCTAAGATTTTATTACCCACAAAATCAGCATAATGACTCCAAATATGAATTTGACCTTTAAAACCTGATAATAAAAAAGGAATATCATTATAATTAGGATACTTCCAAATATTTCCACCAAATAAATTCAACCGACCTACCACTCCATATCGAATTTGTGCTATAATAGACTTCAAAGCAGAGATATCAAGAACTTGAGACGTCTCTGTTTCTGCTACGCGACAGCACAAATTTTGCTGTGAATATTTACTGCAATATAAACAATGATGATCACAAACATTATAAAGAAAAACATTTATTTCTAACAAATTAAACAAAATATCTTCTCCTATACCCCTATCTTCTATTTGCTGTAATTTATCCACATCACATTGTAAATTAAGAATAGGCATCATTTGTATCGGTTTATCGGGAAAAGATGCCACATCTATAACACCTCCCATTTCCTTTAACACAAAATCAGATATAAAATTTGAGTAACATAGCTCTGTCAACATTTTCCCTTCACAAAACACCGCACCAAGATTATCTCTTTTATGTAACTGTCGTAATAGCCCTATTACATTCTCATTTTCCACCTCTAAATACTCCCAATTCTTAGTATTATATAATAGAGCCTTCTTACCCTTTATACAACAATATACATAAGGCGCAATTACCAGCCAATAATTCTTATCTACTTGAAACATATTATACCCTATTTTATTCAACCATCACATTTTCCATAATTCGATAATATTCTTCCGGATGCTTTCTTAGAAAATCTATTTGTTTTGCTTTATAGATTTCAAAAGCTTGTTTACTAGTAAATCCATAGCAAACAGGACAAGTATCCAAGTTATTAAGATTGAAAATACATTGTATACAAGATTCTGCTTTGTAACATTTACTACATTGATTTTCCATTTTAGCATAATAAGTATTATACTTATCTGCAATTGCTTCTAAATCAAGTTCAACACCGCTATCTGCCGTTACCTTTCCCAATGCAAATTGTTGTCCTATGCGTTCGCAAGGTAAAATCTTACCAGTAACAGTGACAAACATTCTTTTACCAAAAGGGATACAAGTACCGGTAGGAATTGTTTTTTTAGGTTTACCATATTGCAAATCAACATAACTTCGAAAAACAAACCCACTATACTGATGGAGAAAATTGGTAAGAGTCTGATAAGTAGCTGATTTTAGAAACATATCCTGCTCTATTTTTTCATAATTCTCTGCTTGGTGTAAACTTTCTTGTGAATTACGATACGTTTTTTGGAAAAGTTCTACCTTATCCGGTCGAATCCCCATATTATTCAACTCTCCAATACTGGGTACTTTATTGTAACGAGTTTTAAAGAAGTGATAAATAGAAGTAACCGAATTACGATTATGTAATACAGCATTAAAATTTACTTTTCTTTCAAAGAACTCAGGGTATTTATTTCGTAAAACATCTATATTTCTGATAATATTGGGATATGCAGGATCACCCACCTTATTCACTCTATAGGAAGTGCCATATTCATCACCATCCAAACTGATAAGCAAATTGAAATCATGTGCCACCAAAAAATCCATATGACGTTCAAGCAACAAAGCATTCGTTGTCATTGAAAAAGTAAAATTGCGATATTGGCAATGCAGTTTTTCAATATACGTCACCACCGATTCAATAAATGGCATATTTAATAAAGGTTCTCCCCCATAGAAACTGATATATACGTTACGTTTAGCTGACGTATTATATTCTGAACCCCATAAATCAACTAAATAATCAATTAATTTCAAAGAAGCGGACAAACTAATTGTGCTATTTTCACGCTTATCATAATCATTATAAAATTCACCATACGCACAATACTTACAACACAGATTACAAGCATCTGTCACTTCAAAAGTCAGCTGACGCAGGTTAGCTAATTGATACTTAATATCATCAACTGTAATATATTTTTTTTTCATCGATTATATTAAATTTCTTTGTTTTGCCATTTCTATCACAAAAGAAGACAAACTGTATTCAACGTTATCATATACACAAGTAAGCTGTTTACAATTTATAAGTGCATCGTAATTTTTTTGTATACATGGTCCCATACACAAAGGTAAAACTCGACAATTTTCACAACGTTCATTCTCAAATGTAGCCTTTACAAACATCTTACTCAATATTCCATCGTTCCAATCAATCTCTCCAGATTTTAACAAATGGCCAAGAGTTAGTTCTTCCCCATAATCACGTGCTGTACATTTAAAAATTCTACCATCGTAATTGACAACATAATGATTGATACTATCCGCATAACAACACTTATATCTAAATGGCCTATATGCCCAAAAACGCGAACGAAAACCAGCCTTCTCAAATTCAACTTTTGCCTTCTCTAATAACTTTCGCATTTCTTCTGTACATGAAATCTGCCACACTCTCTGAAAATCTACAGTAATGCACTTTATACTTTTTTCCGTAAAATCATTTATTATATCTTTTATATTCTTCAAAGTTTGTTTATCATAATTTACACGCAAACAAATTGAAACATCTGGAATTACCTCAGAAAGCAAATTAATATTGTCAACCACATCTCTATAAGTACCATGTTTATCAGAATAACGTTTAATCAGGTTCTGGCGGCACTCATTACCATCAATAGATATCTGAAAGAAATCAAAGTTCATGTCCTTCATATATCGAATTCTATCTTCACTCAATAAAGTAGCATTAGTAGTAATTTGTTGCCTAAATTTCACATTATTCTGTAATAAAATTGGGAATACTGAATCTGATATCTTTTTGATTACTTCATCAAAATACATTAGGGGCTCTCCACCAAACCAATCCAATAAAATTGAATTTGCTTTTTTTTGTGTCACTAATAAATTAATGTGCTTAATCAAATTATCAACTATTTCATCGCTCATTCGTTCTCTATCATATTTTGCCCCAGCATATGCAACAGAACAATACCAGCACTTTAAATTACAATCTAAAGTCGGATTTATTGTAAGATGATAATCCCGATTCATAAATATACACCGCTTATTTTGTAATTTCAAATACGCCAACTCATCAAAATCTGGACTTATAATAAATCCTGACCTCTGAAAAGCAGAATACAATTCAGGAAATTTCTGTCGAAATGTAGGCAAATGTTCCATCAAAGTCTCAATTATAGAATAATCCTTAAGACTAATTGGTAGTATCCTGTTAGTAAGCGAATTATAGAGCAGGATTCCATTATAGTATTCTATTTCAATATTGTATCTACTAGCTTTATCATTCATATCATTACCTATCTAATATTATTATTTCATTCAATCACCTTGAACCTCTTTTTTATCAATAACCACCGGTATCTTATAAGATTTACCTTGACGGACAATATCGTATATCAATGTGTCTTGCCGGCTTAGCTCCGCATCCTCTTCCAAAGAGATCATTTTAATAGGAATTTCATTTATAGCAATAATTTCATCACCTTCTAACAAGCCAGATTCTTTAACATAATTACCTTCATAATCGGCAATTTTAGTAATAATAATTTTTCCATGGCTATTCATACGGGATGACATGTGGAATCGTTTCTTCCGAGGGTTGACCACTCGTTCGTAATTCTTTATTGGCTGCAAACCTAATCTTTGTGATTTCATGTCGAAAAAAACATTAAATCTTTTAAGAAAATTCAGACCAATAAGATAATCACAAGGTACTTGATTAGGTTGATCAAATATATAAATCCGCAAAGAATCAAGTTGTATGCCACTAAACAAAGTAACATTTACATTATGATGACTATAATATCCAGATGGTGCCTGCGTCCAAACGGCATTCTTTTTCTTAGAAAAAAAGGACAATTCAGAAGCTTGAGCCATCAGAGCTATGTCTTGTGGCATACCTGTATCTACAAGATAAGTATGAGTAAGCATCAGTGTGTCTCCATCAGCACATCTAATATTTAAAGGCAGATTAACATAAAAAAGTGAGCTTTTATCATTTCCTCTTACAAAAGGAATCAGAATACAATTCTTAGGCATAATAAAATCTTGAAATGAATGGATAACCATATAATTATGTTCAAAGTTAAACTCCCATATATTAACAGTATCATTTTGTGGAATATTAAACAAACCATCTGATTGAGTACCTCCCATGTAATCTCTCCAATTATAAACTAACATTTTATCATATATCAAATTGGAATTCCCTACTTTTATAGTCGGAACAATTGTATACATAGATGCGGGCATACGTAATACAGACCATGCACACCCATATGGAGCAATAGTGTCAGGAGACAAATTCGATAAGATAGAAGAGTGAGCTGAACAAAAAGTAGAGTCAACAATAAAAGCTCCCAAAGAAGCCCCACTATCAAATGCCAAATTTGAAACAATGCTATCATTAAATAACACGGGAAGCACTATCTTTCTATCTAAAGAATCAATTGTAAAGTAAGTTCTTGCATCTCTTTTATTCCCTTTGGATATTTTCGTACAACTACCTAAAACAGTAGCTTGCAAAAAAAGAAAAACAATACACTTTATCAGCCCATTGCCTATAATTAACTTCATATTCTTTAATTTAGCTTTCCACAAGAGTAATACTGCTGAAAGTTAATTTCAGCAGTATTACAAAATAAAGGACTACGCTCAATTGTTCATACAAACAAATATAAACGCCCAATCAATTATTTTCATATACCACACGAGTGTCCTTGAGTCGCCCCACAAAGAGCATCTTGAGGCATAACAGGAAAATCCGGAAATTTCGGAAATTCCGGTTTGGGGTCAGTAGTAGAACAACATGGATGAGAACCATCTGATGTATACCCATGAGCATTATTGGCACTATCATTAGCACTAGTACTAGAACCACCGGGTTTACCTTCATAATTGCAACCACATTGGCAGCACCCAATAGTACCACCTCCCAAAACACGACACATCTCACGTTCATTCAATTCAGCTTTTGAAGCTTCATTCAGTTTCAGTTTTCTTAATTTCATACTTTAATCATTTTAAAATCAATATTTAATGTTCTTCGTAAAAATCACATAGATTTCCAATGTTACAGGTATTTGTTAGAACAAAAAAGAAAGAAACTTAATAGTCCAATATATAACAAACAAGCCATATTCAACAATATATTTCAATCACCTTGTATTTCTTCTTTATTAACAGCTACAACTATTTTAAGAATCTTCTCTTTACGAATAACTTCATATAATAATGTATCTTGCTTTTCAAACAAACGATGATTTTTATAAAGATAATCTTCATAATTTTTTCCATTCACAGTTTTAATTTCATCGCCTTCTCTTAACCCAGCAGCTTTATAATAATTGTCCTTAGAATCAGCGACCCTAGTAATGACCCACCTCCCATATCTATTTTTTTCAACCAAAATATGAAATCGCTGATGCAAAGGATTAACAACACGAGTAAAATTAGGTATTGGCTGAAAACCAATTCTTTGATGTTTCATATCAAAGAAAACATTAAATCTTTTAAGAAAATTCTGCCCAATCAAATAATTAGATGGCGCTCTATTAATAAAATCAAAAGTATAAACTCGTAATGAATCCATTCTCAAAGTATCAGCTAAAATAGCATCTACAGGACAATAGCGATGATATCTATTTAGATATTTAGTCCAAACAACATCCTCCTGTTTATTAAAGAAAGAAAACTCATTAGCTTCTTGCATTAAGACGATATCCCAAGCCATTCCCGTATCTATCATGAACATACGATTTATCATTAATGTGTCACTACTAGCACATTCCATCTTAATAGGTAATCTGACATAGAGTAAATTAGGATATTCTTTTTTTCTAACTAATGGAAATATCAAACTATTATCAGGCATTCGATAATTCTGCGCCAAATGAATCTCCATATAATTATGCTCAAAGTTCAGCTCCCACACATGCATAGTATCGTTAGGAGGGATATTAAACATTCCTTCTGAAGAACTATTCATATACCATTTCCAATTCATAATTTGAGTAACATCATATTTCAAAGACACCTTTCCAACCCTAACAATTGGGGCATTAGAATAAATAGAACAAGTGACAAGAAAGTTAGCCCAACCAGAGCCATTTCGTAATTGCGCATCTGAAAACAAACGATGTTTAATACTAGAATGTGTTGCACAAAACATCGAGTCTAACACAAATTGTCCTCCAGTATCAAATCCTAAGCGAGCCGTGATACTGTCATTCAATTGTACAGGTAAAACTATCTGCCTATCTTTTGGATTTATACAAAAATATACCTTTCCCCCACCATTTATAATCTCTGTATATTGTTGAGGATAACCACAACTCACACAAATTATGAAAAACAAAAATACAGAACACAATCCTTTATTCATTGGAAACATATAATTATTAAGAACAGTACTATTAAATATTTCATATAACAGTACCGTTCTATTTTACCCTATTTAAAAATGTCCACAAAGAGCATCTTGGGGATTCCAAAATGGCGGTGGTGTTATTTCAGGAAATTCCGGTTTGGGGTCAGTAGTAGAACAACATGGATGAGAACCATCTGATGTATACCCATGAGCATTATTGGCACTATCATTAGCACTAGTACTAGAACCACCGGGTTTACCTTCATAATTGCAACCACATTGGCAGCACCCAATAGTACCACCTCCCAAAACACGACACATCTCACGTTCATTCAATTCAGCTTTTGAAGCTTCATTCAGTTTTAGTTTTCTTAATTTCATACTTTAATCATTTTAAAATCAACATTTAATATTCTTCGTAAAAATCACATAGATTTCCAATGTTACAGGTATTTGTTAGAACGAAGAAAAAGAGCCAAACAAATACCTTAGTAACTCAAATTATTTTTCCCCAACATCCAGATTGTGATGGAAAAAGTAAAGCGTAAAACATAAGTCAACTCTCTCATATACATTCTTTTTTAATTTCTATTTTGAATCGTCACAAGATCACCACATAATAGTATTCAAAAAACTAAATCAAAGACAGCAATTTATTCTTAACTATAAAAAGACTCAAATGCCATCCTCATTTTTTCTAATGAAAAAGCATCTTTATATCGACACCTATTTAACTTACCAACCTCTCTCGCCCAACAATCATCCGTTACTATTTTCAATAAACATTTCGACAGTTCTTCAACTGATAACCTTAATTCATTTTGATCTTCCTTTAATATCAATCTGCACTCTACATTTTGATGATGAATCATTTCACTCAATCCTGTGGTATTAGTGATAATTAATGGTAATCCATGCATCATCATTTCTATGGCTACATAACTGCATTGCTCATGAAAAGACGGCATCACTCCAACATCTGCAATTTGATAAAATTCATATAATTTCTGTTTACTAATTTTCCCTATAAAAGTAATCCTACTCCAAATGTCTGCAGACATCTGTAAATACCTACTATAATTCCCGTCTCCCACTATTAACAAACGAGTGTTCGAACTCTTTTTTATCACCTTTGCGAAAGCTTCTATCAAATAGTCAACCCCTTTTATATCATCCAAACGCCCTACAAATAGAATTAATTTCTCTCCTTCTCCAAAAAATAAATCTCTTTTTCTTTGCATTCTCTCCACTTCATCCAAGAAGATAGCCTGATCAATTAAACCATTGTATATCAACGTTAGTTTACATTCTTCAATTCCATAAAATTCATTCAGCAACATCTTAGTATATTGAGCCAAGCATATTATCCTATCTACTTTTCTGTAAAAAGATACTTCTTGCTTATATTCGTCATATATGTATTTTTCTTCCTCAGTTCTATCGTTCTCAGCTTTATCCAAAACGGTTTGTAACCTCTTTATATTCCCTTTCAAAGTGAAGCACCAGTTCAAATAATGTAAAGTCAACACAAATTGGCTGGTAGGATATATTTTCTTCAACAAGTCAACCAATGGTTCATGATGTAAATAATTAAAATGAAATACATTATCTTCACTTGAATCTACATACAATGCCAACAAGAAAGCAACACTTCTATAATATCGTTGAATTTCTTTCTCACTCCTCCAATCATACACTTTAGGAAAAGTTAGATAACGAACATTATTATCTTTTTTTTCAGTCAGTATCCCATCCTCTGAGTTCATACTAACTACAGTCAAACGCAAAGAATCAATACTGCTAAGACAGTTTATAACTTGAATTATATATGTCCCAATACCATATTGTGCCGCACGACTATCACTATTTATCAAATATATATGCCTCATCGCAATAAGTATTTTAATCCTTCAACCCACAACAAAGCTTCTTTCTTCTCTCCGCCAGTTCTCTGTGACGTTATCTTTCCCAGAACAACGAGATACCAATCATCTATTTGTTTACCCACTAAATAGTCTAACAATAAAGAAATTCCAGGATGGCAGACTTTATTCGGAACATTCTCACAAACACCTCTTAAATCATCCAAATACATCTTATCGAATGGTTTCTGCAAATATCTCTCAGATGACAATAAGCGTATTAACACATACCACGCCAACCCTTCTATCCCCGTATCAAATGAATAGTCTTTTACACGTCGTAAGTCACGTTCCATTATTTTATTATCAAGTTCTGTTAAGATATCATTAGAACCACATTCAACAAATCCTTTCTGCATAAAATACTCTAATCCCCATCCAATTCCTAATAAGCCATTTCGAATCCCCCATGGAGTATCTATTCTAATATCATCATACACATCCCCAATCAGTTCATTTGCATAGTCACTATAAAGCGAATCTCCACAAAAATGAGCATAATGAAAAAAGAAAAGTGAAATGCCTATTTTGCCACGCAATAGCCCTAAATCCTTACAACAGGCACTATATAGTATCTGATAATTAGCTATTTGTCTCAATAATTGTCCATTCATCTCAACTATATTTTTACCAGGATTTAACATATGCACGTAATTCATTCTGACCCATGCTACAAACTTTTATAAATTCCATTCGATTAATAAAAGCTAACTTTTCTATAGAATATCTGGAGTTCTCTCCCCTAGGATGCCATAAGTGGTATAATGGTCCTCCATTTGTCCAATGTACAGATTCTCCCAATATTTCCATCCTTCGAATACGCTCAGCATCTTCAGGTCCCCAACTGATAAAACGTTCATTATCTCCCCCATATCTCAAATACTTTTCACGATCTACAACAAAAACTCCCCCACAGGAAGGACGCCACATCAAACGAGCATACATATCATCATGCGAAACTAAATGATCATACCTTTGTCCAGAAAGTATATATGCTTCACTTTGTTTTTTTGAAAGCATTTTTACCACTCCATTATATGGTATACTCATCACATATTTTCGTTCTATAATTGCTTGTATTGAGGCCTCCAACTGCGACAAAGAAAATATAATATCAGCATCCCAAATAGCAACTATAGGAGTAGAAATTTCTCTTAATAATAAGTTAACATACCTCGTTTTGTGATAAACTAAATTTTCATCACGTTCATAAGTATAAGTAATTTTACTACAGATATCATCAGGGAACTGACACTCTTCACTTCCTGCATCCCAAACATGTACCCTCATCCCAGACGAGGATATATAGTGTAATAAGGCTAAAAGATTTCTCTTCCTCTCCCAACTGTCTATCCTCACAGGAATTCCAATAGTAATTTGCTCCAAATAACTCATAGATTGTACCTATTCATACATTTTTCAATTAAAACTGATACTTTTGTCCGATAAAAACCTGTAGGGTATAAGTCAAACAAAAAATCAAGTAAATCATCAATAGATTCGTTTGTATATTCCAATCTTTCCTCCAACCAATCAATCAAATAAATAAGATACTCTTTCAGGAAAGCACTTGAAACCGTATCACCTTTCAAAAATGTTGGAATAATCCTAATTAGAATATATCGTCCTAAACCTACAATTCCGTTATTTAATGAAAGTCCCGACATACCATAGGCATGTATACAGCGTGCAGCACATTGATCTATATCCTTTAAGACTTCATCAGCATCACCTTCCATATAACTATTTTGAATCAGATATTCAATCCCCCAACCAATCCCCCATAAACCACTACCAAAAGAAATAGGTATAGACGAATCAAGATGTTCATAAATCTCATCAAGGAGTTCACAACCAACATCTTCACATGTCAACTCACCGGAAAGGCGTGCATAGCGAAAAAGAGCAATGGCGATCCCCATTTTTCCGTTAATAAGTCCGAGGCAGGACGTTCTACGTCCTGCCTGAACTAACTCCCTAACCAAAGAGTTGTACATAATGAACTACTCTATTATTCCAACCGGAAATCTCCATAAACATCAGTTCCACGCGGAGTAGTAAACTTTAAGGAATACTCACCCATGCCCCAAAGCGTCAGATCAAAAGTCTCTGTATCTCCAGAAGATACCGACAATGACTTCTGTATCACCATCACTCCATCTTTATAGAGTGTAATGGTCATATCCATTATAGGAGCTTCAAAACTAAGAACCAAGAATTCAGAGCCTGAAATTTCAGCTCTAATGGGAATATCTTCAACGATCGATTTCTGGAGCTTATCATTAAACAAACCTTTTAAATCAACTGGACTCGTGCTTCCGTTTGTCTTTGCCATCATTTGAAGCGACAAGACTACAAGTAATAATGTAAATAGCATACTTTTCATAATCACTAGAGATTGGTTAATATCGCAAACATAAGTTTTTGTTTTCATAAAAACAAACAGTTCAGGACTTATTTTGGAGGTTACCAGACCACGATAAGACATATAAATCGCCTATATAATATGCCATAAAGCAGAAATACATCTTTCCACGAAGACGTATAATTAACATAAAAAAAGGTATTAATATTTTAAGTCAGAACTTCGTCCGCAAAAAATCTCCCAAAGAATTTATATTCTTTTTTAAATCCATTTTTGCGTCCAATTTCTCTCTTATTCGGAAAATTGCTTTATTTAGGGTATTCTTGCTTTTCCCTAATTTTTGTTCCATTTGTTGGGTGGAAAGATGTTCATAAGAGAGTACACAAAGAAGCGATTCATAAGGGGTAAGCTTCAAATGGGGATCACGCAGGAAAGCAACTAATGGAGCATTGTAAAGTTTATAGATAGTAACCACAGCTTTATAACAATCCTCCGAAATCACTCCCTCAGCATCAAAGTAACGGTAAACGTCCAATTCTGCCAATAGTTCTGAACGAGCGTCATCAACCTTCCGCAACTGTTTTTGTAAAACAAGTAAGTCTTGTTCCATTTTGTTATTAGTTTGACTCACATCATCAGCTCTTTGTTTAATTAGAGCGAATTGCTGCTCAATGCTCTTTTTTTCATCAGTCAAATCAATCAGACTTTTATTATAATCCTCTTTCATTGTAGATGCCTCTTTACGGATTCGTTCAATCTGATCATTCATCTCTTTTATAACCTGCTTCCCTTCATCCAACTCTGCTCTCTGAGTAATAAGTTCGCGCTCCTTCGCCCTTTTATAACGTTTGTATATATGAAAAACGTAAGCCAAAGATATCGCAAGTAAAAGTAAGCAGAGAATAAAGCAATATAATAACAATCGGCTAATTTTATTTTTCTTAATTAATATCTCCTGATCGTATTTAGCCTGAACCTCTACGATGCGCTTTGCTTGTGAAAGTCGATAAACAGAATCCGCAGACTGGATATAAAGAGGCACATAGTGTTCTATATCTTGAAGATTCTGTTTACTGACAGCTTCGTTCAGCAAGGAGGCATATACTGCCTTTCGGGTATAAATATTCTCTGAATTCAGGGCTTTATGCCATAAAGAATCAACTAAATCTCCACGATTTTGTCTTGTATAGATTGTAGCCAATACGGCATATGAACGGAGTTTGTCCTCCGGAGTACTTGGTAATTTCAAAGAAGCGTTCACTACTTGTTCCGCTTTACCAAATTGATTGGTGAGCATATAAAAGACACCCACATTATGATAAATATTAGCTTGCCAGGCAGCATCAATATCCGGCACATAAGACAAAACCTCACTAAAAAGAGAGTCTGCCCGATGCGTCTCTCCTAAATAGACAGATATCTTAGCCATATCCTGTAATCCGGAAGCCGTCAAAGTTGGATTTTGTATGGTTCGATAGCAAGGCAAAGCCTTTTCATAATATAATAATGCCTTCTTATAATGCTCTTCATCCCTATTCAAATGTCCCAGATAGCTGTAAATCAATCCTACTAAATAATAATCAGTCAAATCCGGAATCATAGATTCCGCTTTTTTATACAGGAGTGTAGCACCCTCTAAGTTTCCTTGTTGCTGAAACACCCTACCCTTATAAAATAAAGCTTTAGCTTTACACTCCGCATCACCTTTATTTGAATAATAGCCAACAGCTATTTGTATCAACGAATCCGAGCTCAACGGTAAATCATTCTTATCCATTGCCTGGGTCAACAGTAGGCAATAATCAGCTTGGTTTTCTCCCGTCAACTTTTCAGGATCCGATATTTGATGAAGATACACTAAAGCACTATCGGGACATTCCTCCATACACATTTCGGCCTGACGTAACAAACGGACTACTTGCCCCTCAGAACGCCCATCGGTACAACTTACCAAAAACAAAACAAATAACAATACGCAGCAGATATAAGATGATTTCATCTGTCTTCAAATATAATCCAAAATAAAGAATAAAATAAGTTCTATGAACCCATTCCTCAAAAGTACAATTATATTTTTAAATATCAACAATAAGTAAAATAAAGAATAGAACAGACCTATTCTTTTTCCGGAAAAGTATATATCTATCCGGTGGATCATTTAATAATTTTATCGCAAATGCCTTGTCGGTTATTACAGCATATTGTTTCTTTAATAAGAAACCCGTCATTGATGTGGACTTTATCAATGACGGGCAGTTTAGATTATTCTAAGATTGTATCGAATCACGTTAATATTATTATTTCATTCAATCACCTTGAACCTCATTTCTATCAATAACCACCGGTATTTTATAAGATTTACCTTGACGGACAATATCGTATACCAATGTGTCTTGTCGGCTTAGCTCCGCATCCTCTTCCATAGAGATCATTTTAATAGGAATTTCATTTATAGCAATAATTTCATCACCTTCTAACAAGCCAGATTCTTTAACATAATTACCTTCATAATCGGCAATTTTAGTAATAATAATTTTTCCATGGCTATTCATACGGGATGACATGTGGAATCGTTTCTTCCGAGGATTGACCACTCGTTTGTAGTTGTTTATTGGCTGCAAACCTAATCTTTGTGATTTCATATCAAAGAAAACATTAAATCTTTTAAGAAAAAGCATTAGTTTTTCAGTGGTTCTACCAAAGGCTATACTATAAATATTATTCCTTAAATTTAGCGATAAGCAACACCGGATTATCTTCGTCATTCAATTTTGAAGCAATCTCTTTCAACTCTCCTTTCAACTTTCCTTGCCCGTTAAGTTCGATGAGCTCCTCGGCCGGATAATATTGTATGGCATAGTTTTCAGGCACTACATGATAATTGGCGGACAATCGCATTTGGAATGCCGGAATATTGGTAGCGGACACTACATCCCTGTTTACCAGATCGACCCGGCAATATTCATTAGTGAACCTGTCATACAAATAAGATACCGGATCAGAAACACGGTTGTTCTTCACATCTATATCCTTTACTATCGTGTACCAAAGCAAATAACGGCCGGTCATCACATCAACCGTCGCTAAAATCGGAATATTGTTTTCGCTTGTATGGTTCCGGCGGACAGTCAATGGAATCAAATGGTCATCACGATATACATACGCCGTATCCAATGAATAATCGGCAATCAGAATATCCGAACCAAAACGGGCTACGGGAGACATTAATAAACTTACATAACCAAACGCACCGTCTCCTACTGTATAAGACAGTCCATCCCTTATTCTCTCCTTGACCGTGATGGGAATCGACGTTAATTTCCCGTCTTTCTTGGAAATCTTGTAATAAGGCGTTTTATTAACAGGATACTTCCCAATCTGAGAGTCGACAAGGCGATAATCTTCGCCAAACAGGAAATTTTCATCATACTCAAATATCGAAGAAGCAAACATGCGGTTTTGCGGCAGTTTAAGCGTGCGCCTGTATGCGCCGCCATAACCATACACCTGAATTCTGCTTTGTAACCCGTCATAGATGAATATCTCCCGGGCTTTTTCATCGATGCAATAACCGCTGACAATATCTCCATATTCTTCCCCTCTCATGCCTGTATGGTTAAAAGAATGAAGGTATTTTCCTGACTTGTCAAAGAAGATAACATCACTTTTCTTGTTTACGGTAACAAGAAAGCTGTCCGTCATAAGGATGGGACGGATACCGACCAATGAGCTGTCACCTGTTTCCAACACGACATATCTTACATCTGCGATATCCTGAAGAATGATTTCTTTCTCGGGGTATTGCTCCTGCAAATCAAAAACAGGCAATCCGGTGAACGGCTCGACAGGAGTATTTACACATGCCGGCTTCTCTTTTTGAGAACTACCGGTACAGGCCACCAACGCACTAAGCACTAAAATCAAATATAGGTTTTTCATTATAAATCTGTTTAAAAATGTATAAAATATTTCTCAGATAGAATCTGCATGAACAGCTTTTTCCTCCTTCTCCACCTTCACTCCGACCTGTTACAGATTTGTGCATAAAGCCCAAATATACCAACAAATAGATGACTTACTTTCATTTATATCAAATTATGATTGTATCAACACCATGAACCCATCCTCAAAAATACAATTATATTTTTAAAAATCAACAATAAGTCGAATAATTCCGGTTGGTGAAATTCAAAAAAGGTATCAAATTCTTTTATTCAAATTAACACTGTTAACAGTCATTCCAAAATATCTTTTTTGGAGGATGCAAAGAACAAGTCTTTTGCATTTAAAAGAGCTGTTCCTTATCACCAAAAGACTTGCTTTAACAGTGTGTTAAAACAAGTCTTTTACCGGTAAACAGCAAATTGATATAAGCATCTAATTTACAGAATAATAATCAAACAAATCAATTCATTTTCCAGAAGTTTCACTGATATATTATATAGGAAGATAATTACTATTTTGACAAGTAGAACACATAGTATCCCCAAATGTCATTTATTAACAAAGAAGAGCTAACTGCTTCCAGCGGTATATACTCTACATCAGCTACTTCACGTATTTCAATACATTTCACTGGATAATCACGGGCTTTATCAATGCCAATCACCGATAGAGAGAAATCTTTATTTCTCAAAAGCCTATTTTAGCCTTTCTTTATCATAACGGCCAAACCATATTCTCTAGCTTTGCATTGATTCTACTTATTTATATTTACATATCATTAATATATCATTATCATCTATACTCAATCGGGATGCAATATCCTTCAGCTCCCCCTTCAACCCGCCTGCTTGATATTGTTCAATAAGCCTTTCCGCTGTAAACATGCTTATACCATAATTTTCTCTATCAGCAGACTGAAGTATCATAGTCGGCACAGGCCTTTCTATATCGGAGGAATAATTATAATCATACATTTTCCATTCCGCAATCTTGCCTGTATGCCTGTTTAACACAAGCTCAGGAGCATCCGCCATAGGAGACATAGGAGCAGAAGGATTATAGTACATCGGAATTATTCTAAAATGCAAATATGAATCGGTGTATAATTCACAAGCGACAATGACCGGTGGATCTGATGCATATACCGAAGGAGTCTGCACGGCGATAGGAACCAGTTTGTGATGACGATAGCTGTAAATAGTATCCAAAGCATAGTCGGCAATCAAGAAAGCATCGCCATTTTTTATCAGCGCGGTTATGAGAAAGAGGACCTGATCTTTATAAGCCCCTCCGGGAAATTTGACGATCTCTGTATGTACCTTCTCACTGATAGGTTTATCCACAACAATCCCGATGGAAGACATCTCTCCGCTCTGTTTATCGATCAGATAGTAAGGATGCGTATCCACCTTTTTCTTTTTACGAAAGTCATAAAACCGATTATAACCTATCAGATAATCCTTATCATAATTATACAGATCGATAAATGTGCAATCCTTCATAGGCAAAGCATGACTACGCTTATACCGCCCATCAAAAGAATAAATATATATCTTTTTCCGGAACGAATCATAGATGTATATTTCTTGCATGCCAAAATCGGCATCCCATGCGGTTATAGACTGTACTCTTCAGCAGATCCTCCTCTCCGGTTAAAAGTCCACAAGTACCTCCCTTTTCTATTAAAGAAAAAGATATTGCCATTATCAACACCACTTGCGACAGTTATATAATCATCTGAAATCCGAAAAGCGGAACAATCCGACGCAAGTAGTGAATTACGTGTCGTTTCTAAAGGAACATACTCTACATCGGCAACATCATGTATATTCACTTTCTCAACAGGATATTCACAAGTAACATCTATGATACACAAAGAGGAATCCATGTCATTAGAAACCTTTTCTTTAGTATGAGAGCAACTACATGAAATGAGAAGCAGAAACCATAAATAGATTTTATCCATAAACCTAAATTTTACAAGTATTATTATACTTACTGATTACGTCCAAAGAATCTCAGGTTACATACCGTTATACCAGGTCTTTCGTCTAAAATATATTCCGTTTCAATCTTTCAATTTATAGAAAGCAATAATCGGATTATCATCCTCGCCCATTTCATCAAGAAGCTTCAGCAGTTCGGCCTGCTTCTCAGGGAACTTGACCTTAGCTTCAGCGACGTTGCGCCTTACCTGATCCAAATTATCCGGTGTGATTGCAAAATAAAAACTATTTTCACCTGTATACCTAATTCCATCGAACGATTGAGAACCGTCAATATCATTCGTTATACCCGGACTTTCGATCGCCATCCAACCGATACCTTTTAAAGGAGTCTGTTCCCAGGAATCTATCTTTTCTGTCTTTTTATCGTACCGGCTGAACCACATCTTTTTATTATAGGAAAATTTAAAGAGCAGACACTCTTTATTTTCACAAACACTCTGCATCATTATAAAATCTTTCAGACCAAGATCCTTAACGTCATATCTTCCCAAAGGCAAACCATATTTACCAAGAGATAAATGATAACGAGGATAAATGGAGTCACAGGTAATGCCGTAGATCGTATCGTTGATTTGAGAATAGACATTACTCCTCCCTTGATAGATCCACGAAGCATCAGAGGAAAGATTCATCTCCGACTTATCACCTCCAGCAGGCAAGTAAGGAATTTGCTCCATCAATGTCTCCCCTTTTCCATTCACAACACAAGCGGTTATAAAGATTCGTTCATTCCCATTAGGAACAGTGCCGGGATAATAAACCAAGTAATCCCCCATCACATCGATCATATTACTATGAAAAGCAGGCCGTTTCAGGGAAATTCTCCTGACGAAACGATTATCACGCATATCATAACCAATTAGGCTGCCATTGTGGCCGAATGGATAAATAAACACTAAACTATCACTGACTGTGAAACAGTGAATATTAGCTATTTCTCCAGGACCCTGACCTACACGACCGATTTTACGGATAAATTTTCCCGAAGTATCAAACATCATGACATGATTCTGATGCCATGAATAAATAAAGACAAACTTCTTCGTCCGCTTTAGCTGATTTATACTACCGACTAATATATTATCCTGCGTTTCCAGCTTCACATACTCCACATCTTTTACGATGTCACTCAGCAATAAAGGCTTGCCGCAATCTTTCAAGTTGTTAGCAAGATCAATATCTTTAAAGGTTTCCTCAGTCGATAAAGTATCATCTTCTATAGGAACAGAAGACGAAGGCTTACTCGTGCACGCACTTAAAAAAAACAGTGCACAGAATAATAAAACGATATTTTTGTTCATACGCATTATACTAAATAAAAATTCATGAAGAAGATGTTGCCAAAATTTCCTTTAATATGGATCATATAAGATACACAAAAATAGATTCTAATGAATTAATATTTTTAGTTCAACAGTTGATTGGGTGAGTCACTTACTCAACTGATATTTATAGATTCCATAAAGAGAATTCAATCTTTCAATTTATAGAAAGCAATAATCGGATTATCATCCTCTCCCATTTCATCAAGAAGCTTCAGTAGTTCGGCCTGCTTCTCAGGGAACTTGACCTTAGCTTCAGTGACGTTGCGCCTCACCTGATCCAAATTATCCGGAGTGATTGCGAAGTGAAAACAGTTTTCGCCTACATTATCGAAGTCTTTGAACGATTGAGAGCCGTCAATATCATTCGTTATACCCGGTGCATCGAGTATCATCCAATAATGAGCTTTAAAAGGAGTTTGCTCCCAAGAGTCGATCTTCTCCGTTTTTTTATCGTATCGGCTGAACCATAACTTTTTATCAAACCAAAATTTTAAAAAAAGAAACTCTTTAGTTTCATAAACACTTTGCATCAGAACAAAATCTCCCCAACCATAATCATGAGTAGGATCATATCTTCCGGAAGGCAATTTATATTTTCCAAGAGAAAGATGGTAACGGGGAAAGATAGAATCACAAGTTATGCCGTAGATCGTATCATTAATAAACGAATAAACGTTACTTCTTCCACGATAGAGCCAAGAAGGATCAGAAGATAATTGTACTATTTCCTTATCACCAGAAGATAAGTAAGGGATTTGCTCCATCAATGTCTCCCCTTTTCCATTCGCAACACAAGCGCTTATGAATGTCTTACTATTATCAGGCAAATAAACAGTACCGGGATAATAAACCAAACAATCTCCCATTACATCGATGGTCCAACTAAAAAAGACAGGCCATTTTAAAGAAAACTCTTTGACAAAGCTGTTATCCCGCATATCATAGACTGTCAGGCTACCATTACGGCTGAACGGATAAATAAATACCAAACTATCACTGACTGTGAAACAGTGAATATTAGCTATCTCTCCAGGACCCTGACCTACATGACCGATTTTACGGATAAACTTTCCCGAAGTATCAAACATCATGACATGCCTCTGATTTCTTGAATAAATAAAGACAAACTTCTCCGTCCGCTTTAGCTGCTTTATATCACCGACTAATATATTATCCTGCGTTTCCAGTTTCACATACTCCACATCTTTCACGATGTCACTCAGCAGTAAAGGCTTGCCGCAATCTTTCAGGTTGTTAGCAAGATCAATGTCTTTAAAGGTTTCCTCAACCGGTAAAGCGTTATCATCCACCATATCCGGAGAAGAAGACTTGCTGCCACAAGCAGCAAGAAAAAACAATACCAAAAACAATGCGATATAATCTAACTTCATAGGACGATAATTTATAGGTTATTACTAATAGTTGGATTTAAGTTTCCCAATCATAAGAATGTCATTATCATTTTCGTGCAAACTATTTCTCAAACCAGTGGCTCGCTTACGTATTTCAGGCTTTAAATCAGTTTGGGCAAGAACTTTATCTAAAGCATCCATCAGTTCAAGAGGATCGTAAGAGATGCAGACATAACCGTTGCGCATAGTCAAGAAAGGATAAGAAAGTCCCAAAAAGTCATTTGTAAAACGATCAATACGCTTCACACTACCATCTTTTTTAGAAACACGAACATTAAATACAGTCATACGAACGGGAGAACCATCTGATGGCATTTTAGCCGGTCCAATAGTTACTCTACTCCAATAATATTCCGGAGTCTCATGCAATGACGTTACAATATATTTATCCTCCTGCATTACATTATCCAAAGTAAAACAAGGTTTCAATACATTATTAGCAATATCATAGTGATATAGAGTATCAGGGCGTGTACGCCCGACAACCTGACAAAGGGAAAAAGAATAGGCATCAACATTCCGGGGAGCCAATACTTCATTGCTATAATCCGGCACAATTGCATAATTTACAGCAAATATTTTTTGCAAGATATTCCCCTTAAAATCTTGTACCCAACATAGATTCTTACTGATCGGTGCTTTTGGATTTCCTATATCAGTAAAGGGAAGAACGACCACTACAGCTTTTTCATTTTCCAAATCTATCCAAATGGAACTCTTCGTTATCGTTTCCGGCAATGAAATACTCTCTTTCGATAAAAATCGGCCTTTAAGATCAAAAAATAACATTTTTTGATTCTCGGCAATAGCTACACGTCCCTGCTTTTCATCAAGAAATCTATTCACAGCATATTTATACTCTCCGGGGCCTTGACCAACTCCACCTATATCAGCCACATATCGTCCTTTACGAGTAAATAATTTCAAAGCAGAAACGCCATCCGGCTCTATTAAAATATAATTGCTTGAAACATCAATACCAGAAGGATAAGTGGCAACCAATGCCTCTTCTCTACCATCCAACTTAATAATTTCCAATGATTCTATCAAATCAGAAAACAACATTTCCTCACCCTTTAATTTCTCTATTTCCAGTAAATCGACAGCGTAAAAGGCAGAATCTTCTATTATATCCCCCTCTTTGGGTACATATGAAGAGCAGGAAGCAGACATCGCAACCGAAAAAAGAAAGAGAAACGGGTAGAAAAAGTGTCTTGCCTTCATATGAAATAGATTTTAGTTTAAAACAAAAGCATACAGTCCTAAAAACATGCCGAAATATACGGATAATTCGTAGAATATCATTTTTTAGGAATATGTTTATTAACACTATTAACAAAATTACCAAAAAGCAAATGGTTCTTCAGAAGTATTAACCTCCTACTTGATTATTTTCTAAATAATAGAAGAATATTTTGTTTTTCGGAAAATAAATAATATCTTTGTGTCAAATTAATGTGTTATGAGAATAATATCATTTGCAGCCATAAGAAATTACGCCAAAAAGCACGCTGATGCTGATGTACCTTTGCGTGATTGGTATAAAAAAACAGAAAAGGCAGATTGGTCGTGTTTGGCTGATACAAAGCAAACATTCAATAGTGTTGACTATGTAGGTAATGATAGATTTGTCTTTAACATCAAAGGCAATGATTACAGGCTGGTTGCTATGATTTTGTTTGCTGCTAAAAAAGTGTTTATCCGTTGGATAGGTACTCATAAAGAATATGATAACAAAGATTGTTCAAATGCTTAAATTTGTTTGGTATGGCAAAGATAAAAACAGAAAAACAGTACAAGGCAGCTTGTTCAAGAATTGAAGAACTGCTTAAGGTGGTTAGTAATGATACTCCAACCGATGATAAAAACTTCCTCGAATTGGACTTGATTTCCGATTTGGTCGCAGACTATGAAGAGGAGCATTTCCCTATAGAAGCTCCTTCTTTGGTGGATGTTATTAAGCTTCGTATGTATGAAATGGGGCTTACCCAAACAAAACTGTCAGAATTGTTAAATGTAAGTCCTTCCCGGATTAGCGAATACCTTTCAGGAAAGTGTGAACCAACCTTGAAAGTTGCTCGTGAAATAAGCCGGAAGCTAAATATTGATGCTAATATAGTGTTGGGGGTATAAGTGTAAGTTTTTGTCGTGATATATTTTAGGCGTGATTCCATTTTTAGGTTTCACGCCTTTTTTATGTCATTTTACGACAATCGCTTCATTGTCGTGTATCACCTATCTACCTGAGTTCGGGATAAGAAATTAGTGTATAAAATTGGTAATCATATGATTAATTTGTATTTTTATAGTGTTCTAAATCAACAAATTGGAACTGTTTTTCTAATTACTTATCCCGAACTCAGGTAATAATTCGTAGAATATCATTTTTTAGGAATATGTTTATTAACACTATTAACCATATTTTCAAGTGATAAACAAGGGATGAACAGGTTCTTAACTTCCCGGATGTACGAAGTTAAGATCCTCCCTGTACGAAGTTAACTTTAACACAATGTTAAAGTTAACTTCGTACAGGGAGGATATTAGTAACATATTATGCTGGTTATTAACCTATTAGAAAGAAGATGCAATAAACAGATATAAATCTGTCGATCGTGTGAGACAGAATGGAACTGACGCAATACTTATTCTGATAAGTACAGAAGAATGATAATTACCGGAAAAGCTTATCGATCTCTTCTTCTTTTATGGTAGTCAGCACCACGCGTCCGTCCGGCGTATAGTTGGGTGAAGGACAGGCAAACAGATTATCGACCAAACTGACCATCTCTTCGTTGCTCAGCACCTGCCCATAGACAATGGCAGCCGCACGGGCAAGAGTCAACGCAAGGATATCCTGAATTTCTTCTTTGACATCATTGCCTTTCTCCATAGCGGTGTGCAGCATGCTACGTACCAAATCGACCGGATTCAGCCCGTCGATGCCTGAAGGTACTCCGTTAATGGCATAGCTGCCGCCACCAAGATCACTGAGATCAAAGCCCACTGCGGATAAATCGTCCATGATACTTTGCAACACAGCCGCCTCGGAAGCCGGAAGTTGCAGGATTTCCGGGAAAAGAACACCTTGTGAGAATCCCTGCTTCTGCTGAATCTGGGCACGATAACGGTCAAAGAGCACACGGATATGTGCGCGATGCTGATCGATCAACATCAATCCGGACTTCACGGACGTAAGGATGAAGCGCCCTTTGAACTGCAAATGCTGCGTACCTTTTTCAATCACGGCCGGCTCACCGGCATAAAGAGTTTCGGGAGCCGCTGTAGCAATGCTCTCTTCTTCGATCACCGCAAACTCTTCCGATTCAGGATCGGAGTCGGAGAAAGGCTGATTCATCTTACTGGCTTTCTCAAGACCGCCATACAAATCTTCCCAGTCCACTTTCGGACGGGAGTAGTTGCCTCCACCGGAAGAAGAGGAGGGCTTGAACGGATTGAAATCGGAATTGAAATGTACCTTAGGCGGCGCAGGAGGCAGATTCTGTTCAAAAGCAGGAATATCGGGCATGTCCTCCGTGTCGAAATCGATAGAAGGGACAGCATTGAACTTGCCCAATGACTCCTTGATCGAAGCAGAAAGAATCTGCCAGATAGCCTGCTCGTTTTCAAATTTGATCTCTGTTTTGGTAGGGTGGATATTCACATCGATGTTGGCAGGATCGACTTCAAAGTAAATGAAATAAGAAATCTGTTCGCCTGCGGGAATCAACTGTTCGTAAGCATCCATCACTGCCTTATGGAAATAAGGATGACGCATATAGCGCCCGTTCACAAAGAAATACTGATGGGCGCCTTTCTTACGGGCTGTTTCGGGTTTGGCTACATAACCCGAAACTTTCACCATTGTAGTGTTGACTTCTACACTGAGCAGTTGTTGGTTAAGTTTCTTGCCAAAAACAGAAAGAATACGTTGCCGCAAATGGCAAGCGGGAAGATTGAACAGTTCGGAGTCATTGCTATACAGTGAAAAAGCAACCTCAGGATGTACCAGGGCAATACGTTCAAATTCGGCCAGAATATTACTGAGCTCGGTGGAGTTAGCCTTCAGAAACTTACGCCGGGCAGGAATATTGAAAAAGAGATTCTTAATAGAAAAATTGCTTCCTTTGGGACAAGACACCGCTTCCTGACTCTCCACTTTGGAACCCGCAATGATAATCTTGGTTCCCAGCTCTTCGGATTCGGGACGTGTTTTCAGCTCGACCTGAGCAACGGCGGCAATGGAAGCCAATGCCTCACCGCGAAACCCCATCGTGCGAAGGGCAAACAGATCGGATGCTTCACGGATCTTTGAAGTGGCATGCCGCTCGAAAGAGAGGCGTGCATCGGTTTCGGACATTCCCTTACCGTCATCAATCACTTGTATACAGGTTTTACCTGCATCGGTGACCAACACATGAATATTCTGCGCCTCAGCATCGATGGCATTTTCGACTAACTCTTTGATGACAGATGCCGGACGTTGTATCACCTCTCCGGCAGCTATCTGGTTGGCAACCGAATCGGGTAATAAATGAATGATATCGCTCATAATAGATTTAGCTTTGACTGTTTTAGTTTATAGGACTTAGAAAGACCAACTGCCGGTCTGCAAATAATGCCACAGAAAAATAAGCAGGGCAATGATAGCCAGAATTACTCCCAAATGGGCGGGTTTACGTCCGCTCTCTTTACGACGCTTCAGGTGTGTGGTACCTTCGATAAACTTCCCGCGAATATCTTCGGGAGAAAATTCTTTCTCGGGCAATATTCCCAGATCACGCTTGGCATCTTCTTCCATTTTTGCCAGTTTTTCTTTCCTCTCGTCCACATAGATATATTGATGATTAAATCCACGCGGCTTTCGTACATTGAACATTCCCATAGCTATTTCATATTAATTATTTCACGTTTCGGACCACTAATAGCTTTACGTTCGGTTTTACGCAAAGCCTCACCGGCCTTTTTCCCTCTCCAGTTGAAAATGTCTTCTTTACTTAAAGGACGGACATAATCAAACCAACTAAAGGTGGGCAGTTTCATTTTGTCGGGCGGAATCTGATTCATCGGATAAAGTGTACCATTCGACTTTGGACTCATTACCATTCTCTCCATTTTCCGATCCTTAAGATACATATTTAGCAAACTGGTTTCGGATGTGTTCATGCCAATCATCGTACTATCTTGCTCCTGAGGATAATAAACTACCAGGACATTTCCTATCACATCTACCTTGCGAGCTTCACCTTCGGCAAAGTAAGCCTTGATCTCTTTTCCCGAAATCTGATTAAAATGAATGGAGTCTTTCTGTTCTACCGTAAGTGCCTGATTGATGATATGGGCCCAATCAATCGTACTGTCATTCATATAGACCTTAATCTCTTCACCCAACAGTTGTTGCCCTTCGTTCCAAAGAATAGGATCGCGATACATAGTAAGGCAGGAATCTTTCGTATTGAAAACCAAAGAATCGCAAACACCCTGCAAATCGATGCTGTACATACGCACTTTGTGGAAAGCACGCATCTCACGGAAAAGGGAGTCTGTGTCAAGATTATAGCTATTCATCAGTAATGTATCGGCATGCATGAAAAGACTGTCGCCACGCGAATAATCCACAGCCACGGCACGCTTGGTGGCGAGGGCATTCTGCTTCAGCTCGTCATAATAACAATAATCGCCGGTAAGCATGTTCTTATTCACCGTATCATTCATCTGCACATTATCGAACGCTTCGCCATAGCCGGCTTTACGGTCATAGAAAAGGCTGTCTCCGGTCAATCGCTTGCCATCATTGGTCAGTACTGAGCGATCCAGCAGCTCGGCTTGTCCGGAAACCGTATTGTAAATGCCACGTTCGGAGTAGATGTGATTTTGTTCACTGACAATATCAGAGGGGCCCAGGATGGTAGCAATCTTCGTATCCGTGCTATACTTCAGGGTATCGGAAGTCAGTACAAAACGGGGATTAACAAGCTTGACGTCGTGATTGAAAACGGATAGTTTGGTGGCGGGACTGTATTCGCCCCAATCAGAAGTCAGCACGTTTTCTTCATCCATCAAGGTGCCTCCATCAAAATAATAGCCCAAATTGTACAAACGGTCATAATTCAGACTATCTGTCAACAGGGTAGTATTCCGGTTGATCATTTTTACATTCTCACGAAGCTGCGCTATCTGGGTCATGCCGTCATAAAACAGATAATCACCATAGATGAAAAGGGTATCCCCCTGCTCCATACGTACATTACTGAATGCTTCGAAAGAATTGGTTTTCTCGTAAATCAAGGCACTGTCACAATACATGTACATGCTGTCATGACGCAACTTGACCGAACCGATCAGCACCTGAACATCGGGGCGGGCCAACTTATCGGCCTGTCCCTGATCGGCATGAAGCAAGTCGACACGTGTTTTCTTTTTACCCTGTGCCTTTTCCGGTTCAACTTTCTGCTCCGGCTGCGCTTTCTTGTCATGCTGAGGTTTCTTGTCCTGAGCCATCAGAAAACATACAGCAAGCAGGCATAGAGTACCCGCTAAGAGAAATCTATGCCTGCCTTGGAATTTATTTTCTTTATTGAATCTAAACATATCAAAATAGGATCAGTCTTTTTTAATCCACCCCGGATATTTAAAATCGCAACGCTGCCATGCCGGATTAATACGTACGTATGTATGCTTCTGTTTTTCAACGATCCATTTCTGCAACGCTTCTTCGCGACGCTTGTCGAGCACGATTTCTTTCAGGTTCTGGTAGTCATCGGTGATCGTGGCTTTATGCCCGTTGATACGTGACTTCAGTTTAACAATGGCACAAACTTCCTTACCATCTTTAGGATTGACCATCGTAAAAGCTTTGGAAATCTCACCGATATTCATTTTATCCACCACTTTAGCAATCTCCTGCGGCAAATCCTGCATTTCGAATTTAGCGGTCTGGTTCTGCGGGTTCTGCATCAGACCGTGGTTATTGCGCGTATCTTTGTCCTGAGACAAAGCAGAAGCAGCCTGATCAAACGTAAACTTATCGCTACGGATATCGTTGGCAATAGAGTCGAGACGCGCATTGGCTTCATCCAACTCCTTATCCGACACTTTGGGCTTCAACAGGATATGACGGGTGTTGATACGGTCGCCACGTTTTTCGATCAACTGGATGATATGGAAACCATACTCAGACTCTACGATTTTAGAGATCTTCTTGGTATCCTGCAAGTTGAAAGCGACATTGGCGTATTCGGGAACCATCTGCCCTTTACCCATAAAACCGGTTTCACCACCTTTGATAGCAGAGCCGCGATCTTCGGAATACAGCAGGGCAAGCGTAGAGAAATCACTTTCACCCTTATTGATACGGTCGGTGTATTCACGCAAGCGTCTTTTTACATCTTCAATTTCGGCAACAGGTATTTTAGGCTGCTGCGTAATAATCTGTACTTCTACCTGGGTGGGGACGTAAGGAATACTGTCCTGGGGAAGCTCCTTAAAGTAACGGCGTACTTCCGCCGGAGTCACTTTGATATCACCTACCAGTTTCTGCTGCATCCTTTGTACAATCAATCCGTCACGGGCATTCTCGCGCATGGCTTCACGAATCTGTGTAGAGGTCTTATTAAACTCTGCTTCCATTCTTTCTCTGCTACCCAAAGCCTGAATATAATTACTGATCTGATAGTCGACACGCTGTATGACTTCTGCCTCGGGCACTTCAATACTGTCGAGCACAGCCTGGTGCATATAAAGTTTCTGTACGGCCAACTCTTCGGGAATCACACAATAAGGATCACCATCAAACTTACGCCCTTCATACAAAGCGGCCAGTCGTGCTTCTTCCACATCGGACTTCAGGATAGCTTCGTCGCCAATGACCCAAACCACTTCGTCAATCACATTGTCCTGTGCATAGGATGCCACGTTAGCAACCAGTGCCAGGGCAAACATAACAACAAACTTAAAGTTCACAAACTTCTTCATTCTGTGTATTTAATAATTTATAATCTTCTTTCTTTTTACTGCACGCTCGTACAGATCGTCTTTCACTTGTTTCATAAAGTCAACCCGCTTGATGTTGACAAGCATATCCTTGACTTTCGGTTGGGCAAATTCATAAGGTTCCTGTTCGCCCGCCACACGGAAATCACTGATATTCAGAAAATAGTAAAATGCCGTATCTTTCAGTTCAATATGCCGGTTTTTATCCATATAGGCTTCAGGGGATTCCGCTTTCAACGGGATCATATCCAGCACATCGGCCACCCGCACCCATTTATCATAAAAATACTCATACTTCACTGCGTTTTGCAAACTATACTTTTCCAAATGCTCAACGGCATCCTGAGTCTCCGTTTTGTACCACTTACGCACGTTGCCCAGTTGGGGAGCGGTCAGAGGAACTTTGATAAACAGACCTTTCATCAATGGACGGTCCAGCTTAAACAGTTCTTTGTTCTTTTCGTAATAGTCTGCTATTTCTTGTTCGGGGATCTCGCCCGACAATTTCTGGCTGATTAGTTCTTGCTGATAAGTATGCATGATCAATGCTTTCCGGTAATTCTCGACCAACTTATCGATTTCTCCGTTATCGGGAATATTGCTTTGCGCCTGATTGAACAACAAAACATCTTCTACCCAGCTACGGACGTAGTGCTCGGCGAAAAGAAGACTGTCATCTTTTGACAAACCGGCGGGGAGCACGGCCTGAAGGTCTTCTTTGTACAAAAAGTTTCCATCGACCTCTACCAAAGGAGTCTGTCCTTTGTGGTCATGCTTGTCGGCACACGACGCACAGAAAAGGAGAGAGATTAGCAGAAGGCCCGTTTTTCGCATTGTCAACTGAATTATACTTAATTTAAGGTACGAAGATAATACAATAATTCGTTGCATCAGTGATTATTAACCGTTTTTAAAACCTCTTGGTTAATTTCAACCTTAGCAGAAGCTCTGAGACGTTCTGTCCAAAGTGCATCCAGATGATTCTGATAATCCCGGATCAATTGGGGAATGATCTCATGGTAGGACTCCGGCCCTTTCTTTTTCTCACCTAGAACAACAGTAAAAGGATAGGACTTTAAGGGTTCGAAATCTCCTTTTTTAAACACTAACTTATCAACAAAAACATTGTCACCTTCGGCAAAAGTTCCTTGTTCTATCCGGATAGTGGCTGGCGAAGCAGGAGTATTAAACGTCAGACGGATGGCGTCTTTCCACTCTTCCTCGGGAAGTTTCTTCAAGAATTTACGTGCACTTTTCAGAGTCTTTTTATGGGTTCCATGCAATACGGCACCCCTGTAACGGGGCGAATCCCAATTGTAATCGGTCCGGTGTTCCTTAAAAAAGGCTTTCAGCGCAACAGAATCGGACAGACTGACCTGACGCGATTCGCGACGGGTTATAGCGGCTAAAAGCAGATCGTCACGGCGCTGTTGCAAGGCCAGTCGGAAATCAGGATATTTCTGTTCAAGGCGATTGTTTTCGTAATCAAGAATTGATTTCACAACAAAGGCATTCAATTGTCGTTTTATCCCCATGGGATGGGCATCGGCAAACCGTTCAAAGTCTTTCCCGGTAAAGCTTTTTCCGTCCAGCGTAAAAAGAGTGCGGGAAGTCCTGCCCGAGGCAAGCAACTCTTCCATCCCGGCCTTGTCCGGAGTATATTGACAGATACTCTTCAGCTTGTTCACCCATAACTCAATTTCTTTATCCGTACCCGGACGACGGGAGAGTTTATGAATCAATTCTCCGCGTATCTGTTCGAATGGAGGAATTTCCCGCCTGCCTGTCACCTTGATAATCTGTATACCCTTGGGTGTAAAAAACGGCTTTGAATACTCTCCATCTTTTAAAGAGAAGGCTACTTCTTCAAACTCCTGCGAAGTCTGCAACCAACCCATCCAAAACTCTTTCTTATCATCCGAGTGCTTGTTTACCAGAGTCTTAAAGTCAATACCGGGATGGGCCTCCAAGACATGATAGAGTGAATCCATCAAGTTCTGTGCCTCCCGCAAATGATGGGGTAAGGCAGTCTGCGGAAGATAACGGAAAATACGCATAACCTTAACTTCGCCGGCAGCAGAGCGGGTTTTCATCTGATCGTAGAGTTTCTTTGCGTAGGCCTCATCGGTAGCAGAATCGGTAAGATAGGACCTGGATAAGGCTCGATGATAATTCTCCATCTCTGTACGAAAATCAGAAACAGTATCCAATCCGGCTTTTTGCGCTGCAGACAACTTCAACTTCATATCGACAAAAAGATCGGCACAGCGTTTCAGAGTCTCCTTCCCGGCTATTCCCGAAGGTTTATTCCGGCGGCAGAAACGCTCAAACTCCGAACGGGTAATATCTTGCCCATTAATCCGCATCAATACCGGATCTTGCTGGGCATGGCCGGCAATCGCCCCAAACAAACAGGTCAGTGTTCCAACCAGAATCTTCTTCATATCATTCTACATTCAGATGTTCATATCAAAACAAAAAAAATGAGCGGATGTTACGGAGCACCTCCAAAGGTGATACGTTCAACCCGCTCAATCGATATTTTCAAAGAATATCTGCCAATATTCCTTTTGTCTTTTTACTATCTATTACTCCGGACGGCTGTAATTAGGCGACTCACTCGTAATCGTCACATCGTGCGGATGGCTCTCCATAACCCCGGCATTGGTGATGCGGGTAAACTTGGCATCATGCAGTTTCTCGATGTCGGGAGCACCACAATATCCCATACCGGCACGCAGACCACCGGTCAATTGGTAAATCACTTCATATAAAGTTCCTTTATAGGGCACGCGGGCGGCAATTCCTTCAGGAACCAGTTTCTTTACGTCCATCTCGCCACTCTGGAAATAACGGTCTTTTGAACCATTCTCCATTGCTTCGAGCGAGCCCATACCACGGTATGACTTAAACTTACGGCCATTGAAAATAATCGTTTCACCCGGACTTTCTTCTGTTCCGGCAACCAATGAACCAATCATAACGCTATATCCTCCGGCAGCCAGGGCTTTCACCACATCGCCCGAATAACGGAGTCCGCCATCGGCGATCAAAGGAATGCCCGTTCCTTTCAAAGCTTTCGCAACATCATAAACAGCCGAGAGCTGAGGTACGCCCACTCCGGCGACAACACGTGTCGTACAAATGGAACCCGGACCGATACCTACCTTCACACCATCGGCTCCGGCTTCCACCAAAGCTTTGGCTGCATCCCCCGTAGCAATATTACCAACTACGATATCAATGTCGGGATAGCGCTTTTTAGCTTCGCGCAGCGTGTCGATCACTCCCTTTGAATGTCCGTGGGCCGTATCGATCACGATGGCATCGGCGCCGGCATCTACCAATGCCTGCATACGGTCGAATGTATCAGCCGTCACACCCACACCGGCAGCAACACGCAGGCGGCCTTTCGAGTCTTTGCAAGCCATGGGTTTATCCTTGGCCTTTGTAATATCTTTGTAAGTCACCAGTCCGATCAACTTTCCTTCTTTGTCGACTACCGGTAATTTCTCAATCTTATGGTACTGCAAAATCTGTGAAGCCGCTTCCAGATCGGTTGACTGATTGGTAGTCACCAGATTTTCTTTTGTCATCACCTCGTCGATACGCTTATCCATGTTACGCTCGAAACGAAGGTCACGATTTGTTACAATACCGACTAAATATCTATTGTCATCCACTACCGGAATACCACCGATTTTATATTCGGCCATCAATGCGAGGGCATCGCGTACGGTAGATCCTTGCTTAATAGTGACAGGATCATAAATCATACCGTTCTCGGCACGTTTCACGGTAGCCACTTGCTTAGCCTGTTCTTTAATGGACATATTCTTATGAATCACACCGATTCCTCCCTCACGCGCAATGGCAATGGCCATCTTAGCTTCGGTAACCGTATCCATGGCAGCAGTTACAAACGGAATCTTTAACTCAATGTTTCTTGAAAACTTTGTCGAGAGATCGACAGTGCGCGGTAAAACTTCAGAATAAGCGGGGATCAACAATACATCATCATAAGTCAATCCGTCCATTACAATCTTATCAGCAATAAATGACATAGGGCTATGCGTTTAAAAATTATTGCGTGCAAATATACAGTTTTTATTCAAGACTGCATAAGTGCACGCAATTTTTTTCGCTTTTTTTAATTAGCCATTTCGGAGATAAACTTGATACGAACCAGACGGACTTCTTCTTCAGTAAATTCGTCACCGAGTTCGTCGAGCGCATCGTCAATCTTATCTGTTGTCGACTCCTTGAAATAATCATAGATGTCGAGCATGTGGTCTTCGTCCATAATCTCATCCAGGAAGTAATCAATATTCAACTTAGTACCCGAATAAACGATTGCCTCCACTTCATCGAGCAATTCGCTGAACTCAATACCCTTGGAAAGCGCAATATCATCCAGGGCTACTTTACGGTCGATGGCTTGAATGATGGCCACTTTCATCTTCGATTTATTGGCCACCGTGCGTACCCGCAAATCTTCCGGACGTTCAATCTCGTTTTCTTCACAATGCCTCTTTATCAGCTTGCAGAACTCTTCGCCGTAACGTTTGGCTTTTCCGGCGCCTACACCGGGAATGTTCTGAAGCTCCTCCAGCGTCACCGGATAGATGGTAGCCATCGCTTCGAGAGACGGATCCTGGAAAATCACATAAGGAGGCACTTCCAGTTTTTTCGATAGTTTCTTCCGGAGATCCTTCAGCATGGAATAGAGAACCGGATCGACCGCACAGGAACCTCCGCCTCTTGCCGGTGTTTCTTCTTCTACTTCCTCAAAGTCATTGTCTTCGGTTATCTTGAACGACTTAGGATGTTTAAGGAATTTCTTTCCGGCATCGGTCACTTTCAGTAATCCGTAATTTTCGACATCCTTGCTCAGATAACCGGCTATCAGTGCCTGACGGATCACGGCATTCCAGGTTTTGTCTTCTTCTCCCATTCCTGACCCGAACACTTCCAGATCTTCATGTAAGTGCGCCTGAACTTCGGACGTTTCGCGTCCCTGCAGGACATCAATAATATAATCTGCCTTAAAGTTTTCTTTTACCGCTATGATTGTTTCGATCACAGCACACAATAATTCTTGAGCCTCCACTTGTTTTTTAGGGTTTAAACAGTTGTCACAATTTCCACAATTTTCTTCCGTGTACTCTTCGCCGAAGTAATGTAGTAATGTCTTACGGCGACAAACGGAAGATTCAGCATACGCAGCAGTTTCCAACAGAAGCTGCTTGCCAATTTCTTGTTCTGCCACAGGTTTGCCTTGCATAAACTTCTCGAGTTTCTGCAAGTCTTTGTTTGTATAAAAGGTAATGCACTGGCCTTCTCCGCCGTCTCTGCCGGCGCGGCCCGTTTCCTGGTAATACCCTTCCAGGCTCTTTGGTATATCATAGTGGATGACGTATCGCACATCGGGTTTATCAATCCCCATTCCAAATGCGATAGTAGCTACAATTACGTCGATCTTTTCCATCAGGAAATCATCCTGATTCTGCGTTCGCGTTGCCGAATCCATACCTGCATGGTAAGCACGGGCGTTAATCCCGTTGGCTTGAAGTATCTCAGCAAGCTCTTCTACCTTCTTCCGGCTCAGGCAATAAATGATGCCCGACTTTTCCGGATTGTTCTTGATGAACTTTATGATGTCCTTATCTACATTCTGAGTTTTAGGACGTACCTCGTAATACAGATTCGGACGGTTGAACGAAGACTTGAAGACGTGTGCATCCACCATTCCCAAGTTCTTCTGAATATCGTGCTGCACCTTCGGCGTGGCCGTTGCGGTCAACGCAATAAGAGGCGCTTTTCCTATTTCATTAATAATCGGACGTATCCTGCGATATTCCGGGCGGAAGTCGTGTCCCCATTCGGAAATACAATGCGCTTCGTCGACAGCATAGAACGAGATCTTTACTGACCGCAGAAATTCTACGTTTTCTTCCTTCGTCAACGATTCGGGAGCAACGTATAGCAATTTTGTTTTTCCGGCAAGAATGTCAGACCGCACCTGATCAATCGCACCCTTATTCAAAGAAGAGTTAATGAAATGAGCCACACCATCTTCTTCACTGAAGTTGCGCATCGCATCGACCTGATTCTTCATCAGGGCAATCAACGGAGAAATAACAATGGCCGTACCTTCCATTAATAAAGAAGGCAACTGATAGCACAGAGATTTTCCACCGCCGGTAGGCATCAGCACAAAGGTATCATTACCATCAAGCAAATTCTGGATGATCGGCTCCTGGTTCCCCTTGAAATTATCAAATCCGAAATACTTTTTCAGTTGGTCTGTCAAATTAATCTTCCCTGCCATCTTAATCTAGGTTGTTTTATTCAGTTCATGGTTTAACTTAAAACACTCGCTTTGCTTGGAAAGCGCTCTAACAAAGTTATAAACAACTTCTTAAATATCAAGCATAATCAGACTAATATTTTTCAAGAAAAAACGGTAACCGCCTCCATCATCGCCCTTACCTTTTGATTTTAAGCAGTTTGCAATCTCGCAAGATTTGCTTTTTCGAGTTGATGCTTCGCATAATCCAATGTCACTTCATATTCTTTCTGGTCTTCAGAAGGAATCTCGAACATGACATCCATCATTATGGTCTCTACAATAGAGCGCAATCCACGGGCACCCAGCTTATATTCCACAGCCTTGTCGACGATATACTCGTAAACTTCGGGCTGGAAGGTCAGCTTGACGCCGTCCATCTCGAACAACTTGATGTATTGCTTGATAATGGAATTCTTAGGTTCGGTCAGAATGGCACGAAGCGCGTTCCGGTCGAGCGGATTCAGATAAGTCAGCACCGGCAGACGGCCGATAATCTCCGGAATCAGTCCGAACGACTTCAAATCTTGCGGTGCGATATATTGCATCATGTTGTTTTTGTCGATAGTAGCCGTCTTGCGGGAAGCATTGTATCCTACGACATGGGTGTTGAGACGCTGGGCGATCTTCTTCTCGATGCCATCGAATGCACCACCACAAATGAAAAGGATGTTTTTCGTGTTTACGGGAATCATCTTCTGGTCGGGGTGCTTGCGTCCTCCCTGAGGCGGAACGTTGACCACAGAACCTTCAAGCAGTTTGAGCAATCCCTGCTGCACCCCTTCACCGCTGACATCGCGGGTAATGGAAGGGTTGTCTCCTTTACGGGCAATCTTGTCTATCTCGTCGATAAAGACAATGCCCTGCTCTGCTTCGGGGACATTGTAATCGGCCACTTGAAGCAGACGGGTCAGAATGCTTTCGATATCTTCGCCTACATATCCTGCCTCTGTCAGCACGGTTGCATCCACTATTGTAAATGGAACATGCAGCAGCTTGGCGATGGTACGTGCCAAAAGTGTTTTACCGGTTCCGGTGCTGCCCACCATGATAATGTTCGACTTCTCGATTTCCACATCATCGCCACTGTCTTTCTGCAACAGGCGTTTATAGTGGTTATACACCGATACGGCAAGAAAGCGTTTGGCATCGTCCTGGCCAATCACATATTGGTCGAGGAAATTCTTTATTTCTACCGGTTTGGGTAGTTCCTTTAAGTTGAGTCGGGTAGCCCCCGCGCTCTGTTTGCCGGCTCCCATGGCTTCCTGAGTGATCTCATAAGCCTGGGTTGCACAGCTGTCGCAGATGTAGCCGTTCATTCCCGTAATCAGGAATCCGACTTCATTCTCCGAACGACCGCAAAAGCTACACCTTTTTTTATTATTCTTTGATTCAGCCATGTTTATTTCTTAATCAACACTTCGTCAATCATACCATATTCTTTTGCTTCCTGGGCAGTCATCCAGTAGTCACGGTCCGAATCGGCCCAAACCTTATCAAAAGAGGTACCCGAATGATCGGCAATAATGGTATAAAGTTCTTTCTTTAATTTCTGTATCTCGCGAGCCGTGATCTCAATATCCGAAGCCTGACCCTGTGCACCGCCCATCGGCTGATGAATCATCACACGTGAGTGAGGCAGCGCCGAACGTTTGCCTTTGGCACCGGCCACCAACAGCACAGAAGCCATAGAAGCCGCCATACCGGTACAAATTGTTGCCACATCGCTCGAAATAAACTGCATCGTATCATAAATACCCAGTCCGGCATATACCGATCCGCCCGGCGAATTGATATAGATAGAGATATCTTTACCCGGATCTACCGAGTCAAGATATAGCAACTGTGCCTGCAGCGTATTGGCTGTATAATCGTCAATCTGTGTACCGAGGAAGATAATGCGGTCCATCATCAGGCGTGAGAACACGTCGAGCTGAGTGACATTCAGTTGTCTTTCTTCCAAAATATAGGGATTCAAATACCCGGCTTGCGATTTAATCACATCGTCCAGCACCATTGCATTCATACCTAAATGCTTGGTTGCGTATTTTCTAAAATCATCCATTGTTACGTTCCTTTCTATTATTAATAATGTAACTGCAAAGAAACAAAAAAGAACACAGAGACACAAAAAAACACAGAGTTATAATTTTATAAAAACTCTGTGTTTCTGTGACTTTATGTCCTGTTCAAAAGAAGAGTTTATTCAAACATCTTATTGAATTCTTCCATTGAAACGGTTTTGTTCTCCAATGTAACCTTACCTTTCAGTGCAGCGGCCAATTTGGTTTCTACTACGCGGTTTACCAGACCGTCGATGCTTTCTTTCTTTTTCAGCATCTCTTTTGCATAGTTCTCGAGGATATCATCGGGTATAGTCAGCATACCGTATTGGGCAAACTGAGCTTTTGTAGCTTCTTTCGCCATGTTGATCACGTCGTCTTGCTCTACCTTGATATCGTTTTCTTTCACCAACTGTTCCTTGATCAGGTGCCATGTCAGCTCTTCGATGCTCTTATCGTAGTTTTCGTTTACGAATTCTTCGCCTTTATCTTTGTTGTTCACCAACATGACACGCTTCAGCAGTGCATCGGGGAATTCCAGTTTGCCTACTTTATCGGTCAATACCTTGCGAACGTCGATCAGGAATTTATAGTCGCTGTCGGCAACAAACTGAGCTGCGATGCTTTCTTTTACTTTGGCACGGAATTCTTCTTCAGTCTTCACAACATCTTTGCCGAATACCTGGTCGAAAATCTCCTGGTTCAGTTCGCCGTTTACGAAACGGGTAACCTCTTCTACCTGGAAGCTGAAGTTGCCTTTTACTTCGGCAGCAGCTTCTTTATCGATTTTCAGCAGTGATGCCATTTCAACGGCATTGCCTTCGTATGCAGTGTTCGGGTTGAACACCAATACGTCATTTACCTTTGCATTTGCAAAGATAGCCTTCTGCTCATCGTTCTTCATGTATGAAGGCATCATTACAGCACCTTCTACCTGAATACCGCCTTCCTTGGTGTTACCTTCTTCATCGAGTTCGGCCAACAGACCTTTCAGCATATCGTTCTCTTCGTAAGCATCTACCTTTTCGTATTTACCGTTACGTTGAGTATAAGCCTTAATCTGGTTTTCCACCATCTCGTCAGTTACCTCGATTGTATAGTAGTCTACCTTGTCCTGGTCGCTAACCTCAGCTTTGAATTCCGGAGCCAAAGCAATATCGAACACGAATTCGAATTCTTCCATTGTATCGAAATCGATATCCGGCTGCTTTTCTTCGTTAGGCATCGGTTCGCCAAGGATGTTGATGTTGTTATCCTTGATGTATGCGTATACTTTCTCAGAAAGCAATTTATTCACCTCGTCGGCAATAACTGACTTACCATACATCTTCTTCACCAAGCTCATGGGAACCATACCCGGACGGAATCCCGGAACCTGAGCTTTCTGACGGATGTTCTTCAACGATTTGTCTACCTGAGGCTGGTAGTCAGCTTTTTCAAGCTTCACGGTAAGCAATGCGCTTACTTTGTCAATGTTTTGTAATGAAACGTTCATTCTGACAATTATTTATTTGATTTATACTTTATTCTATACTCAAACGAGGGTGCAAAATTAGTGCTAATCTTTCAAATTTCAAAAAACATTGCAGAATTATTTCATTTGCAGAGAAGCGCCATTTTCGGCCGGAAGTAGCCAGACACACGCCTGAAAAGCCATTGGTCTGTTTCCGAAGGAGCCGGTTTTACTTTTTATTAACCAAAAAAGGAGAACGCGAATATTGAAAATTCCACAGAAGTCTCCCGAGCAAAGGTCGGCAAACGGATGAAACTCAATCCATCTGTACATTAGAGAGATGCCGGGATATGAATGGATCGCCCCGTAGAGATTCGCAAATAAGCAATGATAACGACAATCGGGGTTTATACTGACAAAAAGATGACAAATCGCCGTTTTCACTGACTCTCCTTTCCCTGATTTGGAACCAACGGGAAGAAAAGGATCAGGAAAAAGCTGTCTTTGACTCCCCAAAGAGAGGTTTCTGATGGAACAAAGCCCGCGTTCCGGGTAAAGACAAGCTCCTTCCCAGGAAAAAGATGGGTACATTCTGCCCGAAAGACGTAAGCATTTTCGGAAAACGCTTACGTCTTTTTCTAATTTCTCCGAATGTTTTGTCCGGTCGCACTTATTGTTGTGGGAAACGAAGCCTTCGGAAAACTTTTCCACTCTGGTTGCCCTCCGGAAGACCTTACCATCGGAATATCCTAAGAACAGACATCTACCGCAAAGAAGCACAAAATGAATCAATGGAGCGGATTCATCCTATCAGAATGCTTCGAAATCAATCTGTCTGAAAGAAAAGAGATAATACCGGAATCGCCTGGAATGTGTTTTTTCCGGCCCCGGCAAATACTCCTCCGAAATAAACAAATATGAGAAGAAACAATTATCATTTTGACAAAATGCCATCCAAACACCGATACCTTATCTATAAAGCCGGGAAGTTCGTATCTTCTTTACAATCCATATTTTCTATTTTCACCCCGAAAACGTTCCAAATCGCTAAAATTCATAGGTTTCGTATACAAAAAAAGAGAAAAAGTTATTGCAATTCCGGTTTTTATGCGTTTCTTTGCTGCGGAAAGATGATCGATTAGTTTCTCGATTTCAATTACAAGGTTTTTACTTCCGGCGCAAAGACGCTTTTGTAAACTCTCTGTTTCTTTAATCCTTTTATTATTAAATCATCTTCCGGAGAGTTTTATTTCATTTATTTCATTTTTTATCATTTTCACTATGAACATTTATGTTGGAAACCTTAGCTACCGTGTTAAGGAAGCAGATCTGCAACAAGTTATGGAAGACTACGGAACAGTAACTTCTTGCAAAGTAATCATGGATCGCGAAACAGGCAAATCAAAAGGTTTCGGTTTCGTAGAAATCGCTGACGATGCAGCCGGTGCAAAGGCTATCGCCGAATTGAATGGAGCTGAATACGAAGGTCGTACCATGGTGGTTAAAGAAGCCAGACCAAGAGAGTAACGACAGAAAAACGAAATTAAAAAGAAACCTTTTACCCAAAGAGCCGGTAAAAGGTTTTTTTTATGTATTCTATCTCCGGCGACTATTCTCCGGCAGAACGGAAAGCGGAAACGCTTGGCTAATCTTTCAGCTGGAAGTCCTTGCGACGCAACACAAAACTGTTACTCAGGTATTTCTCACGCACAATTTTATTTTCTGCCAACTCCTCGGGAGTGCCTTGGAACAGAATCTTTCCTTCGAACAGCAGATAGGCACGATCGGTAATACTCAACGTTTCCTGCACATTATGGTCCGTTATCAGGATACCTATATTCTTATCCTTCAATTTCCAGACAATCTGCTGAATATCTTCTACGGCAATCGGGTCTACACCGGCAAACGGTTCATCGAGCATGATAAATTTAGGGTCGATGGCCAGGCAACGTGCTATCTCCGTACGGCGACGCTCGCCACCGGACAACTGGGTACCCTTGTTCTTACGCACTTTCTGTAAACGGAACTCGGCTATCAGACTCTCAAGCTTATCTTTCTGATAATCGAGAGGCTTATTAGTCATTTCAAGCACGGAGGCAATGTTGTCCTCCACCGTCATCTGCCGGAAAACCGAAGCTTCCTGGGCCAAATATCCGATACCGGTCTGGGCACGTTTGTAAACAGGATATTTTGTTATTTCAAGATCATCCAGGAAAATACGGCCTTCATTCGGAGTAATCAATCCTACGGTCATATAGAACGAAGTAGTTTTCCCGGCACCGTTCGGCCCGAGCAAACCAACAATCTCGCCCTGCTTCACATTGATGGAAACATGGCTCACCACCGTACGCTTACCGTACTTTTTCACCAAGTCTTCAGTACGAAGCACCATCTTGCTTTCTTCCATATCCTTTGTTATTTTGCGGCAAATGTAGCAAAAATAAGCCGAAAAAACGTACATTTGCAAACAAATATACGAGTTATGATTAAAGCATTAAGAACCGTCGGCAGATACATCATGCTTATGGGGCGGACTTTTTCACGTCCCGAGCGTATGCGTATGTTCTTCCGGCAATATATCAAAGAGATAGAGCAACTGGGAGTAAACTCTATCGGCATCGTGCTGTTGATTTCATTCTTCATCGGAGCGGTGATCACCATCCAGATAAAATTAAACATCGAAAGCCCATGGATGCCCCGCTGGACGGTGGGATACGTCACCCGAGAGATTCTTCTGCTTGAATTCTCCTCCTCCATCATGTGTCTGATCCTGGCCGGTAAAGTAGGGTCGAACATAGCTTCCGAGCTGGGCACCATGCGCGTGACGCAACAGATTGACGCACTTGAAATCATGGGAGTCAACTCCGCCAACTATCTGATATTACCCAAAATTACGGCAATGGTCACCATGATTCCTATTTTAGTGACTTTCAGTATCTTCGCAGGTATCATCGGAGCGTTTGCAACCTGCTGGTTCGGTGGCATCATGACGGCTACCGACCTTGAGTACGGACTTCAATACATGTTTGTAGAGTGGTTTGTGTGGTGCGGCATCATCAAATCCCTGTTTTTTGCCTTTATCATTGCCAGCGTCTCCTCTTTCTTCGGCTATACCGTAGAAGGCGGTTCGATAGAAGTGGGAAAGGCATCTACCGATTCGGTGGTTTCCAGCAGCGTACTGATTTTGTTTGCCGACCTGGTATTAACTAAACTTTTAATGGGATGATCGAAGTAAAAGGACTCTATAAATCATTCGAAGGCAAAACGGTATTGCATAATATCGATGCCACTTTCGAAAATGGAAAAACCAGCCTGATTATCGGACAGAGCGGTTCGGGAAAGACTGTACTGATGAAATGTATCGTCGGATTGCTGACACCGGAAAAAGGAGAAGTGCTCTATGACGGACGCAACTTCCTGGCCATGGGGAAAAAAGAAAAGAAACACCTGCGACGCGAGATGGGAATGATTTTTCAAAGCGCGGCGTTGTTCGACTCCATGTCTGTTTTAGATAATGTTATGTTTCCGCTCAACATGTTCGGCACCGACACTCTGCGCGAACAAACCAAACGGGCTATGTTCTGCCTCGACCGTGTCAACCTCACGGAAGCTAAAGATAAATTTCCCGGCGAAATCAGTGGAGGTATGCAGAAGCGTGTAGCCATTGCACGGGCCATTGCACTGAACCCGCAGTATCTCTTTTGCGATGAACCGAACTCCGGACTCGACCCTAAAACTTCTTTAGTGATAGACGACCTGATTCATGACATCACACGGGAATACAACATGACTACTATCATCAACACCCACGACATGAACTCGGTAATGGGAATCGGTGAAAAGATTATCTACATTTATCAGGGAACCAAAGAATGGGAGGGCACAAAAGATGACATTTTCACATCCACCAACGAACAGTTGAATAACTTCATTTTCGCCTCCGACCTGCTGCGTAAAGTAAAGGATGTAGAAATACAAAACCTCGAAGGATAATCCACTATCAGACTGAAATAGAAGGGCTCATGAATCATCACAATTCACGAGCCCACTTTTTGTTATAAAAAAACCAGTTAATAGAATCGACATATATCATCACGACATATTGACTGTCCTAAAGTTCTCAATAAAACTTAAAAAGAGAATAATTCCAATTACACTTCAAAGATAGCAAAAAAAATGCAGCAAAACATCACCGAAAACCGTGACAAATCAAAATAAATAGAATCATTCGAGTTCTATCCATCCTTTTGACATTGCTTTCACTACCATATCAATAGCATTCTTTGCACAGAACTTTTGAATCAGCCTCTTACGAAATGTCTCAACAGTATTCTCCGAGATTTTTAATTCGGCAGCCACTTCGTGCGTATTACATCCCCTCGCGACAGCTTTCAGTACATCGAGCTCTCGCTTTGTAGGGATATCTTTCGAGTGAATTTGTACAGGACTGAGACTTAGCTTTTGACGAATAGATTGAAACCGCGGACAAGTATAGGGATTTCCTTCAAGCACGCTTTTCACGGCATTTTCAAACTCTACCGCTTCGGATGATTTAAGGATCACAGCATTCACTTTCTGGCGAATCAAACGATTGATAATCCAGATTTCCTCATGCATAGTACTAATAATAATACGCGCACTCTCGTTAATCTCACGAATCATATCAACCAGATCGAATCCTGATATATCAGGAAGATTCACATCCAACACATAGATGTCATAATCCCGCTCTCCAATCAGCTCGGCAGCTTTTGCCCCCGAAGTCACCGCATCGGCAACTCTGACATCAGGGACCGACTCCAGCATACGCCGCATTCCTTCAAGAACCAGTGCATGATCGTCAACTAATAGTATTTCTGCCTTCGCTTCCATGTAGCCTTTGTCTGTATTTATGGTTTGCTTCTTTTTGCTCTGTACAAATATAAATAAAAAGCATTACATAAGAAACAAAAAGAATCAATTATTTCAATTATTACGGGCAAAAAGAAAGCCGGATTCTTCATCATCCGGCTCTTATATTCATATATCAATTAAATTCGACACAAAATTTACTTCTGTCTGATATAAATATTAATGGGAGTTCCACTCAAATCCCACTTTTCACGCATCTTGTTTTCCAGGAACCTTCTATAAGGCTCTTTCACATACTGCGGCAGATTGGCGAAAAAGACAAACGAAGGTACTTGCGTATTAGGCAACTGAGTGACATATTTAATTTTGATGTATTTTCCCTTAGTTGCAGGAGGCGGATAAGCCTCGATCAACGGAAGCATCTCTTCATTCAAGCGGGCTGTAGGGATTTTAATCATTCGATTCTCATAAACCTTGCGTGCTTCTTCAAGCACCTTGAGGATTCTCTGCTTTGTCAATGCCGACGCAAATACTATAGGAAAATCAACAAAAGGAGCAAAACGTGAACGAATGGCTTCTTCGAAAGTCTTCATGACTTTATCAGTCTTGTTTTCTACAAGATCCCATTTGTTGACGACTACCACCAGGCCTTTCGAGTTTTTCTGAATCAACGAAAAGATATTCAAGTCTTGACTTTCTATACCACGGGTCGCATCCACCATCAAAATACATACATCGGCTCCCTCGATAGCACGAATGGAACGAACTACAGAGTAGTACTCCAGATCCTCGTTCACTTTATTCTTTTTACGAATACCGGCTGTATCTACCAAGTAGAAATCGAAACCGAACTTATTGTAACGAGTATAAATTGAGTCACGGGTTGTTCCGGCTATTTCCGTAACAATGTTACGTTCTTCACCGATAAAAGCATTCACGATAGATGACTTTCCGGCATTGGGACGTCCTACCACTGCAAAACGTGGGATATCTTCATCCAGAATCTCATCAGATTCTTTCTTGAATTTACTAACAATCAAATCCATCAGATCACCCGTACCACTACCACTAATCGCAGAAATACAATACGGATCGCCCAGTCCTAACCGATAAAACTCAGGAGCATTGTATCGTAGCTCATGGTTATCAGTCTTATTGGCTACCATAATAACCGGACTCTTGGCCCGACGCAATATAGCGGCTACCTGCATATCCAAATCTGTCACTCCGTTTGTCACATCCACTACAAACAGAATTACGTCCGCCTCGTCCACTGCCATCAATACCTGCTTGCGTATTTCCTCTTCGAATATATCGTCAGAGTTCACCACCCATCCACCGGTATCAACAACAGAAAACTCCCGTCCTAACCATTCGGATTTACCATACTGCCTATCACGGGTAGTACCCGCTTCATCGTTCACAATTGCCTGACGGGTCTTCGTCAAACGATTAAATAAGGTAGACTTGCCCACATTGGGTCGTCCTACGATTGCAACTAAATTTCCCATAGTTTACACACTTTATTTTTGCGACTATCACAGTCGTATGAATTTTCTTTTTTTAATCTAACTGATAGCCAAAATTCCGCAACTCCTTATCTGAACTGCGCCAATCTTTGTCTACTTTCACATACGTTTCCAGGAAAACAGTTTTTCCGAAAAAACGTTCCAGATCGCGTCGCGCCTCAGTAGCCACCTTCTTCAGGGCCTTACCCTGTTTTCCAATAATAATGCCTTTCTGAGAATCACGTTCTACATAAATCACAGCATGAATATGTATCTTCTTTGCATCTTCCTTAAATTCCTCCACTACTACTTCTACCGAATAGGGAATCTCCTTATCATAATACAACAAGATCTTTTCACGGATTATCTCGTTGACAAAAAAACGGGCTGGCTTATCAGTCCATTGATCCTTATCAAAATAAGGAGGGGAATCAGGCAAGAGGTCTTTAATCCGCTTCATCACATAGTCTACATTAAACTTCGTAGCTGCCGAAATCGGAATAATTTCAGCTTGCGGAAGCAACTCTTTCCACTCTTCTACCAGTTTCACAAGCTTTTCCTGATCAGTCAGGTCTATTTTATTAATCAACAACAAAATAGGTGCCGACTGCTGACGTACTTTCTGAATAAATTCGTTATTCTTATCAGGAGTTTCAATCACGTCCGTCACATAAAGCAAGACATCTGCATCAGCCAATGCTGAAGTAGAGAAGTTCAGCATAGATTCCTGTAACTTATAATTAGGTTTCAATACCCCCGGAGTATCCGAAAAAACAATCTGCATATCATCCGTATTATAGATACCCATAATCCGGTGACGAGTAGTCTGCGCCTTAAACGTAGCAATCGAGATACGTTCGCCTACCAACACATTCATCAGTGTCGATTTACCCACATTGGGATTTCCTACTATATTTACAAAACCAGCTTTATGCATCGTCTTCCATTTATTGATTGAGACAAAAAAACGCATCGAATCGAAATAGGATGCGTTTTATGTGATTTATATTAGCAACTGTCGTCACTATTCTTTTTTCCCGTCGTAACCCCATTTCACATACACGGCTCCCCAGGTAAACCCTGCACCAAACGCAGTGAAAATGATGTTATCGCCTTTCTTAAGTTTCTCTTCAAAATCCCAGATACACAAAGGCAGAGTACCTGCACTCGTGTTACCGTAATGCTGAATATCTACCAGAACCTTCTCCATCGGAACTTCCATGCGATGAGCTACCGCTTCGATGATGCGCATATTGGCTTGATGGGGAACAATCCAGTCGATGTTATCTTTCGTCAGACCATTCTTTTCTGCTATAGCTGCACTCACATCAGACATGTTTGAAACAGCATATTTAAATACTGTTCTACCTTCTTGGTGAATGTAATGCATCTTATTGTCAACAGTGAAATAGGAAGGAGGACAAACCGAACCGCCCGCTTTCATATGGAGGAAAGGCAATCCCTTACCATCAGTTCTCAAGATAGCATCCATAATTCCCAGATCTTCTGTAGTCGGTTCAACCATAAAGGCTGCCGCTCCATCGCCAAAGATGGGACATGTTGCACGCTCTGTGTAATCTACCATTGATGACATCTTATCTGCACCAACAATGATTATCTTTTTATATCGTCCCGAACGGATAAAATTGGCTGCTGTTTCCATCAAAAACAAGAATCCGCTACAAGCGGCTTGCAGATCGAAAGCAAAAGCATTTTTTAGTCCGAGTTTATCACAAAGAATAGAAGCTGTTGAGGGGAAATGATAGTCAGGAGTAGTAGTTGCAACGATAACCAAATCAATATCATCAGGATTCGAACCCGTTTTTTTCATCAACTGTTTAGCTGCCTTACGGGCCATGTACGAAGTACCTAATCCTTCTTCGTTCAGTATTCGTCTTTCTTTTACTCCAATACGAGTCATAATCCACTCGTCATTGGTATCCACCATCTTAGATATCTCGTCATTTGTCAAGACATAATCAGGTACATATCCTCCGACTCCTGTGATTACTGCATTTATTTTTTCCATCAATTCTGTTTTAATTTAGCAATACATCTAATACTTAAAGCAGCCGGAGAGCAATGCCCTCTGGCTGTTTGATAAGTATAAGCTTATTCAGACTGCATTATACAGCAGCTTCTTTTTCAATTGCCAGCTTACCTCTATAGTATCCGCAAGCGCCGCATACTGTATGGTAAACATGCCATTCACCGCAGTTCGGGCAAATAGCCAATGTAGGAGCTACTGCTTTATCATGAGTTCTTCTCTTTGCAGTTCTTGTTTTTGATTGTCTTCTCTTAGGATGTGCCATTTTCTTTTAAACTTTAATTATTATCTAATATTTTTTTTAATTCATTCCAGCGCGGATCAATCTGTTCCTCCGCTTCATCTTCCACAACGATATCCTCACCAGCGCCAAAAGATTCTTCAGCATCGTCATCACCACTTGTTCTCAGGTGTTTATTCAGCTTACTGGTCACAGCTTTATTACACTTGCCCGGGGCATGTACATGCTTCATCGGAATAGCCAAAGCTATAAACTCATACATAAACCAAGCTACATTGATCTCCCCTTCTTCTTCAGGGATCACAATCAGGTTATCTCCCTCCTCAGCATATTCATGGCCAAATTTTACCATCAACTTATCAGAAGAAGTAACCGGTTGTTCCATTTCATCCAGACAACGGTCACATGGTACCCATACGATACCTTCAGTCCGGAAACTCAACTCAAAAGCACGAGAGGTCTTTTTAACGGTCAACTCTACATTGACTTTACCTTTCTGAACTTCAGGGCCATCAATATGAGCGAAAAAAAGATTGTCAAGTAGAAACTCATATTTGCATGAGTCTGCTTGCATTCCTTTCAAATCAATTTTGTATTTATCAAACTTTCCCAAAGCTTCTCTTTTTTAATCGTTGCAAAGGTACAAAAAAAGCCCAAACGTTATGTACTACTTAACTAATTTTCATCTGAATCTTAAGTTAGTAGACATAATTCGGGCGACAAAGATACGAATAATAATCCTCATAACATACAAATTATCAGTAAATATTCGTATTTTAAATAGTATTTTATTTATAACCCGCTTTCCCTACTCCCAGGGTCAGAGTAGAAACAGGGCAGCCTGGCGCTCCCTTTCCTTCCGCCCCCGTATAAAACAAGTCATCCCCTCCGGTCTTTCGACCGAAGGGGATGAACCATCTAAAAAAAACGGCGACTACCTACTCTCCCACTGTTACGCAGTACCATCGGCGTGATC